>Ga0272444_10006369_pt1 | contig 10077 bp, 7 predicted proteins | sample SSMForm13_FD_201033 | JGI IMG/M metagenome (GOLD analysis project Ga0272444, IMG submission 201033) | Marine sediment archaeal communities from Little Sippewissett salt marsh, Falmouth, MA, United States - SSM-Form-13 | ecosystem: Environmental > Aquatic > Marine > Wetlands > Sediment ...
ATATTAGCCCTTTGTTAAAAAAGGAATCGGTTCCTTGTCCCTTTTCATGCGAACCTTCTGCGGCGTAGCTGATGGCAGCAATATGCCGCGAGCTTTCTTTCTCAAGAACAAAATTAGTCATTTTTTGTAGTCCACTATCGGATGCCAATTGCTCTAATTCAAATCCTTCTATCCCCTCCAAGTAACAGCAAACCAAGCCAGGTTTAGAAGGATGAAGTTGTTTTTTAATGGAACGGGATAGCTTCCTCTCAGCTTACCTAAGGACATCATCTGCTTGGGCTGACCTTAATAATAATTTGATGGGGTTGGCAGGTTGTTTATTTAAGGAGTTAAATAGTATGATCGCATGACTATTGTGGGCTTTATTTAATAGTAAATTGTGATGTTCTTTTGCAGTGTTGACTGTTTTATTGTTTGCTTTCACCAAATCTATGTTTGCTATCCCAAAAGGGAATTCATGCGTGCATTGATTATCACCAGACCTCACGATATCAAGCACACCTTCTGATATATGCTTTAAATTATGATCTGAGCCTTTTAAACGCTCATTAATCTTTATATCAATAGTACCCATAAGCTTTAAGTCGCCAATTGTAGGCAAAATTAGGTCGGCAAGTGAATAAAAATCTTTCCGGCGAATTCTCCTGGCAAAATCAAGACTAATTCTTTTACATTCAACATTGAAACTCATGCTATCACATTCTGCCAAAAACTCCGGGCGTGGAGAGCCGCCATCTTCGTACCAAATGATTTGGCATCCTTTTAGAAAAAAATGCCAAGCTACATCTAGTTCATATAGATAGTCATAGGCACGATTATTATCGATTAGGTCCCTCTTGTACTTATTTTTTATCGTATCTGGCATTCCTCCGGAAAGAACAGATATTTTTCTGGCATCTCCAGCAAGTCTTTTCAAAGAATCATTCGTGTGCTTGCTGATGGACTTTCCTTTTTTCTCCAGCTCTTGGAATTGTGATAACGACCTCCACCATGGGTGGCGATATTTAATGAAATATTCGCCTGATATTGGGCCGGTCATATCCAGTGATGCCTGATATTTTTGCAGCTGCCTTTCGACTTCTGTATGACCCAGGAAACGTATTAACTTGTTTATCAGTCCTCTAGTTTGGCTTGGGTATATGTCGTGCACACTATTCATGTGGTTGCCATGGGAAGTGTTTCTCAACTAATTAGGCGCTTATTCCGGTTCTTCACTAAATCAATATACCGAACAGTTGGCAGTTTGTTCTCAATAAAATAAGGGCGGGGACAAACCCCGCCCTCACGCAAACAAGTTGTCTTTTTAGCGCCCCGCTACTTCTCCTGGCTGTAGATCACCGCCAGAATCTTGGCTGGGCCGCTGCCGTGGGGGCGCAGCACGTGGGGCACGCTGGAGTCGTAGTAGATGCTGTCGCCCGGGCCCAGTATCTCGATGGCGTCGTCCACCAGGGCCTCCATGGAGCCCTCTAATACGTAGATGAACTCCTGGCCGTCGTGGGCCGATGGCTCCACGTCCTGGCTCGCCGCCTCCAGGGTGACGATGAACGGCTCCATGGAGCGGTTGGTCTTGTGGGGGGCCAGGGTCTCGTAGGTGTAGCCGTAGGAGGTGCTCTTGGCCTCGCCCTGGCGGCTCATCTGCTGGCGCTCGGCCACGCGGGTCACGGTGTAGGCGGTTTCGCCCCCGCCGGAGATCAGGCTGCCCCAGCGCATGTCCAGGGCCTTGCCCAGCTTGACCAGCACGCCCAGGGGAGGGGAGGCCTCCTCGGCCTCTATCTCGGCCAGGGCCTCCACTGGCAGGCCGGTGCGCTGGCTCAGGTCCTCCAGGCTCAGGCCCTTTACCTCGCGGGCCTGGGCGATGCGCGCGCCCACGGGCAATGCCTGGTCAACCGGGGCCTGCTGCCCGGCGGCCACGGCGTCCACCCCGGCCAGGAAGTCGTCCTCCCGGCTGTTGCCGCTGGGTGCGTTGCCCATTTGGTCCATGAGATCGTGGTGGCCATTCTCGCCCTTGTCAGCCATGCCTCGCCTCCCTGAAGAGCCTTTGCTTTGACTATAAAGCCGGCCCAGCGGCCCAGCCGCCGAGCCCGGTGAGTATGTTGTCAAAATACATCGCCCGCCCGCTTGGGGTCAATCAGCTACAGGGCTTCGGCGATCTGGTCCAGATCGCCCGGCTCCTGCAGGTTGAGCACCGTGGTCCTGGCGGGGGCGGTCTTTTTGATCAGCCCGGCCAGCACCTTCTTGGGCCCGGCCTCGATAAAGGTGTCCACGCCCTGGGCCAGCAGGGCCTCGATGGTCTGCACCCAGCGCACCGGCGCGGTGAGCTGCTTCATGAGCTCGGCCTTGATCACCCCCGGGTCGTTGGTGGGCTCGCCGGTGGTGTTGGGCACGTGCAGGCAGCCCGGCGTGGCGAACTCCACCTCGGCCAGGGCGGCGGCCATGTCCTTGCCGGCCTCGGCGATGAGCGGGCTGTGCCAGGCGCCCGAGACCTTCAGCGGTATGGCCTTGAGCCCCTGCTTCTTGGCCAGGGCGCCCGCCTCGGCCACCGCCTCGGTGGAGCCGGTGATCACCGTCTGGGCCGGGGTGTTGTAGTTGGCCGGTTGCACCTGGCCGTCGATCTGGGCGCACAGGGCGGCCACCGTTTCGGGTGTGGCGCCCATGATTGCGCTCATGGCCCCGGGGTTGGCCTGCGCGTCGCGGTCCATTAGCCGGCCGCGCAGGCTGATCAGCTTGAGGCAGTCGCTAAAGCTCAGCGCGCCGGCCGCGGCCAGGGCGGCGTACTCGCCCACGCTATGCCCGGCCACGGCAAAAGGCTTGCAGCCAGCCTCTTGCAGGCCCAGCCAGCAGCACAGGTCCACCGCGATGATGGACGGCTGCAGGTTGACCGTGCGGGTCAGCTCCTCCATGGGGCCCTCGAAGCACAGCTTGGCCAGGGGCAATCCGCTGGCCTCCCCGGCCAGGTCAAAGACCTCCTTGGCCTTGGGCGAGGCCTCGCACCAGGCCGCGCCCATGCCCACGTATTGGGAACCCTGCCCCGGGAACACCACCGCGACCTTGGCCATTGCCACCTCCCCGTGATTATGCAGAAAAACCGCCGGAATCGGCGGCAGAAAACCGAGTGATTACTCTACCCAATGCCTGGGAGGCTGTCAAACCTTTGGCAAGGGGATCGAATGGGGTGTGGAAGAAGGAAAAAAGAGGTCAGGAAGTAAGAACGGTGGGTGGGGCCAACCGCACAGTCCCGATGGACGGCGCTTATAGGCTGGGCGAGGGGCTGTGCCCGTTGCAGAGATCGCCGGGTCTGCGGCCAGGGCCGCTCCTCGCGACGACACCTCGTTGAGTTAGAGAGCGTCTGGTGGTTGCAGGGAGCGTGGGCAGATAGCCACCGGCATGATGGCGGGGCATCATTTTGGCGCGGGACATGGTTGGGGAAGAGTGTGGAAGGGAAGAAAGAACCAATAGTCAAGCATCGCCCCGTTGAACCTCGCCACTTTTACACCAGATTCCGGGTGGCCTCGACAGCTCGCCTGTCGAGGTTGCCGAGCATAGCGAGGCAACAAGAGGTCTGGCGCAACCTCTCGCATACCGACACCATCTCGCCTGAAGCGTGGCCGCCCGCCGCGTTTCCTGTCGCGTCGCCGAAGCGTCGCGTCGCCGGATAGCCGAGCTATCGGGGCCAGCCAAGAACAAAGTTTTCTTTTCCCCCAACCTTTTTTAGAGCCCTATTCGGAGGGCAACTCCTAAAAGGATGACCAGGAGACGGGGCGTATAACCGGGGGGTTGTGAACTTCCCGACTAACTCCCCTGGCCGGCGGCCTGGAAGCGGTCGGCGCGCTGGGCCAGGGCCGGGGAGTCCAGCAAGATCTTCACCCGCAGGGCCTTGAGCCCCTGCACCCCGGGCAGGTCGGACAGGGCGTGGCGCTCCACCTCGGGTCCCAGAAAGCCCTCCTGCTGCAGGTGCTCTATGTGGCGGCGCATCTCGCGGGACTCCTCGGGCTGGGAGTAGACCATGGCGATCATGCCCGGCTGGGTCAGGCGCTCGCCGGTGGCGATGGTGGCCTTGTCCAAACGGGAGCGGATGATCTCGTGGCGCACGTCATAGGCGCCGTCCACGTCAAAGCGCTTCTCGTCGTAGCGGAAGCGGATGGACAACGGGGTCTGCTGCACCAGCACCAAGTGGGCCGTGTCCAAGGAAACCGGCAGCTCGTCCTTTAGCTGCTCGGTGTGCCAGGCCAGGCCGCAGGTGACCATGAGCTGCCAAAGCCGGAAGTTGCTCAGGTGGAGCCGGGAAAAGCGGCCGCCCGGGTTGAGCGAGGCGCCCAAGTAGATGATGTAGTCCACCCCGTCGGTGCGGTGGCGCTCGTAGTAATGGGGCAGGGATGCCTGCATGGCCTCCTCTTCCCGGTCCAGATAGGCGGCCAGGCGTTCGTTCAAGAGGGACACGCTTTGCTCAAAGCGCCGCCGGGCCTGGTACACCGTGCCCAAACGGGGGTCCACCTCCCTCCGGTAGTCGGCAATGGCCGAGGCCACCTCGGGCCCCTGGGCGGCCAGGTCGTCAAAGACCGTCTCCAGCTCGCGCTTGAGGAAGTGGGCCACCCCCACCTCGTCGCTGCTGCTCATGCCGGCGGCCAGGCGCTGGCGGCGGCGCTCCATGCGCCCGGCCAGCTCGGCCAGGATGGGCAGGGGGCTGACTTGGACAGCGGCCGAGATCACGGCCAGGCCCAGCTCCAAGTGGCGGTCCAGGTCATGGGCGATGGCCCGGTTGCGCTCGGCCGAGGAGCCCCGGATGTCGCTGGTGGCGTACAGCGGCTGCACGTCGTGGAACACGATGGGCTCCATCTCGGCCCCGTCGCCCTCTTGCTTGCTCTCCAGCAGGCGGAAGGCGGCCTGCTTGAAGCGCCACTCCACCGAGGGATGCACCGCGGTGCACTGCTGCTTGATCACGGCCTGGACGCGCTTGTCCAGGTCCTCCAGGGAGTTGTGCACCGCCACGGTGAACAGGGGCTGGAGCTGGGTCATCAGGGCGATGTCCGTGGGCGAGAACTGGTCCACCCCGGGCAGGCCCACCTCCAGCGAGCCGATGCAGGCGCCCTGGAAGAACAGGGGCGCGATCATCAGCGAGCGCACCCCGTAATCAACGTAATCCACACCCATGTCCTCGAGACCGGGCTCGGTTAGCACGTCGGCAACGGTCAACACCTCTTCGCTCTGCATCAGCCGGTCCACCAAGGTGCCTTTGAAGCGCTCCAGGGGCTCGTGCCGGCTGCCGCTGAACAGGCAGTCCGAGCTTATCTCGCAGCCCACGTTCAACAGCAACAGCTGGTCCTGGTGCACCGCGGCCAGGGAGGCCACCAGGTCGGGCCGGCGGAAAAAGGTGCGCAAGCGGCCCTGCAAGCGTTCGAAGCCCGCGCTGGTGACCACCGCCTCCTGGTCGATGAGGTCGCGGCTGAGCGCGCTGATGGTGGCAAAGGCGGTCATCTCGGTGACCTTGAGGGTGGTGAAGCCGGTCAGGCGGAAGCGCTCCGGGGGCAGCACCTGCTTGAGCAGCTCGGGCTGGTCCAGGTGCTTGGCGATAAAGGCCCGTTTGGCCTCGTCCAGCTCGATGGGCTCGCCCACCGCCTCCACCCTGACAAAGCGGAAGTCCAGGGAGATAGCGAAGTGGCGCTCCAGGCCGGTGTTGCGGTCGGTCACGATGCGCGACAGGGGGTATTCCAACTTTTGCTTGAGGCCGTAGAACTGGTCCAGGATAAACAAATATGCCTTGATGGCCCGGCCCCGCACAAAGGTCTGGGCGTCGATGTTGTGGCGCACCTCCCAGCCCTCGTGCTCGGTGAGGAAAAGCTCCTTGTAGGACGGGGAAGAGAGGAACGGGGTGAGCAAAAAGGGCACCACCGCGCAAAAGGCCTCAATGTCCCAGGCCGCCGGCGGGAACAGAAGGCTCATCAGGCGAATCAGCAGGTCCCGGTGCCGCTCCAGGGACGACAGGTCAATGATGTGTCCTCGAAGCTCCGGGGCCTGTTCCAGGCGCTCCAGCAGGTCGTCGCCCACTGGAATGGCCGGCCAAGCGCCGCTGGCCAGCTTGGCCCTTACATAGTCGATCAGCGGCTCCAGGCTGAGCACGCACTCAAAGGGAAACTGCTCATGAGCCTGTTCGGCCAGGGTCATTCGTGCCTCATCCCGTGAAAAAGCCCCGGGGGATCACGCAGATGCCCCGGGGGGTTACGGTGAAGCGCTCCGCGTCGGCCCGGGGGTTGAGGCCGATCTGGGTGCCCTCGGGCAAATGGTTGCCCTTGTCGATTATGGCCTTTCTGACCTTGCACTTGCGCCCTATGATCACGTCGTCCATGATCACGCTCTCGTCCACCTGGCTCCAGGACTGCACCACCACGTTGGGGCTGAGCACCGAGTCGCGCACCCGCGCCCCGGAGATGATGCAACCCTGGCCCACCAGCGAGTCCAGGGCCTTGCCCACCCGGCCCTCGCCGTCGCGCGAGGAGGCGAAGACGAACTTGGCCGGGGGAAGCTGGCGGCGGTAGGTGCGGATGGGCCAGAGCTGGCCATATAGGTTGAAGTAAGGGTCCACCCCGCACAGGTCCATGTTGGCGTTCCAATAGGCGTCCAAATTGCCCACGTCGCGCCAATAGCCGCTGTCGCCCGAGCGCTCCATGAGCTTCAGGTTGCGCCGTCCCTGTTCGTCGGTGGTCCAGGCGTAGTCCCGGATGTGGTTGCGGGCCTTGTAGGGATAGGCCATAACCTTGTAGCGGCCCAGCAGGGCGGGGATGATGTCATGGCCGAAGTCCATGCCCTCCATGAGCTCCAGCGCCTCCAACAGCACCGCCCGGTCGAACAGATAGATGCCCATGGAGGCCAGGGAGTGGGCCTCGTCGCCCGGGATGCACACCGGGTCCTTGGGCTTTTCGTGGAAGTCCTTGATGGCGTAGTCGGGCCCCACCTCCACCACCCCGTAGGCCGTGGCGGTCTCGCGGTTCACCTCGATCACCGCGATGGACACCTGGGCCCCGTTCTCCTCGTGGGCCTGGCGGAAGCGGGCGTAGTCCATCTTGCATACGTGGTCGCCCGACAGGATCAGCACGTGGCTCAGATAGCGGTCGCGCTCCAGCAGGTAGGCGTTCTGGCGCACGCTGTCCGCGGTGCCCTCGTACCAGCGCTCGCCAGAGCGCATCTGGGGGCTGACGATGCGCAGATAGTGGCCCAGGTCGAACGAGAAGATGTTCCACCCCGCCTCGATGTGGTCCACCATGGACTGGCTTTTGTACTGGGGCAGCACCATGATCTTGTAGATGCCGGAGTTGATGGCGTTGCTCAGGGTGATGTCTATCAGGCGGTAGGCCCCGCCAAAGGGCACCGCGGGTTTGGAGCGGTCCCGGGTCAAGGGGAAGAGCCGCTCCCCCTTGCCGCCGGCCATGATGATGGCCAAGGTGTCTTTCATCAGGCTTACTCCGATTCGTCGGCTGGTTCGGGCTCTGGGGCGGTCTCGTCTTCATGGTTCACAAAGTGCAGGCGGTAGACCTCCAGCAGGGACAACAAGAGGGCCAGGACCATGGGACCCAGCACCAGGCCGACCACCCCGAACAGGAACAGACCGCCCAACACCGAAAAGAACACCAAAAGGGGGTGCAGGCCGCCCAGGCCGCCGATGAGCTTGGGCCTGAGGAAGTTGTCGCAGACCACCGCCGCCACCAGGCACCAGATCATCATGCCGATGGCCGGGCCGGTGTGGCCGGTGAGCAGCAGAAACACCCCGCCCGGCACCCACACCGTGGCCGTGCCCACGATGGGCACCACCGAGGCGAAGACCATGAGAGTGCCCCAGAAGGGGCTGTTGGGCACCCCGAAGATCCAGAAGCCCAGGCCGCCCAGAAAGCCCTGCAGCAGGGCCAGCACCACCGTGCCGGTGAGGGTGGCCCGCATGGTGGAGAGCACCTCGTCCTTGATCTGGTTGTTCAGGCTCACCGGCATGGGACTCAGGGCCAGCAAGCGGTCCACCGCGTGGCGGCCGTCGATGAGCAGATAAAAGGCCACGATGAGCATGAGGAAGAAGTCTATGACCAGGTTGGTGACGCCCTTGAGCAGGCCGGCCAGGTTGGCATAGAGGAAGTTGCTGATCCGGCCCAGGAACTGGCCCAGTTGGGTGAGCAGGTCGGTTTTTTCCAGGTGCAGGATGTCCTGCACCCGCTCCAGCAAGGGGTTGAACAGGCCCAGGCCCTGTTGCACCGTCTTTTGCAACTCCCCGCTGTTGATCATCCGGTTGATCGTGTCGGCCAGGTCCAGGGCCTGGGAGGTGATCACCCCCAGGATGAAGTACAACGGCAGCACGATGATCAGCGCGAAGAGCACCACCGAGATGGCCGCGGCCAGGGCCTGGCGCTGGTGGCCCACCACCCGTAGCACCACCTGGTGGATGGGCCAGCCCATGACCGCCACCACCACGGCCAGGAAGATGGGCATGAGAAAGGGTTGCACCAGCAGATAGGCCACGTAGAGGATGAGCAGGGTGCAGATGCCGAAGAACCAGCGGCTGGTGGCCGTGGCAAAGAACAGCTTGGAGGAATCGGGAGACATGGCTTACCTGTCGCGCCAGGCCCGGGGTAGGAGCCGGGCGTGAAGGGTGGAATCGAGCTTGCGCCGGGCCTGGGCCAGGCCCCGGGCCTCCACCCGGGCCAGGGCCACGCCCGGGCCGCCGCACTCGGCCAGCACCTCGCCCCAGGGGCCCACGATCATGGCCTGGCCCCAGGAGCGGCGCTTGTCGCCGTGGCCGCCCACCTGGGCCGCGGCCAGCACATAGCAGGCGTTCTCCACGGCCAGGGCCCTCGCCAGGACCTCCCAGTGCGCCTGGCCCGTGGCATGGGTGAAGGCGGCCGGCGCGGCAAACACGCCCGCCCCCCTGAGGCGCAGTCGGCGGTACAGCTCGGGAAAGCATAAGTCATAGCAAATACTTAGGCCCATCAGTCCGGCCGGGGTCTGAACCGTGACCAAGCGGCGGCCGGGTTTTACATACCTGGACTCTTCCCAAAACGCCTGGCCGGGCAGGGCCAGGTCGAACAAATGCATCTTATCATAATGGGCTATCAGCTCGCCCGAGGGGTCCAATACGGGACATGTATTGTAAGTGCGCGATGAGTCAGCGCTTTTTCTGGTGAACGATCCGCCGACGATCCACAGGCCGTGTTCGCGGGCCTTTTTGGCCAGCCAGCACACCGTGGGGCCGCGCAGGGGCTCGGCCGCCGCGGGCATGTCCCGCATGTCCGCCAAGTAGGAAAAGTGCTCCGGCAGCACGGCCAGCCCGGCTCCCTGGCGGCGGGCAAGGGCCAGCAGTCCAGCCGCCTGCTCCAGGTTGGCCCCCCGTTCGGTGGTGGTGGTCATCTGGATCACCGCGCACAGCATGGAGTCATTATAGGGCTTTTCCATCCACGGCCCAAGCCAAAAGAGCCCAACTTAACGCTTAGTTGCCGACAAAGTGCGGTTGTGCTAGCATTGCGCCAACGGTTTGACGGCGCCCCTCTCCAGCCCTGGCGCCGCATGGGAAGGTATGATCATGCTTACCCCGGCGGATTTGGACGAGCTGCTCACCCAGGCCAGGCGCAACCAGGAGATCCAGAACCGCCTGGACCAGGTGGAACAGTTTCTCCTGGCCCCCATGGAGCCCGGGGAGCTGCTAGCCCAACTGCCCGCGCGGGTGGCCTCCATCTACCGCCTGGAGGCGGTGACCCTGACCCTGCTGGCCGACAACCGGCGCCTGGATGTGGTGTTCGACCCCAACGGCGAGGCCCTGGAGGGCTGTTTCCGCCACCGCCGCAAGGAAATGCGGCTGATCCTGGGTGATTTGGAGCGGCCCTTTCTGGAGGACCAGCCGGGCCGCGAGCTGACCGATTTCTTTTTCCCCAGCGGGCCCAAGCCCGCCTCCCTGGCGGTGCTGCCCCTGTGGGTCAGCGGCGAGATGTTGGGCAGCCTGAACCTGGGCGCGGCCCTGCGGCGGCGCTATCAAAAGGGCCTGGACACCCACTTTTTGGAGCGCCTGGGGGCCAAGGTGGCCTTTGGTCTCAACGGGGCCGTGCCCAGGAG
>Ga0272444_10006371_pt1 | contig 10076 bp, 7 predicted proteins | sample SSMForm13_FD_201033 | JGI IMG/M metagenome (GOLD analysis project Ga0272444, IMG submission 201033) | Marine sediment archaeal communities from Little Sippewissett salt marsh, Falmouth, MA, United States - SSM-Form-13 | ecosystem: Environmental > Aquatic > Marine > Wetlands > Sediment ...
GTCTAATTATATCTGAAATGGAAGTGTTAGAGGTAGAAGAAAGAATAAAGAAACGTGTCAAGAAGCAGATGGAAAAGACTCAGAAAGATTATTATCTTAATGAGCAGATGAGAGCTATTCAGAAAGAAATGGGCGAGGAAGATGCCACAAAAGGTGAAATTAAAGAAATTGAGAAGAGACTGAAGGAAAAGAAACTTTCCGAAGAGGCGTACAAAAAGATTAAAAAAGAAGTTAAAAAACTAAAAATGATGGCACCCATGTCCGCTGAGGCAACTGTTGTAAGAAATTATATTGATTGGATATTGGATCTGCCATGGTATCACAAGACAGAAAGTGATAAAACACTGAAAGCTTCAGAAGAGATTCTCGAAGAAGATCACTACGGATTGAAGAAGGTCAAAGAGCGAATTATTGAATATCTTGCTGTTCAGAGCTTATTGGAAAAGAATAAAGGTTCCATACTCTGTCTCGTTGGACCTCCGGGTGTTGGAAAAACATCCGTAGCTAAATCAATTGCCAGGGCTACAAACAGAGATTTCGTCAGACTATCTCTCGGAGGACTGAGAGACGAGGCTGAAATACGGGGACATCGAAAAACCTATATAGGTGCACTACCGGGTAAAATCGTTCAGTTGTTAAAAAAAGCCGGTTCAAACAATCCGGTATTCTGCCTTGACGAAATTGACAAGCTGAGTTCAGATTTCAGGGGAGACCCGGCATCTGCGTTACTCGAAGTTCTTGATCCCGAACAAAATTTTGCTTTTAATGATAATTATCTTGAAGTAGATTACGATCTTTCGGATATTATGTTTATAACAACAGCAAATGTCATGCAAACAATTCCGGCTCCCCTCCAGGACAGGATGGAACTCATTCGAATTGCCGGGTATACAGAGCCAGAAAAGTTAAACATTGGTAAAAAATATCTCGTTACTAAACAGATGGAAGCGAACGGTCTTAGCGAAAAGAATATAGTGTTTACGGATGGAGCGCTGCTGTCAATTATACGGAGATATACTCGCGAGGCCGGTGTTAGAAATCTCGAAAGAGAAATAGCTTCAATATGCAGGAAAGTAGCAAAAAAAATCGTTGCCGATGGTTACGAGAAACAGGTGAAGGTAACATCAAAAACTGTGGAGAAATATCTTGGTATTCCAAGGTATCGGTATGGTGAAATAGAGGGTAAAGATAGAATAGGCCTGACGATCGGTCTCGCGTGGACCGAAGTAGGTGGCGAGCTCCTGGATATAGAGGCAACAGTTGTCAAAGGAACTGGTAAACCGATCCTGACAACAGGAAAGTTGGGAGATGTGATGCAGGAATCCGCGCAGGCTGCATGGACATTTGTTCGCTCAAGGGCTGATGAATTCGGCCTGCCTGAGAATTTCTATAAAGAAATGGATATTCATATTCACGTTCCGGAAGGAGCAATTCCGAAAGACGGTCCATCGGCAGGTATTGCCATGGTAACATCGATTGCATCCGCGCTTTTAAAGAGAAAGGTCAGAAGTGATATAGCCATGACGGGTGAAGTTACCTTACGAGGTAGAGTATTACCGATTGGAGGTCTAAAAGAAAAACTTCTGGCGGCCCATCGTGGAAATGTGAAGACTGTTCTTATACCGAATGAGAATAAAAAAGACCTTGAAGATGACATACCGCGAAATGTTCTAAAGGAGCTTGAGATTGTTTTCGTGGAGCATGTAGACGAGGTTCTGGAGAGAGCTCTTGTTCAGGAAGAAAGAAACGAGAGTTCATCCGATTTTGTACACTATGCAGAAAAACAGATAAACACTGAGAACGGTGCGGTACCTGTGTAAGTTCTTTAAATATAACTTGACAATAGCTCCTAATATAGCTAAAGATAACTCGAATTTTGAGAAACTGGGCGGATAGCTCAGCTGGGAGAGCGCCACGTTTACACCGTGGATGTCACAGGTTCAAGTCCTGTTCCGCCTACCATACGATATAAAGAAAATCTTTGCGTATGTCGTAGCAGAGATTTTCTGTTGTTTTAAGGGGTCGTAGTTAAGATGGTTATAACGCCGGCCTGTCACGCCGGAGGCCGAGGGTTCGAGTCCCTTCGACCCCGCCAGACTTAAGGACTTAGATATCAAATCTAAGTCCTTTTTTTCTGCCGAAAAATGGATAAAAACAAAATGTGTGTTTACAGTGACCGTTCCGGCACTGAGATCTTCCGCTTATCAGGATCGGTGTGTTGCCGATAGAATATTGTTGTATGTCCGATCATACCCACGGTATGGGAATCAGTCTTTTCTTCTATGATAGAAACAATGTCCTTCTTTTGATCCTTTTCCTTAAAATCGACGAACTTTATTTTAATGAGTTCATGTTTATTCAGGGCCTCCGTAATTTCCGTTATCACCGGTTCCGTAACCCCTTTTTGTCCGATTATAATTGCCGGTTTGAGGTTGTGGGCGAGCCCACGCAAGTACTTTCGTTGGTGTCCTATAAGTTCCTTCATAGATTCAATGTCCTTTACTAAGAATTAGAGTCTTTATGCACAACAACTGCGATTTCAAGCATATGTTGGTGCTGGATAAATGATAACGGCGAAAGGCAAAGGGCTCAAGGCGCTATCGTGGATCGGATTCGGGAAATCGGCAACCTGGTACCTGATTCCTGTTGCCTTTTGCCATTAGCCTTTTACCTTTGCAGTTTTGATGCCTTAGGTATTTATGAACCTGATATCGTAATGCGTGGTTCGCGAAACCTGAAGAACAATTACCTGTAAGGTGTCTTATAGCAAAACGTGCAGGAATATGCTAATAGCAAGTACAAGGTTTTTGCATCAATTCCCAAGGATATACTAGATTTATAGAAAGGAGAAGTTGCGATGAATATACGGTTCGATAATAAGGTGGCGATTATAACAGGGGCAGGGATAGGACTGGGGAAGAGTTACGCATTATACCTGGCGTCTCGAGGAGCCAGGGTTGTCGTCAATGATCTTGGAGGGGCAAAAGACGGCAGTGGCGTGTCAGTTGCTCCCGCACAGAACGTGGTCGATGAAATCAAGTCCCGGGGAGGGGAAGCTATCGCAAATTATAATGACGTTTCAACGGTCGAGGGGGCAAACACTATTATCAAGGACGCTGTTGATGCTTATGGAACCGTCGATATTCTGATCAACAGCGCAGGAATTTTGAGAGATAAATCTTTTGTAAAAATGGATATGAGCGATTTTGAAACGGTTCTCGGGGTTCATCTTCTTGGTACCGTTTATATGACGAAAGCCGCCTTTGCCATCATGAGTGAAAAGGGCTACGGACGGATCGTCAATACAACGTCGGCAGCCGGTCTCTATGGAAACTTCGGACAGACGAACTATGGTTCGGCAAAGATGGGCATTGTAGGATTTATGAACTCACTCAAACTGGAAGGACAAAAATATAATATATTAATAAATACGGTTGCGCCGATTGCAGCGACGCGCATGGGGGAGGGTATTTATCCCGAACCGTTATTAAAATTATTAAAAACAGAACTTGTAGCAGCCCTTGTTGCCTATTTATGCAGTGACCGGTGTACTGTCTCCGGAGAGATTATATCTGCGGGAGGTGGATACTTTGCAAAAGTTCAGTTGGTCGAAGGTAACGGAGTTTGTTTTGATCCCCGTGAAGAAGTGACGCCCGAGATGATTGCTGAGAGATATGACGACATCGCGAATATGGAGGGGGCGAAACATTATAGCAATGCTATGGAAGAAGTGATGGCCATGTTCAAACATTTAATGGGGTAAAGGATATATCGATCTATGTTGTTTGTATGTTGATCATACAATATCTTATTATGCTAACAATACATATGGGATAAACTAATTAGTTAAAGTGATACATTATATTAAATTCCACTGCCGTATATGGATAGACGATCAAAATCTTATTCAATTTGGTAAGCAATGGATTCGGGGTATCTCTTTTCATGGACAAATCCGTCAGCCTTCATATCGAAGATGTAGGGCCGGTATTATTTGAGCGTAGCAGGCGGGCCAGGCGTATCAGCATTTCAGTCAGACCGTTGAAAGGAATTCGAGTTGCCATTCCTTACGGTACTCCATTCAGTAAGGCACAACAATTTGTTAAGACCAACAGCACATGGATTCGAAAACAAATCGACAAGATTCGACACATAGAAGAAAAGTGCAAAACTCTTCTGAATCATTCAGCTCCTGTCGATACGGTAAGAGCACAAAAAAAGCTTTTGAATCGGCTAAATGAGTTAGCAAAAGCAAATAATTTCGTTTATAATAAAGCATCTATTCGGAATCAAAAAACGAGATGGGGAAGCTGTTCCGCCAAAAACAACATAAGCCTGAACATTAAACTTGTGAGGCTGCCGGGAGAATTAATTGATTATGTTATCCTGCATGAACTTCTCCATACCCGAATAAAAAATCACGGTCAGTCATTTTGGCGAGCCCTTGATAAGCTCGCAGGAGACTCGAAAGCCTGCCGTAAAAAATTAAATCAATATAGTATCAGTCATTTGTAAATATCGAAACAGCCGGACAGTTAATGTGTGCAGGTAAATACTCAGCTCTCTCTATGGGGTTATTCAGGAACAATACCGAACATTTTCAGTGATTTTATGCTCTTTAGATAAAGTTGAGGCTTCAAGGTATCTTTATTAGACGTTACCGAAGCCGGATGTCGGCTTGTAAGTTTAGTCAAACGTCGAATGTATCGGCAAGAGAAAGGGGATATAACTATGAACCTTTATGCTGACCGGATTAGTGCCCTTGGCACTGAGAGCGCTTTTAAGATCGGAGATGATATCCGTCAATGTGAAGAAATGGGGGTTTCCGTTATCAAGCTCAATCTTGGTGAACCCGATTTTACGAGCGCATATAACATTAACGAAGAAGCCATTAACGAGATCAGAAAGGGGAATACTCACTATACCGATCCACAGGGAGTCCCGTCCTTCCGGAAGAGTATTGCACAACATGTACATAAAACACGCAGTGTACCTGTCAATCCGGCACAGGTGGTAGTTACTCCCGGGGCCAAGCCCCCGATTTCGTATACTATGATGTCATATGTAAGTCCCGGCGATGAAGTTATCTATCCGAGCCCCGGATTTCCAATCTATGAATCATGGGTTACGTTCCTGGGGGCAAAACCGGTTCCGCTTCATCTTGAGGAATCAAAAGGGTTTCGCTTCGATGCCAATGATCTGGAGAAATTAATCTCTCCCAATACGAAGCTCTTGATTATTAACTCACCATCAAACCCGACAGGAGGAATTCTGACCGAGCAGGACCTCCGGGATATCGCCCGTGTTATCAAAGACAAGGCAGATGAAAACGTGCGGATATTTTCTGATGAAATCTATGAAGATATTATCTTTGATGGAAGAAAACATGTGAGTATCCTGTCGATTCCGGGGATGGCGGAACGGACGGTTATGGTAAGCGGTCATTCGAAAAGCTATGCCATGACCGGCTGGCGACTCGGATATGCCGTTTTACCAACGGTCGATGAGGCAATGATATTCCGGCAGTTCAACATCAATATCATATCATGCACCCCACCGTTCATCCAGGAAGCGGGAAAGGCTGCACTTGAAAAACCGGAAAATAAAGCAATTGTTGCTTCTATGGTGAGAGAATTTGAGGCACGACGAAACGTTGTTGTTGAAGGACTGAATCAAATAGAGGGAATCCATTGTGTTATGCCTGAAGGAGCATTTTATGTATTTCCTAACATAGGCGGTGTCTGTGAGAAATTAGGCATTATCGAGGCATATGAAAATCTTCCGCCGGATTTTCAGGCAAATACCAGTCCATCCAGTCTCTTTCAGATGTTTCTCCTGTATCACCATGGTGTAGCAACAATGGATCGAAAATCGTTTGGAACGATTGGAAGTGAAGAGAAACATTATCTGAGGCTCTCGACGGCGACCAGTATGGAGTTATTACAAGAAGGGATCAGGCGAATCGCATTTGCATCAGAAGATAATAAGGGTTTTCAGGAATACATAGCCAGGGGTGAGCATTTTTACTTGGGGGCGTCATAATAGTTCGTCGATCAGAAGATTTATGATCAGCAGTGGAAAAACGCAATATAGGTTACTATATCAAGATGATATAGCGATACGTATTAAGGGACGGATTACCTGCATATGACTGAGGACGATCTGAAAATAAGGCTTTTAAGTGAACGTGCCGATAGGTATCTTATTGCGAATAGCTGCATCACTGATTAAACATGGGGGAGGTTGAACAATAGACACCTTAAAACAGAAACAACTGCGGAGAGTAGCTTCAAAATACAACCTATCGTTAGATCTTGCCCGGGAATATCACGACATTTTTCACCAGCATGATATTCCGGTCTTTTTTGCAAAGAAAACTCCCAGGAAAGCACGACGTATCGTGATGGTGTCCACTCACGGATACTGGGGTGATCCGCCGCCTGCCGGTGTTCCCGATACAGGAGGACAGACCTACTATGTCCTTGAGGTATCAAAGACGTGGGCACAGCAGGGGCGAAAGGTTATCATTCTGGCACGGTGGTTCAAACCATACCCGGTCGTTGAAATGATTGCAAAAAACCTGTGGCTCGTGCGCATCCCGGCAGGCATCGACGAGTTTATACGAAAGGAAGATATTTATCCCCTCGTTCCGGAACTTGCGGAAAAAGCGGTGGCCGTTTCAGCTCTCTTCGGTGCCCATGCCGTTATGGGTCACTATGCAGATGGTATGGCCGCGGCGGTTGAAGTAGGGGAGAGGCTTGGAATTCCCACGGTCGTCATTCCTCATTCACTCGGTATTAACAAGGTGATCTCCCTCGGATACGATCCCTATGATCCGGAAAGCTGGTTTGACAAAGAATACAATTTCGGCACCAGAGAAAGCTTTGAAATAGCGGCGCTTAAAGGAGCGGACTATGAAATAGCAAACACATGGCGAGAACCGGATATTCTGAAAGAATACTATGGACAGGCATTTCCTCATTGTGTCATGCCGGCCGGAGCGGGGAATGATTTTTTTGACGTCTTCAAAAATCCGCAAACGGATCTATTACAAACATATGGACTTGTTCCCCACCGGTATTTTTTGTATTTCGGCCGCTTTTCCGAGGCGAAGAATGTCCCGGGAGTCGTAGAGGTATTCGGTGAAGCTCGCCGGCTGGAGGAGCCCGATCTTCTGGATGGGTTCAAGCTTGTTCTTGTGGGAGGATCGCCTGAAAAGCCCCTGCCTGAGGAAGTGAATGTAGAAAATCATATCAGGGAAGCAATGAACGTTTACGGGCTATCGGAAAACGAGATTGTACGGCTTCCCAGTCAGCCTTGGAAAATATTGGCCGTTCTTGCCCACCACAGTAGGTCCTATATCGGTATGCAGAAGATGGAACCCTTCGGTATGGGAGTTGCAGAAGCAATGGCGGCCGGTGCTCCCGTTATGATTTCAAAAGCTGCAGGCATAACACGCTGGATTAACGATGATGCGGAAGCCGTTATTGTCGATCCCGATGATCCTGCGGGTGCTGCGCACAGACTGATCAAAATCATAAATAATAAAGATCGATTACAAAAGCTCGCTTTGAATGGTTATACGCTGTCAAAGAATACTTTCAGCTGGAAAGCAATCGCCATGAGGCAGGGTGAAATCATAGATTTCCTCTGCCAGGGAAAATCGCCCGATAAAAATGTCGAATCATCTATAACGAAACGAAAACATCGGGCCTACCATCGGTCGGCTTTTGCCTGGCGCGGAGATCCGCCTGTCGTAAGGCCCAAACATAGGAAGGCGGCCGAGGGTCTACTGCCGTATATCGTCAAAGAAATAGGAAGATCACAATCCGTGAAAGAACGGGTGATAGTTGCTATTGGAGGAGAGTCGGGTGCGGGTAAGACAGAGATCGCCGAGTACCTGAGGTTTCTCCTGAGACGTAAAAAGATGTGGGGGACAACAATAGCGGGAGATGCCTTTTTCAAGCGCACCCCCATGGAAAACCACAATGCTCGTCTTCAAGCATATGCGGAAGGCTACCTGGATAAGTACCTTGGACCCTCTGAAGTTGATTTACAACAGTTAGATTCTATACTCAAAAGCGGAAGAAGGAAGAAAATCCGTGAGGTGCTAGTTCCGTCTGAATGCAGACGATTGGGTTCGAAAAGGTATGCCGATGTGCCGGTCGATCTCACCTTGACGGATGTTATTTTTATCGATCTGACCTACAGCCTGCTTCTTGAAAATCCCACGCTGAAGGTCTTTCTGGAATCGGATTATCAAGGCAGGATCGATGAAGTTAGAGAACGTAATATTGCCCGTGATCCTGATCAGGACTTTCAATTTATCATGAAGGTCCTGGAGATCGAGCACCACGTTATTCAAGGTTTAAAACCAGACGCCGACATCATTGTAACGAAAAATTATGAAATAAAACCGATAGAGAAGGAGGGTACCATAGAATGAATCCAGCAATGGCCTTACTGTATGTCATTTCTATCATGTGGATTATTACGGGAGCATCGTTTGTGATCTTTACCGAACAGACCAGAGTTCTTATGCAGAAATATTTCCAAGCCAGGCATATGAAAATTCCCGCCGTGGTGGCAATCATCATCGGGCTAACCCTTATTGTCGGGGGGATATTCCAAAGAGAAATTCTTTTCCTGTCGCTTATTCTGGGTGTATTAGCCGTGGGAAAAGGGTTCTTTATTTTATTCGGATCGGAACGCCAGATCGAAAGCATTCTCGACTGGTGGTATGGTAAAGTTCGAGATGAAACCCTTCGCTTTTGGGGTTTAACCATATTTACTCTGGGAATTTTTCTTTTATCGTATCTTATGTAATATTTACTTCGTGAGTCCTTGCCGTTGCTCTACGGTTAACATTAACCGGTGCATAACTATGGTATGCATATAGTAAATAGTTTTTCAGGAGACTAACATTATGACTGATCTCTATTTCGAAGATTTCAAGGCCGGGGATACGTTTAAATCTCCGGGAATGACCATAACGGAGAGCCAGATTATCGATTTTGCCATGCGATATGATACGCAGCCGTTTCATACGAATGTTGAGGCGGCACGGGAATCGATCTTCGGGGGACTCGTTGCCAGCGGAATTCAGACAATTGCGGTGACCTTCAAACTGTTGCTTATGACGGGTGTCCTGACCAACAATCTCGGCTCACCGGGTTTTGATGAATTGCGATGGCTCAAGCCGGTACGACCCGGCGATACACTCCATGCTGTTGGTGAAGTTCTGGATGCAGCGCCGTCAAAGAAACATGAAGACCGCGGGACGATACAACTCAGGTATTCGAGCTACAACCAGAACGGTGAAATGGTTTTTACCGTTATCGGAAGGCAGATAATCAAACGCCGATCGTTGGACGTGTAAAAAAGCGAGTTTTTTAGTCAGTAACAATCGGCAGGAAAATTATTCAAACACGGTGATAGAAGAAGATTCCTGTCGTGATAATCTGACAATTTTGACAGGTGGCAATTATCACCAGTCTTTCAGTCGATGGAAATAAACTACCCCGCCGCAGAGCAGCGGAGTATTAACAACGAGTATCATCCTATTTTTCCGCCGCAAACGACGGGGAATTAGATCCTTAGTGATTAAAATTTAAATCTTCTCTAATTCATTTTTTGTCTTATTCTGGTTCCTCCCCACTTGTTTGTCCAATAGTCTCTCTAAGGGAAGATAAAAACCTCTCTCAGGTTTTGAAAAGTCATGTATCTTTCTGATTACCCCGCTGACTTGTATCCCCGAAAATTTCTCGATGCATTCCATATTTTCGCGGAGCATATGTTCATCAGTGCCTTCTTTGCCGGCGTCGATAAAAACAACTCCCAATGGATCTATTTTTCTGTTGTTCAGGATTTCAAGAGTGAGAAGGGTATGATTTATCGTTCCCAATCCGGCTCTGGCAACGACAACAGGTGTGGCTCCGGTAAATTCGATCATATCTATGTTCAACAGCTTTTCCGTCACCGGGACGAGAAGTCCCCCCGCTGCTTCCATGATAACAATAGAATATAAAGAAGTTTTTTTATTAACGACCTCACGTATCAACTCAACATCTATAACC
>Ga0272444_10006372_pt1 | contig 10075 bp, 7 predicted proteins | sample SSMForm13_FD_201033 | JGI IMG/M metagenome (GOLD analysis project Ga0272444, IMG submission 201033) | Marine sediment archaeal communities from Little Sippewissett salt marsh, Falmouth, MA, United States - SSM-Form-13 | ecosystem: Environmental > Aquatic > Marine > Wetlands > Sediment ...
GTGCGGATAGAGACCCGGGTCGGGCCGACGGATCTGCCCGTAGATTCGATTCCCCGTCGGACCGAGGACCTCGAATGGCTCGATCACTGTCTCGAAAGGCGGTCCCGGCTGTTCAGGCCAGAACATGCACGACGTCAGCGTTCCTTGACCGAGGAGGATCGCGACCAAGACAACCAGGATTCCCGCTCCCGCACCCTTGCTTCGGAGTGCCATCTCGCTCCTTCCGGCGGCCCAGCCGCCTGAACAAGTCAATCGAGGATGTCTCTCGCGATTCCCTTCTGCGCCGCGACCAGGCCGAGCATCTGGCTGATGATCGATCGACCCGCAAGGGCCGTAATCCGATGGGTGTCAACGGGCGGTGAGATTTCGACGACGTCGAACCCTGCGACCGTCGGGAATCCCGCGGCACGGCTCGCTTCCCTGCGGCAACGCTCGGTCAGATCTCGCAGGACATCGAGCAAGTACCGCGTCGTGACTCCTCCGGGGATCGGTACCCCGGTTCCCGGCGCGCATGCCGGATCGAGCACATCGATGTCGAAACTGACGTAGATCCGCTCAAGACCGCCTAGCTTGACGGCGATCCGATCGGTGAGGGCGAAAGGAGAGAGATTCGATAGCTCGCGTGCATGGACGACGTCGAGTTCCGTCTCGCGGATGAAGCGAACCTCGTCGGGAAGGAAATCGCGCGCACCGACCACAAGGACGTTCTCGGGGGAGACGGTCGGCAGCTCGCAGATCCGTCGGAGCGGACAGGCGTGATTCCAGCGGCTCAGCTTCCGGCCTCGGATCCCCTGGAACGCGTCCATGACGTCCGCGTGCGCGTCGAACCACAGAACCCCTATCGGACCGCGATCCCGCAGCCCGGCGACCACGCCGCTCGTAATGCTGTGGTCCCCGCCGAGGGCCAACACGACCGTGCGATCCGATGCGATGTCGGTCACGGTCTGCGCAATCGCATCCTGCGTCGCCTCGTCGTCTTCTTGATCGATCGTGGCGTCGCCAACGTCACGCAGACTCAGATCGGCAAAGGAGACGAGATCCTCAGTCCACGGTCCTGCGTCGGCGCTGAGTTCCCGCAGAACGTCGGGGGCCTCGGCCGCGCCGCGTTCGTGCGACACGGATCCGTCGTACGGTACGCCGATCACGGCAACGTCCGGAGCGTCCTCGCCTTCACTGCGCTGGTGGAGCCCCATCCACAGCTTCGGATCGTCGATCATCACGCTTCCCTCCCAGCCGACGAATCGACCACTTGCCGGAGTGCCGCTCCCCCTACATCCTCCATTCTCCGCGATCTCGCCATGCGGCGCCCAATCCGAGGTCTCCTTGTCCGAGGATGTCTCCCCGGTTGCTCGCTCGGGATTCCGCATCATCGACCCGTTGACATGAGATCATGGTTCGTGCTAGCCTCCTTCGGAGGTTACGCCCTCATCTCCGACGAAGCTTCCCGTGAGACGCGGCGCGGCTCTCCGAAAGGCGATGGTTGCCGTGAAGAAGCGATTGGCGGTCGTTGCCCTCCTCCTCGTGGCCATCTCCGGACTATCCTCATCGCAGTTCGAAGGCTGGCCCGTCCCGCAGGGAGGCAGCTCGACAGGCGATTCGATCGACTTCGGCGATGTTGCAGTGAGTCAGACTGCGACAGCGCGATACACATTCAAGGTGCTCGAGACGAGCCAGACGTCGGTCCGGGTCACCTTCCACGATCCCTGTTCGCCGTTCGGATTCTCCGGACTCTCGTCCCGGAGCATGACGCTCGCACCGGGCCAATCGGTCACGTTCAATGTGACATTCACCCCACCGAAGGCGCAGACCTACACGTGCAGCTTCGTGGTCCACGCCGCGGGAGGCTACCCCGTCCGGGAGACGGAAACGGTCGTACGCCTCTCAGGCCGGGGCGTGACGAGTGCGGAAGGTCCCTCCGAGACTCCCGGATCGGTTGTGCCTGGGCTACCGATCGACCTTCCGCTGACGGACGAGTCGCCGGATGGGATCAGCGGAACGACCGACAGCGGCGGCAAGTTCGAAGTCACCGCTTCACCGACGACCACCGTGACCGGGAAGCTGACGGAGTGTGATGGACCGCCGCTCGGGGACCGCGAGTTCCGCATCGCTCCCGTCGGCGATGGATACGAGATCACGGCTCCCGGATACGAAGTCGTCGCAGCCGAGCCGGTCGAGTCGATCTCGTTCATGGGAATGGAGAGCATCGATCTCGGAGAGATCTGCCTCGAGCCAGCGCCCGAGGAAATCGTCGAACCCCCAACAGACCTGGAAACCGAGGAGCCGGGCAGTTGCCCGTGTTGTTCGATCATCGTCGAGGCACGGATGTGCTGCCGACCGACGTACGAGTACGTCGAGACGGACACGGTCTACGAGCCGCAGCTTGCGCGAATCCGCGTCGCGTACTGCGAACCGCCCGAGGAACTCGGTGACGTCGATCTCACACCGCTTCCACTGACGAACAGCGGCGGTGTGCTGGTGAATCCCGGTCTCGCCCCAAGCGGCCCTTCAATGCCCGATCCAAGCCAGGTCGGGGTCACATCGATCGCACTGAACGGGGAGAGTCTGTTCGAGGGAGACGGGGAGTTCGAGAAGACCGTCCAAGCGGGCTCGCTGAAGCCGGGAACGTACACCGTTCATGCGACGATTGGCCGATTCGACGGGGAGGAGTGCGTCTGCGAGAAGACGTTCGAGGTCGTCGCCTGCCCGGAGGTCAAAGCGAAACTCGAACGAACACTCGACCCGGAGAACGGCTGCGAGTCCGTCCACGTCACATACAATCTCGACTGGCCCAAGGGAATGGCCGACATCTGCGAGCTCTTCCTCGACTACGCGGACACGCACTACCTCGACAGGCAGGATTCGCTCTCGTTCACAGACACGGTCAAGCCTCTCGACGCGTGCGATCCTCGCCACGTCGAACCGAAGATCCTCGTCGACACCCGCAACTGCTGCAGCTATGAATTCGCCGCCGAACCGTTCGACGTGATCCCTCCGTTCCGGATGACCGAAGACTGCATCTGCCTCCGCCTCGTTCCGAACGCGGACGGGACGATCGCCGCCCAGCTCGTGTTCAAGTGGAAGTCCCCAACCTCGGACCCGCCCGGCTGCATCCTGTGCGAGAACTACGACTTACTGGTCACTTGGGGCGACGGGGAGATCTCGGATCGGAGCGACGTCGTCGGGCTCAGCCCCAGCCAACCCAACGAATACACCATCACCCATCAATACGAAACGAACCCGGAATGGGACGACCAGCGTCCGCCCGTCGACATCCACGTGATGCTCAGCAACCCGTGCGGCCCCCTGGAGAAGAAGTTGACCGGCCGTTGCGAATTGCCGACCGATCTCATCACGGAAGCAGAGCTCGATCACTTCCAGAGCCTCGAAGGAAGCATCACCGGTCCCGACGACGTCTACGTCCTGGTCAATAACCTGATCGGGATCTTCAACAAGGTAGGGAAATCGCAGGGTGGAACCACGGTCTGCTCGGTCTTCCTCGACATCGCGCTCAAGGGCCTCGACATGGGGGACTACAGCGACTTCGACGCGCTCGTCAAGATGTTCAGCAAAGACCTCGCGGGGGACGTCTTCGGCGGAAAGCATGACGGAAAAGTGGAAGACGATGAATCGTGGCGATTCTATCCATCGAGCAAGCCCCCGAACGACAAGGACTACGGCTCGGCGAAACTCGTCTACAGACCGGACAAGCCCGGAGACCACCCGTACTTCGGGCTGACGATCCTGCGCGGAGGATGCGACGATTGCCCGGTCCCACCCACCTACCGGATCGTCTCGACGTTGACCGAGAGACAGGAGAAACGCGAGACGGATGAGACCAAGTACGGCACGAAGGACCCCTCCAAGGAGTCCCGTCCGACGTTCTCGAGTCAGACGTTCAGCGTTCTCCTGTCGATTGGCCTCTGCTGTCCTCCTGACATGTGCGAGGAGTAGCGCGAGACGATTGGAGGATCCGCGGTCGCACGCGCTGCCGGCGTTCATCGCCCCGACACGCGCTCGACGGGGAGCGCGTCGGCGCACATTCCTTCACTCTGGGTTCAGGTGCCGGTCGAACCAGGCGAGGACTTCCTCGAGGCGCCGCAAGCGGTGCTTCGGCTTTCCGCTCCGAGACAACTCGTGGTTCTCTTCCCGGAACATCACCAGGCGGCAGTCGACGCCGTGATAGCGGAGCGCCGTGAACATCTGGATCCCCTCCGGCAGCCAGCAGCGGTAGTCCTGTTCGGAGTGGATGAAGAGCGTCGGCGTCTTTGCCTTGTGCGCGTACCGCAGCGGCGAGTGCCACCACAGTTTCTCGTCCCCGCCCTCGGACCACGGCGTCGCCCCCATCTGGTCCTTGTTGAAGTAGTAGCCGATGTCGGTCGTGCAGAACTTGTGAATCCAATTGGCGATCGATCTCTGGGAGACGGCGGTCCTGAATCGTTCGGTGTGACCGATGACCCAGTTGGTCATGAACCCGCCATACGAGCCGCCCATCACGCCGAGACGATCCGGATCGATGAACGCGAAACGATCGATCGCCGCGTCAACGACCGCCATCAGATCCTCGTAGTCGATCGTTCCGTACTTGCCACGAATGTCGGCGAACGCGTTTCCTCGGCCCGACCCCCCGTGCGGATTCGAGATAAGGATCACGTAGCCGTTCCCTGCCATCGCCTGCATCTGATGGAAGAAGACATCCCCGTACGCCGCCCGGGGGCCGCCGTGGATGGTGAGAATGGCCGGGTAGCGCTTGGCGGCGTCGAAGTCGGGTGGGCGGATGACCCACGCATCGAGCTCGGTCCCGTCCGAAGAGGCAACAGAAAACGGATCCGGCGAGGATAGGTCTCGACCCGATAGGCTCTCGGCATTGAGCGATGTCACCCTCTTCTCGGTTCCGCCGGGGTAGATGTAGAGCTCCTGCAGCGCGTCCTTGCGTGACTCCACCGTCAGAACGGTATCCCCGCAGGTGGCGTACGCGTCGATCGAGCCGGACGCATCGACGACGATCTCCGGGGCGCTGCCCGGTGTGAGGCGGTGCAACTGCGAGTGCGTCCGCTCGGTGACCGTGATGAAGATCCTGCCGTCCTCCACGCGAAGCGTGGGCCCGCCGCCGTGTCTGCAGTCTCCGGCGATCGACGTCCCGATGGACTTGTCCCAATCGGGCGTGAGAGACGTCATCTCGCCAGTCTCGAGATCGACTGCGAAAACCTCGCCGTTCTGGTTCAGCCCGTATTCGAGCGTGTCGGATCCGATGATGACACAGGTTCGGTCATCGAGCCATCGCGCGCCGTCCACCCGGAACTCGCCGATGGGAACGCGTCTTCGGTCCCCACTCACGAGGTGGACAGCCCACAGCTCGTCGAACGTCGGCGCGACGCCGTCGAACCGCCTCCCGTAGACGAGCGCCCGATCCTCCCGCAGGTCGACACCGTCGACTTCCAGATCGGGCTCGCACAGGTCCGTCGCCTCCTCGCTCGCGCAGTCGAATCGGAAGAGATGGAGGCGCCTCTTGTTCGTGAAGCCCTTCCCGTTCATCCAGAACGGGATCTCAGTCAGCACTTCATAGTCCTTGGCGTCGTCCGGTTTCGGCGACGGCTCATCGAGCGGAACGCGCGCCGTGAACAGCAGAGCCTTACCGTCGCAACGAATCAGCCCCTCGACCTTGTGCGGCAACGTCGCGAGCTGCTCCGCCTCGCCCCCGTCGAGCAGGATCCGGAAGAGGACCGACTTGTCCTCGACCTCTACACGCTTCGACACGAAATAGACTTCCGATCCATCCGATCCCCAGACGAAGACGCCGTCCTTGCCGCTCGCCGTCAGCTTGCGTGACGCGAGCGACGGGAGATCGACGACGTGGATGTCGGAGAGATACTCGTTCTCCTCGACGTCCGCGCGTTTGACGGTAAACGCCGCGTGTCGGCCGTCGGGCGCGATCTCGATTGCGGAGAGAAATCGGTAGGACAGCAGATCTTCAACATGGACGGGATTCATGAGGCCTCCTTCGGCAAGACAGTGTATCGCGGCGCGATCGGGCAACTCCAGGTCTGCCCTTGCGTTCTCCGTGACGGAGACGGACCATCCGCCTCACCCCGCATCAGGAGAAGAAGCATGAGCGTCAAGATTCGCAACTATCGCGAGGCAGATGCCGTCAAGGTTGGCCGACTGATCGCCGACACGTTTCGCGAGTTCAATCTCGCCTACGCATCTTCGGAAGAGCAGGAGAAGCTCCTCGGGCCATTCCGGCACGCGAACTCGGATGACGAAGCGCATCAGGCGCAGATCACCGAAGTGATTCGTGCCCCGTGGGTCCTTGTCGCCGGCGACGGCGAATCGATCGTCGGCGTCCTTCGGGGAAGTCCCGGACGGCTGCACAGTCTGTTCGTTCGCAAATCGTACCACGGAAAGGGAGTCGGTCGACAGCTGATGGCGAGATTCGAGCGCGAGGTTCGGAAGGCGGGACATCAGAAGATCACGCTGCAGTCCTCGCTCTACGCCGTGCCGTTCTACCAGAGGCTCGGCTACAAGCGCACGACAAGGGCCTTCTGCGGCCCCTGCTTCGACGGCACCATCTTCCCCTACCAGCCGATGAAGAAAGTCCTCGAACCGGATCTCGCGGCGGAGGGTTCCTAGGAGCCTTCGCCGAGGCGCGCGATTTTGTGACCGGTCTCCTCGACGATGCCTCTCGAGACGATCTGCTCCAGCGTCACTGTGTCCATCCCCGTTCCGTAGTACTGCGGAGGGGCGAACACGTCATACGCACATCCATTCCAGCGAAGCGTCGCCCTCATCAGCCACGTGTCCACCGCGAGCGACACGAGCGATCGAGGAGTCGATCTGTATTCGCTGACGGGACGACCGAGCTCAAGGCTTGGGGCCGATCGACCGAGTCGGTAGACTCCGGCTGCGTCCGAAAGGAGCCTCCCGATGACGATTCACGAACCGAAGAGCGACTTCATCTCCGTCGACGGCGTCCGACTGCAGACGCTCGATTGGGGCGGAAGCGGGTCGGCGCTCGTCTTCCTCGCCGGCTACGCCAACACGCCTCACTTCTTCGACTCCATAGTGCGAGCGTTCACCGATCGCTTCCGTGTTCTCGGCCTGACGCGGCGGGCGCACGGGGCATCCGATCAGCCCGAGGACGGATACGACAATCCGACCCTCGCGCGCGACATCATCTGCCTCCTCGACGCGCACGGAATCGAGAAGGCCTCTTTCGTCGGCCACTCGTTCGCAGGAGACGAGATGTGCCAACTGGCCGCTGCCCATCCCGATCGAGTCGAGAAGCTCGTCTTCCTCGACGCGCTCTACCGAATGAACGAAGAGGACGCGGCCCTCTTCGCCGAGAGCCCTCTCCCGCCGAGCGACCCGCCGCCCGAGACGTTCGAATCGGTCGCCGCCTTCTGCGAGGACTTCGTGACTCGCTATGCGACGTATCGCCGCCTTCGCTCGCCCCGTTGGGACGCACTGTGGGCACACAGTCTCGAGTGGACCGCCGACGGCCGCTTCCGCGACCGCATCCGGCCGGAGACAGCGAAGAAGCTGTTCGAGGGACGGGCCTCATTCCGGCCCGACTACAGAGCCATCCGATGCCCGGTGCTCGCGTTCTACGCCTTCCAGGATGAGAGCTGGTCGCTCCCCGACGGTGCGAGCGAGGAGCTCCGTCGCGCGATGAGGGAGCACATCGAGCAGGTGAACTCTCGATTCAAGCGGCGGTGCCTCGAGAGCGCCCGCGCGGAGATCGCCGACATCGTAGTTGTGGAGTACGACGACACAAGCCACTACTGCTTCCTCGATCGCGAGGCAGACGTGATCGAAGCGATGGCACGCTTCCTGTAGAGCCAATCCGAAGGGGGTTCGTTCGGATGACAACGACGCAGATCAAGGTCCGCGGCTACCACGAGGATCGGTTCGGGCACGTGAACAACGCCCGCTATCTGGAGTTCCTTGAAGAGGCGCGGTGGGCACAGTTCGAGGCCTGCGGACTCGATATCGCCTTCTTCAAGGCAAACGGGATCTTCCCCGTCGTCGTCCGGCAGTCGATCTCCTACCGCCGTCCTGCGAGTGCCGGCGACGTCCTCGAGGTCAGCGTCGATGTCGCAAGCGCCGGCCGCCGCAAGATCGTGATCGCCCAGCAAGCGCGCTTCGCTTCATCGGACGAAGTCTGCGTCGAAGCCGAGGTGATTGTCGTCTTCCTCGACGAGACGACCGGCCATCCCGTCCCGCTGAGCGACGACATCCTCCGCGCCTGGCCGGAGCTGAGCGCCAAGAGACACCAAGAGCAGAGATCTGAGGATCCCTCCTGACCGCAAGCCCTTCCGGAAGCGTGAACCGATCACGCCCCGATTGCTGCCAGGCATGACCTCTGCTACGATGTTGGGAATCCCGGATGGGTGGAATGATCTGTTCCTGTTGTCCGGTTCCCGACGGTGGTTGACCTTCACCATGCGACCCAATTCGGTCGGCTGCCGCGCGGGTTCATGCAGGTCAAGTGCGTAGTGAGGAGATGGAATGGTTGAGCAGTCAGTCGGACCAATGGGCGTGGGATACGAAATCCCCGATTCCCAGGCGCACGCCGCCGAGTTCGAGCGGGTCAAGGCACTCGCCGACGCCGCGCGCTCGGACGGGAAGGAGATCGTTGTCGTCGTGGGACTCGGCTTTGTCGGAGCCGTCATGGCGGCCATCATCGCCGACAGCGAGGACCCGACGACCGGGCGTCCGGGCAAGTTCGTCATCGGCTATCAACGCCCCAGCCGCCGGAGCTACTGGAAGGTCCCCGTGCTCAACCGCGGCAAGTCCCCGGTCAAGAGTGAGGATCCGACAGTCGACGAACTCATCGCTCGCTGCGTAGATGAGAAGAAGACACTCACCGCGACCTACGTCAGCGAGAGTCTTTCTCTGGCCGACTGCGTCGTCGTCGACGTGCAATGCGACTACATCAAGCAGGACCTCGGCAACATGCGCTCCGGCGAATGCGACATGAGCGCCCTCGAGGACACGTTGAAGACGATCGGCGCGAACGTGCCGGCGGACTGCCTCGTTCTCATCGAGACCACGGTCGCCCCCGGAACAACCGAGTATGTTGCCTATCCGATCATGAAGGCCGCGTTCGCGAAGCGAGGGATCACGTCCGATCCGGTGCTCGCCCACAGCTTCGAGCGCGTCATGCCCGGACGAGAGTACGTCTCGTCGATCCGGAATTTCTGGCGGGTTTGCGCCGGCTGCAACGACTACTCGCGGAAGCGCGTCGAGAGGTTCCTGACAGACGTGCTGAACACGGAGGACTTCCCGCTAACGGTGATGGATCGCCCGATCGAGTCGGAAACGACGAAGATCGTGGAGAACACCTACCGCGCGACGATTCTGGCGCTCCTCAACGAGTGGAGCCTGTTCGCCGAGCGAAACGGCGTCGATCTGGTCAAGGTCATCGAGGCAATTCGGATGCGCCCGACGCACAGCAACATCATGTTCCCGGGACCCGGCATCGGCGGTTACTGCCTGCCAAAGGACGGCGGGTTGGGGTTCTGGGCCTACCGGCGCATTCTGGGATTCGTTGATGGCGAGAACATCTTTCGAATCACGCCGCAGGCGATCGATATCAACGACACGCGCGGTCTTCACGTGGCGGAGCTGGCTCGCGAAGTGCTACGCGAGCGGGGCCTTCACATTGCGGGGGCCAAGATTCTGGTCTGCGGCGCCAGCTACCGACAGGACGTCGGCGACACGCGCTACAGCGGGTCCGAGGTCGTCGTACGGAAGCTCGCGGAGATGCGAGCCGAGATCCGAGTTCACGACCCGTACGTCAAGCATTGGGACGAACTGGAGAACCAGGAAGCGCATCTCACGGATGGGGTTTCGCTCGCCCGCTTCTTCACGAATCAGACGCACCTCGAGGATCTCACCGTCGCCCACAACCTTCCCAAGGCCGTCGCTGGGATCGATGCCATCATCCTCGCCGTCCCGCATGACGCGTACCTCAACCTCAGTCCAGACGAGGTCGTTGAGTGGGCCGGCGGCCCCATTGCAGTGATTGACTGCTTCGGGATTCTTCGAGACGGGCAGATCCGCCGGTACTTCGAGC
>Ga0272444_10006373_pt1 | contig 10073 bp, 9 predicted proteins | sample SSMForm13_FD_201033 | JGI IMG/M metagenome (GOLD analysis project Ga0272444, IMG submission 201033) | Marine sediment archaeal communities from Little Sippewissett salt marsh, Falmouth, MA, United States - SSM-Form-13 | ecosystem: Environmental > Aquatic > Marine > Wetlands > Sediment ...
GCGGGAGTTCGGGCAATATGGCAACATGCCTACTCTGAGCGCGCGCTACCAGCGCGAGGTCCTGGAGAAGCTCTGAGAGCGTGCCTGCAAACCCTTCCCCAGTCCGAGCACGGGACTCCAAATGCCCATAGTGGCTGCCTACGCCTTGAGCCCGGAGCGCAAGACCGCCCCGGTTCTCGGTGCATTCCAGGCCCGCTACGGCCTGCCGCGCTGGAAGCCGAGAGACCCAATGGAAGTGCTTGTGCGGGGCGTCCTGAGCCAGAACACCAGCGACTCGAACAGCGCTCAAGCATACGAGCGCCTCATGGATCGCTTCGGTTCCTGGGCCGCGGTCGCTGCGGCGCAAGAGCGGCAGATCCGGGAGGCCATCCGGGTTGGCGGGCTGGCGGCTCAGAAGGCGGGCACCATCCGGCGCATCCTGGCGCAGTACGGGGGAGGCGCCGGCCGCTCGCTTGAGCATCTGAAGGGCCTGCCCGCGCGCGACGCCGAGCGCGAACTCACGTCCATCAAGGGCGTGGGCACCAAGACGGCCCGCCTTGTACTGCTGTTCGCCTTCGGCACTCCGGTCTTCGTGGTGGACACGCACGTGCTGCGCGTGGCGCACCGCGTGGGGCTGATCCCGCCGAACTGCACCCGTGAGAAGGCCCACGTGCTGCTGGACGCCCTGATCCCGGACGGGCGCAAGTACAGCGCCCACATGAACATGATCCGGCACGGCAGGGAGACCTGTCACCCGCGCGCCCCGTCATGCAGCGGGTGCCCTGTTCGGAAGTGGTGCCTCGCCTTCCAGGCCGGAAGCCTGTGAAGAAAGCCGAGGCTCAGGCCGCGGGGCCACTCCCCCACTTGTCAGCGCCGTCCCGACGGCGCTTGTCCAGGCGCCTAATCGCCGTGACGATCTTCCCGCTCAGATCCCTGGCCAGGAGGTTCAAGTCCTCGCTGAAGCTCATCGAGCGCAGGACCTCCGTGCAGCTCTGGGAGAGCATCAGGTTGAGGCCGCGGTCCTGGCCACCGCGGAAGTCGGTGCGGACACCGATCACCGGCAGGTCCAGCGCACGCGCGTAACCGACCTCGAACGCGGTGCCGCTGTCAACGTCGGGCCCATCCAGAACGGCCACAACCAAGTCAGCCTTCGCAAGGGCTTCCAGGCAGGCCACATACAGCCTGGCGAAATCCGCACGCCTGTTGTAAGCGGCCCCGAACCGGAAATCCTGGGGCAGGATGAGCTCCAAGCCGGCAATCTGCCGCTGGAGCTCCCGGGCCAACATCCTGTTCCAGATGCGCTGCTGCTGGGTGAAGAGGGGGCTTGACAGATAGATTTTCACTTCACTTCCCCCCGGCACGCCACCGGGCAACGCGCTGCTCGATGAGCCCTCGCGGCACGCTGATCTCCGCGACCTTCACCCGGCCGGTGTACTCCGAGGCGCCGGGGGCGGAGAACCCTCGCTTCGACAGCACAAACGTTACGGTGAGGTCGGCCCTGAGGGCACAACCCAGAGGCAGGCCGCTATCGCAGTCCAGCCCGGAAGGCACGTCCACCGCCAGCACGGGCTTGCCAAGATCGCCGATCGCTCCGATCAGGGAGAGATATGGCTCTCCCACTTCCCGGTCCAGTCCCGTGCCCAGGAGCGCGTCAATAACCAGGTCGGCCCCTGCGCATTGGCCCGCCAACGCCCGCGCCTGCGCGGCGCTCTGGACCTCCTTGACGGGGACGTCCATGTTAAGGACGATCTCCATGTTCACGGCGGCGTCGCCGGCCCTGAGGATCGCGTCGGGAATCCTGCCCGCCAGGAAGGTCGTGACGTCGGCGCCCCAGTTGTGCAGGTGGCGCGCGATGACGAAACCGTCGCCCCCGTTGTTGCCCATCCCGCACAGGACCGCCACCCGCATGCCGTCAAGCGCGGGCGGCCCGTCGGGCTGATCCTGCGGTCCACCTTCACCACGCAGCATGCGCGCCGCCTCCAGCGCGCACGCCCGGCCCGCGTTCTCCATCAGGATCAACCCCTTGACCCCGAATGCCTCTATGGCCGCTTTGTCCAGCTCCCGCGCCTGCTCCCTGCTTGCGGCGAAATCATGCATGGCACCCGCATCCACTGTCTGCCTCATCCCGATTCTTCCAGACCCGTCCAGCGGCAGGCAGCGCGGCCTACTCCACCATCTCGCTGGCGTCGAACTGGCTCATGTCGATTCTGGCGACGGCCCTGGCGAAGCCAGCCTTGTTCAGCTTATTCAAGCAGTCGGGCTTAAAGAACGACTCGCGCAGTGCATCCTCGGGGCTCATCTCGCCGGCCCTGACCTTCTCCACCAGCCAGCGATTCACGCGGTCGTTCATTTCTTGTTTGTCCGAGGCGTGGGAATAGGCCTCCTCCAGGGAAATGACGTCATCATGCACCAGATCCATCAGCGAATCATTCATCGTCTTCATGCCGTACTTCTTGCCGGTCTGGATGACCGATTGCAGCTGGAAGGTCTTCTTCTCACGGATCAGGTTGGCCACGGCACTGTGGACGTAAAGGATCTCGAACGCCGCCACACGGCCCTTCCCCTTTCGCCTGCACAGACTCTGCGTGATGATGCACCTGAGGGTGTTGGCCAGCATCACGCGGATCTGCTCCTGGCGGTCCGGCGGGAACTGGTCGATGACGCGGTCCACCGTGCTCGGTGCCGTGCTCGTGTGGACCGTGGCGAAGACCAGGTGGCCCGTCTCGGCGCACTCGATGGCCAGGGCGGTCGTCTCAAGGTCACGCATCTCGCCGACCAGGATAATGTCCGGATCGGCGCGCAGGGCGGCCCTGAGAGCGCGCTTGAAGCTCTCGGTGTGCACGCCCGTCTGCCGGTGGCTTATGATGCACCCCAGGCTCTCGTGGACGAACTCCACGGGGTCCTCGATGGTGATGATGTGGTCCCTGCGGTTCTGGTTGGCGTAGTTGACGAGGGCGGCCAGCGTTGTGGTCTTGCCGCAGCCGGTGGGGCCTGTGCACAGGACAATGCCCTTTGGCAGAAGCGCGAGGTCGCGGATCTGCTGTGAGAGGCCCAGGTCCTCCACCGTCATGATGTCGAGCGGTATCAGCCGCTGGCACATCGCCGGGCCGCGAAGGTCGCGGTATACGTTGGTTCGGAAGCGCGCCAGTCCGGGCAGCTCGTAGGCGAAGTCCGTGTCATTCGTCGCCTCCCACTCCTTGCGGTTGCGCTCCGGCAGGACCTCAAGGATCAGCGCCTTGACCTGGTTGGCATCCATCGCGGGCAGCTTCATCTTCACCAGCTGGCCGTCGATGCGCAGCAGCGGGGGTATGCCCGTCTTCAAATGCAGGTCGGAGCCGCGTTGCTCGATGAGGAAATGAAGGAACTTGTCCAACTGCGCCATGTGATTACCCTTTATGACGATGCACGTCCCGGGGCAGCCAAAGCCTAATGGTAACGGCGCCGTGGCAAACCCGTCAAGTCCCCCCCCACAGGCCGAAAAGCGCACCCCGAAGCCACTGAAGAGGGACGAGCTAACACTCCTCTCAAACCCCGTGGCCGAGCAAGCCGGCGCCTTCGAGCACCCGTTCCATGTGCTCAAGGGTCCTGCCGGTGGCGCCGCGGGCCTCCACTATGGCTTGCCGCGCCCGCTCCCCCAGCGCCATACCCTCGGCCCGGTCTACGAGCAGGCGGCGTGTCTGTGCTTCCAGCTCCCCCTCGTCGTGGACCACAACCACGGCATTGCGTGACTGCAGCAGCTGCATCTCGGGTCGGAAATTCCCGGTGTGTGGTCCCACCACCACCGGCTTGCCGAGCGCCGCCGCCTCCATCACGTTCTGCCCCCCGCCCGGCGGGTGCATGCTGCGCCCAACAAAGCAACAACTCGCCAGTGCATAGCACGTCGGCAGGTCCCCGATGGTGTCCACCAGGATCACCTCGTCCCCTGCGACCCTGCATCGGCCGGCGTCAAGGCAGCTCTTCCGCAAGACCTTGAGGCCCAACTGCGAGAGCCTTCGCTCCAGGGCCTTCGCACGCTCCACGTGGCGCGGCGCCAGCACCAACCTGAGACCGGGGACGTCCGCCGTCAACCTCCCATAGACGCCGCAGAGCACATCCTCCTCCCCCGGGTGGGTGCTGCCCCCCACCAGCACGCGGTCGCCCTCCGCCATGCAGAAGAGCCGCCTTAGGGCATCTACACTTTCGGGGTCAGCTCCCAGAGCGAGTGCGTCATACTTGAGGGAGCCGGTGGTCACGATCTTGCCGGGGGCAAGGCCCGCCCACACGAACCGCAGCGCATCCTCGGTGCTGCGTGCGCAGCAGGCATGCACAGCACGCCATACGGCCGGCTGGAGGCCCCTGATGAAGCGCAGGAGCCTGGCGCTGGGAGGGTTAATGCGCCCGTTGACGATTACCACGGGGATATGGCGCTCCCAGCAGGCAAGCTGGAAGTTGGGCCAGACCTCCAGCTCCACGAGCACTACGGCGGTTGGCCGCACGCGCTGCATGGCCCGATCGACGCACGGGGAGAAGTCGAAGGGCCAGTAGAGCACGGGCAAGTCGGGGTACATCTCGCGCAGCCGTTGCGCTCCCGTGTCCGTCGCAGTGGAGAGGACCACTTCCCAGTCCGGGTGCCGCTCGCGGAACCGTGCAACCAGGCCTTTGGGGATGGCGGCTTCGCCGACGCTAACCGTGTGCACCCACAGCCGCCGCCCGGGCCCGAACCGAGGCATCCGCCCCAGCCGCTGAGACACACCGACGCGGTAGCGGCGCGCTCGGGGCATTCTCCACAGCCAGTAGGGGGCGGCGCCGCAGAGCGCTCCCGCATAGAATATGTTGAAAAGCCAGCGCATGTTCCCACAGTGGCCACACTGGCCGCAAAGACAAGGCCGTCCCGGCCCCGATGCAGTCAAGCCTGACGGTCTCTGACAAGCAGCTCTATCGCTTCCTCGGTGGTGCCCGCCATCTTGAGGAATGTTTCGAGCTTCACTGCCTCGAGCACCTGCAAGACCACCGGCTGCACGCCGGCCAGCACCAACCCGCCCCCCATCATCCGGCAGCGCTTGTTGGTGGATATGAAGAGCCCGATGACGACGCTGGAGATATAGCCCACGCTACGCATGTCGAATACGACTTCCCCCGTGCTCTCAAGCACCCCGTGGACAGTCTCCCGCACGCGAGCAATGTTGTGGTCAGAGAGGCGGTCCTCCAGGCACTCGATGACGGCAACATTCTCCTCCATCCGCACGGCAACTGCGGCGCCCTGCCGCGCCTGCGCTCCCTGCACCATGCCGCTCTGGACCGGTGCGGCGGGCTGCGAAGCTGCCTGAACAGCGTCCGGCTCGGCGTGATTGCGCCGCTTGAGCATCACGGCGTTGCCCTTCGAGTTGTAGTTGAGCTCATCCACGGCGCTGTCCATGAGCATGATGCCCCGGCCCGTTTCCTCAAAAAGCAGCTCGGCCTCGTCAGGATGGGCCAGTGACTCCGGGGTGAACCCATCGCCTTCATCCTCTACGACCGCACCCCAGTGTTCTTCATCGGCAAACACGTGCACCTTGACCTTCCTGGCCGCATCCAGTTTGTTGCCATGCACCATGGCGTTCGTGAGCGCCTCTTCGAGCGCGAGCTCCACCCTCGGATCTCCCTCCTGGGGCAGACACCTCTGGGCAACCAGCTCCTTGATGATGCGGAAGACCAACGGGGTCTTGTGGGAGAGCTGGGTGGGCACGGCCATCTGCAGAAGCGTCGTGCCGAACGGCTCAATCAGTTTGTCGGCGAATTCCATATGTGTCTCCCATTCCACGCTCGATGCCGGCTACAACGCGGACTCGGCCGCCCCACCCGCGCCGGCCACCTTCAACTTCCCCATCAGGTCATCACGATCAACGGCCTTGCTGAGTGCCTCGACAGGTTCCACAACGCCGTCCAGCACCAGCCTCAGCAGGGAATCGTTCAGACACATCATCCCGAGTTTGGCCCCTGTCTGCATGAGGGAGGCTATCTGGTGCAGCTTCCGCTCCCGGATATTGTTCGCTACGGCAGGCGTGACCACAAGCACCTCGAAGGCAGCCACGCGCCCCTTGCTCTTCCTCTTAAGCAGCGTCTGAGTGACCACGCCGCGCAGCGTGGTGGCCAGCATGCTGCGTATCTGCTCCTGCTGGTTCGGCGGGAACTGGTCAATCAGCCGGTTGATGGTGGACACGGCCGTCGTAGTGTGGAGCGTTGCCAGGACCAGGTGTCCCGTCTCGGCCGTCTCGACGGCTATGTGTGTCGTCTCTAGGTCCCGCATCTCACCCACCATCACGATGTCCGGGTCCTCCCGCAACGCAGCCCGAAGGGCGCGCGCGAAGGACTCGGTGTGGGAGTGGACCTCCCGCTGGTTCACAAGGCAGCTCTTGGGCTTGTGGACGAACTCAACCGGGTCTTCGATGGTGACGATGTGATGCCGCCGCGAAGCGTTGACCCGGTCGAGCATGGCGGCGAGAGTCGTCGACTTGCCGCACCCGGTGGGACCCGTCACCAGCACCAGCCCCTTCGGCAATTTGCAGAAACGCATGACAGCGGCGGGCAGGCCGAGCTGCTCGGCAGTGAGGATGGTGTTCGGTACGAGGCGCAGCACGCCACCGCAGCCCTCCATGTCATGGAACACGTTGACCCGGAACCGCGCCACCCCCCCCAGCTCGTACGCAAAGTCGGTATCGCGCCGCTTGGCGAACTCCTTCCTGTTGCTCTCAGGCATGATCTCCAGGAAGATCCGCTCCGTCTCGGACGGCTTCAAGGCGGCGGCTTTCAGCCGCACCATCGTGCCATCCAGGCGGATCATCGGCGGCCGATTCGCCGAAAGGTGCAGGTCCGAACCGCCCTGCTCGTTGAGGAATTTGAGGAATTTGTCGATCTCCGCCACCCGTCGTGCCTCCTTGGTTTCGGCACTACTGCTGCGACGGATTATATGACCGCGTGCCGCTACGGTCAACTCGGCATTCCTGCGACGCCCCCCACCCGCTGCGCCACGTGCCGTTCAAGCGGCGCCTGCTCCACCATCGAGCAGCCCGCGCAGCACGCCCAGATCATGCTCCGCCCCGGCAGCCGGGGCCACCTCGCCGTCCTGAGGCCCGTAGAGACACTCTACGGACAGGTACCCGTCGTATCCCATCGCTCGCAGCCGCCTGATGATGGGCACGTAGTCCATGCGCCCTTCCCCCACCGGCACGTACTCACCGCTTGCCGTGCTGAACAGGCTGTCCTTGACGTGCGTGAAGAAGATGCGCTCCCCCAGAGCATCGATGGCGTCCAGGGCGCTCTCGCCGCAGGTGTGGATGTTGCAGAAGTCCAGGGTGACGCCAAGCACGTCCGGCTCGCCGCATTCCATGCACCGAAGGGAGGTGCGAATGGTGTCGCTCAGGTGGTTCAGATGCGTCTCTATGGCAAGCCTGACGCCCTCAGTGCGGGCCACGGGCAAGACCGCGTCCATCGCCCGGCGGAAGCGCTCCCAGTGCTCCTCCCCCGCCGCGGCGCTGGCGGGTGGGCCCGGCATGCTCTTGACGATGCGCGTGCCCAGCCGGCCGCACAGGCGTATGAACCGGCATGTCTCCTCCACGTTCGCACGCCAGACTGCTTCGTCCGGCTCGGTGTAGCTAACTACCAGCGAAAGCGCGGACACGGGCAGGCCGGCCTCATTGAGCCATCCGACCACCTCCGCAGTCCGCCCCTCGGCCACATCGAGCGTCAGGTGCGGCTCGAAGCACCCCAGCTCCACCGAGTCGTAGCCGGCAGCCGCGGTGGCCTGGATGGCGCCCCGGAGGTCAAGTGCCCTCAGTCCAGTGGTGAAAAGCGATGTTTTCACTTCCGTTTCCCCTCGTCGCTTGCTCATTAGTGCCGACGGGCAAGGTCACCACTGCCCGTACTCTTCGACAGCCTCCCTGTAGGCACGGAGGTTCTCGTGGGGGGTATCGCGCGCGGTCTGGTCGGCCGTGCTGACGATTAGCCCGCGCTTCCCCGCCGCCTCGATTATGGTCTTCACCCCCTGCCGGACGTCCTCAGGGCTCCCCTGAAGCAGGGCGTTGCAGGGGTCCAGGTTGCCTATGAAGCACATGTCCGACCCCACGCGGCGCCGGGCCTCGGCAAGGTCGCAGTCGCCCAGGGGCCGCGGCTCGAGCGGCAGCACGGCATCCACTCCGACCCGGGCGAGCATCCCCAGTGCCGCGCTGCACCGCCCGTTGATCTGCACCGCAAAGGGCACGTCATGCCGGTGGCAGAGCTCCGCCGTCCGCGCGATGTGGGGCAGGACGTAGCGCTCATACCACCCGGGGGATATCAGGCTGAGGGAGGTGTACGAACCGCCGCCGTAGACCACCCGGGCGCCGCTCTCGCAGGTTATCCGCGTGCGCGCAAGGTCCAGCTCCTCGTAGCGCCGCCAGATTGGGAGCAGCACGTCGATGTGGTCATGCACGTCCATGATCCCCTGCTGCGAACTGCGAAGGGAAAACCACCATTCCAGCCCCGGCCGGCCTCCCCCGGAGAACACGGCCCCCCTCTCGCCCACCCGCTCCTGCAAGGCACGAAGCGGCTGAGCCGAGTTCCCCCTCTCAGGATCCGCGTCCAGGAGGCACTCGACCTTGGGCATGTCCCCTATGGGGTCTTGGACGGGGTATTCCACCGCCCAGGCACCTTCCCACTTCGGGTACACCACCCTGGTGACCAGGTCCCCCTTGGGGGTATGGGCGACGTGGTCGATGGTGATTCGCTCGTCGTCTTCCCCCTCGATCCTGTCCTCATGCTCGACGCCGCGCGGAGGCGCAAACTCCACCCCGCCGTCGATCCACGCATCGAGCCCGAAGTGCTCGAACGCAGCCAGTCGGGCCTCCTGGATAGACTCTGTGGCATTAGGGCCTATGAAGTCCCACATGCTCCGGCCGCTGAACTTGATCGGGAACATGAGGTGGAAGTCCGGCATGGCCGGCACGCGGTCTACCGGCCGCCGACGGATGGCGTTCAGGATGCGTTCTCTCGATGTCATGGCACTACTAGGACTCGCTCAACTCGACTGGAAGGGATGCCCCGTCCCCGCGGCAGCGGGATACAGAGCAATCCGCATTGGCCGGGCTGTGGGCATTGGAGGAGCCGGCCTCAGAGCTTGACCGGTTTGCCCGTCTTGCCGGCCTTCCAAGCGGCTTCGGTAAGCTCAATGGTCCGCAGGCCGCACACGCTCGGCGCCAGCACCTTTGCCTTCCTCCGAATGGCCTCGACGAAGTTGTGGTCCGGCGAGGGAGAGCCGTAGGCGAAATCGCTCAACTTGTGTACCTCTCCACCGGTGGACACGGTCAGGTCGGCGTTATGCATGAAGAAGGCCCAGTTCTCGCATACGATCGTGATGTCTTCCCACAGGCCTATCGGGGTGCTGCCCAGCACGGCGAAGGTCCCGAGTGCATCGCCTTTGAACTTCACCGCCATGGCGGAGTTGATGTCGACCTCGCGCCCGCAGAAGTCCAGACCCGCGTAGACCTCTTGAGCCTGAAGACCCGTCATCCAGAGGACCGCGTCCAGCAGGTGGCTGCCCGAGTCGTTAAGCTGCCCGCCACAGGCCAGCTTCATGTTCTGGCGCCAGGTGCCCTTCTGACTCATGAGCCATTCCTGGTTCTGAACGCCGGCCACGAACTTCACCTTGCCCGGCTGGCCACCGGCAATCGAATTGCGGATGTACTGGTAGCGCCCCAGGCAGTGGCGCTGATAGGAAATGGCCAGCACCTTGCGGGACCCCTTCTCCGCCTCCCTCACCTCCTTGGCTTGAGCCACGGTGCAGACCATCGGCTTCTCGCACAGCACGTGCAGGCCGGCCTCAAGGCTCCCCATGATCTGCTCGTAGTGCACATAGTGCGGGGAGCAGATGACAACGGCGTCCAGACCGCCGGCGTCGATCATCGCCTTCCAGCTCTCGAATTCCGGCACCTGGGCCAGAGAGGGGAAACGATGTTTCATGGCGCCGATCCGGCTTTGGTCGGTGTCCATCAGTCCGACCACGTAGCAGTCCGGGATCGAGAGCAACCGCTCAACGTGTCCCAACGCGATCCCGCCGCAGCCTATCACGCCGAACCTCAAGTTTCTGGCCATCGCAAGTCCCT
>Ga0272444_10006374_pt1 | contig 10073 bp, 9 predicted proteins | sample SSMForm13_FD_201033 | JGI IMG/M metagenome (GOLD analysis project Ga0272444, IMG submission 201033) | Marine sediment archaeal communities from Little Sippewissett salt marsh, Falmouth, MA, United States - SSM-Form-13 | ecosystem: Environmental > Aquatic > Marine > Wetlands > Sediment ...
ATCCATTTCCCTCTCCTTGACACAGTTTAGTTGATTGAATTATCGGCGGATCTTAAGCTTGGACAATGGAACCCCGATCTCATCCGGTACGCCGTGTTTTTTCAGTGATATTCGGTTCCTTTACGAGAGTGAAGTGGATAGCCCCTTTAAAGAATTAAGCTTCTGGAAAAAGTCGGCTTCTTCAAAGCGCCAAAGTGTTGCGCCTGGAATGATCTTTAGGTCCCATGCATCACTTCAGACAGGACCACAGTAGTATTGTCGTAACCGCCAGCCGAGTTGGCCAAGGCGACCAGTTCTTCTGCCTTTTGAGACAAAGGTGTTGTCAAAGAGAGAACGTCCCGGATCATTGTGTCATCGACCAGATCCGTAAGACCGTCGGAGCAAAGAAGAAACATGTCGCCAGGAAGCACTTTACCTCTCACGAGATCAAGGGCCACATTCTCCTCATTTCCTACTGCCCTGAGGAGAAGATTTCGCATGGGATGATTTCTGGCCTCGGCCGAAGTGATCAGGCCTTGGTCTATCTGATCTTGCACAAAGGAGTGATCCCTACTCAGTTGTTTCAGTTGCCCTTGTCTGAGACGATAGGTTCGGCTATCACCCACATGACCAAGAACGAAGCCCTCACTGGAAAAGGCCACCAGTTCCGCTGTGCAGCCCATCCCTTCGTGGCTAGGATTCTCCTTCACGTGAGCGAGGATCCTCTCATTAGCCCAGCCAAAGGCCTTTTGGACCAGATGGACGGTCTTTTTTTCAGATCGACGATCAGGCCCTGAGAAGACTTCCGATGTCGTTTGAGCAAAGATACCACTGGCTAATTCGCCGGCTGCTGCCCCCCCCACCCCATCTGCCACAAGACAGAAGCCCTGCTCAGGTGAGACCACAAAGGCATCTTCGTTATTCGCACGTTTGAGACCAACGTCTGATTTACCAAAAGATGTTATCTCAGGCATTTGTTTGCGCCATCTGCCGAGCATAGGACTCCAAAATGAGGTTCATGAACCTGCACTTTACTGAAGATGTGAGCCACTATCAGAGTCATTCTAAAGACCTGGTCGGCTCGACTCACAATGGGACTAGCCTTCGTGGAACGGTTTCTGCCGAGCCTCTAAACGTCCTCATTTCAACATATTATAGAGTAAACGGGCCGTAACACGGCCATATGTTGAAACAGATTATTCCCTTGACATGAGCGTCCACCGGTGGGCTATAATCCGCCAAAATCCAGATGAAACGCCCCCCTCTTATTGTTGTCCAACTTGTTCACATACAGGGACCCCTGAAAGGCGAGATTCAGGAGTTCTCTGAACCGGTGATCTCTGTTGGCCGCCATCCGTCCAGCCACGTGCAGTTTCCAAAGGACCTAACCCTTATCTCCCGAAAACATGCCGAGATCGTAAGGGAGGGCAACCGCCTGAAGCTGATTGACCATAGCACCAACGGCACGTTCGTCAACGGGAAAAAGGTTCAAGAAAGGTATCTCAAAGATGGAGATGTGGTGACCTTTGCAGAGGGTGGGCCCAAAGTCAGCTTCTTGACCAAGATGGTGGAAGGACAACCTGAAATGGAGAGCCTTTCCCCACCGCCAAGCCCGGCCAAAGAACCAGCAACACCCTTGTATGAAAAGCCGCCCATGCCCGAGGTACAACCTGCACCGGGCCAGGTGCGGGAGATTCCCACTCAAAGAGCCCAAGTGCCACTGGTTATTCAATATGGCCCCACGCTCCGTTCATTTAAAGAACTTCCTGTGACCATCGGCAAAGACCCAGACTGTGGTTTCACCCTAGACCACCCTGGAATCCTTGGCCGCCATGCGGAGATCTTCTTCAGCCAAGATCAATATTGGGTAAGGGATCTCACGGGGCAGCAGTTGCTTTCCGTCAACGGGCAGCCTGTTCATCTCCAGGCCCCCCTGAACCCTGATAACCATCTGGCCTTCACTGCTCAAGGGCCACACTTTCGATTTCTGGCCGGAGGCCGTCTCGCAGAGATGGAAAAGCCTCTCACTCTGCAGCCATCACAGGGGTCCGGCGAAGAAGAGGGGCAACGTCCAAAGGATAGGTCTAGACGCAGGGGCCCGAAAGGGGCAAGGGGTATTCTTAAGAAGTTCTTCGGCGATTAAGGCAATCCTCCCCATTGGATGAAAAAGAACGGTCGTGGTTGAAGGGCAGAAAGCTTCTCTACCCATTTGAGCCAAAAGTTGCCATTATGGGGTTAGGGGCATGAGATGATCTTGACCTGGCATGACAACTCATTGCTTGGCCGATTACACCTATCTACGACAAAAACCTTGACCTGGTAGTAACCTGGGACCTCAAGGGTGTACTCCTGGCCAAAATGTCCGCTACCGTCCACATTTTTGATGTTGTGGATAATTTGCGAAGTCCCGGAAATAATGATGTCATAGAGCCCGACATTCCCCAAACCATCAGGATCACTATACCTGAATTCAATTGGGAACCCTTCACCTGCACAAGCACTTCCACATATTATAATAGGGGTGACGGACGCCGAGCCAGGGCCCGAGAAGCTGGATATGCACACTTCATCCTGAGGAGGGCATTGAAGATCTGACACCGTCGGTGGGCTGTTGTTTGCACAGGGCTCCTCAATTGTCGTTGTCGATGTGGTAGTCGTGGTTGTTGTCGTGGTTGACGTCGTGGTGGTTGTGCTTGGTATGGTGGTGGTTGACGTCGTGGTGGTTGGGCCTGGTATGGTCGTTGTTGACGTCGTGGTGGTTCCATGGCTGCCACCGCCGCCACCGCCGCCGGCTGCTGCAGCCACCCCTCCTGCCACAAGGGCAGCCCCGCCAACATAGGTGAGTGTTGAAATACCTCCTGTTGTGGCCAAACCAAGTGAGCTCAACTCCTGGACCGCATCTTGGGCTATCCCGATGCCCGGATCCGTTTTCAACGCCTCTTGGTACAGCTTTATGGCCTGTTTATAGGAACCGGCGTCGCTCGCCTCGACTGCTTTTACCAGTGTGAGAAGGCCGCCCACCGTGGTTGCAAGAGGTTTTTTCAACGCTTCCCTTTCCTCTGGCGTCAGCGCCACCTCCAAAAGCCCGGTGAGCTCAAAGAGGATCTCTTTTTCCAGTCGAAATATATCTGTCAGGGTGCCTTCAGCCTCCGGATGCCCCAGCATCTCCTCATCCGGCACCGCCAAAAGATCCGACCGTATCCCCAAAATCTCCGGACGGCCCTTAAGGATGTCTCCTTGTACCAACCACTGGGCGCCCAAAAGCCTCCCCACCCTGGGTGACGTCTCAGGATCAACCAACCCTGACGACCCAAGACCCATCTCTTCTGCCAGCGCCTGGATCTTCACCCTCTCAACTACCTGGACGTCTCTTATCTTGGAAAGATCCGTAATCAACATCAGGGCCATGCCCTTTTGCAGGAGATCCAGTTTCCCTTGTCCGGTCTGGTTTCGAAAATAGAGAACCCCCACAGTATTGGGCGCAGTCACCGTCTTGAGGGCCTTTTCTTGTTCTAACGCCTCTTTTGCCCACGATTTCACGTCTTCCGTCACCACCTGACCGGCCCACGCTGAAGAGGTCAAAAAGACACAAAAAAGACCATAACTTACCATCCTAGCCAACCATCTTCGTTTCATATCAACACCTCTCGCTAAGGTTGCACAACGGATAGGGACCTCTCTTGGTTCTACTCAAGGATCGCGTCATGAAGGATCAGCCCTAAAAGCAAAAAGGACTGTTGGCAGGGTGGACACTCAGGCCAAATCGGACATCCACAGCATGCCCTCGGCCTCATACTAGCTTCGCCTATACATCTTGTTGGCCCTAAAGTCAACTGATTTTGATACATCTAGGGCTCGCTCCAGTCCCGTTTGCAAAGGACTGTTGGCAGGGTGGATACTCAGGCCAAATCGGACATCCACAGCATGCCCTCGGCCTCATATTAGCTTCGCCTATACATCTTGTTGGCCCTAAAGTCAACTGGTGTCCATCCATAAATGGCATCTTTTGCCCCAATACTGCGTTCTCCGCGGGCTTTCATCCTCGACGTAGCGCTGCTACGCCTGCGGTTGAAACCCTTGTGCGGCCTTGTCTTGGGACAAAACTCACCCTTTCTGAACGGACACAACCCCGGTTGTGTTGTGCCAGCTAACAGAGGTCCGTGGATGGGCACCAACTGACTCGAACAGCCTACAGATTGGACCCGGCTGTTACGTGTATCTCTACCCCGACCAGAGCCACAGCCTGCACTTGGACCCATATCGACACCGACCTGGCCACAAGGCAAAACAAGCACGGAGGCGAAAGACCGGGGCTTTCAATGTCAGGAAAACACAGCATAATAAAAGTCCGGGACGAGCTATAATATTCCCTCACCCTGTGCGTCATTGATGGTGGCCCGGTTCAAGTCGTACAACGCCTCTTTTGCCACGGACGAAGGCCAATTAAACGGCATAGCAAGAATCATTAGTAGCTGTTGCCAAAGGGATACTGTCTCTGACCTCTCGAAGGTTCCTAAAGTGTTGCCCCCCCTGTCTCTGATCGTTGTCTGCACCGTGAACTCATCCGTTGCTTTGCTGGGTATGACATATAGGGTCAAACCTGTTATGAAGGCGAAAAAGGTGTTAGGGTCAGCTTTATCAACTATCATAACTTCAGCCTCAAGGTCTGCCCCGTCAGCATCCTCTCTCACCACCGAGAATATGCCCGAGTCCTCGTAGGCTTTGATGGTCTGTCTACGCCAGGTCTTCATGGTCTTGGGATGAGCCTGATATATCTTGCCATTTAGAATAGCGGCGCCATATACTTCTACACTGATCGTTTTTCCTTCCGCTACTGCGCTTTGTGAAGCTGACCGGGCACGAGGTACGTTTCCTTCTCTAAACGATGCACAGCCTACAAGAAGAGACACCATCCCAACAGAGATAAACAAAAGGGCGATGTTTCTAAAGCTCACTTCTCCCCCCCCCAACCAATGACTGAGACAGTCATAGTCTTCCCCCCGACGAATCATCTGTCTTGAGGCTCTCTTCAATGCTATCCTCCACAAGGGGAGGTTCTTGATTCAGCCGATACAAGACGAAAGTGTAGCTTCGTTCTGCGTATTCGGCCAAGATCGTATGGTCGTAATGTTCGAGAATATTGCGGCAAAAAGCCTGTTCCCTTGCATCATTTGTGTTGCACCAGTAATTGTAATGGAAAAAGACGCCCCCGGTATATCTCTGGAAAAAATGTTCCATGAGCGGCTCATTATTGGTTGCAATAGCAGCCTGGGCAGCGTTTTTGCCCCATAGCAGAAACATGTTGGGATTGTGTGTCAACACCATGGAGTCTTCCGGCAAGAGTTCCGCCATCTCTTGGGCATACCTGTGATCTGCCCGTGCCTGGCACGCCTCCTCGCCAATAGTCCGAACAAGTGGCAAGAAACCGGTGAATGAAACACAAATGGCTGCTATTAGAACAATCCTGACAGGCCGGCTCAGACCTGTAGGCTCCAGCGCTCTTTCGAGCTTGAATACGCCAAGGCCGGCCAGAAGGGATAGGGGCATGTATGAAAGGAGCGAGAACCGGACGTCTTGGCCGAATTCATAGCTTCCAGCATAAAAGAAAAGAAAGACTCCCCAAAACAGAAAAAACCAGGTCGTTAAAACCAGCCTTTGCCTTGCCTTTCCTTTTGAAAAGACACCAACACCAAGAAGGAGGATGTAAAGAAGTGGGAATTTGATATTCTTGATATAGAACAATGAATTGACTCTGAAATTGTTGAAGAAATAAGCCAAGCTCACCCTTGGGCCGCTACTCCCCCAGCTTTCACCCCTTACTGCATAGAGTTGGACTATGTGAGGAACCACAAGTGCAAACGAGACGGCGAGAAGTATATATGTATCCCTATTTCTTAAAGTCTCCCTTTCATGCAGTAGAACAAGAAGACCAACAACCGGAAGAATGAGAATGGATTCTGTGCGAAACTGCATCGCGTAAGGGAGCAACACAGACAATAGAAAAAAGGTTCTTGCACCCTTTTCCTTCAAATAGATCAACCCTGCCGCCATCACCAGGCCCGAAAAAAGGGCAGCACTGGGTTCTGCGGCCGTTGTATTGGCCCAGATCATATTCTGGGGAATCAGGCAATAGATGATAGCCGAGTAGATGCCGGCAGGAAAAGAGTCAAACAAAAGGAAGCCGATTAGAAATGATATCAGTATGGAAAAGCCGAAGACGAGATTATTGAACAAAAAGCCACCTGTCTCACTTGGGCCAAATACTCGGTACACGATACTGATAAGATGAGGGAAGGCATAGGGCTGCTTGTTGTGCTCCAGTTGTGCGCAATGATACTCGCCGTACCTGTTGTATCCTTCAGCACACATGGCGGCCTTCTTCTGGGCTGCCATGGTCTGGCCAATATTGAGGTAGATATTCTCATCATAGAAAAGCCTATGGGTCCTTGGGGCCACAAATGCTGCCATCACCATTCCCAAGATGACTATTGTGGACACAAGGCACCACTGTCTTGAAGAAATGCCTTTTAGCTGATTTCTAATGACGCCGAAACTTAGAGCTATGGCAATGATGATCAACAAGAAGTTGAGTTCAAGAAACCATGGAATGATTGAGACGAGTTGCCCCCTCAACCGTGCAGAATCAAACAGGAAGCACCATACCAGAATGGCCCCCACAATGGCGGCGTAGGTAAGAATGACAAATATCCAGCCTGCCGGTCCTTTCCCCGCCCCCGCAAGACCCGTTTTCACCTTCTCTCCCTTTTTGTCATTTCTCTATCAGAAAGCTACCTATGGCCATAAATTTGCTGTTTGTCCTCTCAAATGTCGAGATGGCATCTTCGGGCGAACATACCAGAGGTTCGCCATGAATATTGAAGCTGGTGTTCAGCAAAATGCCGTGTCCTGTCAACTTCTTTATTTCCCGCAAAAGCCTCACAAACAGAGAATCATCTTGAAGCAGAATCTGCGGACGGCAGGAGCCGTCCACGTTGATCACGCCACGAACAAGATCCTTCTTGTTTTCCCGTACCATGTAAGCCATGGTCATGAAATGGTTCAGGGCACCGTCATAGTCTTCCAGTACTTCTTTTGCATCTTCTTCGAGCATGGATGGACAAAAGGGCTGATACCAGACCCGTCTTTTGAGCCTGAGGTTGAGTTCGTTCTTAACCGCCTCCGAGTCGGGGCGGGCCAAGATAGAACGTGCCCCCAGGGCCCTGGGGCCCAATTCCATGCGTCCCTGGAACCAAGGTACTATCTCCCCGCCGGATATGATTTCTGCAACATCCTTTACAATGTCCGGGCTTCTTCTGCAGGAAGCCTTGCTTTTCTCCAAGGCCTTCTCTATCTCTTGGTCTGAATATTCTGGGCCCACAAATAGGTCATTTAGAGGAACATGATGTGTACCATTCAGGCGACAGTTCGCTACCAGTGCTGCCCCTAATGCTAAACCACCGTCCCCCATGTGTGGAAAAACAAAGCACTCCTTCACGTCCGAAAGCCTCCTTAAAAGGCGGTTGACTTTCACGTTTGAAAAGACGCCCCCGGCAAGGCATAGATGCTTGAGGCCTGTGGCTTTAACGGCGTTTTGGGCCAACTCTTGAATCTTCACCTCCAGAGTCCGCTGGGCCATGTGAGCAAACTGTTCAGAGGGATAATGCCAAAGGATCTTGCGTAGCTCCTCGTACATTCCAAGACAAGGGTGGCGGCATTCCACTGAGAGTCCTTTCACCTGAATCAATTCCATCATGGGATTTTCGGCGTCATCAACAGGGTAAGCGTAGTCTGCCAAGGCCATGACCTTCCCCTCATCCTCCAATTCCCGCATATTCATGAGGTTTGTCACGTGCTCAAAGAAGATCCCCAGAGAGTGCCGGGCGGAAAGGGACGACATGTTTTCCAATCTTCCATCCCCATACCGATAGATAGAACCTGACAGCCCATCCCCCAGCCCGTCCAGAGTGATGACCAGAGCCCTTTCAAACCCACTGCAAAAGGCCGCTGTAGCTGCATGACTGTAATGGTGGTCAGCCAGATGCAAGTTGAAGTCTCGAAAACCGAGCCTCTTCAAATTCTGTCGAATATTGTACCTGCTCACCCATTTGGTTGGATTGTAAGAAGGATATTCTGTGAGCCTATATTTTAGACGTTTCTTGAACCGGGAAACCTTGCTCGGCCCTTTCTTTCTCCTACGGATGAGGTAGTATTGCTCCCTGAGAGAGGGAAAAACGCGGGCCAGAGTCTTTGCGAAGTCTGAGGTGGAAATGGCGACCTCTGACACTTCTTCTGGTGACGTCTTGGTATAGTCAAGGCAGGCCTGTATGGACCTGAAGGGAAAGGCAATCTCAAGTTTTCTTCGGCTAAGCCGTTCTTCGTTAATGGCAAAGAGAATTCTATCGCCATCAATCAGCGCCACACCGGAGTCATGGCCGTCCCATATGCCGAGTATTTTCATTTGGAAATATTTGCCTTACGAGATACTTTAAGAACTGATCCATTTCAGAAATTGCACACCGCCTCTGATAGTCTCTCCCATAGAACCCATTTTTATCATGTTCAACATTTGAAGAAAACGACTAGGTCTCAGATAGAACCGGCTAAAAGCCTTTTTTCTATAATCATTTACGGTGGAAGAAGACAGGCCGGGCAGATTCATCACCGCATTGTCCTGGCGAAATTCATCAAAACTTCTTCCCTCAATCCATCCCTGAGCCTTGGCCAATTTGAACAAAGATGAACCCGGGAAAGGGACTGCGCAATAAAACTGCGCCATATCAATGTCCAGAGTCAATGCAAAAGCCAGCGTTTCTTTAAGGGTGGCCTCACTTTCGCCCGGAAGGCCTAATACAAAATGTCCAGCCACCTTGATCCCAGCCTCCTTCGCCACTCGTACTGCTCCACGGCACTGTTCCACCGTTATCCTTTTCTTAACTTGATTCAAAACCGCCTGATTAGCCGACTCAATTCCATAGCTGATCATCCAGCATCCTGCCTTTGCCATGGCCCCCAACAGGGTTCGGTTCACCGTATCAACCCGGCTGTTGCATGTCCAACCAATCTTCAGGTCCTTATCCTTGATACCTTGACAGAACTCAACCACGTAATCCTGATCTGCGGTGAACGTGTCTGCCCAAATGAAAAACTGGCTTATGCCAAACCGATGAATGATGTATTCCATCTCCTCCATCACCCTGGATACCGATTTCCTGCGCAGTCTTTTCCCATAATAGGTCTGGGCAGTGCAGAAGGTACATTGATAGGGACACCCCCTAACAGGTGAAAGGATGACGAACTTATCACCCCTGAGGGGGAGCCTATACCTTTCTAAGTCCAGAAGATGCCAGGCAGGAATAGGAAGACTGTCAAGGTCGCGGATAAAGGGTCGCCTGGGGTTATGCATAACCCGACCGTCTGAACCCTTGTAACTGATGCCGCCGATCTCTTTGAAGGGTACGGTGTTTTCCAAACCCTCTGCCAGGGCGACTATTGATTCTTCCGGTTCATTCCGCACCACAAAATCCAGGCCCTGCGTTTCCTTTAGAGACTCCTCCGCTAGAGCTGTCACGTGTGTCCCAAAGACGGCAGTCTTTATGTTCGAATCGATGCTCTTGATTACGTTGGCCAAAGCCAGGTCGCTCCTTATGGAAGGAGTGGCCGTGCTCAAAACGACTAGACGATAGCCACCTCTTCGTATCACCTCCAAGAGACTGTCCATGGAAATCGCTTGAGCTGCACAATCGAGTATCTCGACCTCATGCCCCTTCTCTTCCAGCATCGCACCAGCTGTGGCCAAACTGATGGGGGGCCACAGGGTCGTCCACACCCCCTGTTCCTGGGTGCACCTACCTTCTCTTATGAAGGCTGTCCCTTCAATAGTAGGTGGATTCAGCAGGATTGTCTTCATACTCACCTTTGACTTGCAATACTGTCCTTCTAAGGCGCGTAGTAGATTTTTGGATCATACTTCGAAAAAAGGCCTCTGTTGTCTACATGGATTTTTTTCTGCAAAATCCAATGACCAGGCGGATTTCTACAGAATTCTGGGTAATCGTTATCCTTATCTTTGTTGATATAAGTGTAAGGGCTCAGAT
>Ga0272444_10006375_pt1 | contig 10071 bp, 10 predicted proteins | sample SSMForm13_FD_201033 | JGI IMG/M metagenome (GOLD analysis project Ga0272444, IMG submission 201033) | Marine sediment archaeal communities from Little Sippewissett salt marsh, Falmouth, MA, United States - SSM-Form-13 | ecosystem: Environmental > Aquatic > Marine > Wetlands > Sediment ...
ATGGGTTTCATTTAACAGTTGACAGTTCACAGTTGGCGGTATGCGCAACATCTTGCTGAACCTGGAGTACGATGGCACAGATTTCCTGGGATCGCAGATTCAGGCGGTCGGGCGCACGGTCCAGGGAGAAGTCGAGCGGGTGCTGCAGCAGCTGACCCAGCAAGAGACCAGGGTGACCCTGGCCGGCCGGACCGATACCGGGGTCCATGCCCGGGGCCAGCGGGCTAATTTTCACACCCTTTCGACCATGCCCTTGGAGACTTTGCAGCGCGGGCTGAATGCGCTGCTCCCGCCAGACCTGGCGGTCCAACGGGTACAAGAAGTAGCGGAAGACTTTCATGCGCGTTTTGACGCGCGATTGCGGGTTTACCGTTACACCCTTTACAACTCGCCTTTCCGTTCACCGCTAGTCCGGCGGTACGCTTGGCAATTGCCAGGGATGCTGGAGGTTGAAGCGATAAAGGCCGGACTGGCGCTGCTGGTGGGGACGCACGACTTTCGGTCCTATGCGGCAGCCAGCAAAGGTGCTTCTGGCCGCCGGGGGACTGTACGGACCGTCCGCACGGCCCGCTGTTGGGCCGACCGGCCGTGGATCTATGTGGAAATGGCGGCGGACGGCTTTCTACGCCGCATGGTGCGGAATGTGGTCGGTGAGTTGGTACGGCTCGGCCAAGGGGCAATCGATTTGGCCGGTTTCCAGGCAACGTGGGAGGCACACGATCGGCAGCGCGCCGGTGCTCCTGCTCCCCCGCAGGGTCTGTGCCTGGAGCGGGTAGAGTATGATGAGGGAATTTAAGGCGTAAAGCATACGGCGTGACAGTGAGGAGACACATGAGTATGAGGACATATGTACCCAAGATGGGTGAAGTTCAGCGGGAATGGTACGTCGTGGACGCCGCCGGGCAGACGCTGGGCCGGTTGGCGACCCGCATTGCTACTATTCTGCGGGGAAAGCACAAGCCCCAGTTTACCCCCTCCTTGGACGTAGGTGACTTTGTCATTGTGGTCAATGCAGACAAGGTTGAGGTCACGGGGCGCAAGCGCGAGCAAAAGATGTACTATCGCCACACCGGCTATATGGGTGGGCTACGGGCCATGACCTTTGAACAGATGATCGCGACCCATCCAGAACGGGTCATTCGCCTTGCTGTGCGGGGGATGCTGCCCCATAACCGTATGGGTCGGGCCCAGTTGCGCAAGCTCAAGGTATATGCAGGGCCAGCGCATCCACACCAGGCTCAGCAGCCCAAACCCTTGGAACTATAGTTCGTGCAGAGGAGTCAAGAGATGTATTATCAGGGAACTGGACGGCGCAAGACGGCAGTAGCGCGCGTGCGTGTGTACCCAGATGGTGAGGGGGAGATTGTTATCAACAATCGGACCCTGCGCGAGCACTTTGGGGCGCGCTTGCTGTACGAAAAGGTGGTTCTCGAACCGCTGCGGCTTGTCAATATGGAAAATGATTTGAACATTACCGTGCTGGTCCGCGGTGGCGGTGTCTCTGGTCAAGCTGGAGCGGTCCGCGCAGGCATTGCCCGGGCCTTGGAGCACATGGACCCGGATCTTCGGCCGGTGCTGAAAAAGGCGGGTATGCTTACCCGCGACGCGCGGGTCAAGGAGCGTAAAAAGCCTGGCCTCAAGCGCGCTCGCAAGCGCCCGACGTATACCAAGCGCTAGTTGCAAGACGAACCTCACGGAAGCGATTCTGGGGGTGTTGGTGTCTTTGTAGAGAAGATGAGAAGTAGATTCAAGGGGCAAGGAGCAAGGCGCAAGGAGATTCAGTGATCGCTTTGCCCCTTGTCCCTTGTCCCTTGAATCTTGTGCTGATCGGAAGCTGATGGAAGGTTCCCCGGCACACTTGCACAGGCACTTGCTTTCTGGTATAATCCTGACAGCGGGGCGTAGCGCAGCCTGGTAGCGCACCTGAATGGGGTTCAGGTGGTCGTGCGTTCAAATCGCACCGCCCCGACTACCTTTCGAGCAGAGAGCACGGAGGAAGCAGAGAGCGCAGAGACCAGCGCGGTTCTTCTCTGCGGGTTTTGCTCCTTCCGCGCTCTCTGTCATACCACGACGATGTGGAGGTCACTGTGGGACAAACACGTGTCGTCATAGCGGACGACGAGTCCATTATCCGCATGGATTTGAAAGAAATGCTGACCCACGCGGGCTACCTCGTGGTCGGCGAGGCCGGTGATGGGATGAGCGCCGTGCACTTGGCGCGCAAAGTTCGCCCCGATTTGGTCATCATGGATATCAAGATGCCTGGTCTGGATGGGGTGAGTGCGGCCAAGGTCCTCACCGAGGAACAGATCGCCCCGGTCCTTCTCCTGACTGCCTACAGTGAGCGCGAGTTGATCGATGCCGCCCGTGAAGCTGGGGTAGTGGCCTACTTGGTCAAGCCTTTTCGGGAAGCGGAACTGCTCCCGGCGATGGAGATTGCCCTCGCCCGTTTCCAAGAGTTTGAGGAGCTCCGCCGCGAAGTTGAGGACCTGCGCGATGCGCTGGAGACGCGCAAGTTGGTCGAGCGCGCAAAAGGTATCTTGATGGATAGCCAGGGACTGACCGAGGCCGAGGCCTTTCGACGCATACAGCAGATCAGCATGAACACGCGCCGGCCGATGCGGGAAGTGGCTTCAGCAATCCTGTTGGCCCAGGAAGCGCAGCGGTAGGTCGGTGATTGGTGATCGGGTATCGGTTGCGAGGTAAATTTTTCCTATCACCGATTACCCATAACCAATAACCAAGTGGGGGCAACGGTGGATAGCAGCCCGCGTAAAATTCGCACCTGGCACTTGATTCTTGGGGCCGTGCTCCTTCTGCTCGTCATCGCCGGTGTCGACTTGGGCATGCAGGAGCTCTATCATCGTTACTTGCGGCCGACTCCAATGCCTTCACCTATCCCCACTGTGGTTCCTCCCACGCCAAGCCCCACCCGAATGCCCACCTCGATGCCTACGCTCACGCCGTCACCATCACCAACGTTGTCACCGACGGTTTCCGGCACGTTGATCTTGTCCCCCACGGTCACGCCCGCGCCCCTCTCTTTGGACGATGAGCGCATCCAGGAAGTGCTGCAACGCATCTACTTCCACGAACAACTGCTCAAGGTCTCCCTGGAGTTGCTGCGTGCTGAAACGTACCTCGACTCGAACGATATCAAGCAGGTGGAGCGTGAGCTGATCGCCGTCAGTGCAACCCTGGATCAGGCGGCGCGCTTTGCCGATGAATCGCTTCTGGAGACGATCGCTGACCTCCAGCGGGATCTGTCGCGTCTGCGCGAGGATCTGTACCTACGCCCCGAGCGGCTGCGTGAGGGGATTCGGCGGCTGTGGCAGCGGGTGGATGTTTTAATTGGCGCGTAACTACTAGTATTGGGTCAGGCTTCCGTCTGCTCGCGCTTTGCGCAGCGCCCAGCGAAAGGCCAGTATGCCTCCGGGGACCACGACCACGGCAAAGAGCCCCAGCATGGCCAAGTCCGGGGCGACTTGGATCAGGCCGGCCCCTTCCAACAGTGCCAGGCGCATCCCCTGCAACGCATGGGTCAGCGGTAGGAGATTGGAGAGGGTCCGCAGCCAGGCTGGTAATACATCCACTGGGTAGTATACCCCACTCAACAGCGTCGTCAGACTAGCAAAGAGCAGGTTGATTGGGTCACCGCGCTTGGTCACCAGGATCACGCTGGCCGAAAGGATGCCCAGACCACTAAAGGCCACAAGCGCGACGAGGAGCACCATCAGGGCCGTGCCGATGTTGGCCCGTTCTAGAGGCGCGCCAAATAGCAGCACGCCTACGAGCAGATACCCCAGCACTTGGAACGAGGCCTGCACAAAGCTCCACAGCGCCGAGGCACCGAGGATCATCTCCAGGCGGGTGGGGGTGGCCAGCATTGCTTCCAAAGTGCCCTCCGTCTGGCCCGACCGAATTGCCTGGGAAAAGGCATAAAGCCCAACCGACTGATACGCCGCAAAGGCAATACCTACCAGCACAAAGGCAAAATAGTTGCCGCCGTACTCGGCCAGGTAGGGCGAGGCGGCGGTTCCAAAGACACGGGCGACAAAGAAAAAGGCGGCTACGGAAAAAAAGATCCCCAGTACCCTGAGCAAGGTTGCCAGCCGGTAGCTGATCTGTGTCTGTACGTCGCGGCGGATAAAGGCCCACGCCTTGCGCAGGGCTGCGGGGAGCGGGGGGATGCGGATGTTTGGTTCCGCTGGTACCGCCGACGACGGGGAGCGTGGCAGAGGAGGTGACGGGGAGATGGGGATCGAATCTTCTTCGATAAGCCGCTGAAAGAGGTGTTCGAGCGGAGCTTTTTCCGCGTGAACGTCCACGATGCGTACCCCGGCCACAAAAAGTAGGTTGAGGAGGACGTCGACAGCGAGCTGGGCCGGTAGTTCCACTGCGACTCGGCACTGGCCTTGCGGTGCTGACAGTTCCTCGGCCGGCCAGGGCCAAGAAGTCCACGGGGGCGAAACCAAACCGTCCGGCAGGATCATGGTCAGGACGTAGCGCCGCCGGGGGATCAGCGAACGCCGCAGATCACCCACGGTGGCCACGGCCCGCAGTTGGCCCTGGTGCATAATTGCTACCCGGTCGCAGAGGGCCTCGGCCTCGGCGAGTTGGTGGGTGACGAGAAAGACAGTGTGACCGGTTTCGGCAATCTCTCGAATTCGCTCGTGCAGGCGTGCCACGGCTCCCGGGTCTAGGCTGCGGGTGGGCTCGTCCAGGAAGAGAACCTGCGGGTTGTGCAGCAAGGCGCGGGCGACATCAAGCCGCCGGCGCATCCCAGTAGAGAGGCGGTCAAAGCGTTTCGTCAAGGCTTCGCTCAGGTCAAGCGTACGTTCCAGTTCCTCGATCCGCCGCGAGATATAATTGTCTGTTAGCCCTTGCAGCGTACCATAAAAGTGCAGGTTCTGCTGCCCGCTCAGTCGCCAGTAAAAGGAGCGCTCCTCGCCGCCGGCCAGTCCTACGCAAGTTTTGACCGCCGTCTCGTCGGCCAGGTCGTGGCCGCAGATGCGCGCTTGGCCCGAATTGGGCAGGATCAGCGTGCACAGCAGGCGCACGAGGGTGCTCTTCCCGGCGCCGTTGGGGCCGAGGAGGCCAAAGATCTCGCCCGGGGCGACGGCCAGCGAGACGTTGTCCACGGCTAGCACGCCCGCTTCGGCAGCCGGTCGCAGCAGGTTTCGCCAGTTGGCCCGAGGCGGGTAGCGTTTGGTTAAGGAGATTGTTTCGATCGCGTGAGTCAGGATAAACCTCCGTGAGGGCAAGGATCAGATGGCCAGTGATGGGTAACCCGTATACTTGCTACTTGTCACTTGCTCCTTGTTCTTCCAGCAACGGTCCAAAATACGCCTCGATCGCCTCCAGCGCCTCTTCCAGGTTCTTGGCCCGCATCACGCTCTGCCGAAACGCGGCTACGCCCGGTACGCCGATTTGCAGCTTGCCCACCATGTACTTGAGTTTGCCCAACACCCTCACCGGCGAGGGGATGTCCTCTTGTAGTAGGGCCACGTAGCGTTGGAGAAGCCTATAGCGGTCGGCGACTGTGGGTTCGAACGGTGTCTCGCCGGCCATTGCCGCGGCAATTTGGGCGAAAATCCAGGGATTGGACATCGCGGCACGTCCGAGCATCAGGCCGGCGCATCCTGTTTCTGCGAAGCATCTTTCCGCGTCGGCGACGTTGCGAATATCCCCGCTGGCCCAGACCGGGATAGGCACCAATTGTACGACATCGGTGATGAGCTGCCAGTTGGCCTTTCCCCGGTACTGTTGTTTGCGCGTGCGTGGGTGCAGGGTGATGGATTGGCAACCGCATGCCTCAGCGAGCATGGCGACCTCCCGGGCGACAATGTGCTGGACGTCCCAGCCGGCACGATACTTGAGCGTCAGGGGGACGGTGATCGCCTGCCGAGTTGTGCGCAAGATTGCTTCCAGCAGATCCAGATCGCGCAGGAGTGCAGCTCCGGAACCGCCGCCGACGACCCGTCGAGCAGGGCAGCCGGCATTGATATCCACCACATCAACACCGTGCTCTTGAGCGACGACCGCGGCCGCGGCGATGCGTTCTGGGTCGTGGCCTGCGATCTGTGCCGCGATGGGACGCTCCTCGGGCCGAAAGTTCAGCATCCGGTGTGAGCGCAGTGCCTTGGGGGAAAAGGCTGCTGCGTTGATCATTTCGGTGACGACAAGGCCGCAGCCGCCCAGTTCCCGAATCAGGCGGCGAAAGGACGAGTGGGTCAGGCCGGCCATGGGGGCGAGAGCGAGTGGAGGCATGATGACAAGGGGACCGATTTGTAAGGGAAGCATCGTACACTGCCTTGGAGCGTGAAACGTGAAAACGTGAAGCGTGAGGACCACGGGGGTTTCACGTTTCACGTCTTTACGTTTTATGTCTTACAACTGCGCTAACTCGCTTTCCTTGACAATGGGCATGAACCGTGACAGCTCTACCATCTTGAAAATCTTGCGGTGATGGGGGCTGACGTGAATGGCATAGACCAGGTGTCCGCGTTTGCGGGCGGCAACGATGAACTTGAGCAGACCCGAGATGCCGGCCGAGTTGATAAAGGCCACTTCGCCAAAGTCCAGCACAGTGGTCTTGCGACTGCGCCCACACAACTCCTCGATCTCTCTGGCGGAGACGGCATCGATACTCGGCGTCTGGATGTGGACGATGGCTACGTTTCCGCGGTCTTCCATTTGGATCATGGGTCTTGCCTCCTGGTCGCCTGCCCGTTCTGCGGGGGGATGTGCAGCCACATCGTGAATGTATTGCCTTCTTCGTTCGAGGTAAACTCGACCTGATCCACGAGTTGGTGGATCAGATAGAGTCCCAGCCCGCGCAGTTCCCCTTCTTCGATCGCTTCCTCGCTGATTGCACAGCGCCGGATTTCGGGGGGCTGTGATTTCTCTCCCTGGTCGATGACGCTGATCTCCAGTCGGTCGTTCTCCATACTAAAGACCACGCCCACGTTGATTTCACGCTGTAAGCGGTTGCCATGCTCAATAGCGTTGGTCACCGCTTCGCTGACGACCAGCGTCAGATCGGATACCTTTTCTTCGGAGAGGCCCGATTGTTTGCCGATCTCTTCGGCCGCTGCCCGGACGACACGCTCAAAGACCAGGTCAGAGGGGATGCGCATTTCTACTTTATTCTTCGCCATACCCTCAGTACTCCAAAACGCTCGTGGTTGCCCGTAGCAACCGATCATATTGCTGCAAATACGTCATGCCAACTGTGCTATTGCCCAACTGGAGGTGGCAGGCCCCTAGGTAATAGAGGGCCTGGGCGTGCTGCGGGTTGGCCTCGACGACCCGCTCGAAACGAGGAACCGCCTGCGCTGGGTCACCGGATTCCTTAAAGGCTAGCCCAAGCAGGTAGTGGGTCTCGATATCGTCGGGCCACTGCTTGAGCACGATTTGGAACTCTTGCACGGCTTGGCGGTAACGCGCTCGCTTTAGGTGCATCACGCCCATATCATAGCGCAGGCTAACGAGTTGGGGGGCCACTTGTAAAGCTTTTTTCCACGCCGATAGGGCCAGCGTCTCGTTGTTCATCGCCATGTAGAGCCGACCCATTAGGTAGAAGAGTTGGGGATTGCGGGCATTCAACTGGGCTGAGCGGTGCAGGCATTTAAGTGCCTGACCAAATCGTCCTAGGGCGGCTAGCACTTTGCCCAACTCCTGGAATACGGCCGCCGAATCGGGACGGGCTTGGGCGCAGCGGTACAGGAGCTGATATGAAATCTGCGGCCGCTTCAACAGTCGAAATACGTGACTCATTTTGACGCAGGCAGACGTATACTCGGGAAAGTCGGGCCCCACCTGCCGATATTCCTTGAGCGCTTCTTTCCAGCGCTTCTGCCTCGCCAGCAGGTTTCCCAAGAGATAGTGGGCTCGGTCTTCGTCGGGTTTCCATTCCAGGAGGGCGCGATAGATACGCTCGGCTTCATCGGGGTATTCCTGGACTTTGAGATCCTCGCCCAGGCGATAGTACCACTCTACAACTTCCTGCTCGGTGCGAGCCTCGACCTGGTCCAGGGCACCAGGGGCCATTTGGAAAGTAGGTTCGATGCGCAGCGCTTCGCTAAAGCACTTTTGCGCCAGCTCGTGGGCCCCATGGGCTTGATGCATCAAGCCGATGTAGTAGAGCGGTTCGGCTGCGTCCGGCCGGCAGTCGTGCGCTGCTGTGTAAAAGATATAGGCTGCTCCTGGATTGTCCAAGGACTGGTAGCACCGGCCCAGACCGAACTTGGCTTCGTAGAGATCGGGGTTGTACTTGAGCGCTTCTTTAAAGGCGTTGATCGCCTTTTGAGTCTGGCCCTGGGCGGCAAAGGCCACGCCGATGTCATAGTGCGCTTCTGCCAACGAGTCGTCGTTCTGCACCGCGTTGAGGTACTCGCGAAGGGCGCCATCCCAGTCTTCCTGGATGGACAGAGAGTTGCCGATGTAGAGATAGATGATGGCTCGGTCGCGATCGCTGACGATGCTTTCGGATTTGTCGCCCTCGACATAGGCCGCGATCTGCGCCAGGCGAAACTCGGAGGCAGCTTGGGCGTAGTCGGCGTTCAGATAAGCCCGTAGGCCCTTGGTAAACGAAGCACCGGCCTTGGTCGCTTCCAGAAAGCGCTCGCTGCCGCTGAACGTATCTAGGTCCAGTATGACGAGTTGAATTCGATCCTCATTCGGCATAGTCTATCCTGTTTATGCGTATAACAAACCACCCGTCCCTATCATACCCTAAAGTCCTTCCAAGGTCAAGAAGAGCTGTTGCATCAGCTCGCGTGATAGTCCCCGGCCTCGTTGGTCGCGCACTTGATTGCCCAAGGTCAGGATGGCGGCGCGCCAGGTTTCAGTGGAGGCGTCCGCTGGCAGGTTCAGCCCAGCAAAATACTCCTGGACCATGATGCTGCCCTCTTGCCCGAGTACGTCCCGGGCGACTTCGGTCATCTCTTGCACCCGATCTTTGTAGCGCCGGCGGAGCACCACTAGGGTGATGTCGTCGCTTTGGGGTATGTTGCCAGTAAAAGCGCGAACAGCGCGGACGATCTGCCGGGTCAGGGAACGTGGTCGGCGCAACTGCGTCCCTTGGAGCAGCTCGCGCAGCCGCTCGAATCCATAGAGCTCACCATCCGCATTGGTGGCCTCCACCACGCCATCGGTGTAAAAGATGAGCACATCCCCGGGGCTTAGGTGGGCAGTCGTTTCGTTAAAAGAGTAATCGGCGTCGATGCCCAACGGCAATCCGGCCAGGGCCAGTTCGTGTACCGAGTTGTTGACGAGCAGCGGATAGTTGTGGCCGGCGTTGGCCAGTCGCAGCGATCCGTCGGCAGTGTTCAGGTGCGCATAGAGCAGGGTGACGCACCCTTGCGGAGCCTGCTCAATAAAATACCGGTTGAGCAGCTCCAGCGTCTGGGCGGGGTCGTGTCCGTTGCGGACTTCCATACGGAAAAGGGTGCGGGCGACAGCCATGTGCAGGGCGGCCGGAATGCCTTTGCCGGTGACATCGCCAATCATAATCCCCCAAGTGGGCGAGTCAATCTCGACAAAGTCGTACAGATCGCCACCCAGTTCTTGCGCGGGCAGGAAGGATGTGCTCGACTCCCATCCAGGGAGGCGAGGACTGGATGCGAGGAGGAGGCTGACCTGAATATCCCGGGCGACAACCAGGTCTTGGTGTAACGTCTCGTCTCGTTCGGGATCGGCGGGTGGGGGTGGGGCCACCGCGACCGATGCGGGTAGCGGCGAGGCCACGGCCGTAGTGGAAAGCACCCGTTCGCGTTCGCGCAGCAGAAAAAAGATGCTATAGAGCGCTGCCACATAGAGCACGAGCCCCATAATAGCCCGACTGGGGTTCTGGTTCTGCCAAGCTTGCCACAACCCGAACGCCAGGTAGATGATTTCCATGCTGGCGACAATGGCCATCCCCGTTCGTTTATCGAGTCGGATTGCAGCCCAGGCCACCGGCCAGAGAGCCAACAGCATAAGTGGGCTATCGGGTCCGGCTACAAGGGTGCTGCCCAGGATAACACCCAGGGCCTCGCCCGCAATCAGGATCAGCCAGCGGGTCTGCTC
>Ga0272444_10006377_pt1 | contig 10070 bp, 8 predicted proteins | sample SSMForm13_FD_201033 | JGI IMG/M metagenome (GOLD analysis project Ga0272444, IMG submission 201033) | Marine sediment archaeal communities from Little Sippewissett salt marsh, Falmouth, MA, United States - SSM-Form-13 | ecosystem: Environmental > Aquatic > Marine > Wetlands > Sediment ...
TTCGACGACGACCTCATCGACGCCATCGCATCCTGCGAGCACGTCGTGCCATACGTGGACATGCCTCTCCAGCACATCGCCGACGGTGTGCTCAAACGCATGGGCCGACACGTCACGCGTAAGCAGATCGAACGCCTGCTGGTCAAGCTCCGCCAGCGGATCAACGGGCTCGTGCTGCGGACAACATTCATCACGGGCTTCCCGGGCGAGACCCGGGCCGATGCCCAGGAACTCATGTCATTCGTACGGGATTTCGACTTCGAAGCCGTCGGCGTATTCCCCTACTACCCCGAGCCGGACACGCCCGCTGCCAAGTTGCCAAACCGCCCCGCCAAGGCCACGGCCCAGCGGCGACTGGAAAAACTCATGCTCACCCAACAGGACATCGCCTTCGCCGCCAATGAGTCCCGCATCGGCAAGCCGGTACGTGTGCTGGTAGACGGCACCGAACCTGGCGGGGCCACCATCGGCAGGCATTACGGACAGGCGCCGGACATCGACAGCCTGTGTATACTTACAGAGCCGGTAGAGCCCGGACAATTTATCACCGGCACCATAGTCGAAACGGACGGTTACGACTTGGTAGTGGCCCCCGACAAAGACTAGAGCCCAAAAACCCTAAGACCTAAACCTGCCTGTCGGCAGGCAGGCCTGAGAGCTATCGCCAGCCCCAGCCCGAAGAAGGGCAGATATGTAAAATGAAGTGGACACTCCCAAACCAACTGACAGTCGCCCGCATCGGCCTGGCCGGGGCGTTTTTTGTGCTTGTGGGCCTCTACCGATACGGCGCCGCCAACACGCAATGGCTGCTCAATACAGCCTTCGTCGTTTACATCATCGCGGGCATCACGGACATCCTCGACGGATGGATCGCCCGAGGCTGGAACCTCACCAGCGCCTTCGGGCGGATCGTGGACCCGTTCGTCGATAAGGTTCTCGTCGTCGGAGCCTTCGTCATGCTCACCGGGTCGAATTTCGCCTTCCCCGCTGCCGGGCCCGCCGTGGCGGATGCAAGCCTCCCGACATGGCTTACAGGGCGGATGCTCTCAGCCGTTCAGTCCTGGATGGTGGTGACCATCCTCGCGCGCGAGTTCGTCGTCTCCGCCGTTCGCGGCTACAGCGAGAGTCAAGGCATCAAGTTCCCCGCCAACTCGGTCGGCAAGATGAAGATGGCCCTCCAGTCAGTCGCCATCTGCACCATACTTTTCCAACTGGCCAACTGCCCGGACTGGACCATCGCCCTGTACCTCAAGGTCGCCCTGGTTTGGGCAGCCATGATCGTTACCGTCCTCAGCGGCCTGGTCTACGTGGGCAAGGCCCGCGCACTGCTGGGCCTGTCCAACGAATCCAGCGAAGCAGGCGAAAAATAATATGCCCGACAAACGACCCGGTGGAACCATAAGAAAACTGCTGATCACTGGGCTGGGAACCGGGTATCTGCCGATCGCTCCCGGCACATGGGGCTCGGCGGCGACGTGTGCGGTGTTTCTAGCAGTGGCATTCCTGGCCGGGGGAAAGCAAATCTGCCTTACCGGAACAATGGTGATCCTGGCGGCTGTTTCGACGCTCATCTGCGGGCTGCTTGGCGGCAAGGCCGAGGCGGACTTCGGCAAGAAGGACCCCGGGCAGGTCACCATCGACGAATGGGCAGGCCAGGCCCTCGCATTGTGCTACCTGCCACTGGGCGTTGGGATCAAGGGCTGGGTCATCGCAGCCGGGGCGGCCTTTGTGGCCTTCCGCGTGTTCGACATCATCAAGCCGCCGCCCGTCCGCCAGTTGGAGAAGATTCCCGGCGGTTGGGGCATCGTCGCCGACGACCTCGCCGCCGGCGTCTACGCCAACATCGCCATTCAACTCATTCTCCGCCTGGGACTGGGCCAGACCTGAGCGCCTCGCGCCCCCGGCGTTACTCAGGTGCCCGTCAGCAGGTCGATCGTCTTGGCGGCATCCTCGGGGGTATCCACAGCAACGTAGGCTATGTATTGCCCTCCCATGGCAGCGGCGGAAAAACCGCGAACGTTTATGCCCGCCTTGCCAAGTAGGCTCAGCAACTCTGCCGCCACTCCGGGACGGTTTTGCCCCTCGACGCGGACGGCGTGCAGGCTGTTGGCCACGGCAAATCCGATTGCCCCGGCGGCCTTAATCTCCTTATCGCCCCGCAGCGGCGATACAAACACCACGCCCTCGCCCGGCTTGTCCGGACAGCGCCGCGAAATGACAAAGTCCAGGTCGGCCCCCGCCTCCATCAAGGCCGACAACTTGCCCGCCAGCGCGCCAGGCTGGTCCTCTATTCCTGCCGCCCACACATCCATTCGTTCCACAATCCGTTCCATGATCCTACCTCCCCACCGTTGGACAAACATGGTCTCCAGCCCGCCCGCCGCGAGCATGGTGCTGGAATCAAAACATCCTCACGCTCCAGGCACCTTCCTGAATGAAGTCTAGCGCGGATGTCCCACCCGCCCAACGAAAACCACGACCAGACCAACGCTGCCTGCCTTGGGGCCTCGCCCTTCCGGAAACATGTTTGCCTGGCGGCGGAGGCTTGTTAGTATTCATGTTTTCCCCCCTGCGACGGGGAGGTAATCTGGAAAGGCTTTCATGCTCGGTTTCGTCTGGAATCTCGACCCCGTACTGATTCATCTGGGCCCCATCACAATTCGATACTATGGGGTGGTGTTCGTCTGCACGCTTGTCATCGCGTATCTGTTCTGGCAATGGCAGATGCGCCGGGGCGGCTTTGGCAAGGCGATCATCGAGGGCTTTATCACCTGGGGCGCCGTCGCGACCATCGCCGGGGCACGCCTGGGACACTGCCTGTTCTATGAGATGCTTCCTGCACTCTGGACGGGCACGCCGAACATCTACCTGGAGCACCCCATAAGTATCCTGTACTTCTGGCAAGGTGGCCTGGCCAGTCACGGGGCAACCGTCGGGCTCGTTTTGGCACTGGTGGTGTACGCGCGCATCCACAAGCTTTCGATCCTGGAGTTGATGGACCGATTCAGTCCCTCAGCCGCCATTGGCGCCGCCGGCGTCAGACTGGGCAACTTCCTGAACTCCGAAATCGTAGGCCGAGCCACGGATCTGCCGTGGGCGGTGCGGTTCGCGCGATACAAGGACCATGGCGCCTTCGCCCGCCATCCGTCGCAACTTTACGAGTTCGCCCTGGGCCTGTTTGTGCTGCTGGTGGTTGTGCTGGTCGACCGATGGGCAGGCCGGGAGAAGCGTCCCAGAGGCTTGATTGTCGGCACGTTCCTGCTGGTCTACTTCGCGGGTCGATTCCTCGTCGAGTTCGTCAAGGAATACCAGGCGTTGGAGGGCTTCCTGACGATGGGCCAGTGGCTGTCGATCATACCGATGGTGATCGGGGCGGCGCTTGTGTTGAAGTGCATCATCCGCCCGGCGCCGACCCGCACCGAAGCCCAACTCGCGATGACAATGACGGCATCAGAGTCCAGCCAGATCGAGAACTCCCGCATGGCCGCAAGGAACCAACACTCCCGCCGAAACCGCCGCAAGCGGAAGTAAAGTCCCGGCCTGCGGTTCCACCTTCGCGCCGTGATTGACTCCCGACCCGCACAGGGATATTCTTGTCCGTGTCGGCGGGCGCTATGGTGGTGTCGGCCTTCTGTTGGCGTCATTGTTCCGCGGAGCAAAGAAATGGAATTCTCCATCCAACTCGGCACATCGCGCAGGAAGGTGGCTCGAATGCTCGTGCTGGCGGCAGGACTGCTGCTGGGCGGGTTGGTGCTCGGTGCAGCCGACAGCAGCTATGTGCCCGTCAGCGGATGGATCCCCGCCATCGCGGGACTGCTGCTGGCTGCGACGGCCCTGTATCGCCTCCTGGCCAGGCCTGTCGTCATCACCATCGACCAGGCGGGCCTTCGCATACCCCGGCAAATGCAACTGCTGCCGTGGAACCGAATCGGCGAGTTGCGAGGTTTCAGCCGTCACGGTCTGACGCCGTTCATCATCGTCCACACCATCGAGCCCAAGACGATCCCGGGCTTTACCACCGGACGCGGGGCCGCCGGGATCTTCGCGCCGAAGGTCGCCGACGACGAGATTGCCCTTAACCTCACCGGCGTCGGCGCCCGTGTAGATGAGTTGGTCAAGGCAATCCAGCACATCCGAACATCGCTGGCAGAGTCGAAAGACCAGGGCGCCGAACCCGTCGACGCCCTGAACTCGCCCGTCGTCCAGCGCGTCGTCGATTCCAACGCCGCTACCGCCGGGCCGCTCCGCTGGGTGATTACCATCTTCGGGCCGGTCTTCGTGATCTTCGGACTGTGGGCGATGGTTGCGATGACCATCTCCGCCAACGTCGATATCGCCCTGATCGCCGCCGCCGCCGTATCGGGAATCTGGCTTATCGCCAGCCTTGTCGCCATGATTATCCGCACGACAAGCGACCGCTGCCCCAAGTGCAAACAGGCTGTCCGATACTTCAAGGCACACACGGACAGGCCGCTGACCTGCCCGTCCTGCCGCCACGTCTGGCCGGCAGGTGAGTTTAAAATATCGTGATGCCAACGCGCTACCAGCAAAGCAAATCAACCACGGAACACTGACAAGCAAAGGTGACCGCAATGAATGGAAAGCTCACGCGAAGAAACCTGATGAAAGGCATCGGTGCCGGCTTGGCCATCGCAGCCGGGACGAGAGCTTTACCCGCTGCCGCCGCCCGAGCCGCCGCCGCTTCTCCGGCCCGGCCCAACATTATCCTTGTAATGACCGACGATCAGGGCTACGGCGAACTCGCCTGCCACGGCAATAAGATCATCAAGACCCCCAACCTCGACGCCATGTACGCCAAAAGCCTGCGTTTCACGGACTTCCACGTAAGCCCGACGTGCGCTCCGACGCGGTGCAGCATAATGACCGGGCGCCACGAGTTCCGTTCGGGCGTCACGCACACCATCTATGAGCGAGAGCGAATGGGCCTCGCCGCCATCACACTGCCCAGCCTGCTCAAGGCGGCAGGCTATACCACGGGCATCTTCGGCAAGTGGCACCTCGGTGACCAGGAACCCTACCAACCCAACAACCGCGGCTTTGATGAGGTCTTCATCCACGGCGGAGGCGGCATCGGACAGTCCTACCGGGGAAGTTGCGGCGATGCGCCGGGCAACAAGTACTTCGACCCCGCCATCCGTCACAACGGCACGTTCGTCAAGACGACCGGCTACTGCACGGACATCTTCTTCACCCAGGCGATGCGGTGGGTCAAACAGGTCAAGAAAGGCCCCTTCTTCGCCTATATCACCACCAACGCTCCGCACGGGCCGCTACAATGCCCGGAGAAATACTACAAGCCATACATGGACGTCGGCCTGCCCGAAAGCGACGCCAGATTCTACGGCATGATTACCAACATCGACGACAACATGGGAATCCTGCTGAAAAAGCTGGACCAGTGGAAACTGCTGGACAACACTCTGGTGGTCTTTATGACCGACAACGGCTCGGCCAGGGCAGGCAGCAGACGGCGAAGGAAGCCCAACGCCCCCGCCCAGCAACCACTTTATAACGCGGGCATGCGGGGCAAGAAGGGCACTCCTTATGAGGGAGGAATCCGCGTCCCTGCTTTCTTCTACTGGAAAGGCCATACCCCCACCGCCGTCGATTGCAAAGCGCTGACCGCGCATGTGGACCTCTTGCCCACTTTCGTCGAGCTGGCCGGGGCGAACCTGCCGGAAACGGTCAAGCTCGACGGGCGAAGCCTCGTGCCCCTGATGAAAACCCCCCAAACCACCTGGCCAGACCGCTATGTCTTCACCCACCTGGGCCGATGGCGAAAAGGCCAGGCCGCCCAAGCCAAGTACGCCCAGTGCTCCATCCGCAGCCAGCGGTTCCACCTGGTCAACAACACCGAGCTCTACGACCTGCCCGCCGACCCCGGCGAGAAGACCAACGTCGCCGACAAGCACCCCGAAGTCGTGGCCGACCTGCAAAAAGCCTACGACCAGTGGTGGTCCGAGGTCCTGCCAGCCATGGTCAACGAAGACGCACCCGTGCCAAAGGCAAACCCGTTCAAACTCCTCTACAACAAACAGGCCCAATCGCCCAAGGGCATCCCAGCCTGGCCAGTGCATCCAACAGTGGAGGAGTTGTAAAACCCAATCGAGAAGAGTTCAGACAAACGTCCAGCAAGAACACGTTCCTAAAGCCACTGGGCCACATCAGGGAGCTTCGATTATGGCAAATCGCGCCCCGTTCATCGCGCTACTGCTAATCGCCCTGATTGTCCCGTGCGCCGTAGGCGCCCCGAGGCCTGCTCGCTTCAGCGAGCAGGAGAAAGCCCAACCAACTTATGCCTCACCCCAAGACGCCAAGACCGCCCCAGCAAAAACCGCCAAAACCTACGCGTGCGTCTTGGACTTCCACTGCCCCACCAACGCCGCATACGGAAGGAAACTCGCAAACGCCATCCGGATGCGCCTCGCCCGCCACAAAAACTTCGAGGTGATCGACCCGCTGACCACGGCGGAGCTCGCCCCCGCCATGCCTGCCGGGGCCGACGCCGACAAGGTCATCGAGATTATGACCAAAAAACTCGGCGTCGAGGTCGCCGTCTACGGCACAGCCTCGAAGACCCCCTCCGGCGTCCGCCTGGAGCTTCACGGCGTGGACCTCCGCGACGGTGCCAAACACAAAACATGGAAGAAGGATCTCGCCGACAATACCCAGCGCCCAGAGGCCGTCATCAGCAAGGCCGCCGTCGAGGCCGTCACCGGCGCCGGCGAGTGGGTCCCCCCTCAATACGGCGACGAGGCCGAGCCAACGCCCGCCGAACTCGGCAAGCCAGTGAATGTTAACGGCAGCTTCGATCAGCCCGGACACCCCGGCTGGCAACATCCCGACAACGTCGCGAACTTCCTGGAGCCAGGCCCCGCCGGTCAGGGCGGAATCCTCCGCATCCGCACCGACCTTGCCCGCAAGCCCTACATCGACTACATCCGCGCCATCCGCATGGGCGCCGCCGACCCGGCCAGGCCGCCGGAGATCGCCACCGCCACCGGCTTCAGTTGCCTCGGCGGCATGGAAGGCGTGCACTTCAAGAGCGATTGGATTAAAGCGACCCCAGGCCAGAGATACTGGCTGATGGCGGACTTCGAAAAGCCCGGCTCGAAGATCTTCGTAAAAGGCTTCAAAACCACCGATTTCGCCCTCGACGGACTGCCGGAAAGCGTGCTGGCCGCGATGAACATGACGCCCGGGCAGTTCGCCGAACTGCCCGAGGCCGAGCGAAAGAAACTCGTCGCCCAAGCCGCCAAAAAACAACCCAAGGCCTTCCTTCGCGAATGCTATCGATGGTACCTCAACTGTCGCGGAAAACCGGGGAAGTGGAACCACCTCGCCGCACCATTCCCGCCGCGAGGCGGCCTGCCCAAAGACGTCCAATGGCTCCAGATTCAGGTCTACTCATACTGGCCGGCAGGAACGTACAGGTTCGATAATGTCCACATGTACAAGGACCCGCGACAAAAAGCACCCCTGCCGGAAGAAAAACCCCGAACACCAAAAGGGTCGAATAAATGAACCGCATCACCGCCATGATCGCCGTTCTGATAGCCCTGGTCGCCACGGTGTCAACAGCCGCAACAGGCGAGAACAATACACCACCCTCCGTCCCAGCTGAAACCGTTGCTGCCCATCCGGCCCTGGCCGACTGCCCGGAGATCGTCTTCCTCAAGCGCCACCACGTCAGCAGGCCGTTCGGCATCGGCACGATGTACGCATGGAAATGCTACTCGCCCGGAGGAGGCATATACGCATTCGATCCGGCACACCCCGAGAAGCCCCATCGCGAGATATTCCGCCGCGACGAAGGAGTGGTCTTCAACATCGAACTGTCTTACGACGCCCGCAAGATCCTGTTTTCCTGGATGTCCCTGGCCAGGGACGCTCGCGACTCGTTCCACATCTACGAGATCGGAATCGACGGGCGGAACCTGCGACAGATCACCACCGGGCGATACCACGACGTCAGCGCCATATACCTGCCCAACGGCGACATCTGCTTTTGCTCCACCAGGAGCGAGTGCTACTCGATGTGCCAACCCGCGCCTGGCTGCGCGCTCTTCGTCATGAAACCCACCGGCCGGGAAATCCGCCGCATCGAGTTCAGTACGCTGGGGGACTACTCCCCTGCCGTCCTGCCCGACGGCACGATACTGTTCATGCGATGGGAGTACAATGACCGCAGCCTGTTCGCCCGGCAGAGCCTCTGGACCATCAACCCCAACGGCACGTCGGTGAGGCTCTATTACGGCAATACTCTGAGCAGTCCGAACGTCTTCTGGCAGGCCAGGCAAATTCCCGGTTCGGACAACATCGTCTGCACGATGAGCCCGCATCACGGCACACCATCCGGGTCGATCGGAATGATCGACTTGCGGTTTGGCATGGAAAACCCCGCGGGAATCACGAACCTGACGCCTTCGATACCATGTCCGATCAACACGAGCAATCGCTGGCAACCCGGCGACGCACACCACCCATGGGCATACATGGACCCCTGGCCGCTGGATGAGAAACACCATCTCGTCGCCTATGGCGGGCCCGCGCCGAAAAAGGGTCAGAAAGGCCGGTACCGGCTGGCGATGCTCGAACCCGGCGAGAAACGCACTCTGCTCTGCGAAGACCCGAACTACTCGTGCTTCAACCCAATCCCCCGCCGCCCGCGAACCGTACCGCCCGCCCTGCCTGGTCTGGGTGAGTCCAGGGAGACCACCGGCACGTTCGTGCTCCAGGACGTCTACCGGGGAATGACCGGCGTGCAGCGCGGCGCGGTCAAGAGGCTGCGGATTCTCTCCCAGGTGCCCAAGCCCTGCAACATGCGGGGCAGGCGTGCCTACGACCACGACCCGCTGGTCGGCAGGGGCACGTACAACGTCAAATACAACCACGGTACAGTGGGCGTCCAGGCCGACGGCTCGGCGTGCTTCAAGGCGCCCAGTGGAGTCGAACTCTACTTCCAGGCCCTCGATGCCAACGGCAAGGAGCTCTGCCGGATGGGCTCGATAACCCAGATAATGCCTGGCGAAATCCAAGGCTGCGTCGGCTGCCACGAACCGCGAGACTCCTCGGCCACCACCACCCCCCAGCCAGTGGCGATAACGCGAAAACCCGATGAGATCACCCCGCCGACCTGGGGCGCCGGAACCGTGGACTTCGTCAAGCACGTCCAGCCAGTGCTGAACCGCCACTGCACCAGCTGCCACAGCGGACCACACCCAGAAGGCGGCATGGATCTCTCGGATGACAAGGCCAGGCTGTTCAACATGGCCTACACGAATCTCACCCGGCCCAAGTGGGTGAGATTCTACTGGGTAAACACCGCCGACACTGACATCTTCACCCCCATGACCAGCGGATCATACGTGAGCGGGCTGACCAAGATCATCGAATCCCGCCACCAGAAGGTAAACGTCGACGACGCAGGCAGGCGGGCGATTTACGCCTGGATCGACACCAACGTGCCCTACTACGGGACCTACGACAACACCCGCCCGGGCACGGCCGGTTCGCGCGACATATGGACGGGGCCATGGTTCGGCAAGGTAACCCAACTCCTCAAGGCTACCGGCAGAGCCAAGAAAGGCGAGGCATACATCAACCTGACGCACCCCAAGTGGAGCAGTGTTTTGGTGGACCACCTGCCCAGGAGCGACGGCGGGCGCGGGATCAAGCCGACATTCACCGGCCTGGACGACCCGGACTACCAGGCCATCCTCGCCGCCATAAACAAGGGCGCAAAATCGCTCAAGGACAAGCCGCGAATCGACATGCCAGACGCCAAACCGGTGCCCTTCCCGACAGACTTCGGCAAGCTCCACACCGGCTTCGCCGGGCCGTGATCCGCCAACCGTCGCCACGGTAAGATACCACGAAACTTAGACACCACAAAACTTGACAACCCGCCCCACCGCGTCGATAATACCACGGTCGATGTATAAGCATCGCAGACCATGCGGGCGTAATTCAATGGTAGAATGCCAGCTTCCCAAGCTGGACGTCGAGGGTTCGAATCCCTTCGCCCGCTTTTCTGATAAGTGTTGGAA
>Ga0272444_10006378_pt1 | contig 10070 bp, 6 predicted proteins | sample SSMForm13_FD_201033 | JGI IMG/M metagenome (GOLD analysis project Ga0272444, IMG submission 201033) | Marine sediment archaeal communities from Little Sippewissett salt marsh, Falmouth, MA, United States - SSM-Form-13 | ecosystem: Environmental > Aquatic > Marine > Wetlands > Sediment ...
CGGCAGAAGCGACAGCAAAAATGATTGCAGGTATGGATCCATAATATTCGATCTTTCCTGACTTGCCTGTAACAGCAAGTTGGGTTTGCATGATAATAAGCTTATTGTTTGAAACAGGCAATCTCAATCTTTGGCTATCATATTGAAATATGCTTTTAGTCAGATGGAGATTGCCTGGGCCTGTGCGCTTCTTTGCGATGACGGGTTTAGGCGGGTGAGTAATATAGGGGAATTTTTCGTTTTGCTCAGAATGACGCGCTTAGGCTTATATGTAATAGCTCTTATATCGAAGATAGCAGGGCTCATGATGTGACCCACCAGCCGCAATTTCTCAAATGAGAAATTGCTTTGGTGGGCTACCCCGTTATCTTTATATATATGCATCTTCGCGGCAGACGAGACGTCTGCCGGGCACGTGGTGAAAGAATGGCGTCAGGTCACACGGCTTCGCCGCAAGACCTGACACAACCTCTTTTGTGGAAGGGAGGAGATTGCTACGACTTTTATGGCCCTTTGGACCAACAAATCTCGCAATAAGGGGTTTGGGGGGTTGGGTCTAATGCAAGGGGATCCTTCATCGCTGTGCTCCTCAGGATGACGATTTCTCTGATCCCTGTCATTGCTTCTGAGGGGCAAATGAGCCGCGGCATTCTCCTGCCCTGCCTTTTGTGAACAGCCTGCCCATGAATCAAAAAAAGCCTGCCCGGCTATCACCCGGCAGGCCTTATGGGAAAAATGTTTCAGATTAACAATCCGGTTCGCCATCTCCATCGGTATCGCAAGGATCATTGCCGCCGGAAAATATATAATCTATAATCCATACTCCATCACTGACATTAACCGTGCCGTCACAGTTGACATCGGCCGCTTCCCATGGCTGCGGTATCGGTGAATCGGGAACGAAAATATAGTTTATAATAAAAGTTGCATCATTGACATTGACCGCTTCGTCGCCGGAAGCATCACCGCAAATATAGGCCTGATATTGGTGCACATCAAGTTGAGCTGCAACAACCCAGGTTTCATGGTCGGGATCATTGCTGTTTATGACAATGTCGGAATTATATATTCCCGGTTCCAGGTTCTGATCGGTAACGAATTGGCAATGAATAGTATCCGCCTGGCCTCCCGGTATATTGCCTTCGAACTTATCCATCAGCAGCCAATCATAGGGTTTGAAAAACTCGATAGCCAGGTTGTCATGAAGATACGGCGCATGGTAGGCAATCTCCAGACCATCGGTACCATCATGATTTTCAATGCCTACCGTACAGTAGAGGATATCAAATCCGGAGGCAATAGTCTGGTACTGATACTTTATGGTACCGTTTCTCCGGATAATTACCTCAGCGGTTACAACATCGCCGGGATCGGCTCTGTATTCCGGGTAATCCACGAATTGAATTACGCACTGCTGGCCGTCTGTTTCGAAGTAAACATGAGCATCCTGATTATCGGCATCATCAGGATTCAGATCATCCCAGAGCAACGCCAGAAAGGCGTTCGGTGTCATACCGCTTGGAATAGGCCTGCTGATGCGGGCATTCATTCCGTCAGCCGCAAAACCGATAATTCCATTTGAGCCAATATATATCTGGTTATATACATTTCCATAGAATGAAAAATCAAAGCCCAGATCATAAGGTCCTGTATAGGTATCATCATCAAGAGAGTCGACCAGATCAATGCCGGTTGAGGAGATATCTATCCATTCGAATGCGGGACCGCCCGGATCGTCAGAATCGATCCAGTAATAGCCGAAATCATCGGGACCGCCGGCATTATATTCCACCGGGTAACCCTGAATATCAATGTCGTTACCCTTGGCGGGATTGTCAAAATAGGCCTGATCCGGATAATTATGTTTGGCCGGTTCCATGCCGGCGGCATCGCCGCCATTGACAAGGCTTTGTTCCTTATCCAAGTGTGGATATATGTCCAGTTCATATAACAATCCACCCAAACCACTATTGTTGATAATTAGATCGGCTTCGCTCGAATCTCCCTGAGTCAGAATTTTGCTGAAGAAAACCGGCTGAGTTGAAATCTCAGGGGCATGATCTACACGAATATTGTCAACATACCAATCATCACTGCCGGCACCGGAGCCATAGGTACAAAACCTGATCTGGCAATTGCCGTGCATGGCATCCGGCGGAAGTTCCAGGCTAATATACTCAAACTCGGTCATCGTCCCGCCGTCGCCGGGATGAACAATCAGATTTGCCCATGAGCCTGTGGCATTGAGATAGTCCACCCACAAGTTTTCATCAACCTCCGGTGGGTCAGCGTCCCCGCCACGTTCATAATAATATGACAACAGCACTCCGTTAAGGCCATGTAGATCAATTGATTGTGTCACTGCCGTATCGCAGCCGCCATCAAGATTATACGAATATGGCGGCGAAGGTGTGCCCTCGGCAGCCATGCTGATCGTACCGCCCTTGAAAACGAACCAGCGTTGGGTGTAAAGTGTATCATCGGGAAACACCTCATACCAGGGAATCTGCGCCGGGAAACCGGCCGATTTGGTTTCGATCAGAGCATAGGAAGATATCTCGGGATCACCCTGTGAGGTGACATAAATGGTGCTTTGATTGGTCGCATGCAGCGGCGTACCATCGGGCACTATGACTTTGACGAGAATTCCGACCGAATCGCCTCCCGGCACCGAACCGGTTGAAGTGATTTGCTGTGTCCCTGACTCATTAAAGAAAACCACATCCCAGTCGCCGTCATAACTTAAAGTGAAGTCATCGGTTAAATAGCCCTCGTTAATGACAGTCAGAGGATAAACCGTACTATCACCGGCAGGGCCGTAAGAGCTTTGGAACGAGGGCGAAACCGTGACATCATAGTCGGAAGGATGGCCGACATAGATATCATCCACAAACCAGTCATCATAAGGGCCGGAGGTTGCAGTGCAGCGGATACGCAAGCGGAATCCTGCATGCATTGCATCCTGAGGCAATTGCAGTTCGATCTCCTCATACTCGGTCATGTCCGGCCCGGATCCGAGATGGCGATTAAGCTCATTCCAGTTGCTGTCGGAATCGAGATACTCAATGATAAGGTCATCGTCTGCATCAGGCGATTCGGCGCCGCCGGTTTGCTCATAGGCGTATTTGACTATAACATTGGTTTCATCCTTCAAATTGATCATCTCGGTTTCCAGCTCATCGCCGCCATTCGGATCGCCGTTCAGGTTTGCGCTAAATGGCATGCTTGGTTCGCCGATTCCGATATCGTTGATCTGGGCACCTTCGGTGGATTCCCATTTGGTCATGTCAAAGGAAGTCGTTATGAAAAGGTCGGTAAAAGGTATTTCCCAGGGTTGACCGGTCGAAATCGTTTTTAGATGGGAGGTTGCCGATATCGGTGGGTTGGCCATAGACACGGCGGTAACAGCCACACTGTCATATTCGCCTTCCAGGCTGGCGGGAATGATTACCCTGGTATAGAAATTCAGTGAGTCATCGGAATTCATCGCTCCGGTGCTTGAAATCTGCACTGTCTGGGTTTCATCAAAGAGCGTGGTTTCCCATAGATTGCCGGAAAAGCTTAACGTGTATTCATCCGGATATATGCCATTATTGATAAGCAGAAGTTCATGCCAGACAGTATCATACGCCGGTGCCGACATGAAGGCAAAAACCGGTTCGAGGATTACGCCATAATCGATTACATAAAAAGAGTAAACCGGCGTTGAATCTGCGTCACCATCGATATTCTGTGCAAAAACATAATAGCTGACTTCAGTGCCCGCTGATTGGGCGGGAATATAGGCATGATATCCGTTTGGCAATCCGGTAGGTTCCAGCGTATCCTCATACCATACTGAATTCATCTCATATCTTAGAAGAATGGAATCCTCGACCAGATCGGAGATCGACCAGATATCACATAATACTTCGTAATCATTGAGAGTATCCTTGGTATCCGGAAGTTGAGTATGGGATATATTTATCGGCCCCATCTGCATAAGGGCATTGAAAACATTAATTCTTCCCCATCCAAACTGGTTATCAAATCCCGCCGGTCCAAGATCATCGCCGGTGTTGATCATAATTTGCCTGACCGAATCGGGCGAAAGGCCGGGATTCATGCTCAAGATCAGGGCAGCAAAACCGCTGACATGCGGAGTGGCCATAGAAGTGCCCGCCAGAGGGCCGTAGTTTTGGGGCAATCCGTAATTGGTTGTCAGATAGCAGGGATAATTCGGGAAGGTGGAAATAATATCATCTGCATCATAGGGACTGCCGTAACCACCGGGGGCTGAGACTGTCACCTCGGGACCGATGCTTGAAAATGGTGAGGATTGATCGTTATGGTCGGTTGCAGAGACACAAATTACATTGTCATATTGCAGTGAATATGCTCCGGGCCAGCTAACCGAACCCTGCCAGTTATTGCCGGCCGCCGCACAGAGAACGACACCATTGCTGTCGGCATAGGCAACACCATGCTCCTTGGTAGCGCCGGCCGATCCTCCGCCGGAATAATTCAAAACCTTGCAGCCATTGTCGACACCGTAGATACAACCGTCACGAAAATATTCATGCGAGCCTGAGCCTGTCGATGAGAATACTTTGATGGCCATTATCTTGACATTCCAGGCCACACCTGCAACTCCGCTTGTGTTATTGGTTTCGGCCCCGATTGTACCGGAAACATGAGTGCCATGGCCATTGTCATCCAGGGGTTCTCCATCCCAGGCAATCACATCCTCGCCCAGAAAAAACCGGGTGGGATCATCCAGATCGGGATGGCTCAGATTGCCGTTTTGTATAGGTATGCCGCTGTCGAGTACGCCCACCATGATTGTATCACTGCCGGTCGATATATCCCATCCCTCGGGGGCATCAATATCGGCATCGGCCGTGCCTCCTGGAGGAACCTGGCCGGTATTATGATAATGCCATTGCTGGTTGAACATGGAGTCATTGGGAACCACAAACATCCGGTCAACCATATTGGGTTCCGCATATTCGACCGAGGGAAGCTGATCAATAGCATTGATTAGCGAAAACAGGTCGACGCCCTCCTGGGTCTGGAGCTTTAAAAAACCGAAACGGTCGGCCTGACGAACTATTTCAACCGGGTAAGATGTAAGCTCCTGCTCAAACAGGCTTTGAGTTTTTCCGGCTTTCAAACCAACCAATATCTCCCGATCAAGATACTCAACTGTCTGGTTTTTCCAGCGGCCACTCAAAATCTCAACTCCATTGAGTGCCTCGGCAGACAGGGATGATGTCAAAAGGGTTATTAGCAGGAATATGACAAATGCCAATGAATTACGTCTCAAATGCATACGACCTCCAGACAGTTAAGGTAGGTAAACTTGATTATTCCAATAATAAAATAGCCAATTTTTGGCATTCGTCAAGAATACAATCCGAATGGCGGTAAATTGTATAAAGAAAGTTGAATTATCTATCAACATTGGGACGGACGGAACCTGGTGTCAAATTTCGATAGGCGTCAGGCCATATTTCTGAAAGTGTTCCGCAAATTAAGCGCCTTTCTTGGGAAACCCGAAGATCCGGGTGAGCTGCATTATGGCAAAAAACACGCCCCGGCCTTCGTCCACGCCTTTTGAGAGGCGATTTGGAGCCGAATTTATGCAATCATTCAAGGCTTTGAGAATCCAAAGTGTATGAGTGCACCCGAACTTAATTTCACGGCAGGCGAGACATCTGCCGGGCTCGGAGATTTTATTGCTTTCCGGAATGATAAAATCGCTTTTCTGTGAACCCTGGGAGTATAGACTGTATAAAAAGCAAGCCGGAGTCTTTTGGAAAGGGGACCTCAAATATGGATTGACATTCATTTTGCCGACAATATATTAAACGATTAACATATTGCAACGGAGTCATCTATGCGCGCACTTGTCACAGGAATCACCGGTCAGGATGGTTCCTATCTTGCCGAGTTTTTGCTCGAAAAAGGTTACGAGGTTTACGGTATGGTCCGCAGATCATCAACCGAAACATTCGAGAGGATAATCCATATCCGCGACAAAATCAATATGATCCATGGTGATCTATTGGATCAAAACTCCCTTTCAACAATTCTCCGTGAAATTCATCCCGATGAAGTCTATAATCTTGCAGCGCAATCATTTGTGCCAACCTCTTGGACGCAGCCGGTTTTGACCGCCCAGTTCAACGCGGTCGGGGTAACACGGCTTCTGGAAGCAATCCGTCATTTCGACCCCAAAATCAAATTCTATCAGGCCTCATCCTCGGAGATGTTTGGCAAGGTGCGGGAGGTGCCGCAAACCGAAAAAACGCCCTTTTATCCGCGATCTCCGTATGGTATCGCCAAAGTTTATGCTCACTGGATCACGGTCAATTACCGCGAGTCATATGATATGTTTGCCTGTTCCGGTATACTCTTCAACCATGAATCGCCACGCCGTGGTCTGGAATTTGTGACCAAAAAAATTACCGATGGTGCGGCGCGAATTAAACTTGGCCTGTCCGAAGAGCTTCGCCTTGGAAACCTGGATGCCAAACGCGACTGGGGCTATGCCGGCGATTATGTGAGGGCGATGTGGATGATGCTGCAGCAGGAAAAACCGGATAATTACGTCATTTCCACCGGAGAAAACCATGCTGTCAAGGAATTCGTCGAAATCGCGTTCGATCACCTTGATCTGGACTACACAAAATATGTCAAGATAGATTCAAGGTTCGTGCGGCCTGCCGAGGTGGATATGCTCCTGGGCGATTCTACATATGCTCACGAGAAATTGGGCTGGAAACCCAGGGTCTCTTTTTCCGAGCTGGTAAAGATGATGGTCGATTATGACCTTGAGAAATATAAAAAACTCATGCGCGAGGATCGATGAGAGCCTTAATCACGGGCATACCAGGCTTTGCCGGCTCACACCTGGCCGGGGAATTGCTCCAATATGACTATGAGGTGCATGGCACACATCTTCCCGGCGAAGATCTCCAGCGCATAAAAGATGCCGGCAATAAACTGAAGCTCTACTCGCTCGATTTCCTTGGAGACCCGGATATTGACGATTTGCTTGGCCGGATAAAACCCGATTACATCTTTCATCTGGCGGCACAGCCCTCGGTCGGCAACTCGTTTAAGTATCCACAGAAAACTCTGAAGATCAATCTATTGGGTACTTTGCAACTTCTGGAGGCGTCCCGCAGGCTTCGCAGCCTGAAAGGATTTTTAATCGTAACCTCAGCGGATATATATGGTGTGATCAAACGCAATGATCTGCCGATAAACGAAAATCAGAGGCTTCAGCCGGTTTCCCCTTATGGCGTTTCCAAGGCGGCCTGTGATCTTATGGGATATCAGTATTTCAAGAATTACGAACTTCCGGTTGTGCGGATCAGGGCCTTCAACCATTCCGGCCCCGGGCAGGGGCGTGGATTCGTGGTGACCGACATTTGCCACCAGATCGCAAGTCTGGAAAATTCGCGCAGAAAACCGATCATCAAGGTCGGCAACCTGAAAGTCAAGCGGGATATTTCCGATGTGCGCGATATTGTCAGGGGATACCGCCTGGCACTGGAAAAGGGCAGAGCGGGCGAGGCTTATAATTTATGTTCCGGCAGGGCTCATAGTGTGCAAACGCTTTTTAATAAATTAAGACGTATGACCGACCTTAAAATCGAGCCGAAAATCGATCCCGAACTGGCCCGTCCAACCGACGTGCCGATACTTATCGGAGATTCCTCCCAAGCCGAAAAGCATCTGGGATATAAACAGAATTTTACTATTGATGATACACTGGAAGACTGCCTGAATTATTACAGATCGATTCAAGGAGGCATTGATGGCTGATCTTCAAAAGAAACTGAAAGATAAGACCGCAGTAGTGGGAATTATCGGGCTGGGTTATGTCGGACTGCCGCTGGCGGTTGAATTCGCGCAAAATGGATTGAATGTCATCGGATTCGATATCGACAAGCAAAGAGTTGATCTGATCAACTCGGGCATATCGGACATCGGTGATGTCACCTCCGAGCAGGTAAAGATTCTGATTGATTCAGGCATGCTCAAGGCAACCGATGATTTTGCCCATCTTAAAAAGGTAGACAGCGTGGCGATCTGTGTGCCCACGCCGCTTTCCAAAACCAAGGATCCCGATGTTGCTTACATTCTTAGCGCTGTGGGCCAGGTTCAAAAATATCTGCATAAGGGAATGCTGGTGGTACTCGAATCTACGACATATCCGGGGACCTCAGAGGAACTGATTCTTCCCCAACTCGAATCAACCGGTTTAAAAGTCGGTCGGGATTTCCATCTGGCTTTTTCACCGGAACGGATCGATCCCGGCAATGCTACATTCGGCACCTCCAATACCGCGCGCGTAGTCGGCGGGGTTACCTCAAAATGCCGCGCGGTGGCCAAAGATTTTTATCTTTGTATTGTTGATGACGTTTATGATGTCTCCTCTACCAGGGCGGCCGAAATGGTCAAGCTTCTGGAAAACACCTTTCGCTCGGTCAACATCGGCCTGGTGAATGAGGTTGCGCTTATGTGTGATCGTCTTGGTCTGAATGTTTGGGAAATCATCGATGCCGCCTCCTCCAAACCGTTTGGCTTCATGCCCTTTTACCCCGGTCCGGGTCTTGGTGGACATTGCATACCGATCGATCCTCATTACCTTTCCTGGAAGCTTAAATCACTGAACTATTATGCCCGCTTTATCGAGTTGGCCGGGGACATAAATTCACGTATGCCTGAGTATGTGGTTGAAAGAGTTACTCGCCTTCTGAATGACAACGGAAAAGCTCTTAAAGGATCGAAGATTCTGGTTTTGGGTGTGGCCTATAAAAAGGATATCTCTGATGTGCGCGAGTCGCCTGCGCTGGATGTGATCACGTTACTGCAACAGCGTGGAGCCAGGGTTGTCTATAATGATCCATATGTTCCCATGGTCAAATTCGATAAAGGCGATATGAAATCTGTCAGGCTGACTGCCAGACAATTGTCATCTGCAGCCTGTACGGTGATTGTAACAAATCATTCCGATTATGATTACAAGATGATTGTGGATAACTCCAATTTGGTATTCGATACCCGTAACGCCACCAAAGACATTAAAACCGGCCAGAGGAAAATCGCCAAGTTGTGAAAATCCGATATTTGCCAGCTGGCAAGAATTTATCGAAATATTAAGGCGTCAGGCATTTACCCTGTAACCTTTTTCTTATACAAACAAAGATGACAATTATAGATTTTTTCCACCGCTAAAGCGGGCTTGTTGAAAAATCCTGCAAACATTTTGCGTCAGGTCTTGGTCGAGACATAGTCGAGGGTGTGACCTGATGCAGGGCAATGACCTTTTGAGATAGCCTGATCTTGACTAGCGCCTATAGATTGCAATCCGCTTATCCCTCGGCTTGTTTTTTGGCCGCATTCTTGAGCTTATCGTTGGCAAAAATAGCTATCTCCACACGACGGTTCTGCTGACGGCCCTCCACAGTATCATTCGAGGCAACCGGCTGTTTTTCGCCGTAACCCAATAGCTTGAAACGAACCGGATTTACTTCCTGTTCAGCCAGATAATTGCCGACCGAATTTGCGCGCCTGATGGAAAGATCCATATTGTGTTCCTCGGGGCCGGTGGAATCGGTATGCCCTTCGATGAGGATTTCCGTGTCTTCGTACTTATTCAGGATTTCGGCCAAATTTGCCAGATTGTTTTGAGCCTCGGTTTGAAGATTGGATTTGTTTATATCAAACAATATCCCCGATTGGAATGTGATCTTGATTCCCTCGCCGATCCTTTCGATCTTGGCGCCTTCCAGATCACGTTCCATCTCAGCCGCCTGCCTGTCCATATAGTTGCCGATGATAGCTCCGGCCGCACCGCCAATCGCCGCACCCATAATCGCGCCTGCCGCGGTATTACCTGCCTGATCACCGACCACCGCGCCCGCTACAGCACCCGCTGCAGCGCCGATCAGGGCTCCCTTCTCACCTTTGCTCATTGAAGAACAGCTCAATGCCGAAAGCATTAAAGCCGCGATCAATATACCTGCTAAAACTCTTCTCATTTTCTCCTCCATTTAATTTCCTGAGCTTAGACA
>Ga0272444_10006379_pt1 | contig 10070 bp, 12 predicted proteins | sample SSMForm13_FD_201033 | JGI IMG/M metagenome (GOLD analysis project Ga0272444, IMG submission 201033) | Marine sediment archaeal communities from Little Sippewissett salt marsh, Falmouth, MA, United States - SSM-Form-13 | ecosystem: Environmental > Aquatic > Marine > Wetlands > Sediment ...
ATCGAGGCACTGATCGAACGCTATGGACGACGCTGACAGCCGGAACAAACAGAAGATCATCGACGAGCTGGAAACGATGAAGGCCTTCGAGCTATCGGCCCACGAGTTGTACGCGCAAATCGCCGGCGACTCGCGAGTGGCCGAACCGGGCATCAAGACGGCGTTCGCCAGTCTGGCTCGGGATGAAAAACGTCATGCGGATCTCGTCCAGGAGATCATCAACATCACCGCCAATGCCCTGTAAACGTCGGTATTGGTCACCTCTGGACACCATCCCGGTCCTGCTCTGGATGGCAATTCACATCGTACTGGTCTACGGCGCGTCCCCCGTCCCTCCGGGTAATCCGCCCGTCCTTTCCGTCATCGGGGCCGACGCACGCCCCCTTGCCGACGTACCGTTTCTTGTGGTCGTCACGCACGGCTGGTACGAGCGCCAGGCGTGGCCCGAGGCCCTGGCCCGCGCCATCAGCGAGAAAACGGACGATCGGACGTGGTGCTGCGGATGGTATGACTGGCGCAGCCAGGCGAAACGGCTGCTCCCCCAGGATGCCGCCCTGGTGGCCTGCGATTCGGTGGGGCCTCAACTGGGCCGAGCCATCGTGCAGCTCTCAGGCAACTGGAAGCACGTCCACCTGATCGGGCATTCGGCCGGGTCATGGGTTATCAACGAAGCAGCCCGGATTGTTGCGCGCCGGACGTCGGCGAGCATTCACCTGACCTTTCTGGACGCCTATGTCCCCGGCGACCGAGACGAGACATCCCTGGGCGACGTGGCCTGTGATCCCAACCTGCGGTGCTGGGTCGAGCACTACTTCACGCGCGATCCACCCCTGCATCTGACGGAAAACCCGCTGACGCACGCCTACAACGTCGACATCACCGCGGTCAACCCCGGATTTAACGGACACAAGTTTCCATGGCACTGGTATCTCGCGACCGTTCGGGGCCGGTTCACCGCCAGAGGCGCATTGGGCGAGGCAACTGTGTGGCAGAACGTGAACGATCTGGCCTTCGGCATGGCGAGGTCGAGAGAAGCCGGCGAGGGACATTGGCAGCGAAGCCTCCAACTAGCTCCGGCCACGGTTGCCCTCACACCGGCGGTCGGCGGCCCATTGGCCCCCTAATGAACCACCCCATAACGCTGGCTACGACGATTGCTTGGCGGTGAATTCGTAGGTCGCCAGCAAGGCGCGCATGAAGTCAGTAACGGTGAGAATACCTTGTACGACCTCGGTCTCATCGGTAATCACGAGCGCGTCGGTACGGGTATCTTGCATCCTCATTGCGGCATCGTAAATGTTGTAATCGGGCAAAGATTTGGGGACGTCGAGCATCATGATTCGCCGAACCGGCACAGTGAGACGAGGATCTTTCAGGTCCACGTCGAACAGTCCGGCCCGAAAGTCTGCGTTCTGGCCCGTACGGTCCCGTCGCGGTCCGGGCAACTGACGCAGAACGTTCCGGTCCGACAACAGTCCTTTGAGCCGCTTGTTTTCATCGATAATCGGCACGTGCCGGAATCGGCTCTTCTGCATCACGTCGACCGCGGTGGCCAGATGGTCGTCCTCCTCCAGACAAACAGGGTTTTCGGTCATCATGTCCTCGACCGTCTTGAACGACGTGTAGAAAACACCCTCGGTTTTGGCTTTGCCCGTCAAATCCAGAAGGCGCATCTTCCTCTGCGACTCCCCATCGCGCTGGCAAAGCTGACGGATCTGATGAATGCGGATAAACAACCCCAGAATATCGGCGGTCGTGACGACGCCAACGAGATCGCCGCCGTCGAGGACCGGCACCATGTTCACGCGGTGGTCGATCATGATGGTCAGCAATTCGGTCATGCCGGTCTCGGGCGAGACCGAGAAAGGCTTCCGCGTAATCACCTGAGACAACGGATCGCGCAGGCCCTGACGATCGGCGTCCTCCTGGCCGATCTTTCCGACGTAAGGGGACAGATGACGCCCAATATCCCGCCCGGACAACACGCCAACAAAAACGGGGTCTGCACCCTCCTCGGGAACGTCCACGACAGGAATGTGACGAATCTTGTTGTCCTTCATGAAACTCAAGGCCGCTTCGACCTTGTCGTCGAGCGTCATGGTCTTCGGATTGGCAGTCATGACGTCGGCGACGACGCGCACCGACTGAAAGAAAATGTCCTTTCCGGCACACATGTCATCGATCAAGTCAATCAATCGAACTGAATGCCTGGCATTTCCGGCCTGCTCTTCCTGCGAATCGGTCTTGGTCAGCACGTTCGTTTGCATGTTCTAACCCCTGTTGTTGTGATATATATGTCGAATGCGCCACACACCGTTTGCCCAATCGGTGACACGTCAGGTCAAGAGTTTCAGAACGGCTTCCGGGCGAACGCGCGCCTGCACACGCTCGCTGTGATCCGCATGAGCGGCCATCTCACCAAGGACCGACGAAACCAGGCCACCCAACGATCCGATGTCGACCGCTTCGGGCGCCGATTCGAGAGGATTGGCAGCAGGAAGGGTATTGAACGGGTCCCGAAACGGCCCGGCGACCCCGGCCTGTGCATCATCGGAGGGCCTCTTCGTAACGTCGATCCCGCTCAACCCGCCGACGCTGCCGTCTTGTCTGGAAACGGCCGGCAGGCCGTCTGACATCTTCCCGGCATCGCCCACCCCGTTCATATCCTTCCTCCATCAATCACATGCCATGTGGCTCAGAGAGTCCGTTTTCCGGCGAGACCCAAAAGCTTCACAAAGCACCGTTCGTTACCCAAAGTATAGGCAACATTCGGCGCCGAGCCAAACGGCCGTGACCCCGCGGCGCAAAAAATCCCCGTGGAGGATTGGACAAGGGAAGTACTGCTGCGATGCAGTGGGGCCGAGCCTCGCCAAACTCGGCCCTTCGTCCGAAAAAAGGTGCTGTCCGTCGCCTGTCAGGTCAGCAGCTTGATGGCTGCCTCAGGCCGGACCCGGGCTTGTGCGTTCTCGGCGAGGTCAGGATGGTAAGCCAATTCGCTGGCGACCCAGGATCCCACTTCGACCAACACGCCGGGTTTGAGATCTTCAAGCTCCAATGTTACCGGACGGTGCTTCAGCAGGGCCCTGATGTTGCTCAGAACGCCACCCACCAGATCGATGAACCCGGAGCTGCCCAACACAGAACTGACCCGATTCCTCGCCGAAGCGAGGGCACCGGCGTCGGGCGAATCATCGGATGAACCGGCGCGGCTGCCGGCTTGAGCGTCCCCACGTCTGAGACCGCCGTGCATCATCGGCTTGGCCTCTGAGATACCTTCGATCCCGTTCATACTACCTCCTCCACGCAAACGCGTGCGCTTCTTGGCCAGATTGCACGTTCATGGCCTCCTTTTCGGAGACCCCGGGAGGCTCCTTCCGTCAATCAGAGTATAAAAAACTGGCCGGCCCCAGCCAAATGCTAGTTGGCTATCGACGTCTTGTGTTTCAGACCCTCTACCTCGCCTGCAATCGGTACCGGAGACACAAGCGAATCACACTCCACGACCGTGTCCCGACCGCGTCTCATCCCTCCGACATCTCGACTGCACGCTTGTCATGCCGCTGGCGATCGATATAATAGGGGCTCTTTTTTGATCCTATGGAGACAATTGGCATGGCAAAACTGACGAAACTCGACGATATCGTGTCTCTTTGCAAACGACGCGGGTTCATCTTCCAGTCCAGCGAGATCTACGGCGGGCTGGCCAGTTGCTACGATTACGGCCCACTGGGCGTAGAACTCAAGAACAACGTCAAGAAGGCCTGGTGGAAACAAGTCGTCCAGATGCGCGACGACGTGGTGGGCCTCGATTGCAGCATCCTGATGCACCCGCTGGTGTGGAAGGCCTCCGGGCACGCCGACAAGTTCGCCGACCTGATCTCCGAGTGCAAAAAGTGCAACACCCGGACGCGCGTGGACCATCTGGAGGACAAAGACGCCGGGCAGGCGAGCGAGCACACCGAGCACGTCTCACTCGACAGCGCCGAAGCCAAACCCCACGATCTGAGTAACAAGGTCTGCCCGAACTGTGGAACGGTCGGCCAGTTCACCGATCCGATGCCCTTCAAGCTCATGTTCGAAACCCAAATGGGCGCCAATGCCGACGACTCGATGACCATGTATCTGAGGCCCGAGACCGCTCAGGGCATCTTCGCCAATTTCCGCAACGTTCTGGATTCGACCCGCGTGAAGGTCCCCTTTGGAATCGCCCAGATCGGCAAGAGCTTCCGCAACGAGGTCACGACCAAGGCCTTCATCTTCCGGACCCGCGAGTTCGAGCAGGCCGAGGTCGAGTTCTTCTGCGAGCCGGGGACCGACGAAGACTGGTATGAGAAATGGAAAGCCGCCCGCTTCGCCTGGTACACGGACCATGGGATCAAGGCCGAGAACCTGCGCTTCCGCGACCACGACCCGGACGAGCTGGCCCACTACGCCAAGGCCTGCGTCGACGTCGAATACCGCTTCCCCTTCGGCAGCGGGGACTGGCAGGAGCTCGAGGGCATCGCCAACCGCACCGACTACGACCTGCGCCAGCACCAGCGCGGCATGCGCAGCACGACGTCCTGGTACGAGAACAACCGCGACCTGATGAAGGTCACGATGCCCGCCGAACCCGACGACTACCACAAAGGCCCGCTGTCGTTCTTCGACGACCAGAAGAAACAGCGCTATATCCCCTACGTCATCGAACCCAGCGCCGGTGTGGACCGCAGTACGCTGGCCTTCCTGGTCGACGCCTACGACGAGGAGGAGGTCAAGGGCGAGACGCGGAACCTGCTGCGCTTCCATCCGGCCCTGGCCCCGACCAAGGCCGCCGTCTTCCCGCTGGTCAAGAAAGAGGGAATGCCCGACATCGCCCATAACATCGCCAACGACCTGAAAAGGCACTTCACCTGCTTCTACGACGAAAAGGGCGCCGTCGGCCGACGCTACCGCCGTCAGGACGAAGCGGGAACGCCCTTCTGCATCACCGTCGACGGCCAGACCCTCGAGGACCAGACCGTCACCGTCCGCGACCGCGACTCCATGGAGCAGACCCGCGTCGCCACCGACCAGCTCAAGACCTACCTCCGCGAAAAGCTGGACCTGTAACGAGAGTGCTGTAATAGGACGAATCGAACGGGAGCAAGGAGATGACAGGATGACCGTTGACGATGCAACCTTGTGGAGAATTGTCAGCGAAATCGTGCGGCTCGCGCATCCGGACCGCGTGATCCTTTTCGGCTCGGCCGCCAGTGACAGCATGGCCAACGATAGTTGAGAAAGGCTGAGGATGAAACGGTTGCATCTTTCGCGGACGGACAAGAAGGTTTTCGGCGTGTGCGGCGGGATTGGGGAAACTTACGACATCGACCCGACCCTGATCCGCCTGATCGTCGTGTTTCTCTGCTTCGCCACCGCGCTCGTACCGGTCGTGCTGACCTACTTCATCGCATGGCTCATCATGCCCAAGAAGCTATGAATCCGGCTCATCCGGATTTTCGGTACTCGTGGATCGACAGCGGGTAACGACCGGGGACGCTGTCCCCGGACCCGTTGACTATCCCGCGTGGCAGGAATCCTCGTCATTCCCGCGCAAACGGGAATCCAACAAACGTCGACTGCGCACTGCCCCCCCTGCTGATTCGCCTACGCTCGGAACGACAACGCCGTATCCGATGGCCGTGGACCCTGACAACAACTCTGTCATTTGGCCGTGAGCGACATTCCCGGCCTCGAATGTCCGCCGGCGTTTGCCGACCGCGCCCATTCGCACAATGGATCATTTTTTACTTGACAAAACTCAATGTATAGTTTACTATATGAACAACGCCGTCGGAAGCGACGTTGCGGCCGCTGCGGTTGATCGGCGGTCGATGGATGGCCGGTTGGGCCATAGCCCGGCCCGGCGCGCGGGTGGCCGTCAGGCTACCTCGGCGCAGAATGGTTCCCTTCAAGGCCGCCGGCACGGTGGCGGAGAGAGACCGATGCAACATATCCCAGACGCATACCTTTGGTGTACCCCGTTGCCGGTCCCGCCCGACCGGTCCGCTGACCTCGCCCTCCGGCCAGCCATCTCGCCGCGCCCGAACATTGCAGAAGACGCCCCGCCGGCGTCCTGTCAGCCCATCGGCGCCAAACGAACCCAATTCGCGTCCCGGATACGCCGCTTCCACGCCCTCAGACCCAACCCGCCGACATCTTGCCAAACCATCGGTGCCAAACGAACCCAATTATCGCCCTTATTGGCCCAAAAAACGCGGTTCACCCCAAGAACAAATCCGATGCCGCGACCACCTGGCCCCGGGCTGCCCGCCGAGGCCGGAGAAGCCAAAGCCCGCGAGGTATCCAGAGGACCGCCTCCAGCGGGCAAACATGCCAAACAAAGCCAATTCATCGCCTGACTAGTCATTCCCGGCCTCTCAGGGGAGAATCGGGCGGCGTTTCGCCTGCCCCTGTGCGCCAAACGAACCCAATTGAGCGTTCGGCGGAGTGGCTATCGGCGAAACAACGATGGCTTTCTTCGGAGTCGTCGGGCAGGCTGTCTCGCAGGCCCCGCAGCCGGTGCATTTGTCAGGATCGACCTCCACTACAAGGGTGTATTGAGCTTCGGAGAAGACGTAGCGAATCGCACCGTATGGGCACCAGCGGGCGCACGCCGAACACTCCCTGTCCTCCGCCAGGAGACAGACGTCCATGTCCACCTGAGCCAGCCCGATCCGCACGCGCGCCTTGCCCTCGCGCGGGAAACGCTCGAGCGCGCCACTCGGACAAACCTCGGCACATCGTGTGCAGCCTTCCCGGCAATAATCGTCCCGGAAACTCAGAACCGGCGTCCACAAGCTCGGCCATCCGCCCTGGCCCAGGTCGTGTTTGATGATTCCGCTGGGGCACGAACGCAGGCAATTGCCGCACCGCGTGCACACGCCTACGAACTTCGACTCATCGATCGCCCCGGGCGGCCGTAGAGGACGAGACGTCTTGCCACGAACGAGGCCGGTCGCCCACGCGACCACCGCGCCGATGGCCATTCCCAGCGCCGTGCGTCTCGTGAGCCTCCGACGGGTTTCACGCGTCTGGTTTTCGCTGCCTCTGCGGCGCAGAACCGAACCCGGGACTCTGCACCACGCGAACAGCAGATCCTGAAACGCGCCCAACGGGCATATCCGAGTACACCACAGATTCGGCCAGAACAGGCTGAGCAGGAGCAGAGAAAGGAAGGGAATGACCGCAAGCAACACGAATGTTACGCCCCCGTCCGGTCCAAGCTGAAACAGGCCGGTGAAAATCGCCAGAGGATCGAGCCAGAGCCCCAGAGGATATCCCAGGCACGCGCCGCCGAACGTCAGCAAGACGATCCAGGGTCCGACCTTGGGCCCCCGCACGGTCCGGCGTCCCAAGCGCCTGCCCAACCTGCCGGCACCGTCTGTGCAGAGCCCCACGGGACAGACCCAGCGACAGAACAGGCGCCGGCGGAACAGCCCGACGGCGCCCACGGCCAACCCGACCAGCGCTACGGCGTGAAACGTCCGGGTGGCGAGCAGTGCCGCGATGGCGACGAACGGGCTCAGGGCCGGAACCACGACCGGCGCCGACGCACCCGGTACCACGGGTAGAAGCAAAAGGATCGCCCCCACAAGACACGCCCCGCGCACCAGTATGCGCGCACGGGTCGGCACCTTGAGTGTCGGTGTGTCAACCGAAGGCCGGCGTTTTGCATTCGGGCTCAACCGAGATAGGCCTCCTGCTGCCTGAGAATGCGCTGGACCTTGGCGACATCCACGTCGCGTGGTCGGCACCGGTCCCGGGCCGCCACCGCCCCGGCCACGCCGGCCGCATGACCGGTCACGAAACAGTTCGGAATCAGACGCACCAGATCGGCCATGCGGATTTCGGCGCTGACGCATCGGCCGGCAGCCAGAACGTTCTCGACCTTCGCAGGCACGAGGCTGCCGTAAGGGATCTGCCACGGGCCGTGGTTGCCGCTGTCGGAACCGCCCACGCCAACGACATCGGGGAACCTCGTACCGGCTTTCAGATCGGCCAGCGTGATTGTCTTGAGACCGCGAAGCACGCGGGTGATCCGCACTCCCAGTTGAGGTGCCGTCTCGACGAGGTATGTGTGCTCGTAGCCCGGCGCCTGCCGGGTTTTCTGCATGTTCCTCCAGATGAACTTGCGGTGGTTCATCTCCATGCGCGTGAGCGTCGCGACGTCCAGGCCGTCAACCTCCGGCCCGCGCATGTTGACCCAGTTGACACCGCGCACCGGCGTCGGCGATCCGAGGCGTCTCGGCTTTGGCGAGCCCGCCGCCTTGGTCGAATCCACCCGGTCCAGGTTTCCGATACGCGAAACGAGCCCGACGTTGTGCGAGCGGTGCTCGAACGCTGCTCCGGCCGCTGCAAAAATGTCCCCATCCCCGGTGGCGTCGATCACCGTCCTGGCCAGAATGGCCTGCCGTCCCGATTTGCTCTCGAACACCGCGCCCTGGACGCGGTTGCCGGTCACGATCGTATCGACGCCCCAACAGTGCAGGAAGACGTTGACGCCCGCCTCCTCGATCATTTCGACCATCACGTACTTGACGGCTTCGGCATCAGCGGTCGGGTTGGTCCCGGGTCGGCGATTGATAATGGCCCCGTCCAGCTTGTCGAGGCGGCTCATGATCTCCTCGCCAATGCCCTGGCAGACCTGCTTGCCGCCCTTGACGATGTGGCCGATGACCAGCAGAACGAGACCGCCGGTCCAGAGACCGCCGAAATGCCCGTAACGTTCGACCAGCGTGACGCGGGCGCCGGCGCGCCGGGCGGCGATCGCCGCGACGACGCCCGCCGGTCCGCCGCCGACGACCAGCACGTCCGTCTGATCCAGGATGGGCAGTTCACGCCGTGGTTGAATCACTTTGCCGTCGAGGATGGTCGGGTTGGCTCGGTTGGCCCGGACCTGGCCGCTGGCGATGACCGAGCTTTGAAAGCCGCTGGATTCACCGACACTCTGCGCGGGGCAGGGCCGGGTGCGGACCGTGCTCAACCCCGCCGTCAGGCCGGAGAGGCCAAGGACCCGGAGGCAAGCACGTCGATTCATTCGTTCGCCCATGAAGCAACTCCTCTGCATAAAACGTACGTTTTGTGGGTCTATGGATTTACCGTCAACACACGTTTGGCGTCAACCCAAATTCGCGTATCACTTCGAGCAGGTCGCCGGGCGAACGTCCGGGACGCGACGGCTACGCCATCCCCACCGTCGGCTCGGGCAGCTATCGTGTCGATTCATCGCCCGCCAAAACGACCCCCTGGCAACGAAGTCGCAGATTGCAGGTTGAACAAGAACCGCCCGACGACTATACTAGTACTGCGCGGTCGTCGAAGCTGGGCGGCTGTGAGGATGACGCCAACGTAGCTCAATGGTAGAGCTCTGGTTTTGTAAACCAGGGGTTGTCGGTTCGAATCCGACCGTTGGCTTTCAAAACCGCGTTTTCTACATTGCCAGTGAGGGTGGTCTGTCCATTGCCGTCCATCGCAGTACACTGTTTTCCGCCGAGAAACGCCGAGTAATCCGCCGAGTTCTTACCGTCCGTTCCGGTGGCCTTCTGCGTGGCACTGGTATTTGTCGGGGACAGATCGGGTAGGTTGGCAATGGCTTGCGACTCTTGGCCGTTCGGGCAGTTCGTCTCCTCATATGGTGCAATGCCCGGCGTATTCTCGCAAAGTCGAGCCTCTTCCGCTTCACAATCGTCTCCCTGCATGTCGTCCGCCCATTGCCACCCCGGAAGAGTGGCTGGCGGGTCGTCAATCTTCGGCGGCGGTTTCTACGGTATTGGGTCCGGCTGGCGTTGGTGGGGCGTGGCCGGTTGCGGTGCTGACCTGGCGTGAGCCGGAGCGGATGTTTCGCACGAGGTTCCGCCGCGCGCCACGGTGTTCGGCGGTCATTTCACACACATCGTCGCCGGCGCGGAGAATCACCACGCCTCGCCGGATCTCCCGGACCACGAAATGGCCCAACACAGAGCCTTCCTTGACCCACCGGCGCTTGTCGCCGACGCCCGCGATCCTGGCGACCGGACGTTCTTGACCGACGGCGCAGAATTCAGATA
>Ga0272444_10006380_pt1 | contig 10068 bp, 7 predicted proteins | sample SSMForm13_FD_201033 | JGI IMG/M metagenome (GOLD analysis project Ga0272444, IMG submission 201033) | Marine sediment archaeal communities from Little Sippewissett salt marsh, Falmouth, MA, United States - SSM-Form-13 | ecosystem: Environmental > Aquatic > Marine > Wetlands > Sediment ...
CCTCCGGTTTCGCGGAGGGCTTCTCCTCGATGCCGGTGAAATAGGAAACGTCGAGGATGAGAAGGCCTTCTCCTCGATCTGCAACATAGGCATAGGAGCCGGAAACATAAACGCCATATGGATAGTCACATTCATCATAAAAGCCAACTTCGGTAGGATGAGAGGGCGTTGAAACATCTATAACTCTTAGGCCAAGGTAATTATCAATGACATAAGCATAGTTTCCGGAAGCATATACGCCCAAAGCTACATGTAAAGAATCGTAGAATCCAACCTCCAGGGGTGATGACGGTATCGTAATATCAATAATGCGAAGACCGTCATGCCCATCTGCGATATAGGCATAATTGCCGGAAACATGAATGTCCCAAGCAATTACCTCAGTGTCGAAAAATCCGACGTCATTTGGTGATGATGGCATTGAAACATCTATTATACGAAGACCTATACTGCCGTTCGCTAAGAAGGCGTATCCACCGGAAACAAAAACTTTGTATGGAGGATGATACGCCGTAGACGTATTGAAAAAACCGACTTCAACAGGTGATGACGGGGTCGAAACATCGATTATACGAAGGCTACTACTGTCTCCTGTGACATAAGCATAATCGCTGGAGACATAAACGCCATAGGTTCGACTTCCCGTATTGTATAAACTAACCTCGATGGGGGTCGATGGAGTCGAGATGTCAATTATTCGAAGACCATCTTCACCATCTGCCAAATATATGTAATCACCGTCACCATGGATACTATATGGATGACTCCCGGTAGTATAAGCGCCGAATCTTCTAGGTGTTGTTGGTTCGGTTACATCTACGACGCGGCCAAAATCGTAACCTACTACATATGCGTAATCGCCGCAAACATAAACATCCCCAGCACCGTATCCTGGATAATAGAGCCCGGCGAGTGACACATGCAGGGAGTCGGCGAGGGCGCTCCCTATCGCGCAAAGCAATATCAGAGTAAAGATTGTTTTTGCTTTCATCTCGATCTCCTCTATTTCAAATAAGTTATTTTCCCTTCCGCGCTTCCCCTATTCGTTTCGATGCGCACCAGGTATGTGCCGGATGACGGGAGGGCGGCGATTTTCGTCTCGTGGTAGCCGGAGCGGGTGTCGGTGAGGTCGCGGGAGCGGATTAATCTGCCGTTGATGTCGAAGATGTCCATGGTCGCGGACGACACGCCGGGCGCAAACTCATAGCCGATAATCGCCGAGGCGTTGAACGGATTCGGTTGCGCGGACAGGATGGCCACGGTGGAGGGGAGGGAAGCCTTCTCGGAAACCCCCATCGCGTTCATCGCGCCGGGAGTGGGAGTGGCATAAGCAATAGTATCTCTCCAGAAGGTGTCGGGATCAATGTAAACGTTAACCGAATAATCGGAGATAGCCCAAGGTTTCCACGCGAAATTGCTCCAGAGATTGCCCTCCGGCGAGATTAGCAATAGCTGGCATGTATCGAGGAGTTCGAAACCGCTATCCCAATCGCTCTCGAATAAAGCGAAGTAGTCGATTAAAGTATCGCCGATAGAAAAATTGTGGAGACCGCCGTCACCAAGCAAACGCCAACCATCGAGAGTGAGGGTATCTTCACTGAATTTAGCGATTTCCACGAACCTGTCCGTTCCAAAAGCCTTTACCTCGTTGATTCGGATGTAATCGTCGAAGCTAAATCTCTCGGAAGCAAAAAGGGGAAGATTGTAATCGACCGGCAACGGTTTGAGTTGATATTGCCAATAGTCGCCATCCGTAAGATAATAAAGATAAACCATCCGCCAGTAATAACCATCCGTCGCAATAGGAATACGGTTCAGGGTCCAAAAACTAAAGTAGTATTCTTCTGTGAAAAAGTCCGGGCTTAAACCCATGTTGAAAGACTCCGGCCATTCCCAGAACCACATGTCGGAGGAATCGGAAAACCAAATCGTGAATTCCGATCCCTCTTCCGGAAAGAGGGTATCCGTATCGAATTTATAAACGAAGGGCATTTCATACCATTCCCAATAATCCACAACAGTTGAATCACGCACGATTATCGTATCAACGGAAAGAGTTTCCTCGCCGATAATAACGGTTGATAAACTGCAATATTGATCTGCGACGAACGAAATTTCCCCACCCGGCCCCGGCACAAAAGGCCCCGGAACTACCGGTAGAATAGGGTTCCCCATCGCCGTAGCTGTTACCATCGCAAAGAAGATTGTTACAACACAAATAACTCTTGCTCTCATAATTCCTCCTTTAAAGAACAATTTGTTCATTTATAAGATAAAGAATTTCGAGAGATTGTCCAGAATTTATTGATTGATATTCAAATTTCTTCGTCGGTGGGTTCGCAGTGAACCGTAACGAATGTCGATTCGCCGAACCGCTTCCTGAGCGAATCCTCGACCTCTGTGCAGATGTCGTGAGCGGAGGTTATGGACAATCCCCGCGCAACGTCGATATGCATGTCGATGGCGATATCCTTGCCTATCCGCCGCGTGCGTATTTCGTGGGGGTTGATGACTCCCCCAATCTTCAGGGCGAGGTTTCTTATCTCGGCCTCGACCTCGTTACCGAGGGAGGTCTCCATAAGCTCCTCGAAACAGCCTTTCAATATGGAAACCGCCGCTGAGAGGATAAGGACGCTCACCACGATAGCCGCGATTGGATCCAGAATCAGCCACTTGCCCCCGAGAATAATCCCCGCCGAAACTCCTACAGTTACACCAATCGAGGACAAGGCATCGGTGCGGTGATGCCAGGCATTGGCAATCAGTGCGCGGCTGTTGTGTCTTTCGCCGACTTTGCGAGTGTATCGGAACATCCATTCCTTGATAACAATCGAGAGAAGAGCCGCGCCGACAGCAATCCAGCCGGGCGTTGCGATTTCTGCGCCTTGAATAATCTCATATACACTATGTCCGCCATCCCAGAGCATTTTCACGCCGACAATCACGAGGACCAGAACTATTCCCAGCGCGGTCAGTGTTTCGATTTTCCCGTGTCCGTATTTGTGGTTGCCGTCGGGCGGTTTGTCGGCAAGACGAAGGCCTACGAGCAGAGCGATATCCGTCGCAGAGTCCGATAGAGAGTGGACCCCGTCCGCAACCACAGCGGAGCTTCGCCCCAGAATCCCAGCGGATACTTTCACGGCCACCAAAAGCAGGTTCACAAGCAGTCCCACAAGGGTTACTTTCGCGGCCTCGCCACTTCTTGTCTTGTCGCGACTTGTATCGCGCATAAGCACCTCGTTTCGTCGCCCGACCATCGGGCATTTCAAATCTAAGGTTATCGACCCCCTTTGTCAATTCATTATCCACTTCGATTGGAAACACCCTCACCCGGTCATTCCCGGATGTTTTGATCACGTTTTCTTGCCAAAATATGATGGCACACCTCCCCTTTTTTTCGGTTTGTCGCTCTAAGTTATTGTTTAACTTGATGAAACGAAATTATCGCCCTTCACTTTTTTTCTTGACATAGAAAACTGCCGGATTATAATTCCTTTGAGTGTAATGCTCTTTCAAATTACCTTACCGACGGCGTTTGCGAGTGAGTATTGACCCCTCGATATGAATGTCGATGAGCACGAACTCAGGGGGGCCTGCAAAACCCCTTAACTCTTTTACAAGGAGACCGAAGTGGCAAAGAAAGCCGCGCCGAAAAAGGCCGAGAAAAAGGCCCCGAAGGCCCCGCCGAAGAAATCCGGCAAGAAGAAGTTGTCCATGAATCCCCGCTCACAAGGCGGGGATTTTTAATTTAGGATTTGGGATTGATGTATTTTGAGGCAACCCCATGTGCCTGCCCTTTTGATTTGGATTAGACATTGAGGCACTCTCCTCGTAGTCTTCGTTTTGACTTAAGATTGTTAAGAAGAAGGAGTGTATCACATACGCCCGTTTTGCGGCAACCTAGGACCATGCGAATGCGATTGTCTGCTTACTAGAGAACGAGGTGGTGTAGCTGATTGCCTCCTTCTCTTCTCGACACTTGCTCAAGCTATACTTCGAGATTACACCCGAAGCTCTGCTTTGACAATTCACTAAGACGAAGCTGAGCTTCTAAAACAAGGGTTTTACACAGCTGAAGCAGTGTAGCGCGGTAATTTCTAGCCTCCGCACAAAGTCGTTTTGATACGAGTTTAGTTCTAGTCAATTACAAACGGTCCCTGAGATTACCCATGGTCTTCTCGATGGAAGTGCGGATACTGATTTTGCTTACAGCTTCGTGGGGTCAAAGGTTTTTAGATTTCCGAATATTTTTCTTGCACTTTGGCATTCTGCGATGTAAAATATAAGCGTTATGCGTAACCTAACTCAAAATATCGCTTCATCAAGAACCGTTTCAAACGGGGTTTTCTCTTGCTCCAAGTGCTCGAACCTGAAAGTCAAGTTTTTCACCTTCGCGGACTACTTTTTCATTAGTAAACTTTGCGTGCCGTTGTGCACCCCAAGGGACACCTTTGATACAATTGCTCCCAAATCGGCCCTCAAAAAACCAACCTGCAACCAAACTTTAAACCAAATCGGATCTGTTTAAATAATTACTATAAAAAAATAGTTTTAAATCAAAGCATTGTGCTATAGTCAATTTTCAAATTCCATATAAAGAGAAGGGAAAACTATGGAAATAAGGGCTATATCTGATTTCACTACTGAATTTAATGTTATTTACTATCCGGAATTAGCCTATTTTCTTGACCAAACAGATTGGCTATTCGCAGAAGAGAATTCTTTCAAAAAATATATGATTAAACATGTGAAAAGAATAAATACGCTATTATTAATATTTTATCGAGTTCTAATTTCGCCCGAACACTTACTTATATCCTCTGGTGCTCAAAAAGTTTTTAAATTACCTGAAATTAAATAATTGGTTTTTTTAAAAAAAATTATTACTTCCTTATGGAAAGGCGCAAGGGATCATAAAGATTATATTAACACATCGACAGAGCACCGAAAATTCATTGATAAGACTCATGTAATCGATCCTAAGATTATTCCAATTTTCAATGAAATGGAACCATATGAAAGGGATGTGAAATTGCAGAGCGCAGGTTTACAAAAAAAGATGGAAGATTTTCTTAAAATTAATAAAAGAGAAATTATTGGTAAATACTCTGCAAGTACATCCAGGGAACTGAGATATCTAATGAAAAAATCTAATTTTGGAACTGTTATTCCTTTTTCCCATGAGAAATATATAAGATTACTTAGAGACTCAAAAAACGTGCCTGTTACTCTTAGTAACGCAATAAAATTACATTACGATTCATATTATTATTTATTGGGGATGATAGGGAATTCATGTTGGATTTATCCAGTAATTAAAGAAGTAGACTTAGATTTCAAAGGTAAGAAACATAATGGTATCTATTTAATCTTATCATCTGCAGAGTCTATAATCCATTTTTTTAATATTGTGGGTGTTTCTGAAGAATACGCTGAACGTATTGGATTACTTACAGCATCGGAAATTGCGAAAATTAAATCTGCCCCTGATTACCCAAATTTGCAAACTTTATTCTGGGATACAATCCGCAAAGCAAGTGTTTCCATAGATGAGAGAATAAAACAAGGTTCAATGAATAATGGTAGTAGTTTTGATGAATCCATTAGGTCGGAAATACTATTAGGAAGAACAGAAATAGCCGATTCAATATTATTAGGAGTATTAAATCTAATCGGGTTGCCAGATATTCCAATATTCGAAAAACCAAAAAGGAAATTGACCGCATTTTTTGTTAGAGATCATATTGGGAAAAGAGCAAAATGTAATGATTCTCTCAAATTAATATACTATTTATTAAAAAACGCATTATAGCTTCTTTATTATATGTAATAATAAAGAACACATTCTAAATATCTTAAGGTAAATTAGCTAACCAGCTTCGTTCGTTCACTTATAATTTATTGCATTCACACGTTTCGTCTGGTCGATCCGGGGGTTTGCCGGCATGTGTAAAACGACGATAAGTACGAGTTTGACAAACGGGCAACCACTGGTTGATCACTGCGGGAGAACAAGGTGAGGTGAATGGAAGCAATCCTAGTGTCAATCGAACTTCAAGTGCTTCCACTTGCCTCCTTTGTAGATTATCCAGGACCAAAGGCCGGCTATGGAGTTGCTGAAGACCATCGACCACCATAAGGCGTCGTAGGGATCGGCGGATAGGGGTTGAGCGAGGCGCTCCAGAATGGGCGCTAACTCCGACCTCGCAAAGATGCCGTAGTCGAGGATTCTTCCTGAGAGGATATAGCACAGGGGGATTCTAAAAAGCCAAAGCCGGCTGATGTTCACCCGCAAAGTCGCTCCAGTAAGGCCGCTCCCGTTGAAAACCCCCGTAAAAATAAAGGTTACACCAAAGATGAAAGTGGCGATGGAGGTAACTTTGAACATTCGAATACCTACCTCGATAACCGCCGGGTCGTCAATGAAAAAGCGGGTCAGTTCCGCGCCGAAGAAGTATAGAATCGTACATCCGACGCTCAAAATTGCGAAAACGAGTAGAAAAGATTTATTAAGGCTATCGTGAACGCGGTCGATTTTGCCCGCGCCGAGATTCTGGCCGACTACGGTCGCGAGGGCGTTGCTTATTCCCATAGCGGGCATCATGAAGATGCTGGTCATGCGGTTGCCTATAGAAAAAGTGCTTATTACAACTGTGCCGAAGGAATTAACAAAACCCTGCAGAATAAGGAATCCGAAGGATGTTATCGAATGCCCCACCGAAGCCGGTATTGCGACTTTCAGGATGTTACCGAGCATCTTCCATCGAGGCTTGAGGTCAGAAACTCGCGGGAAAAGAGGTTTTGAATATCTGCGGAAGAACCATATCGCCATCGCCGCCGCGAGGAATCTGGAAAACAGGGTGGCATAGGCCGCGCCGCTGACACCCATCTCCGGGAAGAAACCGATGCCGAAAATCATGAAGGGGTCGAGGATCACGTTGGTCAGAACCGAAACGACTTGAATCTTCATCGGAGAAATCATGTCCCCAAGCCCATGGGCTATGGCCTGATAGAACATGAAAATAAACATAAATGACATGCCGATGAGGATTATCCGCATGTAGATTTGGGACATATCCAAAATTTCAGCCGGCACCTGAAGCCATTGAAGAATATGTGGCAGGAAGACCATGCTCAAAAGGAGGAATATCGCAGTGAACACGACGAGAATCAGGGCAAACTGCCCAATGGACTCTTTGATTTTCTCCGGTTGTTCGGCACCTTTGAAACGAGCTACGAGCGCTGTTCCGGCTATCGCGAAACCGAAGCCGAAGGATGAAAGGGTAAACACCAGCGGAAAGGCGATTCCCGCCGTGGATACAGCGCCTTTGGCGTTTACGGCCATCTTGCCTAGCCAGAAAGTGTCGGCAAGGTTGTAGAAGGTCTGCATGAAATTCGACAACATGATGGGCAAAGAGAGCCTAATCAGGTTGCGGATGATGCTTCCCTGAGTAAGGTCCGAACCGGTATTTCCGATGTTCCCTTTCAAGTCAGCTTTCCAGGTCGACGGTAGTTGTGTCGTCGGGAATTGTGTCGAGGGGGATTCCGAGGGAGTCGAAGGCGGTCTCGAAAAGCTGGACGATGAATTTATCCCGGATTTCCTGACTCTTCGCGCCGAAAACCACTGCGATAAGCCTCTGCCCGGAGCGCTCCGCGGATGCCGTAACGCAGAACCCCGCACCTGCAGTGTATCCGGTTTTGATTCCGTCCACATCCGCACGGTATATGGGTTTGAAATGGTTGTTCATCTTATACGGCCCGAAAACGCGCGAGCTGTCGGCATCCCAGAAATCGCCTCGAAGGATATTCGAGTAGAGAAGTAATCTGGGATAATCGCAAAAAGCCGCGCCGAGTTTGGCCATCTCGATGGGCGTGCTTCGGTTGGCCTCTATCGCAACAATCATGTCCCGCTTTTTGTATTTTTGAACGGCGACCCCCTCACCAAGATTCTTATACCAGCTTCGAGCCGGCGGAAGGCCGTGGGCGTTGAAAAAATGGGTTCGCCGCAGACCCATGCGCCTTCCGAAGTAATTCATCAACCGAACGCCGCCGTAAACACCCGAAGAGTCGTCGACGTCGCCTATGTATTGGGCGAGGAGATATGCCGCGTCGTTGGCCGAACAAACTGCTACGGCGGTCATAAGCTGGGCGACGGTGTAGCGCTCCCCCCTGTCGAGATACGCCTGCGAACCGCCCATAAGCGGGGCTTCGTCGGTGACATCGACCGTATCGAAAAGTGAGATGACCCCCGAATCGACGAGAGCGTAGGCCGCGAACATCAGCATCATCTTGGTCATACTGGCAATCTGGCCTTCCTCGTTGCCGTGGTAGCTCCAGAGGACACGGTTATTGTTATAATCGACAAGGCAGGATTGGCCGATGGTCGTTTCGCCTCGATAATCGCGGGGGATTGTAACGTCGATGACGTCGCCGTCGTAGGAGAAGGCTATCGGCTCGATGTTCAGCGGCTGGAGGGAATCTCGCGGAATGTAGCCGATTTCCGGGTCGCCGATCTTGTTGCTCGCCGTTCTGGGCAGGACATATTCCACCGTGATTTCCTCTTCGATGACCGGCTCTTCCGCCACAGTTATACAACTCGGGAAGAATCGTATCGCCAAAAACAGAAAGAGAATTCCAGCGGGAACAATAGCTATCCTCCCCCACCGAATCTTGTATCGGGGAGTTTTCGCCGCTTTTTTGCGAGTCTGAAGTTCGAATTTTCCGGTTCGTCTAAGCATATCGTTTTAAGCCCATTCCTTCTTTTCGATAGGATATTCTAATTATTTTCTTTCCGATTGCAAAGTTTTATCAAATAAAAAACGGCCCGAAAGGAGAGGGCCGTTTTTGGGGAAAGGAGGCAAGGTAACAAGCCTATGGACGAGGGAAGAAGAGTTAAAACCCTCAACTTGTTCCATTGCTTCTTTGGTGGGATATCATTTTCAAAAAACCGGCAATAATTTCGCCGTCGATTGTCTTTCGAATTACTCCCCCGGCGGAACCTCTGCGTCGTCCTCGACAGGTTCGAGAATTCCTGGTTCATCGACAGCCTCTGCTGGAGTCTCTGCGGCCGGTTGAGTAGTTTTTCCCGGAGCCACCAAGGGGATTTTGCCATCCGTCTCTTTGGGCTTCAATTTTTCTTCGGCGCTTTTAAGTTCCTCCGGGTTCGGCTCCCAGTCTTCGGGGATTTTCTCGATTATTGCGCCAAGGTCTCCGCCAGCTTCTCTTAGCCAAACTGCAGGGTTGTCCATTCCTGCTTTGAGCGCATTTAAGCGCACCCACAATTCTACCCTTTCCCTCTGATCCTCGGGTACTTTTTCGATTCCGGGGAGAGTCTGGGTTTCTTCGACTTCCGGCTCGACAACCTGCAAACTGGGCATCTTCCGTTCTAAAGGCTTTTCGCCTTCGCCGTCGGCGAACAGCGGCAGAGTCAGAACGAGCAAAGCAATAATCGCGAAAAATATTTCTTTCATATGAACCTCCGATAAACTTCGTCACTCGCAATATGCAGATTTTCTTTTCGAATATCAAGGGGAAAATGGGCGGCCCTCCTCGCCGCCCTTGATTGTTCAACAACTTTAATCTCCAAAGCGAATCCCGTAGGGTTGAGCAAGTTATCACCGGCATTGCCGGCCAAAGCGAATCCGCCGAAGACGGTTGAGCAAGTCGCCTGCGGCGCACGCCGCTACCTAACCGTAACCTCGACCAACGCCGGCGTTCCAGGATTTCCGACTTCGTCAAACGGCGTCAGCTTGTAGGTGTATTTCTTCTTGTCGAGATGATTGTCGTCGAAGGGCATGACCTCCTCCGGATCGTCGAGGGGAAGGCCATCGGTAACAGGAACATAATCCGCGTCGCCCTGTTTGAGCCGATCTATACGCAACGTCTTCCCGCCATTGAGACCCGAATATGTGATTCGCACAAGCCCCTCGTCGATCTGCTCCGCCGACGCCTCCACAGGCCCCGGCCAATCCGGCCACTCCGGCGCGGGTGGCTCCTCGCCGCCGCTCGTCGTGCCCCACCAGGTAGCCGTCCACCATTCGTCGGTGCCATTCTTATGACGCGCACGAT
>Ga0272444_10006381_pt1 | contig 10068 bp, 6 predicted proteins | sample SSMForm13_FD_201033 | JGI IMG/M metagenome (GOLD analysis project Ga0272444, IMG submission 201033) | Marine sediment archaeal communities from Little Sippewissett salt marsh, Falmouth, MA, United States - SSM-Form-13 | ecosystem: Environmental > Aquatic > Marine > Wetlands > Sediment ...
CGGCCGGCAACGGCGACGGCATCCCGGACCCCGGCGAGACCCTGGATCTCACCGTCACCCTGAATAACCAGCCCACCTGGGGCACCCTGACCGACATCAACGGCTGGCTGTTGTCGAACGACCCCAGGGCCACGGTACAGCATGCCATGGCCTGGTATCCGGACAGCTTAACGGGAGGGGGCACGGTCACCAATAGCGAGGACCCCTTCGCCGTCGCTCTGGCGGAGGCTTTGGCGATCGCGCCCCTCTCCTTCACCCTGTGGGTCAACGGCACCTGTGAGGACGGCCTGCCCTACACCAAGGAGATGTCCTTCCAGTTTCCGGTGACCCTGGCCCAGGCCGGCTGGCCGGCCGCTACCGAGGTCGGCGTGCACTGCTCGCCGGCCCTGCTGTGGCAGGGCGGCGGGCCCCGGCGCCTGGCCGCCGTTGACGATGCCGGCACGCTGCACCTGTGGGAGGCCGACGGCCGGGAGGCCGCTGGATTCCCCTTCGCCGCGCCCGGCGGCGACGTGTGGGGCTCGGTGACCCTGGCCGACCTGGACGGCGACGGCCGCGAGGAGATCCTGTTCGGGTCGCGCAACGACACGCTCTATGCCGTGGATCGGCACGGAACGGCCTTTTTCAAGAGCGACCTGGGCGCCGACATCCTGGCCACCCCGGCGGTGGCCGATCTGGAGAATGACGGCGGTCTCGAGATCGTGCTGGCCACCATGTCGGCCGAGCTGTGCGTACTGGACGCCCGGGGCCGGAATAAGGGCGCCTTTCCGGTGACTCTGGGCGGGCCGGTGATGGCCGACGCCGCCCTGGCCGATCTGAACAAAGATGGCTGTCTGGACGTGGTCGTGGGGGCCATTGACGGAAAGCTATATGCTGTCTGCGGACAAACCGGACAGGCCCTGGCGGGATTCCCGTTCGTAACCGGCGGGTCGATCACCTCCTCCCCGGTGGTGGCTGATCTGAATGCCGATGGAACGCTCGACATCATCTTCGGCTCGGATGACGGCCACCTTTACGCCGTCAGCGCCTCAGGCGCCACCCTGTTCGACCGGGCCACAGGCGGGGCCATCCGCAGCTCCCCGGCCGTAGCCGACCTGAACGGCAACGGTACCCTGGATGTGATCTTCACTTCGCAGGACCACAAGATCTACGCCCTCGACTTCCACGGCCACTGCTTCGATAGCTGGCCGTACGATACCGGCACGGTGCTGTGGTCCTCCCCCATCGTGGTGGACATTGACGGTGACGGTCAGCTGGAGGTGGTGGTGGAAACGCCCGGTATGGAGCTGCTCCACCTGGAGACGGACGGTACCCTGTTGATGGCCCAGCCACTCGAGTCGGAGGGCATCGCCATGTCCTCCCCGGTGGCCGGCGACCTGGACAACGACGGCGATCTGGAGATTGCGGTGGGCACAGTGGAGGGCATATCAGTGTGGAACTATCCCACCGCCGCCACGGTGGACATGCCCTGGCCGATGCACCGGGGTAACTCGCGGCGGACCGGGTATCCGGGCGATAACGTCACCGGCCTGGCGCAGGAGCTGACCGCTCCGGCGGTGCCGGCCGGATATGCTCTGGAGCAAAACTATCCCAACCCCTTCAACCCGGAGACGACCATGCGGTACCGGCTGGCGCAAGCCGGTTCGGTCCGGCTGGCCGTTTTCAACATTTTAGGTCAGGAGATCGTCACCCTGGTCGACAGTTATCGGCCGGCGGGACGGCACGAGGCGGTCTGGAACGGCCGGGACAGGGCCGGCAAACCGGTCTCGTCGGGAATCTATTTCTATAAGCTGCAGGCGGGGGAATTTTCAGAGACGAGGAAGATGGTTTTCTTAAAATAAAGTGTTCGTGTTCTTCATTCGTATTCGGGGGGCGGTTCGAGAATCGCCCCTTTTTTTGTCCCTATGATTGTTCCTTAAAATCGATGGCGCCGGGCACAGTAACCCGGCGCCATATGCGCAGCCTTCATCAGAAGGTCTTCGTGGCTTGCTTGTCCTTTTTATTCCTGGCCTTCTGCTCCTGTTTTCGGACCTTCTGCTTCTTTCCTTTGTCCTTGTCTTTTTTGCCTTTGTCTCCCATGGCGGAGCTCCCTTCAGGAAGGAAATTGAGGGCGCTTAAGCGTTCACCACTAGAAACGGTACCCGCCACCCTGTCCTCCCCCACCCCGGCGTCCTTCGGGACGAGGCCGAGCCTCGTTGACCTTCAGCGGTTGATCCTTCAGGTCCTTGCCGTTCAGGCCGTCGATGGCCGCCTGGCCCTCGGTCTTAGTGGGCATCTCTATGAAACCGAACCCTCTCGACCGGCCGCTGAATTTGTCCTTGATCACGTTGACGGACTCAACCTGCCCAAAAGCCTCAAAAGCCTGCTGGAGGTCATCTTCGGTGACCTCAGGCGCAAGATTGCCGACGTAGATGTTCATTCCGATCTTCTCCCTTTCTGATACTGCGTTGACATCCATGGCCGCCTTTCGGCCATACGACGTTTGCTGCTGATATCTGAACTTATGATGTTCTCACCCGGCCAGGGCCGTCTCGACGGCGACCTCCTTTCTTGGATCAACGGCCGTCATGAGTTTCTCCGATGTTCGCAATCGCTTTTGTTCCGACTTGAGATAGGCGTTCTGGTCGTGATACAACGCCCCCCGGGGCAGCCACTGCCACAGCGGCCCGAGGTCTTTTCGGATGCGGTCCAGGTAGAACTGGGGCAGCTCGGTCGTCTCCCCTTCAAAATAACGCCGCACCTGTGGATCCTCCTCCAGGCGCCGGCGCACCTCGGTGTGGTACTTGATCCTCCCAAACCCCTCCGATGAAACGGCTCGCACCACGTTCATGCCCCTGGCGATGAGACCCCTGTTGGCCTGAAAGCGCCGGAGGATGGCTCGCCGGGAAAAGGTATATCGGGTCAGGTCGATGAGGTGATCGTAGAACCGGGGCCAGGAATAGTTTTTCGGCTTGACGTTCATGGCGTGATTGTTGTTCAAAAAGTGAAACGGGAACGGCAGAACGCGCCCGGCACGCTGGAACTCGAGGTTCAGCGGGGCGGCCCGTCCGAACGCGGTCAGCTGTGAGAAGGCCAGGAACGATCCCGGCGCCAGGTCGACAAATCGCTTGGTCAGCTCGAAGGGCTCCGGCCCTTCATCCACGTCGAGCCCGAGGACGAAATTGCTGTGGACATAGGGCAGGTACTTCAGAATCATGTTGACATGCTCGGAGACGTGCCGGACCTTGTCGATCCCCTTCAGCCGGCCGGTCTTCGATTTCTTCCCCAGGTCGAACCAGGACTCGATGCCGGGCAGGATGCCCACGAATCCGTCCCGTCTGAGCCGCCTGAGGTGAGCTTCCGACAAAATGGACAGGCTGCTCTCGGCGATGAAATGGACGCTGCCGGGAGGCACAGCCTCTTCGATGGCGTCCATGAAACCGTCGAACCGGACGCCGAAATTGGGATCATGCCAGCCCACATTCGGCCGGCGTAACTTTTCCCGCAGGAACCGCAGGTCATCTTTGATGATCTCCAGATCCAGGGGCTGATAGGGCACCACCGAGTCGATACAGAAGTTGCATGAATAGGGACATCCCAGGCTGCCGATCATGGGAACGATCTTGAGCAGAGGCGCCTTCCGCAGGATCTGCTGAATGAACTTCCAGCGCCGGCGCACCCCGGGAAGATGCTCCGGCTGGCCCTCGGCGCTGAGGTACAAACCGGTGGGGCGGTGCGGCGCGCAGTCTTCCAGGAGGTCACCGATCACCGCCTGGTCCGTGAAGCCCAACACGTAATCGAAGTACTGCTGCGCGTCCTGCGGGTAGCAGCGGGCATGGGGACCGCCCAGGACGGTGACGGCGCCTCTGGAACGGAACAGGTTGCTCAGCGCGTAGGCCAGCTGGGCCGACTGGGTGAAGGCGCCGATAAAGACCAGGTCGACATCCGGCGGCACCTCCCGGTCGAGATCCTCTCGGCCGGTGTAACAGAGCAGAGTGACATCGTGCCCCTGGTCCTGGCACCACACGGCAACGACCTGGGGCATGATGCTGGCCAGATTGGCATGCATGACGCGGCCGTACAGAGCGCGAGTGGGACCTTTGGTGATCAGGTCGATAATGGCGATACGAAGCTTGGGCATGATTTTCCTCTTTCTATTTCACAGCCTGGTCCCGGTCGTTCCCGTGCCGTGAGGTATAAACAAAAAAGCCCGCACTAAAAAGCGCGGGCTTTATTTCAACCAATCGGTTTTTTTAGGCTCTTTGTCTGGTGGTGCACCGTGCGGCAGATGACCGCTTGTGCCACCAATATAATACTTTATTTCAATTAGTCAAGATAAATATGAGTAGTCAAGATAAATATGAGCCCTGAGCCCGGGTTCGGAAGAAAAATCCGGCCTGAAACCGCCGATGCTCCAGCCGCCGGCCGTTCCGGGGAACCGCCGGGCGATCATTCTGTCAGCACCGAGACATCGATCATCCCATTGTCGTAATGGCCGATCAGCTCCTTCGCCCGGCCGCTTTCGTCGAGCACGAACTCCGCTCTGAAACGATCCAACCCCTCCAGCGCAAAGAACCTCTCCTTGAGAGGGATCAGCCGAAAAGCCGGCCCGGTGCGCTGGTAGTACAGCACCCCATCCTCCAGCCTCACTGTGCGTTCGCCGTAGGTGCCGGCATACCTGCTGAGGGTGGCCTCATCGATCTCGACCGGCTCCAGTTTGGCCCTCAGGCCGTCCACCGCCCAGGTAACGTGAAAACGTTCGTTATCATTCTCCACCTCCTCGAGCCGCTTTTCCAGAGCCATCAGGTAGGCCGTGTCGAAGGCCCGCTCGGCCGGCACGGCGACATGAGGCTCCACGCCGACGCCCTCCCAGTTCGTCCCGCTGATGGGATTGATGGGGCGTCCCTCCGGCAGGTTCATGACGAAATCATTCTCGATGACCACGCTCCTGACAGGATGGGCCGCCCCGCCGGTGCTCTCGCCCACCAGGGTGGCCCGCTCCAGGTTTCTCAGGTTGTAGGCCAGCTCCTCGGCTCCGGACCCGGTATATTGGCTGGTCAGGACATACAGATCGGTATCGTACAGCCGCGGTCCGGGAACGTAGGCCTGGGTCCAGAACTGCTCGATGCTGTCGTCGAAGCGGCGCTGGAAGGTGTTCAGGTGGGTCCGGCCCTCCCTCGTGCCCTTCACAAAATAGCTGCACAGCAGCTGCACCATATTGGGGTAACCGCCCGGCGTGTCACGAATATCAATAATGATGGCATCGGCGCCGGCCAAAAAGTTCATCGCCGCCACGGCCGTCTGGCCGGCGTACTCGGCATTGCTGAGGTAACGCAGGTCCAGGCAGCCGATATTGCCAGTCAGGTTCTCGACCCTCTTGAATCCGAAATTGGTCTGCCGGTCGCTCTCCCGTTGCGCCTGGAACGCCCTTGCTTTCTCCTGTTCGGATTCGCTCTCCTGCGCCCGGACCAGGTCGGCCTCCCTGGGATTGAACTCGACGTGGAAATGACGGTCCCGGCTGACCTCGCGGAGGTCATTGGTCAGGACCCGGGCGAACAGAATCGGATCGTCGAGGGCGTCGTAGGCCCCGTCGTTCAACCGGTCATCAATATGCTTCTTGATCCGTTGGGCCGCGTCCAGGAAAATGTATTTCTCGATCAGCAGCCGGCCGACCTCATCGATCACGGCGGCCCTCGTTTGCGCGCCGATGGAGGCCGGCTGGACCATCTGCCCCGGAGAACGGGCCGGCAACGAGGCCAGGCAGAAGATGAAAAGGATCAGCGCACATATCCTCGACCTTTTGCGGTCTATCATCCTATCTCTCCTTGTCCGGTAGATGAATGCCGAGCCGGGGCATCGCTTCACCCGGCGGAGGCGGTGCGGCCGTCGGTCTTAACGGCCCTGTCGCCTCACCTGTGACATCTTATTGACGCGCCAGCGCCCCGAAACGTTGCCCGGTGATACCGGCACCCCGCGGTCCCCCCGTGCGCGCTCTTCGGCAGCGGCGGCGCCTGGCGGGCGATACCCGCTCAAAGGCTTTTCAAGATCAGTCCCGCGATGGCACAGGCCAGCGCCAGGTTCATGGAGACGATGTAAGAGTAGAACCAGGGTCCCGGTTTACCGCTCTCTCGCTTGGTGATCTGATGATACTGATGGATATACTTCAGCATCAGGATCCTGAAGAACAGCCAATTGATCTTTACCCCGCGCCGGGACAGGTAGGTGGCGATGACGATCGAAGAGACGACCCCCCAGACAACACAAAGGATGGCCAGGCCAAGGAACAGATCGCTCATCGTTTCAACTCCTTTTTAAGAATGTCTCGTTCCTGCCCCACTATACCCGCAACGACCGCAAAAAGTTACCGAGAAAAGACAGAATTGCTTTCTGCGTGTAGAACTTCTTGAGCATATTCGATACCGGCCAGCCGTTCCATCTGGCCGTGTTTCTGTGACATTAAACCGATCAGGCGGCCGTCGGAATCGATCACCGGGGCGCCGCTGAGCCCGGGGATGGTGTTGTCGGCCAGATCCTCGGTGGAGATGATCACCTCACCGTTTTCCCAGCCGGCCAGTTTGCCCCGGTAAACTCTCTGCCGGCAGTCGAGATCGGTGTAGCGCCAACCGATGATGTAGACCGTCTCGCCCTCGACCAGGGGTTTCTCCCGGAACTGCAGCGGCTCCATGCCGGGCGAGGTTCGGGCGATCTCGAACAGCAGCCAATCGTTTCTCGAGGGAGCGTACTCGATGCGCTCGGCGGGATCCTCGTTGATCAGCCGGCCGGTTACAACGCTGTCGCCGGGATCATCCTTGGGATGCATCGTCCAGCTCACCAGGGTGTTCTCAAAGGAGGTCGTCCGCATCGAGTCGGACTTGAAATAGATCAACACGTGCTTGGCCGTGGCCGCCACGGTGTCGCCGCCGGCCTCCAGAAGAAAAGAACAGCCGGCCACCGGAAAGTACTGGTCGATATATTCGATCTCATTGACCATGGCGATTCGCGGCCACTGGTCCTGAGGTTCATCGATCCAGGCCGTCCGGGTCGTCTCCGGACCGCCGCCGCAGGAGACCAGCAGGATGAGGAAAATGATCCGGTTGATCGCAGGCTTCCTGATATCCATTGAAAAGCTCCTTCCGGTGAGATAAACAGGCGAAAATATGAGTATCAGAGTCGCGGAAAAATACACCCGGATTTTTCGTCGCGCAATGATTTTCATCATCCGAAAAGTGCCGCGGAGAGGATATTTCCCCTTGACACGCGCGATAAATTGTGCTAAAATAATATGTCAACCCCTCTGGCTTGCAACCTTAACAGGAAGGGGAGTTTTCATATGTACCGGACTCTCTGCATGATCGCTGGATCCCTGCTCATCGCTCTATTGCTCAGTTCCTCGGCCCTGGCTATGGACGAGGCCGACCTGGCCGAGATCCGGGCGGCCATCGAGGCCCAGGGCGCCGGCTGGACGGCCGGCGACAATCCCATCTTTCGTCTCAGCCGCGAGGAACAACGGCGGCTGTGCGGCGCCATCGAAGAGCCGCTGGAGATCTTTCAGGCCAACGCCAGGATGAACACGCCCGTCAGAAAAGACACCCCGGACGCCCTGGACTGGCGGGATTACGAGGGCGCCAACTATATCACCCCCGTCCGAGACCAGGCCGGCTGCGGCAGCTGCGTGGCCTTCGGGACCCTGGCCACCTTCGAGGGCCGTATTCAGATCGCCCAGAACCAGCCCGGCACGGACCTGGATCTCTCCGAACAACACATCTTCTCGTGCGGCGGCGGCTTCTGTGATTACGGCTGGGGCACTTCCGAATCGCACGACTATCTGCAGTATGAGGGCGCTCCTCTGGAATCCTGTCTGCCCTACCAGGCGGTCGATGTGGACTGCGAGGCGGTGACCTGTTCCGACTGGCAGCAGCAGGCCCGCAAGATCCTCGACTGGGGCAATGTTCCCTATCCCTCCCCTATAGCGGGCGTGGCCAACATCAAGACCGCCCTGATGGACGGACCAGTGGCCTGCAGCTATACCGTGTATGACGATTTCATGAGCTACAACGGCGGCGTCTACGAGCAGACCTGGGGCGAGGTGGCCGGCGGCCACTGCGTCAGCATCATCGGCTGGAGCGACGCCGACAGCTGCTGGATCTGCAAGAACAGCTGGGGACCCGGCTGGGGAGAGGACGGTTTCTTCCGCATCCGCATGGGCACCAATGAGGTGGGTATCGAGGATTACGTTCGCTGGATGATCCCGGCGCCGGCGCCGGGCTATGTATCGATCGAAGATTACACCATCATGGATGAGAGCGCCGGCAACGGAGACGGCGTCCCCGATCCCGGCGAGGCCTTCGATTTTACCCTGACCCTGAGCTCCCCCCAGACTTACGCCAGCCTGACCGATCTGAGCGGCTTCATGGTGTCCACGGATCCGCGGGTCTCCCCGATCAACGTCATGACCACCTTTCCGGATCTTCCCGACGGCGGCACCAGCATCAACGACCAGACGCCCTTCTCCGTTCAGCTGTCCGATCAGATCGGCATCGCCCCTATCGAATTCAACCTCTTTCTGAACGGCACCGCCGACGGCTCGCTGCCCTACTCAAAAGAGGCGACCATCACCATGCCGCTGGTGGTGGACCATCCCGGCTGGCCGGTCAACACAACCGCGGGAATGCGCTGCTCCCCGCTGATGGTCTGGCATCACCTCGGTTCCCGACGGATCCTGTCCCTGGAGGACAGCGGCCAATTGCATATGTGGGAGGCCGACGGCCAGGAGGTGCCCGCCTATTCCTTCGATTTCAACGGACAGATGTGGGGCTCGGCGGCCATGGGCGATCTCAACGGCGACGGCAGAGAGGACATCGTCTTCGGCTCCAAGAACGATACCCTCTACGCCCTGAATCATAATGGCGGCCTGCTGTTCAAGCGGAACATGGGCGCCGATATCCTGGGCACCCCGGCCATCGCCGACCTGGAGAGCGACGGCACGCCGGAGATCGTGGTCGGAACGATGAGCTCGGAGCTGCACGTGCTCACCAATCTGGGTGAGAAAAAGACGCCCTTCCCCATCGTGCTGGGCGGTCCGGTCTTGGCCGATGCCGCCCTGGCCGATCTGGACGGCAACGGCACCCTGGACATCATGGTGGGCACTCAGACCGGCGATTTTTACGCTCTCAACGCCGCAACGGGCATACCCCTGGATGGCTTCCCGGTATCCACGGGCGGCGCCATCTGGTCGGGACCGGTGGTGGCCGATCTGGATAAGAACGGCTCTCTGGAGGTTATCTTCGGCTCCGACGATAAACATCTCTATGCCATCAATCCGGACGGCTCCGTGCTGTGGGACTACCGTTCCAACGGCGCCATCCGCTCCTCGCCGGCCATCGCCGATATCAACGCCGACAGCCGTCTGGACGTCGTCTTTACCGCCCAGGACGGTGGCATCTACGCCGTTACCCATCAGGGCATCGGCATCTACGGCTGGCCATACCAGACCGGAAAGGTCCTGTGGTCCTCGCCGGCCATCGTCGACATCGACAGCGACGGCGCTCTGGAGGCCGTGGTCACCGTGCCGCCTGACCAGCTGGTGCACATCGACACGGACGGATCGCTGCTGCTGAGCGTGCCCATGGAGGCCAGCGGCATTCCCATGTCCTCTCCGGTGGTGGGCGATCTGGACAATGACGGCGATCTCGAGATCGCCACCGGATCCACCGAGGGCGTGCACATCTACGATTACTCGACGGTCAGCACGGTCGACATCGCCTGGCCGATGTATCGCGGCTGCGCCCGGCGGACCGGTTACATCGACGATGTGACCACCGCCGTGCCGCAGGACACCGAACCGCAGCCGGCCATGCCGCATCGCTATGTCCTGCAGCAGAACTACCCCAATCCGTTCAATCCCGAGACCACCATCCGCTACGCTCTGGCGCAGGCCGGCCCGGCCCGGCTGGCCGTCTACAACGTCCTGGGCCAGGAGGTGGTCACCCTGGTAAACCGGCAGCAGTCGGCCGGACCGCATGAGATCGTCTGGAACGGCGCCGACGGGAACGGCCGCCCGGTCTCCTCGGGACTGTATTTCTACCGTCTGCA
>Ga0272444_10006384_pt1 | contig 10066 bp, 3 predicted proteins | sample SSMForm13_FD_201033 | JGI IMG/M metagenome (GOLD analysis project Ga0272444, IMG submission 201033) | Marine sediment archaeal communities from Little Sippewissett salt marsh, Falmouth, MA, United States - SSM-Form-13 | ecosystem: Environmental > Aquatic > Marine > Wetlands > Sediment ...
CTTCTTGTTAGCGGTCTCCCTGACGAGATCGGGGAGCTTTGGGCGCGCGGCAGTTGCGTAGCGTGAGGACATCCCCGGATCTTCAGATGCCTCGTGCAGAAGAGGCTTGATCTTCTCGACGAACGTGTCGCTGCCCAGGAGGATGCCAACCTCGAGGCAGTGCCAGGCGTCAGCCTCTCGGCCCGTGCTGACGAACTTGCGATAGGCGGTCGTAGCCTCAGCTGTGGTTGAACCCAGCTGGGTGTGGATCCACTCCGTCGTCAGGAAGGGTAGCCCTTCAGCCAGTCCGGCGGTGGCGCGGTAGCTGCTCCATCGCCAATCGCGGGCCGATCGAGCGACACCGGCACGCACGGGGTTGAGCACAACGTGCCTCGCGAGTTCCAGCATGTGCTGCCCCTTCTCTACAAGCACCGCCTTGAAGCGACCCTCCAGCAGGTGGCCCGACCGGTTGTGCGCGCGATTGAACGTCTGCGTGTAGATGCCGTTCAGCAGCTGCATGCCGCGAGACAGATTCGACTGAGGCGTCTCCACAAGGATGTGGTAGTGGTAGTCCATCAGGCAGTACGCGTGGCAAATCCAACCCTGCCGCTCGATCACTTGATGGAAGACCTGAAGGAACGTCTCTCGGTCCTCGGGACCACGAAAGACGGCCTCACCCGCATTCCCCTGGCAGGTGATGTGATAGACAGCGCCCGGGTATTGGATTCGCAGAGGTCTGGCCATGACGGGCATGATAGCCACGCGAAATTCAAAATTCAAGCTCTGACCCCATACCTCCCGCACGAGGGTAGTGCCTCGGACGGGATGCGCGGGACGGCTGGCTGCCAGTGAGTTCTCGTGCAACGCAGAACTCTCACCATCGAGAGGATTTCTTCAGCCGATCGACTTCGCCGATCTCGGCCCGAGTCCGAATTCCACGGGGATAGGTTGGCGGCTTCGTTACGATGTGCCGCATCTTTCGGGCCACCCGTCGAGATCTCCCTTCCCGCGCAACCTCTATCCAACTCGCCAAAGGATCCCCGGGCGCGACAGCTTCCTGATGCCCAAATCCATCCCCGAAACACTCCCAAGTCCAGACACGAAAGAGGCCGCCGATGTCTTCAGAGATACGTCTTGAGTTTGGATTGCATTTGGGGCAGCGTCCGCGAGCTGGGGTCGTCCAGCGAGAGGAAGGAGCAGCTGTGAAGAGGAACATCGAGTTGGTGCCCGCACGGGAAGAGGATCTCGAGGTGTTGACGGGAATCTGCATTCGAGCATTCCACACCGACGTCAAGTGTGGCGCCCCTGAGATGGGCGGTCCCCCTGGCTACGATGATGTTGCCTACCAGCGCAGGGCGCTTGAGAAGGTCGACTATCTCACGATTCGCGTGGATAGCACGATCGTCGGCGGATTCCTCGTACTCAAGGATGCTCCGGATGAGTTCTATCTCTCACAGCTCTTCCTGGATCCATCTTGCCACCGGCAGGGTGTGGGACGGAGGGCGATGGAGCTGATGTTCGAGCGCTATCCTCAGGCGCGCGTTTGGCGAACGGACACGCCCGCCTGGAATACGCGAACGCGTCCGTTCTACTTGCGCCTCGGCTTCGAGATCGATCGGGAGGAAGAAGGACTCCTCCACTTCGAGAGAGTTGGCAACGGATTGGCTGAGGAGATGGCTATCGACTAAGAGCCCAAGGCCGAGAGGCTCTCCTTCACTCGGCCCACCTCGCCTCTCTCAAGGCGAACCTTGATTCCATGGGGATAGGTTGGTGAGTTCGTCAGGATGTCCTGCACCGCGCCTCTGTTGAGCAGGCCCGTCTGTCGCCCCCACCCACGCCATGCTCGGAGCAACTTCTGGCATGGCGCGACCTCGACCCCGTCATGAAGGGGGGGGGGAAGATCTCCGTGGTATCGTAGGAAGATGGCCAGTCTCCCCCACCCCGCCATGCCCAATCAAGCGAGTGCATGGCGCGACCTCAACCCCCGTCATAGAGGGGGTGAGGGGTGCTGACCTTGCATGGCTCGGTCAGCTTGCCGGACCGGAGCACTGACTGATGCCCTTGGAGGGTTCGGCCGAGATCTCCGAGACTCGATTGACGCGGCTGCTCGTGCTTGGCTCGTGCTGACCTCAAGCGCTAGGCTCCATCGGTTCCTGCCTGTGCGCTCGAATCGGATCGACCAGTGAATGCCATGATCATGAGGTGATCGCGATGAATCGAGTTGCTGTCTGCCTGCTCGTCTCCGTCCTTCTCTTGCTCGCAAGTGGCGCGGCGATCGCCCAGGACCTGGTACGAACGTCCGGTGAAGCCACCGACTGGAGGTGCTATAGCGATGTTTCTGCCGCGACAATCGGTTCAGCTTTGGATGAGCACGTTGCACGGCTGATCGATCTGGAGGTCACGTCGGTATCGCCCCTTCGCTTCACCGCTTCCATGGTCAGGAACGCCGGGACCTATGCGACGGCTTGGTGGTGGTACTTCGGCATCACGGCAGAGCGTCTCTCGGAGCTTCTCGATGAACTCAACGCTCGAATCACCGATCTCGAGATCTACAGCTTCCGCGGCCAACTCCGTTTCGCAGTCATCCTAGTCCCCAACACGGGCTCGCAGGCGAAGGCGTGGTGGTGGTACTTCGGCGCCTCTCCTGGCGATCTCTCCAATCTCATCGTTCAGAACAACGCTCGCCTCGTGGATATCGAGGTGGTCGAGCAGTCAGGCGAGCCGTGGTACGCCGCAGTGATGATCCGCAACACGGGAGCGGATCAGTCCGCCTGGTGGTGGTACTACGGCCTCTCGGCGAGTGATCTCTCGGACGTTCTCTCGACGCACTCTGCCCGCCTGTATGACCTGGAACGAATGTCGGATGGTCGCTATGTGATCATCGCTCTCCCCGAGCAAGGCGAGACCTGGTCCTGGTATGGCGGGCTGAGCGGTTCCGGCGCAATGGACCGAGCAGCGTCCTCCGGAAGCCGCATTGTCGACATAGAGTCCTACGCGTCAGGCGGAGCATCGCAGTACGCCGTTGTGCTGACGCAGAACGGCGAAGATGCCACCGCAGCCACAGGCGAGTGGGTGCGCGAGGTCTACCCGGTGGAGATCGTTCTCACGACGACGTCCGATTGGACGGACGTCCGGTTCGCGGGCGGCACACTCGTGGTTCGCGATCACGAGATCCTTGAGGGAGCCGGGGCCAGCGGACTCCAGATCTCCGCGTTGTCAACGCTTTCGGTAGGTCAGGACTGCTGCGATGTCACGCCGGTGCGAGTGTCGTTTGATGCGTTCCTTTCAAACGCGTCGGAGTGGCTGCAAGTCCACGTGGAGAAGGGGTACATCGGCCAAACCACGATCGCTTTCCACGCGCCTGGCAATCTGGATCCAATCTCCGCCCATTCGCACGACGGAGTCGTGGAGGATCCGGATCCAGGGAACACGCGCACGTTCTCGATCCGAAGCTCCTCTCTGACGTCGCGCCTCACGCCGGCTCTTGTCAGCGAATCGACGCAGGGCACGTCCGGCGGTCCGAAGGTTCTTGCCTTCTACTATCCGTGGTACGGGAACCCAAGCGGCCCGAGTGGGGAGTGGTTCCACTGGAATCCCTATTCGCCGCACTACAACTCGGCGCATGTCCCGGCAGCGGGTTGGTACGACTCCCAAGATCCAGACACGGTTCGTCAGCACATCCGCGAGGCCAAGGCCGCGGGCATCGATGGGTTTATTGCGTCGTGGTGGGGGCCATACGGCTTCGAGGATCAGGCGTTCGACGTCCTTGCGGAGGTCGCCGAAGAGGAGGACTTCACGATCACGATCTACTACGAGGAGGCCGACACGCCGTCGGAGATCGTCTCCGATCTCGCCTACTTCCTCGCCCGGCATGAATCCAACCCCGCACTGCTCCGAGTCGACGGGCGCCCGGCGGTCCTCTTCTACGTTCGAGTCACCCACCGGTTCTCTCTAGCACAGTGGGAGAGCGTGCTGGGTGAGTTGGAGAGTCAGGGCCACGCGATCTTCGCCATCGCCGATGGGATCCGTAGCGACTTCCTGGGCGTGTTCGATGGGATTCATACCTACAACCCCGTGGGACTGCCGCTAGAGGAGGTGGCCGCGCAGTACGAGGCGGCTTCACTCCTGGCGCGCGCGAAGGATCGCCTGTTCGGCGCAACAGTGATCCCCGGCTACGACGAAGCGTACAAGAATCCCGCGTTGACCTTCGTCGATCGCGAGGGCGGAGAGACGTATCGAACTTATTGGGCGATCGCCCGCGAGGTTTCGCCCCACTGGGTTCTGATCACCAGCTTCAACGAATGGCACGAGGGCACCGAAATCGAGCCAAGTGTCGAGTTCGGCCGGACGTATCTTGAGATCACGGCAGAACAGGCTGCGGCATGGAAGACGGGTGAACCGCTACCCGTCGTCGAGCCGGACCGGGACGGCGACGGAGTCCCGGATGACGTCGATCTCTGCCCCGACTTCCCCGGCGAACCCGGGATGGACGGCTGCTAGGCCTGCGCCGAGAGGATCTCCTTCACCCGGCCACCTTCGCCCGTCTTGAGGCGAGTCCCGATTCCGTGCGGATGGGTCGGAGACCTCGTCAGGATGTCCTGGACCACACCTCTTGCGAGCCAATCCGAACGTCACCCCCACCCCGGCCTCCCCCGTGACGAAGGGGGAGGAGAAGGGAATAGGGACTGGTTTGTGCGCTGACGCTGATGCTGCTCGACCGGGGACACCTACGACCAGGTACTTCATCGCAAATGATGAATCTGTTGAGGTTTCACGGAGTCTTGGGGAAGATTGCGCGGTCAGACAACCATCGACCGACACGAGGAGGACTGGATGTCGAGACGTCGAAGCTGGCTGGGACTGCTCTGCATTTCCGCACTCCTCTGTACCTGTGCGAGCGCAACGTCTGAGCATCAGCAGGAAGGCGGCAAGCTCGCCTTCATCTCGCGACGTGATGGCAACGACGAGATCTACCTGATGAATGAGGATGGTAGCGGCCTGCAGCGCCTAACGAATACGCCCAAGGATGAGGAAGCTCCGCAGTGGTCACCAGACGGCACTCGGATTGCCTACATGCTTCGTGAAGGCCCAGGGAACTGCGATCTATGGATCATGAACGAGATTGGTGCGCCGGGGGAGCCGATGGTTACTCGATCTGGCAACGACCTCGCGTGCACGTGGTCGCCCGATGGGGCATCTCTCGCCTTCTCATCGAACCGGGATGGCGATCTCGAAATCTACGTCATCAGCCTGCTGGATGGGGCCATCACCAAGCTGACAGACAACGTGGGCGTCATCGACGAACTTGCCGCTTGGTCTCCCACTGGGGAGTTCATCGCCTTCGCCACAGACCGAACGGGAGAATGGGAGATCTTCAGAATCAACGCGGATGGCACGGAGCCAATGCGCCTGACCCACTCCGCCGGTGAGGACTTCATGCCGGCATGGTCTCCGAATGGTGAGCAGATCGCCTTCGTGTCTGCGCGGTATGGGGCTCCGGACATCTTCACGATGACCAAGGACGGGGAGGATCTCCGGCGACTCACACACGGCTACAGCGTTGACTACCGTCCTTGCTGGTCGCCGGACGGCAGCCGCATTGCCTTCGCGTCCAATCGGCATGGGAACGAGGACATCTTCATCATGGACGCGGATGGCAGCAACGTCGTTCAGTTGACCAGCGATCCTGCGGAGGACACAAGCCCAACCTGGCGCCACTAGGCAGACGGAGCAGCTCCATCTGCTGGTGCTGCTCCTGACGATCTACACTTCCAAGCCTGGGCAGATCCTGCGTCTCTTAACTCCGTTCATTGGGCTCCTTCTTCCACGCCAGGAGCGATCTACGGCTCTGCGGTCACTTCGAGGGCTAGCTGTACTCGCTCGAGGTCATCGAGAGGGATCGTCAGGCGGAAGGCGCCAAGAGGAAGAAGCGATGTGTCGAGTGAGAGAACGTGGCGTCCGAACAGGTCGCTCCAGTGCAGGCTCAGGCAGTCTGGGTAGAGCATGCCGTCGGCCTCGCCCACTAGCGACGCGGCCGTCGGGAGGGCAGCGAGGGCGGCGTCGGACAGCTCCGGCAGAATGATGGGCGTCACGTCTCCCTCCGGGATCCGAATCGGCTGAAGCGCTCGCTCGCACGGCGTGACCAGCAGGTCGACGCGACCCACTGCAGTGTTCCCGAACGGATCGAGGAATGCGACATCAACAGCATCCCGGCCGACATACCCATCCAACGATACATACGTCAGTCGCACGGCCGCAGCTTCGATGAAGTCGATCGTTGGGACCAGAGCCCCGGAGTTCGGGTCGATGCCCAGACTTGGAGGCACAAGCTCGACCCGATCGAGATCCCCTGTGAGAACGCCATACTTCGGCCCGCTCATGATCTGGAACTCGAACGGAATCAGCACCGGATCTCGATCGACCCAAAGGTCTGTGGCCGCGACGCGAACCTCGGTCCGCTCGCCGGAACAGGCCGTGACGCTCACGTCCTCGATAAAGACGAAGGGAATGACGTGCAGGTAGACGGTCTCCTCCCCCGATACGTTCCCGCAGGCGTCGCGAATCGTGTACGAGAAGGAATCCGGTCCGATGTACCCACGATCGGGCGCGTACCGGATCGTCGCGCCTCCGTCGCAGTCGCCGGTCGGGACCTCGACGGTCGCTGTGCCCCAGTCCGGCGCATCGGTGATGGCATCGATCGTCATCTCAGCGCAGCATCCGCATCCAGAGCAGTTGTCGATGTCGTTCGCCAGCACGTCGATCCGTTCCGGCGTGTTCTCGCGAATCAGCAACCGGTACACGTTGAACTCGTCGAGTCGAACTTCGAGCTCATCCCGGCGGATCTCCTCGTACGTGTGCTGAAGCGGATCCGGATACGGCGTTGGTGCGTCGACGTCGTTCACCTGTCCCATGGCTCCTTGCGTTGAGACGAGCGGCGAGGCCTCGTTGCCTGAGCAATCGACGGCGGTGACCGTCAGGACGATGTCGGTTGGGCATCCGGTGATGCAGCGGACGTCCACGGTCCCGAAGATGTCGACCACATCGACATCTGTCTGTCCAGGCTGGCGCGCCCACGTGAGGTTCTCGACAACGGCCGTCGGTGAGCCGGAGCCGAGCGCCCAGTTGACGTCAACATCCTCATACGAGATCGAGCAGCTGTCGGTGACTTGGGCCGCGAAATCGAGAGTCACGGTGCAGCAGTCGGCATCGACATTCTCGTTGGCGAGCCAGACACTGGGACCATCGACGTCGACGCCCACAATCACAGGTGGCGTCGTATCCACCATGAGATCGCTCGTCTCTTCGAGGCGATCGTTCGATCCGGCCGCCGGCAGGGTGAAATCCGCGTCATTCCAAGGACAGTCGCGAAGGGACCCGCTCTCAAGAACGACCTGCGCGACGCTCAGATCGCAGTCGTCGTCTCCAGAGCCGATCGTGTAGGTGGCAGTCACCGAGTCTTGGGGGCCGAACTCGTCGATCCACGCAGAGCCGCCGGAGTCGAAGTCGATCCGTAGGTCGCCCCGCTCGAGCGTCACGTCCTCCGAGAACGTGATCGTCACCAGAAGCTCGTCTCCGATGCCGTAGCAGCCATCGGGCATTGTCGAGGAGATCGATTCGATCGTCGGAGCGATGTTGTCCGACGTGATGGTGTCGCTCTCCTGAACGGCCTGATTCCCCAGCCGGTCGTAGGCGTCGATCTCGATGGTGACGGTTCCGTTCGATGGCGTACACGTGACGCCGCTCAGGTTCCAGGTAGCAGTCGGACCTTGGCCTGTGATGGCGTACGAATCCGGATTCACCGACGCCGCGCCGCCGAAATCGGTCAAATCGGCATAGATGTTGTCCTTGTCGGTGCCGACGTTGGGCGACAGGTTCTGATCCATCACCCGTGCCGTGATGGTTACGTCCTGGCCGTCCTTGACGCAGGCCGTCGTGTCCACGGTTGCGTTGAGGATGACGACGTTGTCGATCACCGGGATCACGGTATCGAGATCGAAGTTGTCGTTGTCGATCACAGGATGTGGCACGTAGGGCTCCTGAGGGTTGCCGGCGGCGTCCTTCGTTCCGGACACGTCAATGGTGATGTCCCAGATCTCCTGATCGAGATCGATCGTTGTGAACTCCTGCGTCCACTCGTAGAGGCCGGTCCAGGTTCCGGGGCTTGGCGTCCACGTGCCGTCGCTGAAGGCGATCACCGGGTCGGCGCTGCCATCGGTCGTCATTGACATCAGATAGCCATTCATGGCGCTGAACGTGATTGTGACTTCCTGGACCAGGTCGCGTTCGTAGATAGGGTCGACGCTGAAGTTGACGTAGGCCTCCGGCTTGACCGTGTCGATGAAGAACTCCCAGTCCGGCCCGTAGTCCTCCTGCGGATTGCCCGCCGCGTCCTTCGCATCGAGGATGTCGATGCCAACCTTCAGTTCCTCGTCGTTGTCTTCCAGAAGGAAGGTCTCGGTCCAGACGGTATCGTCAGCCGACCAACTTCCACCCTGGCTCGTCCACGTGCCCACCGGACCGATCCCATCGGTGAAGTAGATCGTCGGCGCCGTCAACGTGTCCATCGCTTCGTCGAACGTGACGACGACCTCTTGCGTCAGGTCGATCTCGGAGACCGGCTCGGTGTCGAAGGAGATGTTCGTGACCGAGGGCTTGCGGGTATCCACGGAGAAGGGATTGGTCTCCGTGTGCTCTTCCATGACGTTACCGACGAGGTCTTGGGCTCCTGTCACCGTTACGTCGAGAACGTTGTCCTCCTCGTTGTCGTCGTCGAGGGTGAGCGTCACTTCGTACTCGCTGGTCGTGTTCCAGGTGCCGCTCGCGGAGTCGCTCTTCGGCGTCGTGATCCCGGTGATTGCGACGGTCGGTTTGACCAACGTATCCATGGCTTCGCGGAAGCTCAGAACGATCGTCTGCGTGAGATCGTTTTCGGTCACGGGATCCGCGCTGTAGGTGATGCTCGTGATCGTCGGCTTCGTCGTGTCCAGGAGGAAGTTGTCGTCGTCGCTGAGAGGACTCTCTGCGTAGGGCTCCTGCGGATTGCCTGCCGCGTCCTTCGTCCCCGACACATCGACCGTGACGTAAGAGAGTTCCTCGTCAAGGTCGGTCACGGTGAAGCTCTGCTCCCACCGGCTGCTGGCAGCCCAGGATCCAGCGCCCGGCGTCCACGTGCCGTGACTGAAGACGATGACAGGGTCTGCACTGCCGTCGGTCATCATCGAGGCAAGGTATCCGCCAGGAACCGAGAAGTTGATCTCGACTTCCTGAACGAGATCCGCCTCGTCAATCGGATCAGACCCGAAGGTGACGAACACCTCAGGCTTCACCGTGTCGATCCAGAATTCCCATTCTTCTCCGTAGTCGTTCTGAGGATTGCCGGCGAGATCCTGCGTCCCGGTGACGTCGATGCCGACTGGGGTCTCCTCATCGTTGTCTTCCAAGAGGAACGACTCGATCCAGACGGTGTCTCCGGACGACCAGCCGCCGCCCTGGCTCGTCCACGTACCCAGCGGGACATACCCAACGCCCACGAAGTGAATGGTCGGCGTGAATGCCGTGTCCATCGTCTCGCTGAAGTTGACCGTGACCTCTTGGGTGAGATCGACCTCGGAGACCGGCTCGGTGTCCACAGTCACAGACGTGACGGTCGGGTTCTTCAGATCGATGGTGAACGCGTCGTTCCACGAGTACGGAATCTGAGCGATGCCGTCGATGTCGTTCGCGCCATCGGCCGAGATGTCGACGTCGAGATACTCCTCGCCGTCGTCGGTGAGTTCCCAGAACGTGAGGTAGATGTTTTCCAGTTGGCCTGTGAACGTCCCTTCGCCGGAGGGATTTCCGGCGGTCGCGTGGACATCCGGCGTGAAGGTGACGACTCCGGGCACCGTCCAGTGATCCATCCACTCGTTGTACGTGAAGGTGAACCGAAGCTCCTTGCCGAGATCGGTGCGGTTGATCACGGTTTGCGGAGCTCCGTCGACTTCGATTGCGACATTCGAGATGTAGGGGGGCTCCGCTCCATACTGCTCGACGTCGAACGCATCGGTCTCCGTATGCTCAACTTGGACCTCCCCACTCGCCGACAAGG
>Ga0272444_10006387_pt1 | contig 10064 bp, 9 predicted proteins | sample SSMForm13_FD_201033 | JGI IMG/M metagenome (GOLD analysis project Ga0272444, IMG submission 201033) | Marine sediment archaeal communities from Little Sippewissett salt marsh, Falmouth, MA, United States - SSM-Form-13 | ecosystem: Environmental > Aquatic > Marine > Wetlands > Sediment ...
GACCTTACGATCGTCCCGCTGCTGGCCCACGCGGACTGCCTGATGTGCACCCGCGGCGCGCTGCGGCAGATCGTCCCGCCGACATTCAACAAGCCCATCTCGCTGCGTTTCTCTGCCGGCTCGACCGTCCTGGGCGAACTCAACGACGAATGCATAATGAGCATGGAGGAAGCCGTCAGGCTCAACGCCTCGATGGTCGCCCTCATGGTCGCCGTCGGCAGCAAGAATGAGGCCATCACCATCCGCAATCTGACAGCCGCCGTCGACGCCGGCAGCCGACACGGCATGCCGGTACTCGGCGTGACTGCGGTCGGCAAGGAACTCGTCCGCGATGCCCGATACCTGTCGATGGCGTCGAGGGTATGCGCCGAAAACGGCGCCCACGTCGTGAAGACCTACTACTGCGCCGAAGGCTTCGAAAAAGTCGCCGCCACCTGCCCCGTGCCGATCGTCATCGCGGGCGGCAAGAAGCTGCCCGAACTCGACGCCCTCAAGATGGCCCGCAACGCCATCGACCAGGGAGCCTGCGGAGTGGACATGGGCCGCAACATATTCCAGGCCGACAACCCCATCGCCATGATCCAGGCCGTCCGGGCCGTAGTCCACAACGGCGAATCGCCCGAAAAAGCCCTCGACCTCTACAACACGCTAAAGAACGAGAACAAATAGCGATCTCGATCGCTGATATAAACTGAGCAGAAAAACGGGACAGGCTGCCTGCAATGCTAAGGCAGCCTGTCCTTTTTCTACTTCCATCAGAATCGGCCTCATGCTCTCAGCCATGGAAGCATGGTGCCGAAGGCTTCATGAGCTATGCTGCTGGCTACTTCAAATCAACCTGGAACCTGACCCCGTTGCTGATAGATAGGCCGAAGAGCGAGTTCCATTCGATCTTTCCTTTGCCCCTGACCTCGAAAGCTATGATTTCAGGATCGCCCAGATTTCCTATCGAGAAGTTCCCGTTCGCATCCGTGGTGTCGCCGGTTCCGCCCGACTCTGTTTCGGCCTCTACGTACTGCCCGGCAACAGGCTTGGCGTCACACGTGACCGTGCCGTCCACACCCCACGGCTCGCCACCCCTCTCCCAGGTAACCACCATCGCGTCATTCTCGAATGACCGGTTGAATACGAAACACACCAACACCACCGTCAGCCCGACAAGGACCAGGCCGACGGCAATAGCCAGATAGATATTGCGTCTTCTTCTTTGCATCGATTGGCCCTTCTCCTGATTGATGCAGCGTTTCTATGGTTTGGGTGGTTTTCCCCAGTTCTCGTCTACTATGCTTCTGCACTAAGGCAAACAACCTGGGATGCTACTCTTGTCAGAAGTGGCTTGTCCCTCTTGTTTGCTCCCGTTGTCATCAGAGGTCCATCCTACTCGAAACTCCTCATGACACCCGGATCAGTTCTTTGGGATTCAGTCGCGTGGTACTCGCACAGCAACAACCTTCCCGTCCTCAAAATACAAGATCAGCAATGCTGAATCTATCGATATCCACCCCTTCTCCAGACCCAGTCCATAGCAATCGCTGTCATTACCACTGTTGCGGAGATCCGGCGAGCCGAGAAGCGAGACTACCTGTTGTCGGTCCATACCAACCAATTCATGTCGTTGCATCAGATCATGCACCATCCGCGCGCGCAATTCAGAATTGCCTGCACGTTTCCATTTGTTGGAATCAAAAGCGACACTGTCCGGCACCTTCTTCATGCAAATATCTGATGCAACGACAACGAAGATAGCCAAGCACAGAGTCACTCCTATTCCTATAGCAACAGCGCGCATTGTTCGCCTTTTGTCGGATTGTTTTGAGTCTGTCACCACCGACACATATCCGGAAACACTGTATAGTTTTTGTGTTCCACGTGCATCCCTGCTATCGGTTGGCCCCGATGTTCATCGGGATCTTCGACATTTGACGGGTTGGCGGGCGGTTGCGTTTGGAATGCCGATTGGCTGGTGCTGAATGCAGGTGGCAGAAGACATTCCGGACCCCGCTGCTTTTGTCAAGATCCTCAAGGTCGTCAAGGTCGTCCCGTTTGCTGGGGCTTATTGTAGCTGGCCGGGGCGGGGACGGTAAAGGGCTAATCCGGGGACGATAACCGGAAACGCCTTATGGATTTCTCTTGGATATCCGGGGAGACTTTACTGTTTTCCCTTGTCGAGCGGCGAGGGGTGCCTGGCCGTGCGAAGGTTGGTGTGCTGCGTGATGCCGAAGCGGTTGCCATTGCGGGTGCCATGCTATTTGTCCTCGTCGTTTTCACTTGTGTTTCCGGTTGGGTGTCGGCTTAGCGGGCAGGTCTTCGACAGGCCGGGGAGAATAAAAGGGGTTCGAAGAAATCATTGCCCTCCTTACTGTCTATGGACATTTCGAGGGGCGTTTTGGGTAACGAAAATCCGCAAGAGGCGTTTTTTTTTCGCTTTTCCGGCCGGAGATGGTCGGGAGGTCGTTTGTAGTGCCTGCCTGCCGGAGCTAACCGAGCGTAGGTAGGCCTGCCGGCAATGCCGAGTCGATGATGGTCCTGGCGGGTCTGGATCACAACGAGCAATGGAACATCTGCTGGAAGGTGCAACGCGCCGCCTGATCGGCTGCCCCCGATTTGTGTCGCGCCCATTGCCCTGATCCACCCGGGATTGTTCTTGACAAAAACGTCGAACGCTATACGATGGCCCTCGTTGCAGGTGTCCCGATTTGGGACAAAAGGGAAGGCCGTGAAAATCGGCCGCGGACGCGCCGCTGTAACCGGTGACGACCGCCGCAACTATGCCACTGTTGGGCTGTGGATGCCCGATGGGAAGGCGCGGCGGAAGGTTTTCGGCGGAGTTCGGCACATCCAGGCCAAGCCAGGCATCAGCCGGGCAAATGACCTCGAGTGCCAGAATTCCCGTCGGACGGACCCGGAAGTCAGAAGACCTGCCTGCGATCAGCTTGGACTGGCTCTCGCGTTACGGAGTCGCCCGGATTGACACGCTTTACAGGTGATCGACCCCGGCCTTTCGTTACGAGAAGCCGGGGTTTTTGCTTACCGCCCGCGACCGGCGGCGAACTGCAAGTTCACGCCGCCGGTACAAGGTGCCTCCGCGATTCCCCCTCCTCGCTGACGACGAATCGGTTCGAGCCAGACCGCTTCGCCACCCCGTGATTGGGCTTTAGTGCTTCTGCCACAATGCTTAACGAACGCATAGAGGAGAACGTCAACGAAGGGTCCGCCATAGTGCCCCCTTCGGCGGACGATCTGGACGTCTCCGCGTCTTACATTGCGGCAAAGTGGAGGTAACTATGACAGCAGATACGACCTGAGCTGCCTTGTGATGCTCCCGAGGCCCAATTGCCCTGGCCTTCCGGGCGGAAATCGAGATGTAAGAACATTCTATCTAACTTTTAAAACAATACTTAGGAATATCCAAATGAAGAACTCTTTGTATGCAGTCGCATTAACGGCCGTGACGATCTGCCTCTTGACCGCCGCCGCCGACGCCACACCGTACAATTTCAATGGTAACCTGGTTGATGTCGAGGCCTGGACGGGCACAGGCAGCAACGAGACGATCCTGGTGGTGGATTGGAACAAGCTGGACAACGGCGAGGCGACCGTCAGCGAGTCCCACGCGTTCGGCTACCGTTGGGACGGCGTCAAGTACCAGTCGGACATGCTCGACGCGTTCACCGACGCCGGTATCCTGGCCGTGACGACCAACACCTACGGCAGTCAGGCATTCTTGAGAAATGTCGGATACGAGGACATCGATGACAACGAGACGCATCTGCACATCGAGGACGGCAGTTGGAACATGGGCAGCAGCGCCGACCCTACGGCCCGGTGGGGAACCTGGGGCGATACGGAGTGGGATTTCAATGGCGGCGGAGTCAACGAGACACTACTGGCCGACGCCCAGTTTGTCGGCGCCAACGCCATCCTTTACCCCGGACCCGTGCCGGCCTACGGCGACGACCAGTTGACCATTCCGGTGCCCGAACCAGTCAGCCTTTCGCTGCTGGGCCTTGGGGCGATCGCGATCCTTCGCCGCAGGAAGGCTCGCGCCTAAGCGGAAATGGATAACAAGCCGCCGCGGGCGGGGCTGACAATCGCCCCGCCCGCCTTGGGGCTGTATCAAAACCTCGTACACGAGGAAGACAAACGATGGTATATCGCGTTTCGTTGACTGTGATTGCCCTTCTGGCCACGATGGCCGGGTCCGCGATCGCCCAGTATCAGTACGACTCCGGCGACTTCGCCACCGAGGTGGTCGCCTACTACGCGGGGAATTCTGGCCACACCATCGACTGGCTGAGTAACAGCAGCTTCAAGGACCCCCAGGTCGCACTGGGCAGGCCCACCGTGGATTCCACCGGAGAAGACTGGGACATCCCAATGGACGACCCCGTGCCGGTCAATCCCGTTTACCCGGCCTTCCGGTCGCATGAGATCTGCACGATCGGTTACGATTCGCACACCGAGGGCATACACACGATCTACGACCAGACCGGCTACCTGGAGCTTAAGTTCGACCATAAGGTTTACGACAACCCGCTGAACCCGTACGGCTGCGACTTCAGCGTCTTTGGTAACGCGAAGCAGAGCCTCGGCAACAGTCATGTATGGACCAATGGCAACCCGGTAGACACAACGGTCAGCTCCAGCACTTTTACCGAACCCGGAGCAGTACTCGTCAGCCAGAACGGCGTGAACTGGTATCGCCTGCCGGACCCGGGCGAGGCATCCGGTGACACGATCGCTCGCGGCGCCGATGACTTCGCCCCGACGCTTGGGCGGGTGTACGACCCGGATAACCCCGACACCTCCATCAACACTCAGTACTGGGAAAACCAATATTGGGGACACCCGACGAACCCGACGTATCCCGTTGACCCAGCCCTCGACCCGGCTGACCTGGACGGGATGACCGTGGCGGAAATAGCAATGGCCTACAAAGGCGCCGCGGGGGGCACGGGGCTGGACATTCAGGACCTTGATCCCGCCGATTACAGCCAACTCGACGCCGACGCCGAAACCGGCATGAAGTGGATTCAGTACGTTCGCATCGAGAACCCCAAGGATTCCACAGGCCAGTACGTAGAGACTTCTACGGAGATCGACGCGGTGGCCGACGTGTTCGCCAGACGGATGGGCGACTGCAACCTGGACGGTGTTGTGGACTCAGCGGACTATATCATCCTCAAACGCAACATCGGCCAGGCCTCCGGCGTGGACTGGTGGGAAAACTGCGACCTCGACGGCGACGGCGTGGTGGGATGGTCCGACATGGACCTGCTGATGTCCAACTTCGGGCTGGATAACCACGAATACAACCTTACAGGCGAAGGTGACGGCACGGAAGTCCCAGAGCCTGGCACCATCGTGCTGATGGGCCTTGGGGGCCTGGCGGTTTTGAGGAAGAGGCTGCGATGAATTCAGCCCGGCATGCAAAACGATTCGGAAGGCGTAGCGCGTTTACCGGCTTTACACTGGTCGAGCTGATGGTGGTCGTTGCGATTCTCTCGCTGCTGATTACCATCCTTTTGCCCACCCTCTGGCGAGCCAGGGAAATCACAAAGTCCACGCTGTGTTTGACCAATCTTCATGGCCTGGGCAGGGCGATGAACGCATATATATTTGAAAATGACGGGCACTTTCCGGTGGCCTATCACACCGAGCGGATCGGTCGTGTGCGATACAGCTACGCATGGGACATCACCCATGTCAAAGACTGGGACACACGCGAAGAGACGATAACCGCAGGCACCCTCTGGCAAGGACAGAAGCTGTTCCAGATCCAGCAATGCCCTTCCTACAAAGGCTCAGCCAACTGGATGGACGATCCCTTCACGGGCTACAACTACAACACGAGCTACCTGGGTTACAATGAAAGGCCCCACGCCGCAGGCAAGCCGCCAAAGACCGTGACCCTCGAAGCCGTGAAATACCCCGGCCAGACGGCTGCGTTTGGCGACGGGGAATATGCCTCCGGCGCGAACAAGTTCATGAGAGCGCCCTGGCGAGACGCTCGGTGGGATACCTTCGTCGGGCGATCCGCGGGCACGCAGGGGTATCGGCATCTCGGCAAGACAAATGTCTGCTGGGCGGACGGCCACGCCACGCACTGGGCTGAGAAACACCGCCAGACTCATCCCGACGAAATGGGCCGCATCCCCGAGGATGAGCCTTACGGGTATCTCTCCGCCGACAACAGCCTGTATGATCTGAAATAACATTCGACTCCCGCAATTGAATCCGGCAAAATGTGTTTCGGTACCCGCTACGAAAGTGGGTCAGGTTATTCGCGATTCACGGGAGTAAGTTGCGTGTCAGACATCATGATTCCCGGTGCCCCGGTGTCGCCAGACGGGCCACCCCAGCTACCGTCGAACCGGCTCTACCGCATCGCCATGGCTGTGCCATACGCCATCTTCGCGGGGCTCATTGGGCTGATGATCTACTGCCAAATCAAGGGCGAGACGTTCAATGTCTCGAGCGAAGATGGTTTAATCGAATGGGCGACGGTCGTCGCGTTCGGACTCTGCGGAGTGCTTGCCCTGACCGCAGCGATAACCAACCGATCGCGGCTGTCCAGGGCTCAGATTATCCTGATAATCCTGGTGGGTTTGGTAGCTTTCGTGGCCGTGGGAGAGGAACTCAGTTGGGGCCAGCGGTACTTCGGCTTCACACCGCCGGAGGGCATGAAATCCCACGAAGGCGGGACCGTCTTCATGGGACATAACGACACCACGGGGCACAACCTCTCGTTCGAGTTCGGTCCGGTGAAGTTCTCGCTGGGCGGCATGCTTTTTGGCGTTCCGCTGATGGTGGTCATTTTCTTCCACGGAATCTGGCTGCCAACGAGGGTCCGGGCCGGCATGCCCAAGTCCACATCGTTCACACGCAAACTGGGGCTCTTCCTGCCCCCCGTTCATCTGGCAGTCCTACTGCTGGCCGGCACGATCCTGTTCCACTATTACGTCAAAACATGGAAGATATGGGATGCTTGGCATAGCAATACCCAGGTCCGAGAGTTCAAGGAATTGCTCGTCCCAGCCTTCTACGCCTTCATGCTGCTGCACGCCTACTTCCGCGATCGCAAGGTCGTCAACACAATCATAACCGGCGCGGCCATCGTCCTGCTGCTGGGTGGCTTCGCCCTGAGCGTAATGGCGGTTATGTAGCGTCCTTGACACGACCGGCGCTCCCGCCTTAGGATTCGTCTATCATGAGAGTATTATCAGGCATACAACCATCGGGCATGTTGCACATCGGCAACTACTTCGGCGCGGTACGGCAGTTTCTCAAGCTCCAGGCCGACGAACACGAGTGCTTCTACTTCATCGCAAATTATCATGCTCTTACGAGCCTTCGAGATCCGGATCGCCTTCGCGATTTGACCAACCGCCTCGCGGCCGGCTATCTGGCGCTGGGTATCGACCCGGACAAGAGCGTCTTCTTCGTTCAGTCGGACGTGCCCCAGGTCACCGAACTGTGCTGGCTGCTGAACTGCGTCTGCCCTATCAGCATGATGGAGAAGGCCCACAGCTACAAGGACAAGACCGCTCGCGGCCTGGCGCCGAACATGGGGCTGTTCGACTATCCGGTGCTCCAGGCGGCGGACATCGTCATATACGACGCCGACCTCGTACCCGTGGGTCAGGACCAGCGCCAGCACGTCGAGATGACCCGCGACCTGGCGGGAAAGTTCAATCTCGGCTTCGACAAGGAAGTGATCGTCGTTCCCGAGCCATATATCCTCGATGACGTAGCCGTCGTGCCGGGCATCGACGGGCAGAAGATGTCCAAGAGTTACGACAACACCATCGAGATATTCCTGACGCCCAAGCAGACGAAGAAGCGTTGCGCCCAGATCGTCACGGACTCGACCCCGCTGGAAGAGCCCAAAGATCCCGACAAGTGCAACGTCTTCGCGTTTCTCAAGCTCTTCGCCACCGAGGCCGAGCTCGCCGAAATCGCCGGCAAGTACCGCGCCGGCGGGTACGGATACGGGCACGCCAAGGCCCGACTGGCCGAGTTGATAAACGAGACTTTCGGCGCGGCCCGGCAGAAATACGACGAACTCCTGGCCGACCCGGACTACCTCCAGGACGTCCTGCGAGAAGGAGGCCGAAAGGCACGCACGGTCGCCGAGGCCACGATGCAACGAGTACGGGACGCCGCCGGTATTGCGGTGCATCGGTAACGCGGTAAATACAGCCTTGCCACTTAAAACACAAAGGCCGCAGAGGAAAGCTTTTACAACATCGCTTTCCTCGCGGCCTTCGCTTTGCCCGCAACGAACTTACGATTTTTCACTTTTTGTCGAAAAGTTCTGTTTGCAGAGCCCGGCAGATCGCTAATATCAAAATTCTATGGCAGACTATCGCGTAAACCTCGACGTCTATAACGGTCCGCTGGACCTGCTGCTCTACCTCATTCGCAGGGACGAGGTGGACATCTACGACATTCCCATTGCCCGCGTCACCGAGCAGTACCTCGGCTACGTGGACATGCTCCACGCGATGGACCCGAATCTCGCCGGGGAGTTCCTGGTGATGGCGGCCACGCTGATGGAGATCAAGACCCGGATGCTCCTGCCGACGCCGCCCGTCGAGGAAGGCCAAGCCAGCGATCTGGAGATCGATCCCCGTGCCGAGCTTGTCAGGCAGTTGCTCGAGTACAAGGCCTTCAAGGACGCCGCCGGTGACTTGCTCGACGCCGCCGAGGTGCAGTCGCAGCGTTTTCCCCGCCGCCCGGTCCAGCCGGACCTGTCCGACCACCAGGTGGACCTCGAAGATGTGCAGATATGGACTCTGCTGGACGCCTTCAGCAACATCCTCCAGTCCATCGGCGCCGACAAGCCCACCCACCAGGTCATATATGACGACACGCCCATCGAACTGCACGCCGAGGATATTCTCGACCGGCTGGGACGCTACGGCTCCATGACCTTCCAAAAGGTCTTCGAGGGCAGAACCGAACGCACACAGTTGCTGGGGCTCTTTCTGGCGATACTCGAACTCGTCCGGCTGAAGAAAATCCTGGCCCGACAGGAACAGAACTTCGCGGACATAAGCCTTCAGCTAAATCCCGATGCACCCGAAACCACCAACGAGGGCCATGCCCTGACACCAGCAAACCTGGATATCGATTCTCGTAGTGAAAAGGAACAACCCATGCCAATGCAGGATATCCTGGCACCCCAGGCCGCCGTCGCGACCGACGAAGAGATTCTGGACCCAACCGCAGTCTTCGATGAGGAAATCGACGATGACGAACTCGATGACGACGATCTCGACGACGATCTCGACGACGATCTCGACGACGATTTAGACGAGTTCGACGATGACGACTTCGAAGGCGATGACGAGGAATGGGAAGACGAACTCGAGGACTCAGACACAACCGTCGTTTCCGCCGAGGCAGATGACGTCGGGCAGTACATCTCCGAAACACCCAAGGAACGAAGGCATGACGATGACTCCGGAACAACGGTTATCTAAGATCGGCCTGGAACTGCCCGCCCCCGCCAAACCAGTCGGCGCGTACGTGCCGGCAGTGCGAACGGGCAATCTCATATTCACGGCCGGGCAAATCCCGATGCAGGACGGCGAACTGCTCGCCAAGGGCAAGGTGCCGACCGAAGTACCCGCCGACGTCGCCGAGGCATCCGCGATCCAGGCAGCACTGAACGCCCTGGCGGCGGTCAAGCAGGCCCTCGGCGACGGCGAGACCCCGGGCGAACTGGACCGCGTCACTCGCGTCGTCCGCATGAACTTCTTCGTGAACTCCGCCGTGGGTTTCTGCGACCAGGCAAAAATCGCCAACGCCGCCAGCGAGCTACTCGTAGCCGCATTCGGCGACGCCGGCAAACACACCCGCTGCGCCCTGGGTGCCGCCGAACTGCCCCTGAACGCCCCGGTGGAACTCGACCTGGTGGTGGAAGTGCGATAAAAAAGAGCAGTAGCCCGTAGTCCGTCGCCGGTAATCGGTGCAGGCAGCGGCGGGATCTGTAACCGCAAGCCGGCACGGCAACGAAAGGGGAACCCACTCTGACAAGAGTGGAGAAAAGCCCCCCC
>Ga0272444_10006389_pt1 | contig 10062 bp, 11 predicted proteins | sample SSMForm13_FD_201033 | JGI IMG/M metagenome (GOLD analysis project Ga0272444, IMG submission 201033) | Marine sediment archaeal communities from Little Sippewissett salt marsh, Falmouth, MA, United States - SSM-Form-13 | ecosystem: Environmental > Aquatic > Marine > Wetlands > Sediment ...
CGGCAAGGTGTATGAAAGCAAGGTCATCACCGGCACGTTGGAACACACCATTAGTGGTCATGAGCGGATGGAATGTTACGCTTGCCACTCGCGGACCGTGGTCCAGTGCTATGGGTGCCACACCAGGTACGATCAGTCGCGGTCTGGCCGGGATTTTGTCAAGGGACTTAAGACTCCCGGGGTGTTCAGTGAAACCGAGGACTACCGCAGGCTTTACCCATTCCCTCTGGCCGTAAACCAGCGAGGGAAAATCTCTCCGGTGACCCCAGGCTGCCAGACGTATGTGACAGTGGTTGAACAGAGGGGCCGAACCGTCAAAAGGGAATATGTCTGTCAATACAAAGGCAAAAAGCAGTTACGATTTGCCCCCTTTTACTCACACAATACCGGGAGCAAGGCCGTGGGCTGTGCAGAATGCCATGGCAATCCGGCCTTTCTAGGCTTTGGGGAACATGTTGTGGAAGGCAACAGTATAACAGCGACCCTTTTATCCGAGAAATCCAAAGACAAGCCGCTTGATGGATTTCTTACCATGAAGAACGGCAACGTGAAGGCCTTTTCTGCCATTACACGGAAAAATTCACGACCGCTTAACGGTGAAGAGGTGAAAAATGTGCTGGCCGTCAACCTCTGCATTGTCTGCCACGATAATGGCAAGGACAAAATATATCAAAAGGGACTTGATTATCGTGTTCTTGACGATTGTCTCAATCGCCTTCTACCTGCTAGCCGTTAGTTCGGCAGGCGCCCACCATGCCCCGCTCAAAGGGGTGCATGCCACTGTGCCCTGCTCTGCGTGTCATGGGGATGACGCGGAAAGGGTCAGTCGCCCAACGTCCCGTGACAATCGGGCCCTGGGGTGTGTCGGCTGCCATCAAGGGTACGATGCCCTCTTTGATCAGGCCATGACCACCAGGGCAAGAGAAAGGCGGTTCGTCGAAAAGACCTATGGGAAGGGCGATTCGAACTTTTACCAAAAAAACTGTCGCTCATGCCATGTCAGGGATTGTCTGGACTGTCACGGGGAAAACGGTCACAACATGACCCGACCGGCCAAAAACAGCTGTCTTAGCTGCCACAAAGGCTACTTTGTCGGAGCGGACTATTATGGCATGGCCCCGCGGGAAGATCATGCGCGTTATCAGCGAGGGCCATTGTTTGAAGGCGAGACCTTTCTACAGATGCTTCCTGATGTGCATGCTGAGGCAGGCATGAAATGCGGCGATTGCCATTCCATGAGGAGTCTTGTGGCGGGTAGCAAATCGTCAAAAAAATGTGTTGACTGCCACAAACCGGGTGATAGTGTGATTGAACATAGCATTACGGCCCACCTGACAAACCTGGAATGTTATGCCTGTCACTCAGCATGGGCGCCCCAGGAGTATGGATCCTTTTACGTGCGCTTGGGACATAGCCCCTCCAGAAAATACTTCAGGGTGAACCAAAGTAGCGGAAGCGAATACACTAAGCGTGCCTATCTTAAAATGCAGAATGCACCGCCGTTGGGAAGGAACAGTGTTGGAAAAGTCAGTCCCATCCGGCCGCAGTTTATTAGCTACCTTTCCGATATCAGGGACGGAAATCCGGCGGGCGAGGGGGAGGAAAACCGGCTTCTGGCGGCTCAGTGGAAGGCATTTTTCCCTCACACGATACGGCGGGGAACGGTCATGTGTGAGGGATGTCATAACAATGCCTCCAGATTTATCTTAGAAAAAGAGGAAGACAGGATCCACCAATTGCAGCCTGACGGGATGAGCCTCAATTCCTTCTGGAACCAATCTGGGCAGGAAGTAGTCAACGGGTCTTTTATGGAGCTCTCGCGGTTTGCCGGGATGTCTTCGAAGAATCCTTCGTATGTAAGAGCCTATGTAGAAAAATGGAAAAGGTTGGTAAATCGCGTCGAGGATTCATTAAAGCAGTAGCTTTTGTCATCGCTTCTGTCTCACTGCTTTGGAAATTTCTTGTTCCTAGGATTTCTGAAAAAAAGCCTCTGCTGCGGGTGGCAAAAGCAGATATTCCCGCTGGCGGCGCCCTGGTTTTCCGGAAATCGAGAGTGGCTATCATAAAGAAGGGGGACGATATTTATGCCCTTCGCCTTGTCTGTACCCACCTTGGGTGTACTGTCAACGTAACGACCAGGGAGCTAATTTGCCCTTGCCATGGCAGCATTTTTGGCCGTAGCGGCGAGGTTTTCAAAGGCCCCGCAGATCGCCCGTTGGAAAGGCTTCCGGTGGAGGAACACGGTGAATTTATTGTCGTGGTGAGTTGAGGCAGCTTTGGTTAGAGACTTCTTGGAACACATTTTCCCTAGGCTTATTTTCGAAAAAAACCTCAGGATAACGTACACCTTTTGCCTCGGCGGCCTTGCTTTTACGGCGTTTATGATGCTGGTTGTTTCTGGGCTGCTTTTACTCTTTTATTATCAGCCCTGTCCTGAAACGGCCTTCGAGTCGATCCTGTTTCTGGAGTCGTCCGTGCCGGGAGGCCGCTTTGTCAGGAGTCTCCACCGACTGAGTTCCCACGCTTTGCTTGTCCTTATATTCCTGCATACCTTGCGGGTGATTCTCACGGGGGCCTATAGAAAACCGCGGGAGCTCAACTGGGTCATTGGTTTTTTTATCCTCTGTTCGTGTGTTTTTGGGGCCTATACGGGCTATATGCTCCCCATGGATCAACTTGCCTTCTGGGGGACCCATACGGGCATGGAACTCATCGGTGCAGCCCCTTTCGGGGAAATGATAGGGGGCTTTTTAGTCCCTGACGAAGTTGGGCGGCCGGTGTCCCTGTTGCGCTTTTACACATTACACATTGCGGTTATTCCCTTAACGATCGCCATCCTTTGTTTTTTGCATTTCTACCGAATTCGCCACGACAAGGGAGTGTTACCTTACCTATGAAAGGTTACGTTCGAAGTTCCCCATTTTTCTTCCGGCGTATAGTGATTTCCATAGGCTTGCTGGTGGCTACTCTGGTCATACTGGCGATTTTCATCCCGGCACCTCTCCAAGGGCCAGCCGACATGGCCAGCGTGCCCAATCCTATTAAATCTGCATGGTTTCTGCTGTGGACCCAAGAGCTGGTGAGCTATAGCAAGCACCTTGTCTACCCGATTATCTTTCTTGGATTCTACTTCCTGGTACTCCCTTACCTGCCTGGTAGTGCTGAATGCACACGAGCCAGGTGGCTGCAGAAAGATCAGTGGCTGACCAGTGTTCTGACACTGATGATCTTTGCTGCGATCCTTGTGTTGACGGTTGTCGCCATGTTTATGAGGGGTGAAAATTGGGCCTTCGTTTTCAACTCATGACCATCTTTGGTGGTATTTGTTTCTTGCAGAGCGTCATCGCGCTGGCAGGCTCGTCTGGTTGCCTGAAGTGCCACGAGGCCCATTATGAGGAAAAAGGGGCATGTATAGATTGCCACAGGGGCAACCCCGGGACAGACAGGGTTTTGATTGCCCATCACAACCTGATTTCTGCCAAATACGCCCACTTTAGCATGGAAGGCAGCCCGGTATTGCAGCGGGGCAGTGCGCTTGTTACGATTTCCGGTTGCAGGAGATGCCATGTGATTGGGGCAAAGGGGAATCCCCTGGCCACCAATCTTGGCAGGGTATTTGGCGCTGCAAGGCCGCAGAGGCTTTTCGACGCCATCAAGACACCTGTGCCCTTCATGCCCAATTTTTGTTTCAAAGAGACCCACATCATAGAGCTGGTCAACGCTATTTTGGCCGAGGCCGCCCGAGTGGAGCCGGAAGCCGGGGAAATACCGCTGGTGATTCATTTTGAGGACGAAGAACAGGCTGAAGAGGGCATTTTCGGCAAACACTGCGGCTCTTGTCATAAGGTGCTGACGAGCCGCTTCGGCGGGCAGGGCAAAGGAGATATTGGTCCCAATCTCTCGGGGCTTTTTTCAGAACATTATCCAAAAACTTACGGTGATAAGGAGCCGTGGTCGCCCAGGTCCCTAAAAAACTGGCTGGAAAATCCAAGACAGATCAGCAAGATTGCGCAAATGCCGCCCGTAAAATTAACGTCAGATGAGTTTTCCAGGCTGTTAGAAATCCTCGGGGCACGGACCTTCACCATCAATGGCAAAAGGCGTGGCAAGAATGAAGGCTAGAAGCAGTAAGCGGGGAGTGTAAGGCGAAGCGTCATTGTCGCAGATATGGCGAAGAGATGGATTTTTCTGTGGGGGATCATCGGTTTCTTATCATAATGGGGTGAATCACAAGTAGCTTGAGGTCTGTCTGAGTTTGCAAGGCCGGACCTTTAGAGAGAAAGGAAAAGGGAATGGCCGTACCATCGTTGGACGAATTGTTGGAGCGTGTCAGGGTGTCTGCTGAGAAGGGAAATCTTTGTAGCCAGATTGTTCTAGATGTGGGCCTTGATTACCTGGGTGAGCTCAAAGCCGATGTGGTCAAGGCCGCTGGCGGACTGGCGGGGGCTCAGGGTTTCGTGGAAGTGACCTGTGGTGCTCTGACCGCAGCGGGCGTGCTCATCGCAAGCGCTGCCCTAGAGCGAATGGAGCGGGACCAGATGTATATGCTCATCCAAGAGCTGGAAGAGCGATTCAACCAGGATATCGCAGCCTCTTATCCCGGCAACCGATGTGGTGATTTCCTTGATGCAGACCCCAATAAGCTCCCCACAGAGGTTTGTCCGCCGATCATTGCCGGTGCGACAAAGATTGCACTGGAGCTATTGGAAGAAAACGGGATTCATGGGCATTAAAGATTTTTCACTGGGCTCGAAATGAAAAAAGTCCCGCCTGACATGAGACGGGACTTTTAATGACGTTGTTTTTTCTATGAGGCAGGCATGTTCACTTCCTTTAACTCGTCTCCTAGATACTCACGCTCATTGGGCCCCAGTATTCCAAGGGAGAGACAGATGAGCGTCCACAAATGGACGGTTTGGTACTTTCCCTCGAAGTGATGGGCAATATCGTGAATCTGTGCATGACAGTTGTGGCACGCAGCAACGCAGTAATCAGCACCTGTGGCCACAATCTGGTCGAACTTAACCTTGCCATAGGCCCGACGTTCATCGGCATACCCTGACTGGAGGAATCCTCCGCCTCCGCCACAGCAAAAATTGTTCGACTTGTTCGGCCACATCTCAATAAAATTCTCTTCTCCCACAACAGACTTGACCACAAAACGCAAGTCCTCTGCTACAGGATCACCGTAGCTCTTGCGGATGATCTGACAGGGGTCCTGCACTGTGAACTTAAGCTTCAACTCCTTATTCCAATCGGAGTTGACCTTCAGCTTTCCTTCCCGGATCCATTTGGCATAATATTGATATATGCTTGCAATTTCAAAGTCGTAAGGGATCTTGAATTTCCTCAGTCCTTCCAGGACTGAAAAGGTGACGTGCCCTCATTCGGTATTGAGATAGACCTTGCACCCCAGGTCCGCGCAGTGCATAATGCTGGTCCGTGTGACATGCTCCCAGGACTTGTCGTCGGCAAGGAACATGCAGTAGTTTTCCCCGGCCCACCCCTTGCTGCCGTATGTCCAGTCGGCACCAACAAGGTGCAGGATTTTCCATAAGGGGATGAGCTCATCCGGTTCGGTCACCGGTTCCCTGGAATTTTGGTTCAAGAAGAAATGGGCCCCCTTCTTATCTATCGGGGCCTGGAGTTCCTCCCAGCCCGGTTGGGTCTCCTTCACCTCTTCGAGCACATCTTCTACCACAAATGTGAAGTCCTCGGGAGATGCCCCCATGGCGCTGCCACTGTCATTTCGCAGTGCCATATCACAGGATCCAAGGATCCCCTTGGGCCGCTCTTCACGGGGCCATGTGGTACGGGCATTGTAAACCAAACGGGGGATATCGATCTGCATGGGGCAGGCATAGATGCAACGTTGGCACCCCGTACACATCCATACCCAGGGCGATTTTGTGGCCTCTTCATCCAGACCGAGAAGGATCATTCTCAGAAACTTCCTGGGGTCCATATCTGCAAGACCCGTGGCAGGACAGCCTGCAGAACAAGTCCCACAGTTGAGGCACAGATCCAAATTACCGCCTCCAGGGATGACCGCCATGACCTCCTTCTTGAAGCTTTTTGTCACTTTATCCAGATCTATTGCTTGTTCAGCCATAAGGATCTACCTCCCTTTATACATTCTGAGCCAGGACAACCCCCGGCTTATCCGTCTCGACCACGTCTCCTGGTTTGTCCAGGAAGCTGGCATAAGTGACGGCTATGCCAAGCTTCTTTGCTGCCTCTTCCACGGTGGGCGGAAGCTCTGGCTGGGTCAGGAGCACGACCAGGTCAAAGGTCTCGGCCTTTTCACCACCTGCATCGAACTTGACCTCAATGTCCTTGTTTTCTCCGGACTGGGCCAACTCGACGACTGTGCCATTGATGAAGTTAATGCCAGAGACCTTGTCCAGGTCCCCGCCGGCACTTGCCTTAAAGGCGTCCATGTCCGGTGAGATGAAGCTTATTTCCGCCCCGTCTATCTTCTTTTGGGCGAGTATGGCCTCATTTACGCCAAAGATGAGCGTGGCATCACGGACCTTGTCGTCGCTGGCACCAAAGCCTTGGACAAAGGCAATCTTCTTGGGGATCTCACCGTCCTGGGGCCGCATCATGAGCCCGTTACTGGGACCCGTGTCGGCAGCCAGCATCCTCTCCACTTGAAGATCAGTGACCACATTCATGTGCTTGTTGCCAACATTGCCGGAAATAGGCGCAATTCTTCGCTGCATCCCAGACGTCAGGATCACCTTATCTACTGCCAGGTCCACATCCTGATCCGGCATCTCAAAGTTAATCGCCTCGGGCTTACACTCTGCCCAGCACAGGGCACAGCCCAGGCACCTCCGGCAGCTCAAGCACCTTTTGGCTTCGGCAACAGCCACATCTTCGGGAAAGCCGGTCTCGACCTCGTCGAAGTTGTGGTGTCTCGCCTCTACAGAGATCTCAGGCATCTCCGCCCTCTTGGCCGGAATATCCTGAAAGTCGATTACGTATCTGCCTTTCTTCTCGTAGATATACATTTTACTTCTTCCCTCTCAGATATTTGTGAATGGATTCAGCTGCCTTCATGCCACCTGCACAGGCCCGAACCGCGATGTTCGCGCCCGTAGCAGCATCGCCTGACGCAAAAACCCCTTCCACATTGGTTTCAAAGGTCTCAGGGTTTACCTCGAAATTGAGCTTCCTGCCAAAGGTAAAGCCGTGTTTCTCATCTACGATGGTGTTGTCCGTGACCTGGCCAATGGCCCCAAAGATGGCATCTGCGTCCATGACAAACTCAGAGCCTTCGACGGGCACAGGCTTTCGCCTGCCACTGGCATCGGGCTCACCAAGTTCCATCTTGAGACACTGCATCCCGACGGCCTTGCCATCCTTGACAACCACTTCCTGGGGGGCCGTCAGAAAATTGAATATGACCCCTTCGTGCTCGGCCGCGTCTACTTCCCATGGGCTTGCAGGCAATTCGTTGCGGGTTCGACGGTATAGCAGGTTCACCTCATCAAAGCCTGCACGGAGGCAAGTTCTGGTGACATCCATGGCCACATTGCCCCCTCCTATCACGATCGCCTTGCCCTTGGTGATGGGGAACTCTTTGCCGAGAGCCATATTCCTTAAGAGATGGATCCCTTCAAAGACCCCCTCGGCATCCTCGTTCTTGACCCTGATGCTCGTACCCTTGTGGGCGCCAATGGCAATGAGCACGGCATCGTGGTCCTTCTTTATGTCGTCAAAGCTAATGTCCTGTCCGATGCGAACGCCGCACTTTATCTCCACACCGTGCTTTGTGATGAACTCAATATCCTTGGACAGGATTTCCCAGGGAAGACGGTATTCGGGAATCCCTACGCGAAACATCCCGCCCGGCTGGGGCAGGGCCTCATAGACCGTGATCTTCTGGTACCCAGAACGAGCGAGGTGATAAGCACATGTCAATCCGCTGGGGCCGGCACCAAGAATGGCGATCTTCTCGGAGAAGGTCTCCTCGGGCTGAAATATCTTGGGTTCAATATTATTGTCGAGTTCATAGTCCGCCACGAAACGCTTTAAGAAACAGATGCTGATGGGCTCGTCCTTGTACTGACGGTTGCACTCGGCTTCACACGGATGGGGGCAGATACGGCCGATGCTAAGCGGAAAGGGAAGTCTCTCTCGGATCGCGGCCAAAGACTCAGCATACTTGCCATCTGCAATGTAGCCCACATACGTTCGAATCGGCAAATTGATCGGACAGGTCCGCTGACATACGGGCATGTCCTCCTTATAAATGTTGTACTGACCCGAACCCGAATCAAAAAAGTCCACGGCCGTGCGCCACTCCAACCCCTCATTGTAGTCGTCATACATATGGATAGGGCAGACCGTGATACATTTTCCGCACTCATCACACTTCTCAGGATCAACCCGGGGGGTCCGGCAATGAATCTTTGCCTTGTACTGGCCGTTGTCACCAACCAGTGCCTCTACGTCGGCGTTTCTGAGAAACTCGATGTTGTCGTTACTCTTAAAGGCGGCAAGATCAGGCGCGGCAAAGGCATCGCCGTTTGTCATGATCTTGTCTTGAGGGATCCGTTCCCCGCCAAAGCTGGGAAAGTGCTCCGCAACATAGACCTTGTTGCCGGCAGCTGCCTCAGACAAGGCCGCCTGGATTCCAGCCGCTCCTGCACCTAATACTAGAACTTTCTTCTCAGCCACCGCTAGCACCTCCCTCCTTCAGCAGATTTAAACCTGTAAATGGGCGATGTTCCTTCCACGCCATCCATTTCCACAAATCCCCTGCGCTTTAATGCCAGCACGTATTTGAGGGTATCAGGCGCGGGGAGCTCCAACTCCTTGGCCAGATCCTTTACCGCAGTGGGCTTTTTCTCAAGGGCCGCCATGATCGAATAAGTGGCCATCTCATCTATCACAATCCCGCTCAAGGTCCGGTTGATTTCATGCTCGGTAAAAACCTCTCCGTACTTGTTGCCTTGGGCCGCGTCGATAAAGACCGGTTTCTTGCCCACCACCCAGCGTAGCTTGGGACCTGCCAGGCATTGGTAAGCAATCTCGAGCTTCTCTTTGAGTTCGGGCATGCCGACCTTGTCACCTGTGCCAAGGGGGCCAATCTCTTTGATCTGCTCTACGAATTCCGTATTATGCTGGGCGAACCTTGCACCTTCTGCAGAAGAGAGGTTCCGAAACTGAAGCCGCGTAGGGTTGAGCCCTGCATAGGCAAGCACCTCTGTTGCCATATCGAGTTTGTGCTTGGCCATGAAGTTGCCGCTGATGTAGTGACAATCACCAAAGTAACACCCAATCACCAGCACACCATCAGCTCCGTTCACAAAGGCATCAGCCACGAGGGCCGGGTCTACTCTACCTGTACACATCACCCGAATCACTCTGATATCGGGCGGATATTGCATCCTGGACACGCCAGCGAGGTCAGCTGCAGAGTAGCCTCACCACGTGCAACAGAATGTCAGAATCTTTGGATGGAAATCTGCCATGGGGTCACCTCCTTATTTATTCAGAAAAGCATGCATTTGTGCTTCTATCTGCGTATCATTAAAGGCATTGATGCTGATGGCATGACGATAGCAAGTGGCCGCACAGATCCCGCACCCCTTGCACGAGGCAGAGATCAACTTCACCTTGCGACCTTCAGGGGTATCTTCCAGGTCTAGGGCGCCGTATGGACAGAGGGCCACACAAAGGCCGCAACCCCTGCACGCCTCTTTATCTACAAAGGCCGCCACAATCGGCTCAATAACGACCTTATCCTGGGCCAGGACCGTAACAGCGCGAGTTGCAGCCGCCTGGGCCTGTGCGATACACTCATCAATGGGTTTGGGATAGTGGGCGATACCGCACACAAAGGCACCGTCTGTGGAAAAGTCCACCGGCCGCAGTTTCATGTGGGCCTCCAGGAAGAACTTCTCCTGGTTCAAGGTGACCTTCAGCATATTGGCCAGTTCTTCGGTGCCTCTTGGCTCGATACGCGTGTAAAGCGTAACGAAATCTGGATGAAGGACGAGGGGGCGACCTAGAACGTGGTCCGTAACCGTTACCTGAAGCTTTCCGTCA
>Ga0272444_10006390_pt1 | contig 10061 bp, 3 predicted proteins | sample SSMForm13_FD_201033 | JGI IMG/M metagenome (GOLD analysis project Ga0272444, IMG submission 201033) | Marine sediment archaeal communities from Little Sippewissett salt marsh, Falmouth, MA, United States - SSM-Form-13 | ecosystem: Environmental > Aquatic > Marine > Wetlands > Sediment ...
GCCATGACCTTCACCATCTATTACGATTCCACCGGAGCGGCCTCAATATGGACCGAGACGCAGCCGGCGGTGGAGGTCACGTCGGGGATCTTCAACGTTCTTCTGGGCAGTGTCAATCCCATATCGGAAGGATTGTTTGGCGGGAGCCCCTCGCGCTGGCTGGGCGTTCAGGTGGGAGGTGACCCGGAGCTCACGCCCCGGCAGAGGATCGTCACGGTTGCCCATGCCTTCCACGCCGCTGTGGCCGAGACGGCCAACTACGCACTGAACGCACCGGTCGCCGGCGACGGGGATTGGACCATCGTGGGCAACGACATGTATTCAGCTGTATCGGGCGACGTGGGCATCGGAACGACGGTTCCCGCGGCCCCGCTGCATATTGATTCCCAAGGCAATACCGAACTGAGGATCGAACATGATGATGTGGAGAACACCATCTCCTTTTATGCCAGCACGAATAAGACGGGCTATATCTCTAAAGACGACGATTCCGAATGGTTGGGATTCAGCGCGGATGGATCCAACGATCACATGATCATTCGGGAAACCACCGGGAATGTCGGCATAGGAACCCTGGCGCCGTCGCATCCCCTGCATGTGGTGAATCCCTCGAATGTCAATTTCTCCAGAGCTATATATGGAGCGTCCACCTCCACGGGCACCGGGCAGCAGATCTGGGGTGTGGCCGGCGAGGTGAACACCTCCACGTTCGGTAACGCCGGCGCGGGAGTCTACGGGTTCGCCAGTAATGCCACCGGCGCGGCGTGCGGCATACGAGGAGAGGCGGTTGGGGAAAACGGCCGTGGCGTCCGGGCCTGGGCCACCCATACGACCGGGGAGAACTACGGCATCTATGCCGAGACCTCCAGCCCCAACGGCTACGCCGGGTATTTCCGGGGAGGGATGAACTATTTCGATGGCGACGTGGGCATCGGAGTGACTTATCCCTCCCATGCTCTTGATGTCGCCGGTGATATCAACGCCAACGGAACTCTTCATCTTAACGGTTTTTCAGTCCTGCGCCGCTCATTTACCAACAATCTGATGGTAGGCAGGGGGGCCGGTGAAAACAACACCGGCGATCACAACACCTTCGTGGGCGACAGCACCGGGGTGAACAACCAGGATGACGGCAACACCTTCCTGGGAACCTGGGCCGGCAGGGACAACACCACCGGCCTGTACAATACCTTCCTGGGCATGGGGGCTGGATATGAAAATTCGACGGGAGACTTTAACACTTGTGTGGGCGTCAGCGCCGGCGGTGATATTACCAGCGGTTTTTCCAACGTGTGTTTGGGATATAACTCCGGCACAAACATCACCACTGGCGATCTCAATGTCTGCCTGGGTAATTATGCCGGGTATAATAACAGCACCGGCAACTCGAACGTCTTCATCGGCTTGCAGGCGGGGTACAACGAGACCGGCTCGGACAAGCTGTACATCGCCAATGGGCCAAATGATTCCGATGTACTGATTTACGGCAATTTTTCGACCGGCCTCGTGGGCATCGGGACCACCAGCCCGACCGATGATCTGGAGGTGGTGGGGGAGGTCGATATCACCAGCGCCGTGAATACACAGGTGCTCGATGTGTACAGCACCGCCTACACCAGTGGCCAGATGGTGAATGTACAGACCACTCAGGATGTGGTGAGTAGTGGGGATCTGCTCCAGCTGAAGATGGGGAGCACTTCGAGCGCGACCTGTCAATTCATCGAATGCGAACGGGGCGCCGATGTCGAGTTCAAGGTCGAGGGAGACGGAAACGTTTATGCGGACGGGACCCTCCACACTCCCGCTGACTTCTCTGAGATGATCGCCGTCAGCCCGGGAGCTTCCACGGTGGAGCCGGGAGATGTGATAGTCATCGATCCCGCCAGTTTACGGGCGGCGGTGAGATCCTCACAGCCGAGATCGACACTGGTGGCCGGTATCTACAGCACAAAACCAGGAGTCCTTGGATCTGAAAGGGACTGGGATAAGCCAGTGAAGGGCGAGGACGAGGAGAGAGGCACCTACACCATGGAGGAGATGGCCGCCCAGTTCAACGAGGTGCCCCTGGCGGTGGTGGGCATCGTGCCCTGCAAGGTCAGCGCCGAGAACGGTGCCATCCGCCCGGGGGACCTGCTGGTCACCTCGGCCACGCCGGGTCACGCCATGCGTGATGCGGATCCCAGAACTGGCACGGTGGTCGCGAAAGCGCTGGAGTCGCTGGGATCGGGCACCGGGGTGATCAAGGTGCTGGTGACGCTGCAGTAAGACATAACCGTAGGGGCACGGCGTGCCGTGCCCGCTTTCAGGGCCCTCCCGAAATGTTTCAGGAGGGCCTTTTTGTATCGGCATGAAAAAGAAATTTATTCCTTGACAATTGTTCTGAAGTATGATAGAATTTATTTGGTGAAAACGTGTCTATTTTATCTGATGATGTAATCGTCCTTTTCCCTGGTAAGGATCAGGGATTTAAGGCGAGCGCCTAAACCTGAGGGGGTGTTTTCGATGAGAGCGACAGCATTGCTTATGTTGCTGATGTTGGTTCTGCTGCCGGCGATGGCCCTGGCCGATGTGCCCGGTTTGATCAGCTACCAGGGCATGCTCACCGATGATGACGGTGTGGCCTTGGACACCACGGTCTCTATGACCTTTTCCATTTATGTCGATTCAACAGGGCCAAACTTTGTGTGGACTGAGACGCAACCATCGGTGAGCGTTAATGATGGACTGTTTAATGTTTTGCTGGGCCGGGTGAATCCCATCCCGGGCACGGTTTTCGACGCAGTGTCACGATGGCTCAGCGTCAGAGTGGGGAGCGATCCTGCGCTACAGCCCAGGCAGCGTATCGCCAGTGTTGGGTATTCATTTCGGGCCGCCGAGGCCGATACGGCCGATTACGCTCGCAGCGCCACTGCTGCCAGTGATGGAGACTGGACCATCTCAGGCCCCAATATGTACTCTGCGGTAGCTGGAGATGTGGGCATTGGGACAGCCACACCCGAAGAAAAACTGCACGTCAATTATGGCAGCATCCAGATCTCGGGAGACGGAGATTCCTACCTGAGCCTCATATTTGACGATGAAGATACGGGGAATGAATTTTCCATCGTCGGTCATGAGAATCTGAAGTTGAACACCAATGGGATCACGAGGCTTGCCATAACTCCCAACGGTAATGTGGGCATCGGGGCGATGCCGCCTTCGTCTACGCGCAGGTTGGATGTCCAGACGACGAGCGGTCTAGGAATTTACGGTCAAAACAGCGATGCCAGTTACGCCGCTCTTTATACGGAAAACATAGGCGGCGGGCCAGCGGCCTATTTCTATAGAGGCGATGTCATCGTTGGGCTGGACGATGTGGGCATCGGGACGACGACCCCATCGGCCAAACTCCATGTGGTGGGCAGCGGCGGCAACTACGGCTACATGGGCCACAGCAGTTACGGAGTGTATGGCTACAGCAGTGGCGGCTACGGCGTGTATGGCAATAGCAGCAGCCTCTATGGTGTGGGTGGCCACAGCAGCAGCGGTTACGGTGTCTATGGCACCAGCACCACCAATACTGGTGTGCGTGGTTACAGCACGGGTAGCTACGCAGTGTACGGCTCCAACAGCGACGGCCCTTACGGCTACCTGGGAAGTGGCAATTTCGGTGCGTATGGTTACAGCGCCACCAATTACGGCGTGTATGGCAGCAGTAACAGCAGTTACGGTGTACGCGGTTATAGCAGCAACAGTTATGGCGTTTATGGCTCCTATAGTGGTGGCAACTTCGGCTACCTGGGTAGCAGCAGCTATGGCGTGTATGGCTACAATGGTGGCAACTATGGCTACCTGGGAGGTGACGATTACGCCGTGTGGGGCTATGAATCTACCAATGGCAATGTCGGCCTCTTGGCGTCTGCCGGTTACGGGGTATATGGCCAAAACGGCGGCGGCACTCATTATGGTGGTATCGGCGGCAGCGATAAAGGCGTCTATGGCGCCAGCAGCAGCGGCTACGGCGTGTATGGCATCAGCAGCAGCGGTTATGGGGTGTATGGCATCAGCGGAGGCGGCTACGGAGTGTATGGAAAAAGTGAATCATCAAGCACCGGGACCATCGCAACCTATGGTTATCATGATGATGATACTGATGGGACGGATTATCATTATTTCTCCACCATGTGCGGCGTCGTCGGACATGCAGAATATGGTACAGATTACCATTGTGGTGTTCAGGGTTTAACGTACAGTGGTGATCCTGGAAATAGGGCATCCGGTGTCCACGGTCGTTTTTCTAATTTATACACCATTTGGGGATCGCTGGCCTATAAGACATCGGCAGATGCTTTGTATGGTGGTTACTTCACAAGCTACGCTTCTGGTACCGGCAAAGGCTCACTGGGAAACGCGGCCCAGACAGCGGTGGGTTTGGGTTCCTGGGGTGATCTCTTTGGCGCCGACATTCATGGTAAGATATACGGCGTCTATGCTGAGGGTGGTAATTATAGCCTCTATTCCCACGGAACCGTTTTCAAAGACGAGCTGGATGTTCATCTGCAGCATATGGAGGGCAAGTCAACCTCTGTCCTCTACACCAATGTGTCCACGGATGTGACCGTTCAGACCAGCGGTTTCAGCACATTGTCCAAAGGCACCTGCCTCATCGAGTTCGATGATGATTTCAAGAAGGTGGTCTCGCCGGATGTGCCCGTTATCGTGACGGTCACGCCCACGGGAAATTCCAACGGGGTTTATGTCTCCGAGGTGACCAAGGACGGGTTCACCGTGTTGGAGAACAATGGTGGCAAGAGCAGTGTGACCGTCACCTTCATCGCCATCGGGCGCCGTGCCGGCTATGAGGATCCCCAACTGCCTGCAGAGGTTATCTCTTCCGATTATGTGGTCAAGCTTTCCCGGGGCCTGCACAATGACGCCGACACCGAGACAGATGGTGAAGGATTGTACTACCAGGGCGGACAGCTTACTGTGGGCAAGCATCCCTCTGTTTTGCCTGACCCGGATGGGCGCCGCGTAGAATCTGAGGAGATAAAGAAGAGACGCCGAGACATTTTAGAGACCCAAGAGCAGGACAGACTTGAGAGAACGCGAATGGAGGAAGAGCACCGGAAGGTGTTGGCGCTTCAGCGCAAAGAAAGCGTTGAGAGAGAGAACCCGGTGGAAGAGGCTCGCAGAATGGAGGAAGAACAGAGGAAGAGGCTGGTAGCTGAAGAAAAACGAAGCCGGTAGAGAGAGATTCCTTTCTGAAAGCATATCGGACGTGAGATGAATTTCGAGAGAGAATAGTGGACTGAAGCTCCAAGTCGGTTCTGCATCGAGGCATTCGGTTTCGTGTCTGTAGTGAGATGAACGGGCAAGATCTAAGCTCCCAAATTACGCCTGTAGCCTGATCGTGTTACGGAAAAGCCGGACACAGACTGTTTCATTTCGTAAAAGAAAATATGTCAATATTCTTTTTGCGGAAGCATAGAGCGTCGCGCCCTGTTCAGGTCCACCGGAGAGGCTTCGCAGGACCTTTTTTCGGTTCGCGGGATTTTCTCCTTGACAGATGCATGCCTTTATGATAAAATGAAATAGCAAATTTCTTGATATTATTTCGCATTAAATCGTATGCAGCAAACCATCTCTCATCTCAAGGAGGACCGCCATGAGGACGGTTTTTTTTGCAGTTCTGCTTTCGACCGCTCTATTATCGTCGGTAGCCCAGGCCGATGTGCCCGGTTTGATCAGCTACCAGGGCATACTCACCGATGACGACGGGGTGGCATTGGATGCCACCGTCGCCATAACATTTTCCATTTACACCGACTCGACGGGAGGAAGTCAGTTATGGACTGAAACGCAGTCGGCAGTTTCGGTGAGCCAGGGAGTCTTTAACGTCCTTCTGGGCAGGGTGAATCCTATCTCGGATGCCGTTTTTTCGGCTGCTTCCTGCTGGCTGCAGATACAGGTGGGAGGCGATCCGTTGATGCAGCCCCGACAGAGAATTGTGGCGGTGGGGTATGCCTTCCGGGCCGCCGAGGCCGATACCGCCGATCACCTCAGGGGCGGAGGCGGCGGCAGCGATGGGGACTGGACGATTGTGGGCAATGACATGTATTCCGCCGTGTCGGGCAATGTGGGCATCGGCACGACGAGCCCGAACGTGAGGCTGTCTCTGGGAACGGATATCAATGTACCGAAAATCGCGCTCTACGATGTGGTCGGTGACTTTTACGGGTTTGGAATTGCCGACGGCCGGATCACGATTCATACCAGCGATGTCGAACAGGTGGCCATATCCAGCACGGGTAACGTGGGCATCGGCACATGGCTTCCCCTGAAGAAATTGCATCTGCTCAGGCAATACGAACCCGTGAGCCTTCGGCTCGAGGATTGGGGTAATATATATTATGACCTGACCGTCGACAGCCTGGCGCTGAACATCGGCTCGGTGCTGAACAGCGATGTGCTGGTGCTGAAATCGGGCAACGTGGGCGTCGGCACGGCGAATCCGGATGCCAGACTGACTGTCGAAGGCCCCTACGGTAGTTATGCCTTTGCCAAGATCAATCAGACCGGAACCCGTCACTATATGGGATTGCGATTGGACAGGAATGATGCTGAGAAATGGCTCCTGGGCATGGATTCTGGGAGCGATAAACTTCTCTTCAGAAAAACGGCCAGCAGCAATGTGATGGTCATCGATACAGTGGGCAACGTGGGTATCGGCACCGCCAATCCGCAACGCCGATTGCACATTTCAGGGGCCAATCCGAGAATCGTCATCGAGGCTGGCTCAAGCAATCCGGAGATCAACATGCAGAGTACCGGTGATCCCTCCTCCGAGATCTGGTCTCTGTACAAGGACAGCATCACCGATGATCTTCGCTTCTATCAGAACGGAAACAGGGTGACATTTCAAAAGACCACCGGCAACGTCGGCATCGGGACAACATCGCCGGGGCAGAGGCTCACTGTCCGGGGGAACATACTGATAGAGAGCATCGGAACGGGTGTGCCCGTCGTTGAACTGGGCGAAGGGCTGGACTACGCAGAGGGTTTTGATGTGTCGAATGCCCAGGAGATCGGTCCCGGCTCCGTGCTTGTCATCGATCCCGATCATCCGGAAAAATTGAGGATGTGTGATCAGCCTTATGATAGAAAAGTGGCCGGCATCGTGGCCGGAGCCCGGGGCCAGGGATCCGGCGTGCGCCTGGGAACAGGCCGGTTCGACCATGATGTGGCCCTGGCCGGGCGGGTGCACTGCAATGTGGATACTCATTACGGAGGGATCTCACCGGGAGATCTGTTGACCACCTCCCCCACGCCTGGACACGCCATGGTCGTCAAAGACTACTCCAGGGCGCAGGGCGCCATCCTGGGAAAAGCCATGCAGGAGCTGGGGAAAGATCAGAAGGGACAGATACTGGTGCTGGTGACCCTGCAGTGACCGGGAGGAGACCATCATGAGAACGTATGTGATTTCGATCATGATCGCCTCCCTGGGGATCATTGCGGCGATATCGCCCGGTCAGGCTCAGGTGGTCACCAAGGATGATGCCCGGGCCCTGGCCAGCGGCTGGATCGATGTGATCATCCAGAACGAGGGCGGTTGGGGTGGTGCCAAGGCCGCGGAGGTGGCCGATGTCCAGGAGTTCAGTCGGGGGGATCGGGTGCTGGGTTACTTCTGCCAGGTGAGGCCCAGGGGTTATATCGTCGTCTCCCTGCGCAGGGAGCTGGTGCCGGTGAAGGCTTACTCCGCGACCAGCGATCTGGAGCCCCGGCTCGACGAGGGCATGGCCGATCTGATCAAGGGGGGCATAGAGCAGGTCCTGGATCACATCGAACGGCAGCTCGGTCCGGTGGGAGACGTCTGGACGGAAGAGCTGGTCACCATCATCGGCGTCGACTACCGGCCAACCTGGGAGGAGCTGGAGCGGGGCGGCTTGAAGATCAACTACCAGTCAGGCGATATCCTGCTGACCTCCTCCTGGCACCAGGGCATTCCTTATAATCTAGACTGTCCGGGTCCTCCGCTTGGCGATGACTGTACATCGGCCTTTTGCTTTGTGGGTTGTGTGGCCACCGCCGGCGCCCAGATCATGCGCTACTGGAACTGGCCGCCATATGGTGTGGGCAGTCCTTACGACGACTCCATTGCCTGGTGGAACATGCCCGATACGCTGCACACAAACGCACCCGCAGCCCTCGTCGACGCCGTCGCCGAGCTGTGCCACGAGATCGGCATCGCGGTGGGGATGGATTACTGCGAGGGGGAATCTCATCCCTGTGCATCGACGAGCGAAACAGAGGACATGATGAACGTGTATGAGGATCACTACCGTTACCACGAAGACTGCAGCAAACGGGATCGCAACGATTACAGCGCAGTGGACTGGTTCGAGCTGATGAAAATCGATCTCAATATCAACCGGCCGATTCAGTACCGAGTGGAGAATCACTCCATCGTGGCCGACGGATGGCTGGAAATCGGCGGTATCCCGATCCGGCAGTATCACATGAACTATGGCTGGGACAATAATGCGACCACCTGGTATTCGCTGGATTCACTATATCTGGGCGGGATCGACGAGGAATACATGCTCATCGGCATCTATCCAGCGCAATCGATGCATAACTACATCGAGGATGGGACCTACCCCCGGGACTCATTCCCCTTCCGCTATTTTGACCGGGACATCACCGGCAATAACGCCATCTTCGAGAGCGGCCAGTATCTTCAGTTCATGCCCAATATCCGCCTGGAGTGCACCAGCACCACCGGAGGCTCCATTCGATTCTATGGCTCGAGCTCTGACACCACCTATTTTTACACCAGAGGGAACGCCTCCGATGGCGCGCGCATCTACGGTGGGGCCATCAAGCTGAGCCGATATGGCGGTATGAAGTTCTATTAGAAGCAGCCGGAAGAGGCGGGTGTGAAAAAGTTTCTTCTCATCATACTGATACCATCCCTGGCGATAACGGCGTTCAGTTCGCCGGGCCTTGGGGAGACGGTCATCGCCAGCCAGGCCGAACTGCTGCGCGGATATGACCAGAGCGATCGAGTCTATACGTGGGTGCAGATCGACAGCCTGATCTCCTATTTTCACCAGAGGAAGATCGGTGAAGCCACCGTGGAGAAGGACTTCATTCGCTATATCTTCAACATCAACACCGGCGAGCTGGTCGAACAGACCACACGATGGCGGGAGGGTTTGCCGGAGAGGGTCAGCCCGACGATCACCAGGGGGCAGGTGGAGGCAAGGGTCGAGGGCGTGGTGGACACTACCAGGTTGTACTTTATATCTCCCGACACCGACGTCTACCCCGTCACCCCCAGGCCGACGAACCCGTGCTGGATCGTGACCAGCCGCGACGGGGACAGGCTCATCATCACCATCTTCGACGCCATCACCGGTGAGAAACTGGGCCACGGGATCCCGCCTCCGTCTGCAGGACTCAGCTTGACCGGCCCCGGAGTGGACGATATCAACGATTGCTCCGACCCCTGGACCGCCTGGTACGAGAATGCCAGGGACTGGTTCGAGACCTTCGGCTATCCGACGACGCTTCTGGAGTACCCCAGGACATCTACGATCCAGAGCTATATTCAGAGCGATGAGATGGCCGTGTTTTACGAGCAGGCCCACGGCGGGAGCTGGGAATTTCGAAATTGGTGTCCTGAATACACCACCGCGGGCGATATAGAGACGTGGCTCGACGGATTTGCCAGCGTGCCGTTCGCCTTTATTGGCAGCTGCGATGGGCTGTGCGATACCAGCGATAACCACCTCTCCTATGAGTTCAGAAAAGGTTCGCAGAAAGGCGCCGTGACGGTCGGGTATTGCGGCATGGCCGGTCCAAGCTGTGGTTTGCCGTGTTATGAGTACTCGGTGGACTGGCAAAACACCCTGTTCAACTGGATGGCCACCGGGAACACCGTATTAACTGGCTTTAATCAAGCCAACTTAGCGTATCCCACCTGCGCAAGTGGCAACTGTATGCGCATTGCCGGAGACACCAGCGTGAGATTGGTGTCGCCGTTGATCCGGAGCCTGTGCGGCGATGTCTATGAC
>Ga0272444_10006393_pt1 | contig 10061 bp, 8 predicted proteins | sample SSMForm13_FD_201033 | JGI IMG/M metagenome (GOLD analysis project Ga0272444, IMG submission 201033) | Marine sediment archaeal communities from Little Sippewissett salt marsh, Falmouth, MA, United States - SSM-Form-13 | ecosystem: Environmental > Aquatic > Marine > Wetlands > Sediment ...
GCTCCAGGTGATCTTCCTCGTTGATCATCAGGCTCTCGGCCTCATCGTGCCCGAAGGCCACGCCGCGGATGCCTTCGCCGCCGGCCAGTTCGCGGCTGATCAGGTGGCGCTCCACCAGGAACTGGCGGTCGACGTGGCTCGTGTCGTCAAGTTCCAGGAAGCAGAAGTCCTTGAACAGGCCGAGTTCCTGGATAGCGCGGCAGACCTGGGTCTGCACGTCGCGTCGCTGCTCGTCGGTCATCCGCCTGAGGAAGGGATAGCCCGCGACGTTCCGAGCCAGGCGGATGCGGGTGGAGATCACCACGCCCGATTCCGGTCCGTCGCCGCGAAGCCATTCCCCGGCCGAGCCCACCAGCTCACTCAGTTCCATCGGCGGTTTCCTTTTCCTTGATCAGGTCGCGCAGCCTGGCTGCCTCCTCATAGTCCTCGTGCTCGACCGCCTGGCGCAGCTGGCGGCGCAGCGTCATCAGGTCTCGCTGCTTCTTCTGACTCTCGCCCGCTCGCATGGGGAGCTTCCCCGTGTGCTCCACCGTGCCGTGAACCTTCTCCAACAGGGGGTCCAGGGCCTCGCGGAACACCTCGTAGTCGTTCGGGCAGCCCAGACGCCCTTCGCTGCGGAACTCGGCGTAGCTGATGTTGCAGTCCGGACACGCCGTGTCCGCCAGCTCCGCGACGTCGCTGTGCGCCGAGATGAAGGCCGTCAGAAGGTCCTGGAGGCTGACGTGCGTCTTGATGGTGTACCCTTCATCCTTGGCGCACTGTTCGCACAGGTGCTTCTCGATCTTCTGGTTCTTGACGATCTCCGTGAGGTGGACCGTCGCAACGTTCTTCTTGCACCGCTCGCAGATCATAGCGCACCTGGAGAATAAGGGGGTTGCTGTCGCGTGACCCGTTACCGGTCACCATCAATCATATCGGCTCGGCAGGGGGATGTCAATCCAGCCTTGATCGGCGTGTTACCGCAACTTCTTCAGCGCCCGGGCGACGGCCGCGTTGCCGGGGCACCGCTTCGCCAGGTCGGTGTAGAAGGCCACGAGCCGCGCCTTCATGCCGGCGGGCTTGGCCATCTCGTCCAGGCCCCACGTGTCGGTCAGTCGATAGTTGACCCGTCGCGCCCACAGCCGCATGGCGTCGTCGGCGTCGCCGGCCTTCGCCGCGGCAATGACCGCGCTACGGTGAGCCGGGCCTTCGCAGTCGCCTGCTAGAACATCCAGAAATCCGCAAGCCACAGGGCCGGGGCTCGCAAGTGCCACAGCCTCTCGGCCTTGACCTCCCGGGCCTTCACCTCGGCTTCCTGCGCGGCTCGCAGCTTCGCCATCGCGCCGAAATGCAGCGGATTGAAGGCCGTGCGCCGGCGGGTCGCCTCCTGGGCCTGCCGGTCCAGCTCCTCGGTGTGCTGCTCGTGGGTCAGCGTGAGCAGGTCGACGTAGCTCATCTCGGCATTGGCCGGCAGCTTGACCGTGAAGCGTCTGCCCTCCGCGGCCTCGACGTCCACCGCGGTGTCCCCCGGCTGGTCCGGCGTCACCAGGAGGTCAAAGATCCCCACCGTCACCGGATCGTCCGCCCGCACGGCCTTGCGCCCGGCGGCGTTCACTCGCGCCAGCTCCGAGGGTGCCTTCGCCGTCACCTTCACCCGCATGGACTCCGCCAGGGGGTGGCGGTCGAGCCATCCTTCGAGTGCCTCGTCGGGCTTGAGCTTGGCCGACGCGGCGCCGGCTGCCTTCTTCGCCGCGCCCCAGCGCTCGACCGCCATCTTCCGCGAAAGCTCCAGCCACGCCGGCGGGCGAATGATCGCCTTGCTCATCTCGAAGTGGTACCGGATCGGCTGGCGCCCGCGCGCCAGGTACGGCTCCAGCTTCCTGTCGAAGACCTCCCGCCGCCATGCGTCAGCCGTCTTCTCCAGGCCGGCCATCGCCTGCCGCAGCGCCTCCCGCTCCTCCGGCGCTCGCTTCGCCGCTTCAGGGTTCTTCAGACACCACTGCTGCGCCGCACGCCAGAGGACCGCCGCGAAGGCCAGCGACCGCTCCCTGGTCTTCGCCGCCTCTGCCATCTCCTGGGCCAGGCCCTGCATCGTCTGCGGCAGCTTGCCCTCCCGCATCCGCTCAAAGAACGCATAGGCCGGGTCCGCGGCCTGCTCCGCCGTCAGGTCCGGCAGCCCCTTCTCCGCAACCGGTGGGGGATGCTTCCGGCCGACCGGCGGCACTTGGGACGCATACCATTGCAGGATGCGCCATTCGATTCCCGGCGCCACCTCCGCCTTCGGATCCGCCCACGCCATCCGGTGCGGACGTGCCGCCCGCTCCGGCGCCTTCGGCTGTGACTGCTCCTGCGTGCCTGCCGCCGCAGGAGACGCCTCCTGGCCCGCGGCTGCGCCCCCCAGCGCCCCGAGACACACCGCGATTCCGGCCGCGGTCCGCAGGGCCGCCGGGACGTGCCACACCTCGCGGTAGCACGTCATGCCATTGCGGCGCATCAGCCAGCACCCGCCGCCGCACGCCGGGGCATACCGGCACCCCGCGCAGCGGCCCTCCGGCTTCCAGCGGCGCAGTTCGGCAAAGCCGTCGCCCCAGATGGACGCCAGCGACAGTCGCCGCAGGTTGCCGGCACTGGCCGACGGGTCCACCGTCGTGCATGGCACCACCTCGCTGTCCGGCAGGACGACGCACTGGGCCACCCCGGCACCGCAGCGGAACGGCTGATCGCGCAGCAGGGGCTCCCAGTCGCCGCAATAGCCGAACTCGTCGGCCATGGTCACCGGGAAATAGCGGCGCTTCGCCGCCACGAATCGCATCAACCAGCCGAGCTGTCTTCGCGACAGGAGCAGGTCGCGGCGGTTCCGAGCCCGGCCCTCGGGCACGACCAGGTGGATGCCCCAGGCGGCCGCGCCGCTCCGGACGACGATGTGGAACGTCTCGGCGAGGTGAGCGACGTTGAAGGTGGTGACGGTCGTTCCGGCAACGATCTGCACACCGTCCAGGCCGGCGAAGAAGGCGATCGACTCCATGGCCTCGCGGAACGCCCCGCTGCGATGGCGGAACGCGTCGTGAACGGCCGGCGGCCCGTCGAGGCTGACCGCCGCCAGGGCAGGGGGATTCGCTCGGATGGCCCGGCGCGTCTCGGCGTTGGGCAGGCACGCGGTATTGAGGCTCCAGGAAAGGCCGCGGCGGGCCAGGTGCTCGATCACCGCCGGAAGGTCCGGCCGCACCAGCGGTTCGCCGCCCGTGACGAGGAACTCCTCGACGCCCATCTCAGCGGCCTGGTCAATAAGGCTCAGGGCGTCGGCCAAGGGCATGTCGTCGAGCGGCGGCCCGTCGGTGGCGGCCAGGCAGTGGGGGCATTCGAGCGGGCACCGGAGCGTGGCCATCCACTGCACCAGCTGGGGCACCGGCAGATAGCCGTGTGCGGCCACAAAGGCCTGCTCCTCTGCAAGCTGCGAGTGCCGGCTGGTTCTGGAATACGTTCCCATGTCGTGCCCTCCAGGGAGCCTGCATGACAGTTCAACGGCCGGTAGGCTGTCGTCCTGCCGGTCTATTGTACGTCAAAAGAATGCGGCCATGTGTAACGGCGGAGTAAAAAGATGCGAAGGTTCCGTTTGGGCGTCTGACACGATTGCAGGCCTGCCGGGCCGGCAGAGAAGGGGGCGCGACGCACTCCCGGCAGCAAGCCGTAACGTCTGCGCTCATGGCATGTCCCCCAGGAGCGGGGTCACCAGGACTGTGGGGCGGCCCTGGGATGTGCGGACTACTCGAGCCGCCCGTCGCGCTCGGCCGTGATGTACCGCATGCAGAACTCGTCGCGGTTCAGCAGCGCTTCGGCGGCGCAGATGGTTGCCATGACGCCGGGCTCCAGCGGGTCGATGATGCCCGCGTCGATGCCAGCCTCGACCATGAAGGCCACGAACACGCGGTTCAGCAGGTTCCGCCTGGGCAGGCCGAAGCTGACGTTCGACAGTCCGCCGATAGTCTTCAGAGGGGCGAACTCCGCCTTGATGCGGCGCACCGTCTCCAGGCAGTCCGACGGGTGCGTCGGGTTGGTCGACACGGGACGGATGAGCGGGTCGATGTAGAGGTTCTCGCGCTTGACGCCTCGCTTGTCGGCCTCGGCGACGATGGTCTCGACGGCGGCCAGCCGGGCGTCGATGGTCTCGGGCATGCCCGAGTCGTCCATGGCCAGGGCGACCACGCGGGTCTGGAACTCTGCGGCCAGGGGCATCATCGCCGCCAGGCGGTCGCGCTCGCCGGTCACCGAGTTGAGCATGGCCTGCCCCGGGCCGTGAAGCTCCAGGCCGGCCCGCATGGCCTCGGCGTGGGTCGTGTCGACGCTGATGGGCTTGTCGGTCATCGCGCGGACCTGCTCGATCATCCACTTCATGTCGTCGACTTCGGTGTCGACACCGGTGGCCGAGTTGACGTCGATGACGTCGCCGCCGGCCTCCGCCTGGCTGCGGGCCTCGTTCTGGATCACGGCGGCGTCTCTCTCGGTCACCGCCGCCCTGATCCGCTTGCGTGTGCAGTTGAGCCGTTCAGCTACGACGAGCATCGTTGTCTCCCTAGTGCGGTGCCTCATGAAGAGAAGCGGCGCTGGGCGCCACGGTCAGGCCCCGGAGTCCGAAGGGCGGAGGGCTGACCATGCTGTCACCCGGGCACGGACAATCGCCCCGCCCCGACTGCGTCGAGATCAGGACGGCCTGTCCGTGGCACCCGCCAGTGAAACAAGGTGCATCCTTTCGTCCGGTGCCGCGCGGTGCGGGGCTCACCCCTGTTTCTCCCACCGCAGGAGGTCGAGGACCTTCCCCAGCGAACTGTGGCCCTTGACGATTTCCTCTCGGATGCGGTTCTCGGTCTCCAGGACGTCCTGGCCGCGGTTGGCCATCTCGACGGCCCTTGCCCTGGGCAGGACCAGCACGCCGTCGTCGTCGCCCACGATCCAGTCCCCGGGCATGACCTTCTGCCCACAGAGGGCGATGGGCTGGCCGATCTCGCCCAGGCCCTTGGCCTCGCCGGCGTTGCTCGACACGTCCCTGGCGAACGCCGGGAACTCCAGTCGGCGAATCTCTCCGGTGTCGCGAATCGCTCCGTCAACGACCACGCCGGCCAGCCGGCGGACCTTGGCGCTCTCGGTGGCCAGTTCGCCCCAGACGGCGGGCGGGCGGCCGCCGGCGTCGACGACGATGACGCTCCCTTCGGGGGCCTGGTCGATGGCCAGGACGGGCTTGGCGTAGTCTCCCGGCGCCGTGCGGACGGTCACGGCCGGGCCGCACATCCGCGCGCCCGGCCACAAGGAGTGTATCCCTTCGAGCGACGGTAGTCGGTGAGCGCCGTCACTGATATTGGCGGTTGAGACCCGCCGGAGGACGTCGCGGATATTCTGCTCTCCCGCGCGGCGGAAGAGTTCGGTGGGAATCCGGGCCCGGGTATCGGCGGCCTTGCGGATATCGGCCGTGGCGCGGGCGGGGTCGGCGGCCTTGGTGATGGCTCCGCCGACGATGACCATGCGGGCGCCTGCCTCGACGGCCTCGACGACGGTCTCGGAGTTGATGCCTCCGGCGGCAGCCACGGGAATGCCGACCGCGCCGGCGATGTCGCGCAGCTTGTCGAACGACTGGACGCCGCGCATCTGCTCGTCGATCGGCAGGTGAACGTTGATGAAGGCGGCCCCCCACTGCTCGCACCTGCGGGCCAGGGCCACGTAGTCGTCGACACCGAGCACGTCAACGCCGACCAGAATGCCGTAGCTCCTGCCGGCGTCGATCGACTCGCGGATCGTCGATTCGGTGCAGGCCCCCAGGCAGATGGCCATGTCGGCCCCGGCCTTGGCGGCGCACTCCATCTCGATACGACCGGCGTCGGCCGTCTTCAGGTCGGCCAGGATCGTCTTGTCGGGAAACGCCGCCCGCAGGGCCCGCACGGCATCGAGCCCCTCGCTTTTGACCAGCGGCGTGCCGGCCTCGACGATGTCGATGCCCGCCGGGACGGCGAGTTCGGCCACGCCGAGCGCTCGCTTCAGTTCGATGAAGTCGAGGGCCAGTTGCAGTTTCACCTTTTCCATCGTCCGCCTCTTTCATGCCGGCGCCGTGGCACGGGACCTTCTACGGGATGTAGGTCGCGCCGTTGGTGTCGCTCTCCCAGGCTGTCACCCGAGCCACGCGGACGTCGCCGGGCAGCTTTTCCTGGATCTCCTCCGCGACGACACGTGCGATGTTCTCGCTCGTCGGATTGAGCGTGTCAAAGGGAGGTATGTCGTTCAGGTGGTAGTGATCGTACTTCTCAAGCACCGCGTGGATGACCGCCTTGGCGTCGACGAAGTCGATGACCATGCTGTCGGGGTTCAGGCGGTCGGCCGTCAGGCAGATGTCCAGTTTCCAGTTGTGACCGTGCAGGCGCTCGCACTTTCCCTTGTACTCCCGCAACGAGTGAGCGGCGCCGAAATCGGCCTTGATCACCAGTTCATACGCCATCAGGCATTCCCCCGACATCGCGGACCATTCGAGCCCCCATTCTGGCCGAAGCGGGAGCGGAATACAAGCCCCCAGGTGCCCCAGGGGAGGCCCACGGCCCGTGGGGCGGCTTTCGGGGAATTTGGTTGACGGCCGTGGCCCCCTGGTGCTATCCTTAATGGTGAGCACCCGGGGTTTTCTGCGCGGCAGCGCGGAAAGCCCCGTTGTGCTGATGGGCGCCCGGATGGCAGGCGCCTGTGCTTCCCGCGGCCGCGGTGGCCGAGGGGGCTGGCCTGTCGGGGATACGGGCTGGGCGACGAAAGGAGACGTCCGATGACTTGGGCACGGATTGCTGTGTTGGGCGCCGTGGCGGGCGCCGTGGTGCTGATGGTGTCGCCGCCGGCGGTTGCGGTGTCGTACCAGTGCGATTTCGAGACCTCCGAGGGCTACACCACGGGCGGCCTCGCCGGCCAGAACGGCTGGCTGGCCGACACGGACACGACGATTCAGACGGCTCTGGTTTCGTCGGGTCTGCAGGCCGTCCAGATGGTGGCTAAGCTGGCCGACTACACGGGCCAGTTCGGCCTGATGGCCGGGCGGTCGCTCGTTGACCCGACGAGCACCGACCCCCTGATTACCCTCTCGCAGGACGTGAGGATCAGCGCCAGGGACGACGCCGACTGGCGGATCAGTGCGTACGACGGTTTCTCCGAGACCAACCGGGTCCACTTCGACGGCGCGGGCGACATCCTGGTCAATGACGTCGATACGGGCTACGACTGGGCGGTCGGCTCGTGGCAGAGGCTCGACATGGTGCTTGACTTCGACGCCGACCGGATGGACGTCTTCTACGGCGGGACGCTGATTGCGAACGACGCGGCGTTCATGTGGTCGAACGTGGGCCTGAGCGCCTTGCTGATCAGCACGGACAACTACGTGTCCTCAGGCTCGGTCATGTACTACGACAACCTGAAGGTCGCGGCGATTCCTGAGCCGGCGGTCACGGGGCTGGGACTGGTTGCGGCGGCACTGGCGGCCTTGTGGGACCGCCGGCGCCGGCGCTGAGGCCGGCGGCGGCGGGGCGGCCCCGTGAGGCGCGTGAGGCGAATTGAGGGCGTCTGCTCTTGACAAAACCGCCACCCGCGGTATCATCCAATGTTCGTCGCGCTCGTGGCGGAACTGGCAGACGCGCTAGGTTCAGGTCCTAGTCCGGGTCACTCCGGGTGGAGGTTCGAATCCTCTCGAGCGCACCACGGTGAACTCAGCCGGGCGAGGCGGCCTATGGCGGTCTCGCCCGGCCTTTTTTCTGGCGCGGGCCCGGCCTGAGCCCGTAAAGCCCTTGCTTTGAGGCCGCCGTGTGTCGTATAAAGGGGATCTCCCCATCTGAGGTCCGCGTTGAGAAAGGAGTTCCCGTGAGAATCGGGTTTCTTGTTCTGCTGGCCGGCGTGGTGCTCGTGGCGGCGTCCGGCTGTGAGCCGGCTGGATGGGCGTCCAGTAGTGGTGGTGCAGCTCACGTCGACATGGAGGGCGTTGTCAAACGGGCCCGCGACATGGTCTATCCGGCCACGGTCCGCGTTGAGGCCCGCAAGACCGAGTATTTCGGCGGACAGAAGAAACGCATCGGCGGGTACGGCTCCGGCGTCATCTTCGACCCCGAGGGCCACATCCTGACCAACTACCACGTGGCCGGACGGGCACAGGAACTGTCGTGCACCCTGTTCAACAAGGAACGCGTCAAGGCCAAACTCGTGGGCGGCGACCCCTGGACCGACCTGGCGGTTATCCAACTCGACCTCGAGGAGGTCAGAGACAAGGGCATCACCTTCGACTGGGCGCCGTTCGGCGACTCCGATCACATCGCCGAGGGCGACATGGTCCTGGCCATCGGGAGCCCGTTCGGCCTGTCGCGGTCGATTTCCAACGGCATCATCTCCTGCCATGATCGGATCCTGAGCGAGGCCATGCAACTGGGCGGCGGACTGGAAACCGGACTGTTCAACACCTGGCTGCAGACCGACGCGGCGATCAATCCCGGCAACTCGGGCGGCCCGCTGGTGAACATGACCGGCGAGGTCATCGGCATCAACACGCGGGGCGGGGGTAACGACCTGGGGTTCGCCGTGCCCATCAACGTCGCCAAGGCGGTTGTGCACCAGATTCTGGCCAACGGGAAGGTGCTTCGGAGCACCGTGGGCCTCAGGTTCCAGCCGCTGCAGGACCTGGAGGACTTCTTCGAGGTCGGCAAGACCGAGGGGGCCGTTATCTCGAGTATCGAGCCGGACAGCCCGGCCGAGGCCGCCGGCATCCGGCCGCAGGACCTCCTGCTGGACTACAACGGCCGCAAGGTCATGGGCCGGTATCCCGAGGAACTGTTCGACCTGCGGCGCATGATCGCCGACACGCCCGTCGGAACGGAGGTCGCGCTGACGATCAGGCGCGGCGGCGAGGTGAAGCCGATCAAGGTGACCACGGCGGAGCTGACGACCGTTCGCAGCGATGAGGTGAACTTCGACAAGTGGGGTCTCGTCGGGCAGAACATCACCAAACGCCTGGCGACGCGCGAGAACCTGAAGGACACGGTCGGCGTCTATGTCACGGGAGTTCGCCGGGGCGAGTCGGCCGGAAAGGCTCAACTGAGGGAAGGCGACGTGATTGTGCGGTGCCGTGGGGCCGACGTGGCCGACACCGATGCCCTCCAGAAGCTGTACGACGAGTCGGTGGAGAAGAAGGAGAAGTGGGTCGAGTTGAAGATCCGTCGCGGACCGGCGGAACTGCCCAAGCTGCTCAAGGTGAGCTATGATGAGGACCCTCCCGTCCCGGACGCCGCAGAGAAACCTGAGCCCGGTGGCGATGCCACCAACGGGGGCGAGGCGCCGAAGGGTGACGGCAAAGACCTGTGACACAGCGACTGTACCGGATTGAGGAGATGGCAATGCGAATGCGACCCGTGGTTGTCTGCGCTCTACTGTTGGTCCTGGCTGCAACGGTGACCTCCTCCGCCCGGGCTGATGAAACGGGCGAGAAGATCCGTGCGGTGACCGAGAAGCTCTCGCCCTCGATTGTCACGGTGTCCTATTACGTGGAGCGCGACGACGGTTCCCGGATCGACGCCCGGGTCCTGGGCTCGGTGGTCGGTCCGCAGAATCTGGTCATGATGAGCAGCCGGGCCATCAGCGACGCCGTCCCGATGGAGCAGTACCACGACTTCGAGGTCATCGTCACCACCGGCAGCGACCTCGAGACCTACAAGGCCGAGTACCTCGGCAAGGACGACACCGCCCAGGTGGCGTTCCTGCGGATCTCGGACACGTCGGCCCCGCAACTGCCGCCGATCACCTTCGTGGAGACGGCGACCTTTCTCCGTGGCATGCCGGTGGTCAGCTTCGGCAGCCTCGGCGAGCCCGACGCTTACAAGCTGGTGGTCCGCATGTCGCGCGTCAGCACCATCCTGGACAAGCCGTTCACCCTGCCCATGGTGGACGGCAACCTGGGTGTGCTGGGAACGCCCGTGGCCACGCTCGACGGCCAGGTCATCGGCGTGGTCGGCATTCACGTTCTGGACCGCGGCAAGACGGCCGGACAGCGGCGAATGACGCCCATACAGGTGATCTGGCCCACTGAGCGG
>Ga0272444_10006394_pt1 | contig 10060 bp, 8 predicted proteins | sample SSMForm13_FD_201033 | JGI IMG/M metagenome (GOLD analysis project Ga0272444, IMG submission 201033) | Marine sediment archaeal communities from Little Sippewissett salt marsh, Falmouth, MA, United States - SSM-Form-13 | ecosystem: Environmental > Aquatic > Marine > Wetlands > Sediment ...
ATCTACATATGATTAAGTAAAATAAAATTAGTTACAACTGCTTTATACATTTATTAATTATTCGGATATAAATTTGGTTTTGAAACTGAATTGACAACAAAATTAGGGCCATTAAACCATTAGACAATCATTTCGTGAACTAATGATTTAAAACGCGCAAGATAGGTCGCATGAAATATACTCTAATTTTCGGCTTGGATTTTGGACTGATTCGGAATAATTTCTTCTGTGGTTCTGATAACGGATAGAATAATCGTAGATTGTGACTTCTTCAACCAGGGTAAGCATAAATACACTCTGGTCATTTTCCAGAAGTGTATGAATCTTTCAATGGGCTTCCACATCTGTTTTCCGGTAACGCTCGTTAGACCTTAGTAGGCCTCATTCATGGTTTTATTGTCAAGATCTGAATGGGATCGTTCGTGGTTGGAACCGGTTTTCCCTGTCAGCGTCCACGGCCATCCATGCTGATGGCGATCCGGTCGTCCTTGAGGGCGTGGCTGGAAGCTGATCAGCCTCGGCGAATGCTCGCTCGACGTGGCCGACACCAAGAAAGGGCTTTCTTGCATACCTCGCGGATAGATTGGGAGGATCACATCAATATCGTTATGTGAACCGTATCGGGTGCATAAGGGCAAAGGACAAGGCCGTCGGCCGATGATCGCGGGGGCGGCAACGTGCCCAAAGGGTCAAAAACCCCGTGACACCTTTTTTGAAGCCAGGTAACCTACGGAGAATATGGAATGAAGAGGATGCTTTCGAGCGCGTGAAGAAGCTCGAATCGAGGGAATTGACGTCAAACATGCTCAGGGGCTTCAAACGGAAGCACATGCCGTCATTGAGGAATGAAATCGTGAGCGAGAATGGACTGAAAAAGGTTCGGGATTTGACCATCAACGGGTTTTAGTATGAAAACCTCGTGGCGATGGCAGCCCACTGCAGGGAAGAGAGCCGGCCCGATCGGCTGCTTTGCGCGTTTGTACTGACCCGCTTTTTCATGCAGCTTGCCGAGGAGCTGGGAAACGGCCCTGCCTTGAGCAGTGTCCTCCAAAAACAGGAGGTTCGGTACCGGAACACCCCCTGAGTCTTTACTCCGCCACCTCGTTTGGCAGGTCGTGCCCTGGTCGGCCGCTGTCGTGGCTTTCTGCAAGCGTTGATTTCGGAGAGGCTGCTCATGAAGTCGAGAATCGCCGAAAAGCTTCAACGAATCTACAACCCGCCGGCCTTTCAAGGAGATCTCTCACGCGAAAGCTACTTCGAGGGGTGGTACTATAAGCTCGTCACCGCTGACGAGGGACGCCGTTTCGCGCTCATCCCGGGCATCTCGCTCGACCGGGCCCGCGGGACGAGCCACGCCTTCCTGCAGACGATCGACGGCGATACGGCGGAGACGCAGTATCACGAGTTCCCGCTCGAGGCCTTTCGAGCCGCCCGGGGAGTATTTCGATTCGACCTCGGCCGCAGCTACTTCTCGTCGACGTCGATTCAGCTCGACGTCGACGACGAGCAGGGCCGGCTCACAGGCTCGCTCGAGCTCACGGAGCTTTTCCCCTGGCCGTGCCGGCTGCTCGCGCCGGGCGTGATGGGGTGGTACTCCTTCATCCCCTTCATGGAATGCTACCACGGCCTCGTCAGCCTGGATCACGTTCTCCGCGGTGAGCTCACAATCAACGGTGAGACCATCGACTTCACCGGGGGCAGGGGTTACACGGAGAAAGACTGGGGGACCTCCTTCCCGAGCGGCTACACCTGGATGCAGTCCAACCACTTTGGGCGCCCCAGGACGAGCTGCATGGCTTCGATCGCACGAATACCCTGGTTGGGCGGGCACTTCACGGGGTACCTCCTCGCGCTCCTCGTGGAAGGCGAACTCTACCGCTTTGCGACCTACACGGGTGCCACCCTGTACGATCTCGATATTGGCGGAGATCGCCTTCGTTTTCAGCTACGCGACCGTCATCATCGGGTGGAGATCGACGCGTCCCGTTCGCCGAGAGGCGAGGCAACGGCTCGAGAGGACGTGGTGCTGCTCCGCTCGCCGACCATGGGAGAGATGAAGCGTCGCACCGGCGAGGCGCTCACCGCGTACATCGATGTCCGGCTCTTTCGACGGCAGCGGACAGGCCACGACCGCCTCCTCTTCCAGGACACGGGGACCAGCGCAGGGCTCGAGATCGAGACGACGCAGCTACAGATGGAGAGCACCGCGCGCACCACAAGTCCAACTCTGAAAAGAATATTTCTGGGCAAAGGTTGACTTTGGTACCAGCGAGCCCGAAGTTGAGCCAGACCGCTGCATCCCGACAGCGAGGAGATAAGACGCCATCGTGAGAAAGCTCATCGCTGAGAGACCGCTTCTCGTCCTCGCGCTCATGGCGCTTGTCGTTTTCGGCGTAGGCCACCGCGCTCTGTTCATCACGCAAGACAATTCGCCTGAGGTCTTCTTCGCCGCCGACGAGGAATCTCGGGCCACTTACGAGCGCTTTGAGCGCACCTTCGGCGCCGACGAGGTCGTGCTCGTCGACCTCCGGGGCGTCTCACACCTGCGCGAGGCGGATCTGCTCGTGCTGGCCAAGCTCACTCGTGAACTCAAGGCCTTGCCCGGTGTCAGTTCGACGATCTCGGTGGCTAGGATCTTCGACAGCGGCGAGGGCGAGCTGCCCCGAAAGCTGGACCGCCAGACGATGGCCGACGTCGCTTACGAGGTCAGGGAGGTCGGTCTCTATCGAGAGCTGGCTCTCGTTCGACCCGAGGCTCGCGCCATGTCGGTCATGACGACCCTCGCCGTAGAGACAGGCGATCCCACCTCTCGGACTCGAATCGTCTCAGAAATCCAGGCCATAGCCGATCGTTATCGGCAATGTTCCGAGGCCGTATTTGTCGCAGGGTTGGCACCGACGCATGCGGCCTTCGATCGTCTGACGCAACAATCGCTCCTGATCTTCATGCCCCTCGTCACCTTGGTGAGCTTGATTGTCGGCCTCGCGCTTTTTCGATCTCTTCGCGCGCTCGTCGCCATGTTCGCCCCGGCCCTTGCCGGCGTCTTACTGGGCATCGCAGGGCTTGAGCTTGCCGGTCAGAGCCTCAACCTCGTGACGGCCATGCTTCCGCCGCTCGTCATGACCATCGGCTTCGCCTCGGCCATTCACCTGGTCACGCATTACGGAAACGTGCTCGCTCGCGGGCTCGAGCCGGCCGAGGCGACGCTCCAGGCGCTCAGCGAGAAGCGATTCCCTTTGGCCTTTGGCATTCTCACAACCGCCGTCGGCTTCGGCTCGCTCGCACTGAGCCCGGTGAGCAGCGTTCGGACACTGGGGATCTCTTCATTTGCAACGCTGCTCATGACGCTGCTGCTCGTCGTCGTCGGGACGCCGACCCTCCTCGTCTTGCTCGCGCCGCGAATCCATGCGCCGGCTCATCGCCGGCAGATTCTCGAAAACCTGGCGATCATCGCGTTGCGACACCGCCTGATCACCATCGTCATCGTCGCGCTTGTCGCCGCGGCGGTCGTTTCCGGCGTGACGCGGCTCCGGCCGTCGATCAACGGTGTTCGAATGCTGGCCCAAGACTCGAATGAGCGGCTGGCCTACGAGCAGCTCGAGCGTGAAGGGCTCGGCCTAGCCAACCTCGAGGTTTGGATTCGGACAGAGGTGTGCAACCCTGAGGCGTTGCACGACGAACGCCCTCGCCTCGAAAGGCTCACGTCACGGGTCGAGGAGATCGACGGAGTCACCGGGACCTTCTCCGCGGCCGACCTCCTAGACGCGGCCGACCTCCGGCTGTACCGATCGATGGCACGAGGCATGAGCCAAAGGGAGGCCCTGGCTGTGAGCGACGGCACGGGAAAGCGGTTCGATCTGCTCGAGCGCATGTGGTCCAGACATGGCGGGCTACGCCTCACCGTGCTCGTGCAAACGGCCGATACGCCGCAGGAAATCGAGCGAGAGCAGCAGGAAATCCTCGCCGCGGCTCGCGCGGCCTACCCCGAAAGCCCGATCGAGATCACGGGCCACTACGCCCTGCTCATCAGCACGCCCGGTGCGCTGATGGAGACACTCATCTCGAGCCTCTCTATCACCCTTGTCATTGTCTTTGGCCTCTTTCTCCTGTCCTTTCGCTCACTGGGCCTGGTGCTCGCCGCAATGACGGCAAACATGCTCCCGGTGGCCTTGGTGCTCGGCATGATGGGCTGGCTCGGCGTCTCGCTCGACGTGGCGACAATCATGACGGGGAGCGTGGTCTTCGGCCTCGCCGTGGATGACACCTTTCATTATCTCTACCACCGCCGCGCATCGGGTTGCCTGCGGCAAGCCGCGGCGATCGCCGGCCAGGGAATCGTGGCGACGACGGCCGTGGTCGTGATCGGGTTCGCCACCTTTGGGCTTTCCGGCTTCGTTCCGGTACGCAGTTTCGGGCTCCTCACCGGATTCGGTGTGCTCGCGGCCCTAGGGATCGATGCGCTCCTCTTGCCGGCACTCGTCGGCGACGAGGATAAGCGGTCAGCGACGATATGATACGGTTGAGCTCTAAAGCCTCAGTAAAAGGGGTCGGACCAAGCAAATCTCTGTAACCCATTGTTCGTAACTGATAAAATTTTCAATTCCCTCAAAAAATCACTCTTAGCGGCTCCATTTTGACCCCGAAATGGGGCTTTTAAGGGAATATGACCAAATAATTCTGTGTTGTATTGTTATATTTTTCAAACAATCAAAATGAAGATGGATAAACCGCTTATTTGGGATGTTCAGGTGTTGCTTTGGGAAGTCTTTTAATTTTTCAACACGCCCTATTTCGAGTTTACGATAAGGAAGGGCCTCCGTTCCTTGGCTCGTAAGACTGGAGCAGAAGGCCCTTCCTCCCATCTTCTTAAAAAATTCTATCCGTGGAGATTGTCGATCCACCTCAACGCCTCGACGTCACTTATTCTCCCCAGGTATCGCTGTGTGGTGGATAGGTTCGAGTGCCGCAGGATCAACTTGCTCACGATCTCAATCGGCGCGCCAGCTCGAGACGCATAGGCGGCAGCATACCTCCGAAGGTCATGCGGACTGACCTTCACCCCCACCAGCATGCCGGCCTTTCTCACGATAACCCTTGTGGCGGAATAGGTGATCGGAAAAATCCTTTCATCGGGCCTGATCTCTCACTTGATGATGTGCGCCTTGAGACGCTCCGCGACCTTCTGGGGAAGGAAGGCCAGTTCGGATTCCTTGCCGCTCTTGGGGTTGGTCAAGGAAACCCTCCGGTCCTCAATATCCTCACCCCTCAGGCTGAGGACCTCTCCGATGCGCATGCCGCTCCTGGCCATGAGTTCCAGGATCAACCGGTTCCTGGGGTTCTCCGTCCTGAAGATCATCTCATCGACGACATCCTTGTCGAGAATCGTCCACTGCTTGGGCTTCGTATGACCGAAGGTTTTCCTGAGAACGGGTGTGTCACAGGGATTGGGGGGCTGGAATCAAGGATGTTTTTTCCAAAGTTGAAGAAGGAAGACAGGCGCGAGTATCGGAGCTTCTTGGTCCCCTGGCTCGTTCCATCAGTCTGCCGGGCGAGAAAGCCCCAAACCTCGTCGGTGGTCAGGGAGTTCAGCTCACGGTTTGCAAATTGGGTTTCAACCTTGGGAAGGAAGAAGTGGTAATTCCGGACTGTATTTTTTTGCAGTTGGCTCTCTGATACTCGAAGAAGCGTTCAATGGCCATGGATACGTTCATGACGAAACCTCCTTGAAACGGTTTGTGGGTAGGCACGGCTCTAAACCGTGAACATGGTTCATTTTCCACCGCTTCCGTGGCATGGTCAAGGCAGGCTCTGAGGGTTTTCGGTTTTTGCTTTGGAATCATTGACCTCGTCACTCATTCCCTGGCGAAGCGCTTGAATTCCATCTTGATCATTTTGATTGTGGAATCTCGACTATGATCCAAGAGTGATTAAAGTTAAGCATTGTGGCTGTCCAAAAAATATTCGGATTCCGAGCCTCAGGGTGGTTGGGAACATGACATACAGCGGGCTACGACTTGTTGATGCGTTGATCCCCTCTGAGCCTATCGCAAAAAACTCACGTCCTACACGTAGCCGAGAAGACTCTTAGGAACCGATACCTATGGATCTATGGAAAAAGATTTTCAAGAAAAGGTATTAAACACTAAGGAATTATGTTGAAAGAAGGGAGTATAATACTTTTATGGCTAAATGTTTATCGATATTTTTTCTACTTTTTGTAATGTCAGCATCCAATGCTTTTTCCACTCAAGAAGTGAATGGAAATAAGTTAGGCAGAGTAGCGAGTGATGGCTGGTCGGCTACTGCACGAGGTGGTTATATTCATCAAATGGATTCGGACATCGACGGTGGCGGAAGTTTTAGTGTCGATCGCTTTTTTGTTCAAACCAGCCCAAACTATTCATATGGTAAGGGGAACAGCATTGCATTGTCTCTAGGTTACGGCTTTGACAGCTATGCTTTTTCGGATGAAACGGCATTCGGTGGCCGGCAACCCTGGGAAGATGTCCATTCATTGGGTGCCAGTATCCCTTGGCGATGGAGAATCAATGAAAATTGGATGGGCTTCGTTTCTCCCACACTTCACTATAGCGCAACGGACGGCGTTGATATTGATGATGGCCTGACGGGAGGTGGGGTCGCTGCGTTTTCCTATCGCTATAGCGACCGTCTGACTTTCGGAGCCGGCTTTGGTATCATGAGCCAGTTGGAAGACGATGCACAGATTATCCCGATTTTGCTAATACAATGGAAAATCACCGATACTCTGAGTCTACAAACCGGACAAGGCACGGGAGCCGCTCCGGGTCCCGGGTTGACCCTGTCATGGCATCCAAACGAAAGATGGTCAATTTTATTTGGCGGTCGCTACGAAAAGCTGCGCTTCAGATTGAATGAGAATGGGGCCGTCCCAAGCGGGGTCGGTGAAGATCGTTCTTTCCCGATTTTTACGGGGATTGAATACCATTTTAGCCCAAGTGCCTGTCTTTCTTTAATAGGAGGGATAGAGGTTGGCGGCGAACTCAGTCTGGAAGATAGGGAAGGCAGGACGCTGATTGAGGAAAAATATGATCCTGCGGAGTTTTTGGGCTTATCATTCAGTATAAGTTTCTAACCTACGATTGTAGGATATACACAAACCTGATTTGATTATCGGTTCGTTTAAGAGACAATTGAAACCTATGGATAAACTCGATGAATTGCAAGCATAGTTATTTGATTATTCTATTCATATTTATTTTTTTCGAAGCATTTTTAGTGGGACCGATTGCTATGGCAGCAGAGGAACCTTCTTATAGTGTGCTCAAAACCGAGGGAGACTTCGAATTACGTGAGTACTCTTCCTATATTGTTGCGGAAACATACCTTGAAGGTCATTTTGATGAAGTGGGGAATGAGGGATTCAGACGCTTAGCCGATTATATTGGTGGAAAAAACAAGAAAAGGACAACCATTTCAATGACGGCTCCAGTCAGCCAAAGCCCGGAATCTGAAAAAATTGAAATGACTTCTCCTGTCAGCCAAGAGCGGGAAAACCATCGATGGCGAATCACGTTCATGATGCCGTCGAGTTACACAATGAAGACCCTACCACTTCCCGATGATGATCGAATTTCTCTGAGGGAGGAAAAGCCGAAGATCGTCGCTGTTATTCGTTATGCCGGGACTTGGGGAAAAAAGCGCTATGAGGAGCATAAAGAAAAACTTATGAATTGGATTGTCAAAAGAGGTTGGGAACAGATTGGCGAACCGGTATGGGCGCGTTATGATCCACCTTTTATGCCATGGTTTCTTAGAAGAAATGAGATATTTATTCCAGTAAATATACAATGACCCATTCTGGATTAAATATAATATGAATAAAAGCCTAGTAAAAATTCATCAATATTTTTAAATATATTTATAAAGATTCTATTTATATTTATTATTAATGATTTAATATTCAATTTAACTACTACAATCTAATAAATGGGAGAATCAATCATGGGATGCAAGCGGCTATATTTACTATCACTCTTTTTACCATTGATTTTTTTCTTATCGCCAAACATTACCGTAGAAGGATCTGAAAATTCAATATTTTTATTCGACTTTAAAAAGTTAGGCAAAGTCAGTGATTGGCGTATCGTGAACGATGGTGTAATGGGGGGTCTTTCTCGAAGCCAAATTACTTTAAGTGAAGAGAATACAGCTCTTTTTCAAGGAACGCTTTCGTTGGAAAATAATGGGGGTTTCTCCTCCGTACGAACAAGTCCCCGAGATTACAACTTGGATGGTTATCATGGAATTATTCTCCATCTAAAAGGGGATGGTAAAAAGTATCAATTCCGACTTCGAACAGATGACCGTTTTGATGGTATTTCGTATCGGTTTCACTTCAAAACGGATATCAATGATTGGACAACAGTCAGAGTTCCTTTTAATGAATGTATTCCGGTATTTCGAGGCCGTATCCTGAGGGATGCTGAACCTCTCATACCAAAAAAAATTCAGCAGATTGGTTTTTTGATAGCGGATAAACAAGCTGGTCCATTCAAACTGGAAATTGACTGGATCAAAGCTTATATATAATAAAATTAACAAAAATTGGAAAACATAAAACAATTTATGCGGATGCGCTTTGAGACACTACGCTCACCCCTGTCCAGATTGCCCGAGCGTGTCGCTGCCACGCGATCAGACGAGATCATCAACCACCGGGCAGCCGGGAAGCGTTTTCCCATACAGCCCTGCGATACTGGCGGGTGCTTCCTTCTTCGGGGGACAATCGCTTTTTCAAGGCTTGCCTTGAAATCCTTCTGATTTCTTGATCCTCAGTATTTCCAGTTTTCGATAAGCTGTATATGATTTCATGAAACCATGCTCAGCCTTCCCGATACGGGGAAATCAAATTTGCCGGGTTTACGGCCAATATTCGATAGAAACCAGGTCGTCCATAGGAAAGGTATAGGTGAAGACTTTATATTTTATTAGGTTGTTATGCTTCCAGTGCCCCCGCACGTCGCAGACATGATCCATATCGCCCTGCACTTCATCATCCCTCCACTGGTCGCTCTCGCGTTCTACCGCAACCGCTGGCTCAACGCGACATTGATCATGATTGCGACCATAATTGTCGATGCCGATCATTTGTTGGCTGATCCGATATACGATCCCAATCGGTGTTCCATTGGCTTCCACCCGCTTCACACTATCCCCGCCATTGTAATCTACGCCGCTCTGTTTGCGCTTCCTCTCATCGTAGGGCGGAAAGCCCACGGTCAGGGTCTGCATCCCATTGCGCGCGTAATGCACCTGATCGGCCTAGGGCTGCTGATCCACATGACGCTCGACTGGGTCGACTGCATGGTTTGACATGCGACGGCGATGTACACCATAGATAGAATAATGCAAACGGGGTGGCGTGACCCGCGCATTAACGCGGACACACCTCACCCTTGGTTCCCGAACTTGGTTTTGAGGCTCATCTCTTATTCGTTGAGAATTTAACGTCAATACGTATGCCGGTTATGCGCAAGGCCGTTATCTCAAAAATGAAAAATACATCAGAATCACATTCAGACTTTTTAAAAGGACTAATTGATAAATCCGTTGGTATGAGGAGATCAAGTGCAAGTTGTTTTTACTCAACAGACCCTAGTGGATTAAAAGAACCAGGCGATTTAAAAAGCATAATATGCATTGAAGATGAGCATTTGTCTGAAGTGGCCAAAAAAGCATAAAGATTTTAGAGGAAGAGGAGGATTTTTCTCCATATTGGGAAGATTTAAAACGGAAACTATTGGCCTATTCCACAGTCCAAGATCTATTTTGGGAAGGGGATCGGGCCAAGCTAATATATTGAAATAATGAACAATACAATCAAAATACAAAGAAACTACAGGCCTATATTGGTTTTTTTAGGGATGAAATGTGCGATATAGGAAGGAGAAGGGTAGTGTAAAGAATTTTTCGCTTTTTTCAGCAGCGCCCCAGTCATGGTTCAGGCGGTAGCTGCCTCCATCTGTTCTTCCAGTTCCTGATCCTTGAGAAGGTCCATGTTTAGATACCGTTTCCGCCC
>Ga0272444_10006396_pt1 | contig 10059 bp, 10 predicted proteins | sample SSMForm13_FD_201033 | JGI IMG/M metagenome (GOLD analysis project Ga0272444, IMG submission 201033) | Marine sediment archaeal communities from Little Sippewissett salt marsh, Falmouth, MA, United States - SSM-Form-13 | ecosystem: Environmental > Aquatic > Marine > Wetlands > Sediment ...
TTATCGCATCATTCAATATGATCGATACCGTGGCTTGTTTAGGCTTTGATACTTCGGACAACGGCAGAGCCTGGGACTATAACGGCGCCACCTGGAGTGCCTGGGATGAAACGTATTTCATCCGCGCGATAGTCGAGTACGGAGCAGAGACGGCTGACACCGTTCGTACAATGACTGTCAATAATCTTGGCAACACGGATCTTCAGGTCAGTGACATCACCACCAGTCAGCAATGGATAACGTCAATCGAACCGCGAACCTTCGCAGTTGCGCCCCAAGGTTCCCGGGCTGTAACCGTAACTGTAAGCACAGCAGGGCTATCCAGTGGAACTTATTACGGATCCCTGAACATCCTCTCAAATGACCCGGATGAAAATCCGTACAACGAGCCAGCGAAGTGTATCGTCCCTCTCGTAGGAATAGAGGACCAGCATACAAACGCAAACATTCCTAAAAGTCATTATCTATCTCAGAATTATCCCAATCCATTCAATCCCACGACAACAATTCATTTTGCCACACCGCAGAGGGAAAAGGTCGTGCTGTCAGTCTTTGACCTGCTCGGCAGAAAAGTGGCAACATTGCTGGATAAAGAGGTGGACGCAGGAGAGCACGCGGTGATTTTCAACGCCAGGAACCTGCCTTCTGGTGTCTATTTCTATCGGTTGCGGGCGGGGAGATTTACGAAGACAAAAAAACTTGTCGTGCTGAAATAGTAGAGAAGGCGAGGGCTGCTTCTATGCAGGCTTCGTCGTATCAATCGCCGAGCGCGATGACCGCATCGCCAAACTCGTCTCTTTGCCGGAGACTCATATGATCTATGGTGCACTGGCTCTGGGGTATCCCCGGTTGGTATTCAAGAAGTGGCCCGAACGGAATCCAGCAAAAATACAATGGACGTGATCTGATTAAAAACTGCCCCGGCACCCGCCGCACCTGATGCCCGAGCCGTTAGAGAAACAACTCGACCGAACGATTTCCCTCTGGAAATAGTATCGGGAGACTCATCTGATGAACAGACCGATCAAACGTCTCATCTTTATCCTCCTCGTCATTTTCTTGATCGTGTTGACTGTCCGGTGGGTCATACCGACAGCCCGTGAGCGAAGCCGATGTGTCTCTCTGGGAAAGCAATGGATGGCCCTTTTGACACAGCATCCTGATTTTTCGGCTCAAGAGCCCGGGTATCCCGTCGAGGTGACTTTCTACTATGCTCAGCCAACGGATGAGAATTTAACCAGACTTCGAGATCAGTATGATCTGGAGACTGTGGCCGGGCAAGGCTCTGAAACCGACCAAATCATCAACCTGATGCACTGGGTGTATAGTCTGGCCGGACATGCCAATGAACCGGCCATTCCGACCGATCGCAACGCATTTGCTTTTATCCACATGGCCCAAGTTGAACAGAAGCAGATCAACTGCTACATGAAGACCGTTATCCTCAACGAAGTATATCTATCCCTGGGATTTGACTCCCGCCAGACCCATCTGTTGCCGCATTCACATGAAGAGCGTGAGAGTCACTTTATCACCTCCGTGTACTCTCGAACACTGGATAAATGGATCCTCATGGATCCGGATTTTGGAGTCTATGTCGCCGATGAAAAGGGGAACATTCTGAGCGTGGAGGAGATTCGACGACGCTTGATCTCAGGAGAGCCCTTGAAGGTTCAGCATCCCGGCAGAAACCGTCTGGAAACAATTTGGGGGGATATTCGTAATTGGACCGAAGGCGCCGATTACCTGTGGTTTCTGTCTGATTTCATCTTCAAGATGCGATGCCCGAAATACAGTCGGTTCGCCCAGGGCAACGAACCCATCAGGGAGTATTATGAGCTGATTCCAGACGGGTACCGGCCTGAGCTTTTGGAGGAATCCCGACTGGCCGCCCGGGGGAAGAAGATCTCTACCATAAACGATGAGAAGGCATTCTGGGCAAAACCGGCAGAGAATTCTTATTGAAGTCTGGTGTGGAGACTCAACCATAGTGTCCATCTCTCAGCTCGAAGACACGGTCCGCTCACTTCATCCGACAGCCCTGTTGGAGATCGGCTGCGGCTGCGGCCGTCATCTCACCCGTTCGCTGACCGGCTTCTGCGGCCGGGTCGTCGCCACCGACATTGCTCCAAACGAATCGCGCTGGCAGGAGATCGCCCGCACCGCTCCAATCAGGTTCCTCCGTATGGATGCCACGGCCCTCGGCTTTACCGACAACTCTTTCCCGCTCGTCCTTGCACGAGATACTCTTCACCACATCTCACGATGGCCTGAGGCGATCTCGGAGATGGTCCGTGTCTCGTCCGATCTTCTGCTTCTCGAAGAGCCGGTCGCTGATCTCCGGTCGGCAGCCAAAAAGAGAACGCAAGAGGCACAGGAACTCTTCCTTCGGCTCCAGGCTGAGGTCGGCTATTCTCATTACCGTCATCTCTACCCTGATGCATTGCTCTCCACGATCCAAGAACGAGCCTGTCTGGTCAATGTCCATATGAACAGACGGGATGCTGCTGTCACCTTCGACGAGTTCTTTCGAGATTTCCCGGCTTTTGCGGCAAAGAGTCAACGAGAAGATTACTGGCTCAGCCAACTCCAGGCTCTTCGCTCCCGTTTTGGTGGAGCATCGCTGTGCAAAACCGATAGATTGACGGTTCTGGCTTCGAAGAATCAGCCCAGAGCCATGCCATCGCCAGAAGCTGCCAGTGAATTGAGGCGAGCCGGAGAGCCTCGTGGGGCCGTTATCTTCAGTTGCACATGAGGAGCCGTGTATGAACGAACTGACCAATGAACATGGAATTGTCTGCGCCAGCATCGATATCATTCAAGAGGACAGCAAGGCTTGGGCCATCCGCGTATCCTGGAAGAGTGGTATAAACGGCCTGCCCGATGCGTCGGCATGGAACGAGGCCATAGAATCGAACCTTGCGCGATGCCGGGACAGGGGCGCGGACTTCATCGACAGCCGCGTGATCACAACGGCCGAAGGGGTCACCGACGCATTGGTCACGGCCCGCGCCGCGCTGCATCGCGATTCCCTCAGTGCTCACGGCTTCAGGCAGGGCGAGGGCCGTGTCGAGTACCGTATGGGCATCGATGAAGCCCTCACGGCTCTCCAGGCGGGGCAGGTCACGGCCCGACTCTCGTGGAGCTGCATCGCCACGGACAACGAGAAGGAACTGGCCCGCGCCGCCGAATTGATCCGGCTGGTTGCCGAGGGCGATCCGGCGTCTCACGCCGAGGACGACGCACTCGGCTTCTTACAGGCCCTCCTTGACGATGAGGAAACAGTCAGGGCCCCCCAGCGCATCCAGGTGGGCACATACCAGCGTGATGCCGCCGCGGTCGTTGCGCTCAAGGTCTACCCCGATGATGGCTGGGCATCGATATATTATCTAGGCGTTCTGCCCGAGTTCCGCGGACGCGGTTTCGGTGCGGAAGCCATGCTCCACGGCCTCCGGTCCTTGAAGGCGATGGGCGGGCGCACCTACCATGACGGGACCGGATCTGGAAACACTGCCGCCCGGGCCCTCTTTGAGCGTCTCGGCAAACCGCCCTTCCGCGTTATGGAGGAATGGAGGCTTGCCAAGTAGGTGTTGATGAATTTGAGCAGACCAAGGAGTTTGGCGAAAATCGGCGGGAGCCTGATCGTCATCCGATGATTTCCTGCGCGAAGAGCCTGACGTATACTCTTTGTGGAGAAAACTCATGCACCAGAGAAAATCTCCGGTTCATTATGCTCTGGCGAGTTCAGCGCTCATCGTCGCCATACTGAGTGTGAGCCTATTCATTCGCTGTTCTAAAGATCCCGCCTCACCGGAACAAGAAGATGATCAGCTGGAGTATGTCTCACCGGAAGCAGTCGGTTATTCATCTGAGACGCTCGAGGAAGCCAGACAATTTGCCGAACAAAGCGGCTATGCCGCGGTGATGGCGCTGCATAACGGTCGAGTCTTTTTCCACTGGGGAGAGATCACCAGAAATTATTGGTGTCATTCCATCAGAAAACCATTTCTCTGTGCGCTCTACGGCATGTATATCGAGCAGGGGCATCTCGACCTTGATGCCACCTTAGAGGATCTCAACATCGATGATATTCCCCCCTCCCTGACCACTGAAGAGAAACAAGCCACCATACGAGATCTATTGAAATCCCGTTCCGGCGTCTATCATGAGGCGGCCGCGGAAGCTCTCAGCATGATCGAGACACGACCGGAGAGAGGCAGTCATCCGCCGGGCACCTTCTATTATTACAACAACTGGGATTTTAACGCCCTGGGAACCATATTCGAGCAGGAAACCGGGATGCAGATCTTTGAGGAGTTCAAGGAAAAGATCGCCGATCCTGTGGGCATGGAAGATTTCAGCACGGAAAACTGCCATTACCAATATGAGCCGGAAAAATCGATGCATCCGGCCTATCTTTTCAGAATGAGCGCCAGAGACATGGCCAGATTCGGCGTCCTATATCAAAAATCCGGAATGTGGAAGGATTCCCGGATCATACCCACCGAATGGATTACCGAGAGCACAACGGCGTATTCGATTGTCGACAGTGCTTCCGGAATAGCCTATGGTTATATGTGGAACGTTTTCCCGGAAGGCTCATTATTCGCCGATATGATCGGTTATCCCGGCTATTATCATACAGGTATTGGTGTTCACGCATTAGTCATTATACCGGGGCTCAATTTAGTCATCGTCGAACGCTACGATACAGACGGAGACTGGACCGACCCCGGGGAGGTCGGGATGGAGCTTGGCATGATGATCATCAATGCCCGTATATCCGACTGAGGGAGAAAGGATACAGTCAATGGCGCTGAACCGTATCTGGATCGCATTTTTCCTGATCGCATTCATAGTCGCCCTCGGCAAACTGGTTATTTCCGGTGACACCGAAGTTTTTCCCAGAATCATCGAGATGACCTTCGATATGGCCAAGACCGGGTTTGAGCTCTCTATCTATCTGACCGGCGTCATGGCCTTTTGGCTGGGAATCATGAAGATCGGTGAAAAAGGCGGGGTCATTCGCCTCTTCAGCCGGCTGGTGGGTCCTTTCTTCTCCCGTTTATTTCCTGAAATTCCCAAAGACCACCCGGCGACCAGCTCGATGATTATGAACTTCTCCGCCAACATGCTGGGATTGGACAACGCCGCGACACCCCTGGGGCTGAAAACCATGAAGGAGATGCAGCAGATCAACCCCAAAAAAGACACCGCCTCGAACTCCCAAATCATGTTTCTGGTGTTAAACACCTCCGGCCTGAGCATCATTCCTTTAACAATCCTGATAGATCGCTCGGTCGTCGGCGCCGCCAATCCCACCGATGTCTTCATTCCCATCATGCTAGCAACCTTCTTCAGCACCTTGGCCGGTCTGATCGCCGTCTCCATCTATCAGAAGATAAACCTTTTCGACAAGGTGATACTCGCCTATTTAGGCGGAATCACTCTGTTCATGACGGGAGTCATCGTTTATTTTTCTCTCATCCCTCAGGAACAAATTGCCGACGTTTCAAATGTCGCCAGCACATTTATCATTTTTACCGTCATCATCAGCTTCATATTATTAGCTATGATCAAAAAAATAAATATCTACGAAGCCTTTATCGACGGCGCCAAAGAGGGTTTTGGGATTGCGGTAAAGATAATTCCCTATTTAGTGGCCATCCTGGTGGCCATTGGCGTCTTCCGCGCCTCCGGGGCGATGGATTTTGTGGTCAAAATCATCTCGTCCTCCGTTTCCTTTTTCGGCATCAATGCTGATTTCGTGGAAGCACTGCCGACCGCCTTGATGAAACCGCTCAGCGGCAGCGCCGCCCGGGGAATGAACCTGGAAATCATGAAAACCTTCGGACCGGATAATTTTGTCGGCAGGCTGTCCAGCATTTTTCGAGGCGCCACCGAAACAACCTTCTATATCATCGCCGTATATTTCGGGTCGGTGAATATTAAAAAAACCCGCTATGCTGTCACCGCCGGACTCATCGCGGACGCTGCCGGGATCATTGCCGGGATCTTTATCGGCTATCTGTTCTTTCACTAAATCAACTCATTCCTTGGAGGCAGAAGAAGACGCGGGAAAGTGCTGGGTGAGATCATTGTCGCGTGCTGCCCGACCAGGGCCTACCGGCAACGGCCCCTTCAGGCACCACCTAGATGCAAAACCCGCACCGGCACCCATTGCACCTGGCAAATCAGCCGTCAGGTACGCTCTGGAGGACAAGATGAACGATGCGATACGATCGGCATTGACCGATGCGCTGCGATACTGGGAGAAAAAGCGTGTCGTTTACAACCTGGGACTCCTGCTCATCGTCGTCGGGTATTTCATCCACTACAGGCTGCAGTCGGTGGCGGTCATCAATGTGGACAACGTTCTCTCCCTGTTCGTCCTCGCCGTCCTGGCCAACGTCTTTTACAGCTCGGCTTACATAGTGGATGTCTTCTTACAGCTGACCGAATATGCCGCCATCTGGAAAAAGCGACGCTGGATTCTCTTCACCATCGGATTCTGCTTTGCGGCGATCATCGCCAGGTTCATCTCGATGGACATATTCGTCTCATCTTGATGGCCGCCCGTCCTACACCGCAGGTATGGACCGGCCTATGGACCGTACTGGCTGAAAAACCGCAGTCACCGTCTCGAGAACGATCCATACCGCTTGAGAATGGACCACCGCACACATGACCATCAGTCTCCTGTTGGCCTTCTGGCTACTCTCAGAGATTCTCCTGTCGCTGCGAAAGCGTTCTGCCAAAATTCGCCGGCGACAGGGCAGAGTGAGTTCCGTCGTTTGGATCTGGCTGGCCAGTGCCGTCAGTATCATCGCCGCCAATGCAGCTCTGTTTATCGACCCACCCCGATTTCCCGGCCGCTCCTCGATCTATTCTGCCATCGCGATCATTCTCATCCTGGCGGGCATGGGAATTCGATGGTGGGCAATCATCTCTTTAGGACGTTTCTTTTCGGTCGACATCGCCCTGCAGGAGCAGCATCAGATCGTACAGAAAGGTCCCTACCGATGGATTCGTCACCCTGCGTATACGGGACTGTTGATCATATTCCTGGGAATGGGAATAGCTTTTTCAAATTGGATCAGTTTCATACTGATCGTCGTGCCGATGACAACGCTCTTTCTCTACCGGATGAAAATTGAAGAGAACGCTCTTGGTGAAGAGTTCGGTGCGGCATATCTCGAATATCGGAAAAGAACAAAACGACTGCTGCCGGGTATTTTTTAATTCATCGACGGTGAGCCAAGGCTATCGTACAGAAGGGTGATCTTGCCGCTGCGCTCATCATCCGGTTCGGGATAGACACATACCGCTGAATCACTGCCTGAGGAGTGGGGCCGATGAAATCACTGCCGTTCCAACGCTCGCATCCCCCGGTTTATGCAGCGCTGGCCGTTGTGCTTTTCATGGCGCTGACCACCGCTGCCCTGGCGAAAGAGATCAATGTCGTCACCGCCGAAAACGTCGGGCTGTCGACAGACCGCCTGTCGCGCCTGGGGAAGGCGCTGCAGGATGATGTCGATCAGGGGACCCTGGCCGGAAGCGTTGTGCTGATCGCTCGTCACGGCTCGATCGCGTATTGCCGGGCGTTCGGCATGGCCGATATCGAATCCGATATCAAAATGCGGACCGACCATCTCTTCCGGATGTACTCGATGATCAAGCCGATCACCAGCACGGCGCTGCTGATGCTCTACAAAGAGGGAAAATTCCAGCTGACAGATCCGCTCGAGAAATACATTCCGGCATTCCAGGATGTCAAAGTCTTCCGGGGGGTCGACGAAAACGGGGCTGTGGTCCTTGAAGATCCTCGGCGCAAGATCACCATCCAGGATGTGTTCCGGCACACGGCCGGTTTTTCCTATGGATCCACCGATGAGCCGGTCGATCGAGCGTATCTGGAAGCCGGGATTGACTTCGGGAAGATCGGCTCGCTGAAAGAGCTTGTCGATGCCCTGGCCACCCTGCCGCTTCTTTACCAGCCCGGTGAACGCTGGGTCTATAGCGTCTCGCACGACGTTCAGGCCTATCTTGTTGAGTACTTTTCAGGAATGCCTTTCGACGAGTACGTTCACACAAAGATCTTTCAGCCTCTGGGCATGAACGATTCCTTTTTCGGGGTGCCGAAAGAATATGTTTCTCGCTTCACGACCGTCTATGGTCCGGCGGAAAAGGGCGGCCTTCAGGCGATTGACAAGCCGGAAAGCAGCCATTACGCCCGCTACACGGAACATCCCTTCGGCGGAATCGGCCTTTCCTCCACGGCATATGATTATTATCTTCTCTCCCAGATGCTGCTCGACCGCGGCAGGCTGAACAACGTTCGCATTCTGGAAGGAAGACCGTCGAGCTGATGACCGCGAACCATCTTCCGGCGGCCGTCCCGGACCTGGCCGCAGACCTGGGTCCGATATTTCGCGGAGTGGGCTATGGTCTGGGCGTCTCGGTGCTGTTGAATCCGGCCCAATCGGGCAACCTCGGTTCTCCGGGCCAGTTCGGTTGGGGCGGCGCGGCAACGACCTGGGTGATCATAGATCCTCAGGAGGATATGGTATCCATCTTCCTGACACAGTATATGCCGATGGACAGCAATGTTGTGAGCCGATTTCAGACGCTTGTTTACCAATCGATTATCGAATGATTCGCTGACACAGCCCATAATTCATTCACATGAAGATCTCAATCAAGCCCCACTTCCCCCAACTGACGCTCCGTTGGTCAAACGTCCACCTGTGTCCAGCTTGGAGAAAGGTCAAAATCGCAGATGAGCAGTATCAATACAGTCGTGGCCATCCAGGGCAGCCCTCACAGAGGCAACACCTACGCGCGAGTCGAACGATTTGGGCAGGTTCTGACAAACCTCGGAAACGTAGATTTCGATCACATAGCGCTGAAGGATACAAAAATACTCCCCTGCCGAGGCTGTTTTTCCTGCTTCATCCGGGGCGAGTCCTCATGCCCTCTTCAGGACGACAGAGCGATGATCGAAAGAAAACTCGGTGAAGCCGATGCGGTGGTATTCGCCAGTCCTGTTTACGCGATGCAGATCTCCTATCTCCTCAAGCGCTTGGTTGACCGTCTGGCCTATACATTCCACCGGCCTCGCTATTTCGGTAAATATGCTGTCGGTTTGGCCGTCAGCGGAGGGATCGGTCTCCAAGAGACGCTGAAATATATCAAAATGTTTTCACAAACCTGGGGATTCGAGTACGTCGGCGACCTGAAATATATCGATCCCCCCAGAAATACAGGTCTCCCAAGATTTTTATCCATACGTGATAACACAGAGAAGCTGGCGCATCAACTCCACCATCTGATGAAGACCAGGCCCCTGCGCCGGCTCACCCGGAATGACCATCTGATGTTTCACGCCATGCGCGCGGTCTATAGCCGTATGGAGAAGTATTCCCCGGCCGATTATGCTTACTGGAAGGAGAAGGGCTGGCTCGACCCGAAGACCCGCTATTTCACCGCGCAGGCACGCCCGGGATTCGTGAAGAGCCTCTATCCTCGATTCGTTGCCTGGATGATGGGTCGGGCCATGGATAAAAGGATATCCGCGGCGGACGATCCCGCGGAACAAGGCTAAAGGAAGACATTCAGCGTAACGAAATGGATGCGGCCGGGAAAACAACCATCTGGCATCAATGCGGTTTCGGAAGGCCACCGGACACCAAAAGATATCTCCCCCATCGCACTTCACGCTTCAGCCGTTCAATGTACAATATCGTTTCAATATATGCTCAAGAGTCCCAGAGGCAATTACTTACATGGTTGAAGCGAAAGTAATCTGGACCCCTTATCCGTATCTCGCAGGATTCTGTATTAGCGATGATGCTGATTGTGCAACCTTCAAACAAGTCACATCGGTTTATGATTTTCTAATGGCCTATGATTTCCCGATCACAAAATCCGTGTGGCCTTTCCCTCCGAATGATCGCTGTGGCTTGCCGCCAACACCGACATCGACGCTGCGAGGCATCACTCTTGAAAATAAAGACTATTTGAGATACTGTGAAAAACTGTCATCAAAAGGCTATGAAA
>Ga0272444_10006398_pt1 | contig 10058 bp, 8 predicted proteins | sample SSMForm13_FD_201033 | JGI IMG/M metagenome (GOLD analysis project Ga0272444, IMG submission 201033) | Marine sediment archaeal communities from Little Sippewissett salt marsh, Falmouth, MA, United States - SSM-Form-13 | ecosystem: Environmental > Aquatic > Marine > Wetlands > Sediment ...
ATATTATACTGGCAAGCGGGATATTATGCTCGAAGATGTCATCGATAAAACCCAGGACGTCGCCTATTATGCCCACCACTATAAGCAGCGTGATGCAGAAGATAAACGCGCCGATAAAGCTCCTGAGCACATAATTTTCCAGTATCTTCATCTCTTCTTTACTTCCTTACTTCTTCGCTACATCCTCGTAATACGGTAGAACATCCCCGCACCCACCGCTAAAAGCACGGCATTAGCCGACCACACACCCGCCCACGGAGGCGCTATCCCGCGTATGGCCAGGGCTATCCCCGTGAGCATTATGCTCCAATACACAAGGAACAGGATGATCGCCATGCCGAACCCGATAAATTTTTCGCGGCGGTGCGTCGTTATGCCCAGGGGTATGCCCACAAGCACAAAAACAAAACTTGAGAACGCCAGCGCCACTTTTTTGTGGATCTCTATCCTGAGGGGTATCACACCGATATCATCTTTCTGAAGCTCGCGTATATCGTCTTTAAGTTCCCTGATGCTTTTTTCCCTCGCCTTTTTCTGGATGCTGTTGTCACCCGCGCCGCCTTCAAGGTTCAGTGTCATATAATAATCCTTGAAGGAAAGCTTGTAGAACTCATCCGGTTTATCCGGGGCGACTTCGTCCGCCGTGCCGTCCAGGAGGTGCAGCTTCACGCTGTCCTCTTCCGGTATGGGTATGACCTTGCCTTCCCTGGCGATTATGGTGCGTGTGGGCCTGTCCTCCTGCGGCTGGTATATGCGTATCCCCTCCAGGGTGTTGCCCCTGACCGAATGTATGAAAATGATATAGTCCTTGAACCCTTTTATGAAAATACCGGATTCCAGCATGGCCGTGGGGTGCTTGAGCCCGATCCTCTTGACGAGTTTCCTGGCGGCGAACTCGGACTCCGGCAGGATCTTATCGTTCAGCGGCACGTTCATGAGGCTTATGATAAGACCGCAGACGAGCACCGGCAGGACTATCTTATATATGTTCACCCCGCTGGTCCTCATGGCGGTCACCTCGTTGTCACCGGAGAGCCGCCCGAACCCCAGCAGCACCGCCGAAAGAACGGAGATGGGTATGGTGAAGATCAGCACGTACGGAAGGAACAAAAGGAATATCTTGAGGACCTGGAAAAAGTTCACTCCCTTGTTCATTATCATATCCACGGTCTGGACGATGTTGCCCGCCGCGAGGATCATTGTCAGCACGAACAGCGAGCCTACGAACGGCCCGCCCAGCTCTTTCAGCATGTATCGGGTTATGATGCGCATTGCTCGATATTCGATATTTGATATTCGATATTCGTTTCCCACGAACATCGAACATCTAACATCTAATATCCTCCATTTGCTTTCGTGTTAAGATGCGAGCAGCTTGGTAAGGGAATACAGGTCCAGGTTCAGGCGCCTGTCCTTGTCCCTTTCGAAACAGGCTTTTTCATATGGTATAAGCTCCAATGTATCCCCTTTTATGCCGACCATCTTGCCGGAATGGCCTTCAAGAAGCGCCGTGACAGCATAGGCCCCCATCCTTGAGGCGAGTATCCTGTCAGGCGCGTTAGGAGCGCCGCCTCTCTGCACATGTCCGAGGGTTATGCCTCTTACGTCCCGGCCGGTTCTTTTCCTTATCTCCTCCACCACTTCATGAGCGCTGGAAAACCCCTCGGAAACGATGATTATCCAGCTTCTTTTGCCTTTCTTCTCGGCCTGTTCTATCTCGGCGGCGATACGGTCCGCGGTCATCTTGCTACCGGGATAGAGCACTTCTTCCGCGCCGCCGGCCAGGCCGGCCATCACCGCTATATACGGCTCCTCCCTGCCCATCACTTCGATAACATATATCCGTTCCATACTTGAGACCGTATCGCGTATCTTATCGATCGCGTCCAGGACCGTATCGACCGATGTATGGGACCCGATCGTGTAATCCGTATAACCCAGGTCATTATCTATCGTGCCGGGTACGCCTATGTTGGTCACGCCCCAGTCCCTGTACAGCGTCAGAGCCCCCTGCAATGAACCGTTACCGCCGTTTATGATAAGCCCGTCAATGCCGCTTTCTTTTATCACCTTAACGGCCTTTGCCTGCCCTTCTTTCGTCATGAATTCCGCGGACCTCGCGGTCTTCAGTATGGTGCCGCCGCGCGAAAGTATGTTGCTCACGCTTCGGGAATCCATGTCTATGATCTCACCGTTGATGAGCCCCTCATAACCTCTCAGTATGCCGCGCACTTCAAGCCCTTCTATTATGGCTTTTCGCACGATGCTGCGCGTGGCCGCATTCATGCCGGGAGCGTCCCCGCCCGAAGTCAGCACGCCTATCCTTTTTATCTTACTGCTCATGTTCCCAGTTCCCAGCTCTTAAGATATTCTTTCTGTTCTTCTGTCAGTTTATCTATTTTTATCCCCATCGATCTCAGTTTCAGCCCCGCGATATAACTGTCTATTTTTTCCGGGACCTTGTACACTTTTTTCTCCAGCCTGTCGTGGTTTTTCACCATATATTCGCAGCAAAGCGCCTGGTTGGCAAAGCTCATGTCCATCACCATCGATGGGTGTCCTTCCGCCGAGGCCAGGTTTATCAGCCGCCCGTCGCCCAGAAGCACGACCCTCTTGCCTTTCTTAAGCGTGTATTCCCTGACGCAATGCCTGATCTCGCGCGTTTTCCTGGACATCTTCTTAAGCGCGTCAATATTGATCTCAACGTTAAAATGCCCCGAATTCGCCACAACAGCGTTGTCTTTCATCAGGAGGAAATGCTCGGCGTCTATGACGTTTATGTCGCCGGTCAGGGTCACAAAAATATCGCCTTTCCTGGCGGCTTCTTTCATCGGCATGACAGTGAACCCGTCCATAACGGCCTCGAGCGACTTGAAAGGGTCCACCTCGGTTATTATTACCCTGGCCCCCATGCCCCTCGCCCTCATGGCCACGCCGCGGCCGCACCAGCCGTATCCGGCCACGACAAAAGTGCCGCCTGCCAGCAGGTGGTTGGTCGCCCTTAAGATACCGTCTATGGTGGACTGGCCCGTCCCGTACCTGTTATCGAACAGATATTTGGTCTGGGCGTCGTTCACCGCTATTATCGGGAATTTCAGGAGTCCCTTCGCCTCGAGGCTCCTGAGCCTTATAACACCCGTGGTCGTCTCCTCGGTCCCGCCGATTATGGTCCTTATAAGGTCCTTCCTCTTGGAATGTATGGTCGAGACGAGATCCGCGCCGTCATCCATCGTCACATGAGGCTTATTGTCCAGGACGCTGTTTATATGATCGTAATACGTACGGTTATCCTCGCCCTTGATCGCGAACACGGGCACGCCGTGATCCTGGACCAGAGAAGCGGCGACATCATCCTGGGTGCTCAAAGGATTGGAAGCGCACAGCTCCACATCGGCGCCCCCGGCCTTCATCGCTATCATCAGGTTCGCCGTCTCGGTCGTGACATGCAGACAGGCGCCCACCCGCACGCCCTTCAGGGCCTTTTCTTTCCTGAACCTTTTGGCTATTATATCAACCACCGGCATATTATGGGCCGCCCATTCTATCCTGAGCCTGCCCTGCCCGGCCAGTTTTTTATCCTTGATATCGTATCTCTTCATCACTCATTCCTTTCTATTCCTATGATCCGGGCGGGCACAAGACCCGCCCCTACGACCTGCGACCTATAATCTACTTGCCTTTTTCTTAAGCACCTCCGCCATATCGGTCTCTTCCCAGGTAAAACCCTCTTCGTTGCGCCCGAAATGGCCGTATGCCGCCGTTCTTTTATAAATTGGCCTTCTGAGCTTAAGCTTCTCTATGATGCCTCCCGGGGTAAGGTTGAAATTTTCCCTGACGAGTTTAACCATCTTGGCATCTGATATCTTTCCGGTGTTAAAGGTGTTCACCATTATGCTGACCGGTTCCGGCACGCCTATGGCGTACGCGAACTGTATCTCGCACCTTCTGGCGAGCTCCGCGGCCACGATGTTCTTGGCTACGTAACGCGCCATATATGAAGCCGAACGGTCCACTTTTGTGGAATCTTTACCGCTGAAACATCCGCCTCCGTGGCTGCCTACGCCGCCGTAGGTATCGACGATGATCTTCCTGCCGGTCACCCCGGTATCACCCTGAGGCCCTCCCACTTCAAACCGGCCCGTCGGGTTCACGAATATCTTGGTGTTCTTGTCAATCAGGTCCGCCGGTATGACTTCCTTGATCACGAGTTCTTTCATGTCCCGGTGTATGTCTTTCATGTCGGCCTTTTTATCGTGGTGGGCACTTATCACCACCGCGGCTATTCTACGGGGTTTTCCGTTCTGGTACTCGACCGTCACCTGGCTTTTTCCGTCGGGCCTCAGGTACTTGACGATCTTTTCCTTTCTTATCTTCGCAAGCTGCCTGGTGAGCAGATGCGCCATGTGTATAGGCAGCGGCATGAGTTCTTCGGTCTCGTTCGTGGCGTAGCCGAACATCATGCCCTGGTCGCCGGCGCCTCCGACGTCAACACCAAGCGCGATATCGGGCGACTGTTCCTGTATGGCGGTTATCACCCCGCAGGTCAGGTAATCAAACCCGTACTCGGCGTTCGTGTACCCGATCTCGCGTATGGTCCTTCGCACCACCTTGGGTATATCCACATAGCATGATGTCGTTATTTCCCCGGCGACAAAGGCCAGGCCCGTGGTCACAAGCGTTTCGCAGGCGACCCTGCCTGACGGGTCCTCTTTCATTATCTCATCCAGCACCGCGTCGGATATCTGGTCGCATACTTTATCGGGATGCCCCTCGGTCACGCTTTCAGACGTAAATAAATGCTTGTCTTTTTTCATCTACAGCTCCTTGATCTTTACAGTTCTCTTTTGCGGTACTCTATATCGGCTTTCTCCAGGGAGTTCTTGTCGCCGATATCATACCATCCTTCCTCAAAAACATACCCGTAAACGGAATCTTTCTCGGATATCCATTTCACGAAATTTCCCGGCGCGTCTTTTGCCTGGCCCGTCTTCATATAATCCTTAAGCATCGCCAGTTTGCTCTTCGGAAAGTAATATATCCCCGTGGAGGCCAGCGTGCTTTTGGGCCTGGCGGGTTTTTCCTCAAAATCATCCACCTTCCTGCTGCCGTCGATGGACACTATGCCGTATCTCTGCGCCAGTTTGCGGTCTTTTACATCGTATAACGCTACGGTAAAATGTCCGCTGGTCCGGGCCGAGACCACAAAATCCTTTATGTCAAATTCAAAAAGATTGTCCCCGGCCACTATCAGCAGGTCGTCCGTCGGGTTTTCGGTTTCTATAACGAGATCTATGTCCCCTATGGCGCCGAGCCTGTCCTCGTTGGAAGTGGTAAGATCGTTTATCACCTTCACCTTGGTCGTAAAATTCCTGTCCCTTATCCACTTTACGAACATATCGTAAAATTTGTCATTGGTTATTACATAGACCATGTCGCATGACTCTATGGCGTCGAATTTCCGCAGGATCCTTTCCAGGATGGTGCGTCCTCCGACTTTTACGAGCGCCTTTGGGCGGTCAAGGGTCAGAGGGTATAATCTGGTCCCATAACCTGCTGCCAGTATCAATCCTTTCATGTCGTTCCTTTCCTCCTTATATTATCCGTCATCTCCGAACTCTGAACTCCGAACTCACTATTCCATCAACTCTTTCGCTATATCCGGCACCAGCTCCATCAATTTCTCTTTGGCAAAATCCTGCACTTCCTTGCCCGTCTGGAACGTAAGCGCTTTTTCGGCTATCGCCCTGGCGTCGGAAAAATTAACCGACCGTATGACCTTTTTTATCTCGGGCACCGCTATGGGCGAAGTGCTGAACTCATCCAGCCCCAGGCCCAGAAGTATCATGGTCAGGGTGACATCCCCCGCCATCTCCCCGCACAGGGCCACCGGTATATTTTCCTTGTGCCCGTTGTCTATTATCATCTTTATGAGGTTGAGCACCGCGGGGTGCGTGGGTTCATAGAGGTACGCTATTTTCTCGTTCACCCTGTCGACCGCCAGCGAGTATTGTATGAGATCATTGGTCCCTATACTGAAAAAATCCACTTCTTTGGCGAGTATATCGCTTGTCACAGCCGCCGACGGCACTTCTATCATCACCCCGACGGGAATGTTCTCGTTGAAGGCTAAGCCCTCTTTCCTGAGCTCGGCTTTCACCTCCTCAAGCACGGCGTTGGCCTCTCTCAGCTCCTTTATGCCGGAGATCATCGGGTACATCATTTTCAGATTACCGTAAACGGACGCCCTCAGGATGGCCCTGAGATGTGATTTAAAGATATCCGGACGCGCCAGGCAGAAACGTATCGCCCTCCACCCGAGGAACGGGTTCATCTCCCTGGGGACATCAAGCTGGGAAAGGAACTTATCCCCGCCGAGGTCAAGGGTCCTCACGACCACGCAATTGGGTTTTATCCTCGTGGCGACGGACTTGTAAGCTTTGAACTGTTCCTCTTCGCCGGGCAGGTCCTGCCTGTTCATATAGAAATATTCGGTCCTGTAAAGCCCTATGCCTTCCGCGCCGTGCGAGATGACGCTCGCGACATCCTCGGGAAGCTCTATGTTCCCCGCGATCACGACCTTTTTGCCGTCGGGTGTCTCGCTGGACATGGTCTTCAGCTCGTTAAGTTCCTCTTCAAGATGCTCGTATTTCTTTTTCTCGCGGCGGTATTTTTCGACCGTTTTCACGGCTGGGTTTATTATTATGATGCCGTGGATCCCGTCCACTATTATCTGGTCGCCGTTATTCACTATATCGGTCACCGTCTCAAGGCCCACCACCGCCGGTATCTCCAGCGACTTGGCCATGATAGCCGTATGGGACGTCCTGCCGCCGATATCGGTGGCAAAACCCATGACGCGCCCTTTATGCATCATCGCCGTATCGGAAGGAGAAAGGTCGTAGGCTACTATGATCGATTTTTCATCAAGTTTTTCGAGGCTCCGCGCCTCCACGCCTATCAGGTTCCTCAATATCCTTTTGCCCACATCCGCTATGTCGCTTACCCTGTCCCTCAGATATTCATCTTTGGCTTCCGAAAGGACGCTGATGTATTTGTTCAGCACCTCCGCGAACACGGATTCTATGTTCTTCTTCTTTTTCTTGAGCCTGGCGATCACTTCCTGCACCAGTACGGTATCCTCCAGTACCAGCAGATGAGCGCTGAATATCTTTCCGTGGCCCACACCCATTTCTCTGGATATCTTCTTCTCTATGGACAGTATCTCTTTTCTTGTCTGTTTAAGAGCCTCGCGGAATTTCTCGATCTCGGCGGGGATGTCCTTTTCGGAGATGCTCCGCACGACGGGCACCATGTCCTCGGTGCCGAAAATGTGCACCTTCCCCATGGCTATGCCCGGCGCGGCGGGAATGCCCTTGATCTTGATCTCTTTTTTCCTCGGATAAGGATCTTTTTTGTCCGGCATATCGCCCCTTTTGTTCATCAAAGCGGGTCCTCTTCTATATCGTGCAGCAGTATCCCCGAAAGTTCTTCTACGGCCGCTTCGGCGTCATCCCCTTCGGCTATTATGGTCACTTTCGCGCCTTTCTCGGCCGCCAGCATCAGTATCCCCATTATCGATTTGCCGTTGACCGTCTGGTCCTCCTTGACTATGGATATATCGCTCTCATATTTATTGGCCAGCTGCACAAAAAGCGCCGCGGGCCTCGCGTGCAATCCCGTCCTGTTCTTTATCACGATCTCTTTTTTTACGACCATATCACATCATCCTATCGCGATCGTCACCTTCATGTCACCGGCGCAGCTGCCGTTGTCGGACTCGAGATCGTCCCCTATAAGCACCGCGACCCCTTGGAATGTCTTCTTAAGGCCCCATTCGCTCTCGTTAACGGTGTAGACCGGGTAGCGGAAGACATTGACCTCCCTGTCCATAAAAAAATCGACCCCGATGCCGGAGTACATATCTTTCAGCGAAAAACGCCCGGTCTTTGACGATCTGGGCTTCGCTATTACCTCTTTGTCCCATACAAGAAGATTGAACTCAAGGGCGTAACGCAAGGAAACAGGTCCGCCCGAATGTTTCACGATCCTGTGCGAGAACATCACGCCCGGACCCGTACCCACGGATACTTCCTTTATGACCTCCAGGTCGAAAGGCCGGCCGTTATCGGCGAATATATTGTCGCGCATGGCCATCACGCATGAAGTAAGATCGCCGTTTTTAGCGGTCCTGACCGAATAACGCTCCTTAAGAAAATTATCGCAGCTGACACGCCTCCTCGGCGCCTCCTGCCACGGGACTTTCTCCTTGAAAATATGCGTCAGAAAAGAAGACCTCTGGTAATCATCATAATAGAGCACCTTTTTGAGGCCCTTATCACAAACCCCCAGCACATCATGGATATCGGCGAGACCGCCCTCCATGATGGTTTTTCTGGCCTGTTTTATCCTTGAAGCGTAGTTCTTTTTTAATTTGATATGATAATCCTCTTTTACCCGCGAGACGGTATTCGCCAGGTTCACGTTAAAAGGTTTATAGTCCAGTTCGCTTACCGCTCCGCCCTTGCCGCACCCCACGAAAACACCGACAAACCTGTTCTCCATCAGCGGTTCTTTCGCGCCGCCTTCCGGCCGCCATTCAGTGAGCTTTATGTCCTCGTCTTTTCCCGGAGCCATCTGCCTGATAATACTCTGCGCTTTTATAAGATGTTTATAGACCCCTTCCCTCAAATGGGGCAGATAAAACCCGCCGAAAGTGCCGTGCCAGTACGCGCAGTTGGACTGTGCCTTAAAAAGCTCCCTTTTCGCCCTCCGGAGATCGCCGGTATTTTCATCGCCCACCCCTTCGGATTCCATGTCTTTTATCTTGCCGCTGACCGATATCATCCTTTTGTGCATGCGCCCGGCTTCCGGATATTTTTCCAGGAAGTTCCTGAAGTCCCCGCTGCTCCATCCCATCATTTCCGCGTAGCTGGACGGCGGCACCTCGCCTATTTCGGCCGCGGGTACCGTATCCATGACCTCTGAATATGTGGCCGTCTCGAGCCATGCGGAATTCATCTTTAAAAGCTCGAAAAAGTCATTGAGCCAGCCTTTTTTGTGCACCAGCTGATAAGTATACGGCCAGGCCCCGAATTTTTCCCCGTCATCGGCGAAGAAAAAACAGGGCACGTCATGAGGGCTCTTATCTTTCATCTCGCGGATATGCTCCACGGTGATCTTAGGCGGCTGGAAAGGCATGGTGTACCTGAAATATGTCGACGCCGGGAACAGGACGGCCTCTCCGCTCCTGCCCTTTGTGATGCACGGCCTCAGCGTATTCGCCTTATCGACACCCGCCCGCAATATATGATAATCATCGACGATCGTGTATTCCATTCCGGCCCCGGCAAGTGTATCGGCCAGACCGGGTTCCCACACCCTCTCCGCTATCCACGCTCCCCTCGGGCGCACACCGAATATCCTTTCGATGATCTCGTTGTTCATCCTTATCTGCTGGTCCCTGTCGCGCTCGGGTATCAGCACCATGACAGGCTCAAAATGGCCGCCGCTTATAAGTTCTATCTGGCCGCGCCGCGCCAGTTTTTTCATCTTTTCGATATGCTCGGGATGGTCGCGCTGGAGCCATTCCAGCATGTTCCCCGAATAATGGAATGAGGCCTTGATCTCCGGGAACTCCGACAGCTTGTCCAAAAGCGGCATATAGGCGCTATTGTAGGCCTTTTCAAATTCCCGCCGGAAATTGAAAACAGGCTGATAGCAATGGAACGCTAACGCGAATTTTGCCTTTTTCACGCGCCTCACCTCTTCCTGGATTCTTTTAGTTTAAGTATCCGCATGATCACGTCGCTCAGCCTCATGGCGTTATGCCTTACGAATTCCTTACCACAGGCTATAGGGGCCTTCACGAGCCTGATATTCTCCCGTTTAAGCCAGTCTTCGTCCTTATTGTCAAGTTTCACGGGGAACTTGCTCTCTTCCCGGTATTTTTCATAAAGTTTTTTCGGGATACGCGACGTGTTCGCTATGCAGTAATTCAATATGTCGGGATGCGTGTGTTTGACCAGCGCCCTGACATGGTCGCTTACCGAATAATTATC
>Ga0272444_10006401_pt1 | contig 10054 bp, 6 predicted proteins | sample SSMForm13_FD_201033 | JGI IMG/M metagenome (GOLD analysis project Ga0272444, IMG submission 201033) | Marine sediment archaeal communities from Little Sippewissett salt marsh, Falmouth, MA, United States - SSM-Form-13 | ecosystem: Environmental > Aquatic > Marine > Wetlands > Sediment ...
CCAGGCCGGCCTCGGGAATGGTGATACTCCCGCGCCAGGCATGATGGGTCAGGATAATATTGTTGAACAAGACATTGTTGATACAGTCCGTCGTGCTGCCTTCCGCGATATTGGCCGCCCAGCGGCCGTCACTGGGCATGACAATCGTGTTGTTGAGGATGCGGTTACCACTGGAGCAAATCGCCCCATCCTGCTGAAAGATGGCGATGCCGCCGGCGTGGTTGTTGTGGAGCAGGTTGTTCCGCACGACGGTGTTCTCCACACCGTCCATATTGATCGCCGATCCGCCCGCCGCCCCGTTCTCATAGATCACGTTCCGCTCAACCACACCATCCGAGATTGTCCCATCGCCTCCCATGCTCTCGTCCCCATTCATGTGCACACCACAGCCAGCGTTGTGATGCAGCACATTGCCCCGCACCAGCGGCCGGTCGCCGCTGTTGCTGCAATAGATGCCGTGCTCCCCGTTGTGATCGCTCTCGTTGAACTCGATGAGCGCGTCATCGACAAAAGCGAGAAAGATACCCGTGCTGCTGGTGGCCCAACCATTATCGTGGACGCGGTTGTAGCGCACGGTGATGTGATGGGTGTGGGCCGTTTCGCCGCCACGTATGTCGATCCCCCAACCCGACGCGCCCGAAATCTCCAACCCCTGGATAACCCAGTAGGCGACGGTCCCAGCGCCCTCCCACGTTTCGACCTCGATGATGCTGTTGTGGGCGTTATCCGGGCCGGGGGCAGTGACGCGCACCGCCGCGCCGACCTGGGCTTGAAGCGTGATCCATGCGCCGGCCGTGCCCGACTGCTCGATGCGACAACCGTCGTACTCGCCCTCGCGCACCATAACCGTGTCACCGGGCGCGACGCTCTCCACCGCGTGCTGGAGGGTCGCCCAGGGATGGCCGGCACTGCCATCGTTGCCATCGTCGCCGTCCATAGCAACGTAGTAGGTCGTTCCGGTTTGGTTTGGCATCCCTACGGGATCCGTAGCTTCTGCAGACGGCAGCCTCGCTGCCACGGACGGGGGTTCCGTCGAAACGCTGATCGCCGTTGGCGGGCCACAGGCGTAGAGAGCGAACAAGAATAGGGCCAGCAGGAATCGTAAGCAAGGTTTCTTCATCAAGAACTCCTTGTATTGGTGACTGGTGACTGGTGACTGGTGACTGGTGGTTGGTTATTCATTATTGGGAAACCCATGCCTGACAGCCAATACCCAATCACCAACACCCAATCACCAACACCCAATCACCAACACCCAATCACCAATACCCATTGTAGCACACGAGCAAGGGAAACGTCAATTGCCGCGACGCATTGGGATTTCGAAGCAAATCGCCAGATCGTCGGCTAAATGTTCTTCGGCCGCTCTTGGCAGACTGTGGCGGCTTGTGAACCCCTTTGAAATCCCCCCAGGTTTTCGAAGCATTCGAAAACCCGTCTTCGAAGCAATCGCCGGCGGGACTCTTTTTTTTTTTCTTGATCAGCGATGCGAAAGAGGCCTTTCGATGCCCGGTAAGTCTTCTGCTTCGAAAACCCCGCATTCGGCAGGTGTCCTCTGACGCCCACCGAAATGTTGCATCTCCCCGCCAGGTGTAGTACAATGCTCCCTACAGGATACCCATATCGAGGTCATGCCCTATGAATCCCGCACTGCCCAATCTGGACCAGCAAAAGACCTATACCGAGACAGACCCCAGCGACGCTTACCACCGGCTGATGGACCTGGGCGGCCAGATCCGCACAGCCTGGCAGATCGCATTGGACTGGGCCCCGCCAGCCCTGCCTGCGCCCCCACGCGCCGTGATCATCGCTGGCATGGGCGGATCGGCCATCGGGGGAGACCTCGTGCGCAGCATCACTGCGGACCAGGCAACCATCCCCCTCCTCGTCCACCGCAATTACGGACTGCCCGCCTATGCCGGAGCGCACACCCTCGTCGTCGCCTCTTCCTACTCTGGCAACACCGAGGAGACGCTCTCCGCTGCAGATGAAGCGCAGCGCCGCGGCGCGCCGTTGATCGCCGTCACCACCGGTGGTGAGCTGGCCCGTCGGGCCGCAGCATGGGGCACAGCGGTTTTGCCCTTTGAATACCCCGCCCAGCCCCGCGAAGCGCTTGGCTATAGCATCATGCTGCTGTTAGGCGCGCTTGTCCGCTTGGAGCTATTACCTGACCCCACACCCGAGGTCGAATCAACGGCCATCGTGCTGGAAACGCTAAGCCGAGAGATTGAACGCGACGTCCCCAGCACCCAGAATCCGGCCAAGGAACTGGCCCACTGGCTCCACGGTCATGTGCCGGCCATCTATGGCAGCGACCTCTTGGCCCCTGTGGCCAGACGGTGGAAGGGACAGTTCAACGAAAATGTCAAGTCATGGGCCGAGGCGGGGGAACTACCCGAGATGGACCATAACGTCATCTCTGGAACAACCCAGCCGGTCGGCTTTTTCCAAAGCTTGCGCGGCATCTTTTTGAACTCGAGCCTGGGCCACCCCCGCAACCGGCTGCGCTTAGAAGCCACCCGCCACCTGTTTGCGGAGGCTGGCATTGCCTGTCGTACCGTCTCCGGGCGTGGAGATTCCCCGTTAGCCCAGGTGCTGACCACCGTCCTGCTCGGGGATGCCACCAGTTACTACCTGGCGATGCTGTACGGAATGGACCCGGGGACAATTCCGGCGATTGTCGCCTTGAAAGAGCTGCTGGCAAGGGAGAGTAGCTAATGCTCATCGAAGAGCAACTCGCAGCGATCCAGTTTCTAACCCAAGAAGTCGGCCCCCGGCCGGCCACGTCGGTGGCCGAGGCCCGCGCTGCCGCCTATATCAACTCCCGGCTGCGCCAGGCCGGCATGGAGGTGGATGTACAAACCTTTCGCGCGGTCCCGACCGAGAGCATTCCCCGTGGTTTACTCTACCTGGTGATGGCCGCGAGCCCGTTTGTCTACCTGTACAACCAGCCGCTCGCCCTGGGCCTAGCTGTTGCCGCCCTGCTTATCTTTTTTGCCGAGGAGATGGTCTGGCCCATCTTTTCCTCCTGGCTACCCGGGGGCGAAAGCCAGAATATTGTCGGCACCCGGGCGGCGGCCCAGGATGGCCAGCAGCACCTGATCGTCATGTCCCACATGGACTCGGGACGGGCGAACCTACTCTATCACCCCCGCCTGGTGGGAAATTATCGCCGATTCTATCTCATCTCGCTCATCGCTATCGTCCTCCTCCCCATCCTGATCGGGTTGGGCTGGCTCACTGGGGAAACCTGGCTCTGGTACGCTCAACTGGTCCCCGCCGGCTACATTACACTGGCCTTTTTACTACTGCTGCATCAAGAGATCATTATGCCCTGGGTACCTGGCGCGAACGACAATGCTTCCGGCGTCGCCGTACTGCTGAACCTGGCCGAAGAACTGGAAGGGCTCCAGCACACCACGCTCTGGCTTGTCGCTACAGGCAGCAAAGAGGCCGGCCTACACGGGGCGCGCGCCTTTCTGCGCCACTATCCATTTCCCCGAGAGAGCACCTACATCATTAATCTGGATAGCGTAGGCCAGGGCCAACTGGGTATCATTGTCTGGGAAGGCAAGCTGTTCGCGCGCCAGGCCGACCCGCGGCTGGTTGAGTTGGCCGGCGACTCGGAGAGCAAGGACATCACGATAGACGCTGATCCACTGGTCTATCGAACAACCAACACCGATGCGCAGGTCGCCCTGGTCCGCGGCTTTCGAGCGATGAGCATCGTCGCCTTGGAGGATGGCCGGCCAGCATCTCGCCATTGGTCCACCGATACCCTGGAAAACATACACCCTGAATTGTTGGAGCGAGCTGGCCGCCTGGTAATCGGCATTGCCCGGCAGTTGGACCGTCAAGCAGAGGAGTAGGAAGCAGGAGGCAAGGGAAGAAAGCGGGAGACAAGCAGTAAGCGGCAAGAAGCAGGAAGCAAGAAAGAGGAGGTTCAACATGCAGCCCAAACAGCGCCGGCAATTCTTCACCTACCTGATCGTGGGCGAGGTGGTCCTGCTCTTTATCCTGGCCGTCAACGGCCTCTGGGGCGTGCTCATCGGACTGCTGGTGGTCGAAGGGCTCATCGGCGGAGGCTTTTACCTATGGCGCAGCGGCAAGTTGCCCTCGGGAAAAATCCAACTCCGCGGCGGGGGATGCTTGGTCGCCATTCTCGTGCTCGGCATCCTGTTTGTCGTGCTCTTGAGTGTCGGGATACCCCTCTATACCGACTGGTTGTGGTTCGACTCCCTGGACTATGGCTCGATATTTCGCACCGAGATTGTGGCCAAGGTCCTGCTCTTTGTGGGTACGATGATCGTGACCGCCCTCTTTCTGGGCGGCAATATGGTGCTGGCCATACGGCTGCACCCCGGCCCCGACTGGGTGGATGAACGCGCCGCTAAGAAAAACATCTGGCGCTCCTGGGTGGGGCCGATCCTGGCCTGGATTGTCGCGATCATTATCGGCATCGCCTTTGGTTCGTACGCCCAAGGCAACTGGATGACCATCCTGCGCTTTCTCAACAGCGCTGCCGTCGGGCAAGCCGATCCGCTCTTTGGCATCGACCTCTCTTACTATCTCTTCCAGCTCGACACGCTGCTGCTCATCAAGAACGCCCTGATTGGATTGGTCCTGATCACGGCCGGCCTGACGACCGCAATCTATTTCTTGGCCCTGCGACGAAGACTTCCCCCGGTGCCCCTGGCCCACATCTCGGTCCTGGGCACGCTGTTTCTGCTGGTGATGGTCTGGCACTATCGCCTGCAGATTCACATGCTCGTCTTTTCCCGGAACAGTGCTACCTATGGCGCTGGCTACACCGACATCCACGCCCGCATCCCGGCCTATAACATCATCTCGGGCATTGTGGTCATCTGCGCCGTGCTGCTGCTGATCAACCTGTGGCGGCGCACGTGGCGCTGGCTTGCCGCGGGCGTTGGGCTGTGGTTGGTGAGCCTGCTGGTCCTGGGGGCAATCTACCCGGCCATCGTCCAGGCCTGGCGGGTACGGCCGGCCGAATTGGCCGTGGAGCGCCCCTATATCACCTACAACATTGAGTCCACCCTGAAAGCATACGGGCTGGACAACGTCGAGGAGACCCGTTTCCCCATCACGGGCACACTGACCATGGCCGATATCGCTGAAAATCAGGGCACCATCGACAATATCCGCCTGTGGGACCACCGGCCGCTGCGAAGCACCTATGGACAACTGCAGTATCTACGCTACTACTACTCGTTCCTGGACATCGACGTCGATCGCTACACCCTGGACGATGACTACCGCGAAGTCGAGCTCTCGGTCCGGGAGCTCGATGTGGACAAACTGAGGGATGAGGCCCAGACGTGGGTCAATCGGCACCTGATCTACACCCACGGCTATGGTGTCGTGTTGAGCCCGGTGAACGAGTCGTGCGGAGAAGGCCAGCCCTGCCTCTTTCTGCGCGACATCCCCCCGGTGACCCAATACACAGAACTGACGATAGAGCAACCGGGCATCTACTTTGGCGAGGCCACCGACAACTATATTATCGTCGGTACCGAAGTCGACGAGTTCGACTATCCCCAGGAGGATAGTGTAGGCGGCGTCGTCAATACCCGCTACAAGGGAAGCGACGGCGTCGGCATCGGCTCGTTCTTCCGCCGGCTGGCCTTTGCCCTGCGCTACGGCGAGATCCCCATCCTGGTGAGCGATAGCATCCAGCCGGAGAGCCGCATCCTCTACCACCGGAACATCCAGGACCGGGTGGAGCGCATCGCCCCCTTCCTATGGTACGACGCCGACCCCTACCCGGTGATCCTCGACGGACGCATCTATTGGATTCAGGATGCCTACACCATCAGTGAGCGCTATCCCTACTCGCGGCCGTGGGCCAGCGACCTCAACTATATTCGCGCCGCGGTCAAGGTTGTCATCGACGCCTACGAGGGCACAACGACCTTTTACATCGTCGACGAAACCGACCCCATTGTGCAAGTCTACGCGCGCATCTTCCCTGCGCTCTTCCGACCGGTGGAGGAGATGCCGACCGGCCTGCGGTCGCACTGGCGTTACCCCGAGCAGGCCTTTCGGGTGCAGACGGCGATCTATGCTACCTACCACATGCGCGATCCACGTGCATTCTACAATCAAGAGGACTCCTGGGACTATGCCCGGGAAACGTACGAGTACGAGGTCGCACCGATGGACGCTTACTATGTCATCATGCGACTGCCACAATGGGAAACTGAAGAGCTGCTGCTGATGGTGCCTTTCACCCCGTCTGGGCGGGACAATATGGTCGCCTGGATGCACGTGCAGTGCGATGGAGACGACTATGGCCAACTAGGCGTGTTCAACTTTCCCAAGGACTCGCTGGTCTATGGCCCCTTCCAGGTCGAGGCGCGCATCAACCAGACGCCCGAGATCTCGCAGCAGTTGACGCTGTGGGACCAGCGCGGGTCGAACGTGATCCGCGGCAACCTGCTGGTTATCCCCATCGACCATAACCTGCTTTATGTCGCGCCCATCTATCTCCAAGCCGAGACGGGCCAAATCCCGGAACTGAAACGGGTCATCGTCGCCTATGCAGAACGCATCGCCATGGCTGAGACGCTGGACCAAGCGCTGCGGGCCGTATTGGCGGCCGGGCCTACTACCTCTCCGCCGACAGGGGAACGCACCTGGGAGGAGATCGCCCAATCGGCGCAGGAGCACTATGAAGCGGCCCAGGCGTGCCTGCAGGCCGGCGATTGGGCCTGCTACGGGACCGAGCTGGAGGCGCTGGCGCAGGACCTGCAGGAGCTGGTGGAGATGGCGGGGGGAGAGTGAGCCGGCCACGAATGAGGACACGAATAAACGAATGGGATAGGGCAAGGCGGTGGGCCGGCAACGAATGGAGGCACGAATAAACGAATCGGCGAACCACGCATCAGCGCGAAAGCCAGGGGCGAGAGAGCGGGCCGGCCGCGAATAGAAACACGATGGCCGGTAACGAATGGAGGCACGAATAAACGAATTGGAGAGCGAGCGAGGGAGTGAGTTGGCGATAAGGTAAGGGGGAGAGTGAGCGCGTAAGCGAATCAGCGAGTTTACGAGCGTGCGGGGCTTGCCCCCGCCCAGAGCGAAAAGTCGAGCCGGTAGGGGTGCCGCGATGGCGCTCTTACCGGCTTTCGGCTAGAGCATTTTCGAGCAGATCCGTGACTTGTAGCTCGCCGGCCCAATGGCGCACGTAGGACAAATCCAGGCGCTCGCCCTGGACCTTGAGTATACCCAGGATGTCGCGCCATTGGCGATCCGATACCTCACCACCGAGTCGGTACCACTCCAGTTTAGCCAACACGGTGTCTTCAGCGCTGGCGAAATAGCCAATCCGCTCTGGATCTGTCGCCACAACCTGCCGGACGCGACGCTCGAACTGGGATCGATCAAAGGGGCGTGCCTGGCTGACAAAGACATCCACCTTGAACATTGTATCCAGGTGAATCACGTTAAAGCTGCGGCGGCGCCGGATCGCTTCAGCGATCGACTCCTCGTCTACGTAGAAAGCACCCGCCAACGCCTGTGCGAGATGTGCGGCATGCGCTGGTCGCAAGTCGGCCACCAGGTCCGCGTCGGCTGTGGCCCGGAATACACCGTGGACCGCGCTCGCCAGCGAACCGCCAATCAGATAGGGAACCTCCAGTTGTTCCAGCGCCTGGGTAACCAAAAGGGTCACCGCAATCGGGTCAACGGGCATCAGGCGACTCCTGCGGCATAGGGCCATATACACAGTTGGCAACTTCTGCTCCGAGCACCAGGTCGGCCAGATGGCGACGCAGCTCCTGAGGGCTGGCCTCGGGATTGCGCTGCCGCAGGCCACTGAGGAGCAGCGTCCGTACCGCCGCGTTCAACTGCCCCACCAGCTCAAGCTTGCGCCATGCCGGCGCGCGGCGCAACAGGTCAATTTGAACCGCTTCGGCTTCCGGCAGGGTGTCGGGTGACAAGGTAGACATCGATCACCTCAGGTTGACTCCATTGTCCTGAGAATCAAACACAAAACCAGTATACCATCGTACATTGAGGATTGCAACATGGATAAAGCGGCGATGGGCCATGCATAGCGTTTCACGATCTGGCTCACCTCCTATTGGACAGCCAAGACTGGCGCTGAACTCGTCCCGCTCCCAGCAGGCGCTGTAACCGCACGATGGGGATGTCTCCATTATAGCATGCCGACCTGGTTTTGAGAATACCCCCCCCTCTGCAGTTAGAGCCGCGTCACGTTTGGTCAGTTCCGCCGCGAGTGCGGCCAGCAGCCCCGTCATTTCGAGTGAGCGACGGGCGCGTAGCGCCTGGAGCGAATCGAGAAATCTCGTGGGGTCAGCGGAGGAGATTCCTCGACTGCGTGCTCCTCTCTTCGCTCGGAGCACTGCGCTCGAAATGACAGCCCTTTACCACAGGTCTAACTAACGGGACATGACGCGACCCTACCTCGCAGTGCCCCCCGCACTTGACAGGGGGCCCGCTCTATGTCAGAATGGTATTGACCCTAGCACGGCTGAGGTTCAAGCGATGCGAAAAGATCCGGGGCGCCCTAGCCAACTCGAGACCCTCACCCTCGCCATCACCGACATGGACTGTGCCGACTGCGCGCGCACGCTGGAGGAAGGGGTGGGCCGGCTGCCCGGGGTTGCCCGGGCCGCGGTGGCGCTCCTGGTGGGGACGATGGCCGTCGACTATGACCCCGCCGTCGTCAACCGGGAGCAGATCATCGGCCGCATCCGCGAACTGGCGAGTCTCGCCACCTGGCGAGACTCCTGGGAGTTTCGCGGTTCGGCCACAAGGTTGGTGGCAAAAATAGCCTTTACTATGTAAAAAGGGCCGGAGTGCTACTTTGACTACGCGAAACTCGCTGGGTTACGACGTCGTTCAAGAGGAGCAGACCTGGGTCTATCGTATAGACGATATGGACTGCGCTGACTGCGCGGCCAAGGTCGAGGCCGGCGTGCGGGCCCTCCCCGGGGTACCCGAGGTGGAGTTGAACTTTGCTACGGCGCGGCTGGTCGTGCACGGCTATGACCCAGCCCTCGGCGCGGCCATCGAGGCCCGCGTGCGCGAGCTGGGCTATACCCCCCGCGTTGAAGATACCACAAAGCCTTTGGCCGGCCGGCCTCCAGTCGGACTGATCGCCTTTGTCCGCCAGAACCGCACCGCCTGGTGGGCCCTCGGTGCCCTGCCATTCCTCCTGGCGGGGTTCCTTTTCCTGCTGCTGGGACTGCCCGACTGGCTGCGCGACAGCTGTTTCGGCGTGGCCCTGGTCATCGCCGGCATCCCCGTGGCGCGGGCCGGCTTCACCGCCCTGCGCGTGACCCGCAGCCTGGACATCAACGTGCTGATGATCATCGCCGCCATCGGCGCGGCCATCGTCGGCGAGTGGGAGGAAGGGGCTGTCGCCATCTTTCTCTTTGCCGTCGGCGAGCTGCTCGAGCGCTACACAATGGATCGGGCCCGCGGCGCCATCCGCGCCCTGATGGACCTGTCCCCGGAAGAGGCCTACCGCGTGGTCGATGGGCACGAAGAACGCGTCCCCGTCGAGGCGCTGCAGATCGGCGACATGGTCCGCCTGCGCCCCGGCGCGCGCATCCCCACTGACGGCGAGGTGCTAGAAGGCCGCTCGGCGGTGAACCAGGCGGCGATCACCGGCGAGAGCCTCCCGGTGGACAAGGCCCCGGGAGATGAGATCTACGCCGGGACGCTCAACGGCGAGGGCCTGCTCCTGGCCCGCGTGACCCGGCCGGCCAGCGAAAGCACTCTGGCCCGAATCATCAAAATGGTCGAAGACGCCCAGGCGCGCAAGGCGCCAGCGCAGCGCTTTGTGGACCGCTTCGCCCGCTACTATACACCGGCCGTGGTCGGCATCGCCGTGCTGGTGGCGGCCATACCTCCTCTTCTTTTAGGAACAACCTTCGTTCCCTGGTTCTATCGCGCCCTGACCATGCTCGTTATCGCCTGCCCCTGCGCCCTCGTCCTCTCCACACCCGTCTCCATCGCCGCGGCCATCGCCGCCGCGGCCAGGCAGGGTGTGCTAGTCAAGGGCGGCGCC
>Ga0272444_10006402_pt1 | contig 10052 bp, 6 predicted proteins | sample SSMForm13_FD_201033 | JGI IMG/M metagenome (GOLD analysis project Ga0272444, IMG submission 201033) | Marine sediment archaeal communities from Little Sippewissett salt marsh, Falmouth, MA, United States - SSM-Form-13 | ecosystem: Environmental > Aquatic > Marine > Wetlands > Sediment ...
TCTTTAGGGCTTGCCTAAAAGTCATCTCATGTTCTTTGGGTGAGCAAGCCGCAATCACCACCCTGGTCAGTCTCTGCTCCTTAATGTCTCGGGCAATGAGCTCTTTGCCTTGGCTGGAGCACAACAGCCCGAAAACCTTGGCAAAAATGACGTTTTCAAGGCCCTGTGCGAAGTTGACCACGTCGTCTATGTGGACCGCCTCTTTAATGTTCGGCCCGCATTCACATATATAAAGGCCTATCCGCTCTCTTGCTCTCATGGCGCGTGTCCCTCGTCTGTCTCCAGGCAATGCACAAGGATGGCCCCATCTCCCCCATGGCCGGGAGCTTAGGAGTCAAGCCTGTGTGAATCCTCAAGATGAAAAGATGGCGTGTAACATGACAAAAGAGAACGCCGCGAAACAGATACAGTCCCCCTGGCCCGTCTTTGATCAATGGGGTGCCCGAACATAACTTTTTAATATTTTAACACAAGATATCGGCGGTTTCGTCAAAAAAATGAAGGAGAATTTGAACCAGTGCCCTTAGCCAAGTGGTTCATGAATCGGTGGGCACTAGCGTCAGTTCCCAATTCAGTCCCCCATAGACGGATTTGAAGGGTCAAGAAAGATAAAATCGTAAAAAACTCCCTTTTGCTCTCTCTGTGAGCATTTGCGCCTGTGGGCTTAAAAAGAGACGGGCGCACTTAGAATGTTCGGCTAAGTAGAAAAGAGCCCTTTGGACGATCGAAAATGACTGTGTGGACTCCATAGCCACTTCTTATTCGACCTGAATGCGTTCCTTGGGGTCATCAGAATATGGAGAAAGGCACCAGGGTGTCAAGGGCGAAATAGGGTCCGAGAAAGTGGTAAGCCTGCCGGTGCATTGACAATCAGCAGGGGCTGACATATACTCAGATCCTATTCAGCCATGGTCTTGTATCCTCTGACAGGCCTGGTAAGGAGAGATGGCAAAGATACTCTCCCACCCTGATGGGTCACAGGTGCATAGTCCACGCCAGGGGGCCTTTCGAACACCCTTTCGAACGTTCATTGTGAGTTTTCTTTCTTTGTTCGAAGACGTTTGAGCCCCCTTTTACGGAAAATGGCCTTTGCAAAGGAATAGGAGACAACGAGGTCGTATTGAAGACACTGGAAGAAGTCACCCTTTTGTATGAAATCAGCAAGGTCCTCAACGTTAGCCTGGACCTAAAAAATTCCCTTTATAAGGTCTTGGACCTTCTTTCCAGCTCTTTAGAAATGGAGCGGGGGACCATTTGCATCCTCAATCCCCTGCGCAATGAGATTAGCATTGAGGTCGCCCACGGCCTTTCCAAGGCTGCCATGGCAAAAGGCAAGTACAAGATGGGGGAGGGGATTACGGGCCGTGTGATTGAAACCGGAAGCGCGCTTGTCGTTCCTAAGATTAGCGAGGAACCCCTGTTCTTGAACCGGACAGCTACGAGAAAAGCCGTCCAGGATAAAGAACTTTCCTTTATGTGCGTTCCTATCAAAAAGGGGAATCAGGTAATCGGGGCCCTGAGTGTGGACCGCCCCTTTGACAAGGACTACTCCCTAAAGGACGGAAAGAGGTTACTTTCCATCGTTGCTACGATGCTTGCCCAGCATGTCATCAATCTGGAGACCATTCAGCTGGAGAAAGACCAGCTAAGAGAAGAAAATCGCCGTCTTCGACAAGAGCTCTCGAGCAAGTTCCGTATTACCAATATCATTGGCAATAGCAATAAGATGCGGGAGGTCTTTCAGATGATCTCCCAAGTGTCTAAGAGCAATGCCACAGTCCTGATCCGGGGAGAGAGTGGCACGGGCAAGGAACTGGGTGCCAATGCCATCCATTACAACAGTCTAAGGGCAAAGAATCCCTTTGTGAAGGTCAACTGTGCAGCCCTGCCGTCCAACCTGATTGAGAGCGAGCTCTTCGGCCATGAAAAGGGAGCCTTTACTGGTGCCATCCGGCAGAAGAGGGGAAAGTTTGAACTGGCCAACAAAGGGACCATCTTCTTGGACGAGATCGGCTCCGTTGGTATGGACGTGCAAGTGAAACTCCTCCGTGTCCTTCAGGAGAAGGAGTTCGAACGGGTCGGCGGATACCAGACCATCAAGACCGATGTCCGTATCCTCGCTGCCACAAACAAAAACCTGGAGCAGGCCGTGGAGGACGAGACATTTCGGGGGGACCTTTATTACAGGTTGAATGTCTTTCCGATCTATATGCCCCCCTTGAGAGAGCGAAAGACAGATATCTTGCTGCTGGCGGACCATTTTCTGGAGCGATATGCCAAGGACAATCACAAAGACATCCGCCGCTTTTCCACGCCAGCCATCGATATGCTCATGCAGTACCATTGGCCGGGCAATGTGCGGGAACTGGAAAATTGTATTGAGCGGGCTGTGCTTATCTGTGAAGAAGGCGTTGTCCACAGTTATCACCTGCCTGCCACCGTACAGACAGCCGAGGAATCCGATACCGTCCTGGGCAGGTCTCTGGAGGATGCGTTGACAAACCTGGAGCGGGAAATGATTATAGACGCATTGAAGACCACGCGGGGAAACATGGCAAAGGCCTCCCAGATCCTAAAAACGACCGAGCGGAAATTCGCCTATAAGGCCAAGAAACATGGGGTTGACTATCGCCTGTACCGATAGGGACCGATCTGTCTTTCCCGAGCCATGGCCACCGGCAGGCTGTTTCATGGCCTAGGTGATGTCCTTAAATCAGAAGAGGTATAAAGAAATGGAAGATAAAGCAAAGCTTGTCGTAGACGGCAAGACCTTTGAACTGCCTATTGTCACCGGGTCAGAAGGAGAAAGGGCGATTGACATTTCCAGGTTGCGCCCTGAGACCGGTCTCGTCACATTGGATACCGGTTTCGCGAACACGGCCAGCTGCCAGAGCGCTATCACCTTTGTGGATGGAGAAAGGGGGATTCTCCGTTACCGAGGCATTCCCGTGGAACAGCTGGCAGAGCAGTCCACCTTTGTTGAAACCGTGTATCTTCTCATAAACGGTGAGCTCCCTACGCAGGAACAGTTGAACGTCTTTTCGGTGCTCCTAAATGACCACTCCCTGGTCCATGAGGACATGCGGGCCTTCTTTGAACACTTCCCCCGATGGGCACACCCCATGGGCATTTTGTCCTCCATGGTCAATGCCCTGCGAGCCTTTTATCCTGAGATACCTGAGAGAACAGAGGAAGAAGAGATCAATATTACGGTCACGAGGCTGCTATCTAAAGTAAGGACCATGGCCGCCATATCCCACAAGATCTTCAGGGGCCACAGAGTCGTCTTTCCCCGACACGACCTTACCTATCCGGCGAATTTTCTGAACATGATGTTCGATTCACCTGTACGGCCCTACACCATAGACGAGGATCTTGTGAAGGCGTTGAATGTCTTCTGGATCCTCCACGCCGACCACGAACAGAACTGTTCCGCAGCGGCTGTCCGGATGGTGGGAAGTGCCAAGGTCAATCTCTACGCGGCCATTTCAGCAGGCATATGTGCCCTCTGGGGGCCTCTGCACGGCGGCGCTAACCAGGCTGTAGTGGAAATGCTGAACCAGATATATGAAAGTGGAGGGGACATGGCCCCTTTCATCGCCCGAGCCAAGGACAAAAAGGACCCTTTCCGGCTCATGGGATTCGGTCACCGGGTGTACAAAACGTACGATCCAAGGGGCAAGATAATGAAGGAGATGTGCCATAAGATCTTGGGCAAAATCACCCAGCAAGACCCACTTTTGGACATTGCCAAAAGGCTGGAAGAAGTGGCGGTGAAGGATCCATACTTTGTAGACCATAACCTCTATCCGAACATAGATTTTTACAGTGGTGTCTTGCTGCGGGCCATGGGTATTCCTCTGAACATGTTCACCGTCATGTTTGCCATTGGGCGCCTGCCCGGATGGATCAGTCAATGGAAGGAGAGCATTGACGACAGTAACTGGAAAATGCATCGGCCCCGCCAGATCTATACTGGGCCGCAAAAACGGGACTACGTGCCTTTGGCCAAACGGCCATGAAGTCCAAGCTTGCCCCTGCCAACCCCTGAATAGCCTGCCGGCCTAAAACTACAATTATGTTTCAAAATGCCCCATTTACGACAATATCGTTTTTGGGGCCGTGCAGAAATATGTCCATCCTTGTTTGCATAGCCACCTGAAATCACAATATCTTTTCCCCCGCTTCTCTACTTGGCACAGGTGTTGCTCTTTTCCCTTTGGAACACGCCCCTCGTCAAGGGGCAAATACTCTATGACTGTGGGGGGGGGGACTGCCAATGATTAATGCAGGCGACACGGCCTTTATTCTCATCTGTTCGGCTCTCGTGATGTTTATGACACCGGGCTTGGCCCTTTTTTATGGAGGCATGGTTCGTAACAAGAATGTCCTGGCTACGATCATGCAAAGCTTCATCGTCATCGGACTGGTGACCGTGATCTGGGTTTTGTGGGGCTATTCCATGGCCTTCGGCCCTGACGTGGGCGGTGTTGTTGGAAGCCTCGCCTGGTTTGGCCTGAAGGGGGTCGGCCTGTCGCCCAGCCCAGACTATGCCGGCACCATACCCCACCAGGCCTTTATGATCTTCCAGGCCATGTTTGCCATCATCACCCCGGCCCTTATTACCGGCGCCTTTGCAGAACGTATGAAATTTAGTGCCTTCTTGCTTTTCGTCCTTCTTTGGTCTACTTTTGTATATAGCCCCTTGGCACACTGGGTGTGGGGTGCCGGCGGTTGGCTGGGAAAGATGGGGGCACTGGACTTTGCCGGGGGAACCGTAGTGCATATCAGTTCGGGTACCTCTGCCCTGGCTGCCGCCCTTCTGATTTCCAAGAGAAAAGGATACGGCAAAGAGCAGTTCATCCCTCACAATTTACCCATGACCATTACGGGTGCTGCCATCCTTTGGTTTGGATGGTTTGGGTTCAATGCTGGCAGCGCCCTTGCAAGCAACGGCTTGGCAGCAGGGGCCTTTGTCACCACCCATGTGGCCTCTGCAGCGGCAGCATTGACCTGGATGTTTGCAGAGTGGATGCACCGAGACAAACCCACCACCCTTGGGGCCGCCAGTGGCGCCGTGGCCGGCCTGGTAGCCGTTACCCCTGCCGCCGGATTTGTGGGACCCATGTCTGCCTTGATTATTGGGGGCCTTGCAGGTGTTCTTTGTTATGGGGCCGTGGTGGCCAAGTCTAGACTCGGATATGATGACTCTCTGGACGTGGTGGGTATCCACGGCGTCGGGGGAACATGGGGGGCTTTGGCTACCGGATTGTTTGCCAGCACAGCGGTGAATGCCGATGGCGCCGATGGCCTTCTTTTTGGAAATGCCGCACAGCTTTGGGTCCAGTTTCTGTCGGTCCTCGTTACCTGCATCTTCGCCTTTGTCATGACTGTTGTGATCCTCAAGATTCTTGACTGGACCATTGGCTTGACGGTCGACGAAGAAGCCGAAGTCAGGGGTTTAGACATTACCCAGCACAGCGAGACGGGCTACAGTCTGTAGTCTCAAAGCCTATGAGGTCCTTGCCTGGGTGGGATACGACTCCCCGCAGGGGGGCTGGCCATACCATTTTGGAGGAGAAAAACATGAAGAAAATCGAGGCGATCATTAAACCTTTTAAGCTGGATGACGTCAAGGAGGCCCTCACCGAGATTGGCGTTCACGGCATGAGCGTGTCAGAGATAAAAGGCTTTGGCCGCCAGAAGGGTCATACGGAGATCTACCGTGGGGCGGAATACACGGTGGATTTTGTGCCTAAACTCAAGCTGGAGGTGGTCGTGGACAGAAAAATGGCCCCTCAAGTGGTGGAACTGATCGAACAGAAAGCCAAGACCGGGTCTATCGGCGATGGCAAAATCTTTGTCACATCCTTGGAAGAAGTGATTCGCATCAGGACCGGTGAGAGGGGCAAGGAAGCCATATAATCCGGATCAAGGCGCGCGCGGGGCATAAGCCTTAAGAACCCAGGCCTTGCGCCTTTAGACCTTTCCTTATACTGCCCATGAACCAAGCGGACCTCCCAATCGGTGTGCTACGAAAGAATAAAGAGAAGTTAATCACCCGTTTTCTCAAGGGGAAAGAGCCGAGTTTTCTGGAACGTCATGCGGAGCTCCTGGACGACTACTTCCGCGAAAGCTACATCAGAAGTGCAATCGGTCCACAGATACGGGTAGACAAGAACCCCTATGCCCTCATTGCACTGGGCGGCTACGGGAGAAAAGAACAGTGCATCCACTCCGATGTCGATCTTCTCCTGCTTTTCAAGAAGAAAATCCCAGAGGAAGCAAAAGGGCTCATTCAAGAGGTCTTTTATCCCCTCTGGGATCTGGGCCTTGACGTCAGCTATGCTATCCGTTCTCTCAAGGAGTGTTCGAGCCTGGCTTCCCAAGACTTTGAGGTATTGACGTCCCTCGTGGATGCCAGATTTCTATGCGGTATTTCCTCCCCCTACTCAGACCTCATGGATCGGCTGCGGGATAAGGTCCTTCGCAGGCACAGACGCGCATATATAGACTGGCTTGCAGAAAGGAATAAAAGTCGCCACGCCCGGTTCGGAGATTCCACGTATCTTCTGGAACCTAACCTGAAAGAGGGTCACGGCGGCCTCAGGGACTACCACGCCATGCTTTGGGTCGCCAGGGCCTTATACGATATCAGCGAGCCGAGAGACCTGGAGTTCTTCGGGCACCTGTCTCACGATGAGTTTCACGCTTTGGACGAGGCCCTCTCATTTATTAGGATGGTAAGAAACTGGCTGCACCATCTCAGCGGGCGCAAATGCGACCAGCTATACTTTGAATATCAGATAAGACTGGCACGATCCCTGGGTTTCAGGCAGGAAGACGGACAACAAGGCGTGGAAAGGTTCCTGGGGTCCCTCCATGGTCAGATGGTGTTCGTGAAACGGCAACACCTGACTTTCCTTAGAAAGGCAGTGAATGCAAAAAAGCGGGCTGGAAGGAAGAAAGCGCTGAGGCGGGTCTTGACACCCGGTATCGTTGTGGTCCAGGAAGGCTTAGATTTTGAATCTCCGGAGGCCATCCTGGACAATTCCCACCTTTTAGTAGGAATATTCGAAAAAAGTGCGCTCCTTGGGCTGCCCCTGACCGCAGGGGCAAACCGCCTGGTTGGAGAGTTTTTGTACCTGGTCGATGAGCGCTTCAAGCGGTCTCGCAAGGTCGTCAAGTCACTAGAGCACGTTCTGGTTGCCCCTGACCGCACCTTTAATGTCTTGAATGAAATGTTGAACGCCGGAATGATGGCCGCCCTTGTCCCCGAGGTGAAAGGGATTATCAGCCGGATTCAATATGATGAGTATCACGTCTATCCTGTTGACAAGCATCTGCTGCGTGCCGTCCAAACCCTGAAGCGATTCCGCGATGCCGAGCTTGACGGCGAAGAGGCATTTTATGGAACGCTGTTTCAAGAAATACGCAGCCCGCGCCTTCTTTTCTGGGCAGCCCTTTTTCACGACATCGGCAAAGGAGAACATGGGCACGAAGACCACTCGAGCCGAGGAGAAGAAATTGTCCGGCATGTGTTCACAAGGATGGGATTTGCCGACAAAGACATTGAAACTATTTCCTCTCTCGTTCGCCAACATCTTCTCCTTGCCCACACTGCCTCACGAAGAGACATCAATGACGAGAAGGTTGTGGTGCAATGTGCAAAGCGCTTCCGTGACGTGGAACATCTGAAGATGCTCTACTTGCTTACCGTGGCTGACTCAAAGGCCACGGGACCCAAAGCGTGGAATGAATGGAAAGCGACCCTGCTCAAGGAACTCTTCTTGAAGGTTGCTCACGTGCTCAAGACGGGGGAGTTGGCCTCTCCTGCTGCTGCTGAGGTGATAGAAAAAAAGAGGCAAGCCGTCTTCGAAGGAGCACCATCCATGCCCAGAAACGCCTTGGAGACTCTTTTTGACCATATGTCGCCCCGCTATCTGCTGTACACCCCTTCTAAGAAAATTCTCAGGCACATGGAACTCCATCATCGCCTTGGCCATGATCCCTTCGTGATGGAAGTGGAAACGAAGAAGGGAAAAGACTACAGAACTGTAACCATCTGTGCCAAGGACTTCCCCGGGCTTTTTTCAACGATTGCGGGGGTATTTACCCTAAACAGCATCGACATCCTGAGCGCCCAGATCTACACGTGGCGGAATCACATTGCCCTTGACATCTTTCGGGTCAAGGCCCCGCCTGATCCGCTCATGGAAGAAGATACATGGGCTCGCGTGAACAAGGATCTTAGGGCTGCCCTGTCAGGCGAACTGGCCCTTGCTGAGGCCCTCGATCAAAAGGGAAAAGACTATCAATCCCTGGAACGGGTGTTGCCTAGGCAGTCCGATGAGGTTATCATAGATAATGAGAGTTCTGATTTCTTCACCATCATAGAGGTTTACACCCATGACAGGCTGGGGCTCCTTTACAAAATCACGAACGCCCTTTACCGTTTAAGGCTGGACATTTGGGTCGCCAAGATAGCCACAAAAGCTGATCAGGTCGTCGATGTCTTCTATGTCCGTGATTTCGACGGCCAAAAAGTCGACACCCCGGAAGAAGCGACAACCATCAAGGAAGGGATCAAAGAGGCCTTGGCCACCTTGGCATCCCGGGATTTAGGGCAATAGAGAAATGTGTGGTATTGCCGGGGCCCATCGGCCACAGGGGCCCAGAGGGCCAAACCCCTTAGATCATCTTTAGTGAAGGGCCCTTACCTCAACCCCCTCCCCCTAAGGCCTAAATCAGAACAGCAGGGGATCGCCGGCCATGGCGTGGTCATATTTTGGCAGCCAGGGGGATAATTTCATTGCCAGAAAAAACACAAAATGGTAATGGTCCGTCCCAAGCTTTGGAGCGATCCGATTGGACAAGGGGAGCCAGGGCCGGCCCTGCCGTCCTGGAGGCCCTGTGTGGCCGTCCAGAGGAGATTGCCGGGTGTGCAAGTATCTTAAAGTATCAGGGAGGAACCTTTTATGACAGTTGCTAGGGTGCTCAAACGCAGATTAGATGCGGAAAATCTAAAAAGGCTTAAAGTGCTGGACAACGCCCCTTTAGATGAGCTGATTGCCGATGCCATTCTTAGATTTCAACCCGACTCTGTTTTTGTCTCCACCGGTTCCCCTGAAGATTTGCACTATATCCGTACGCAAGCCATTCGTGAAGGCGAAGAAAAGCCGCTCATTATGCCCGGCCATACCATACACTATGATGGATATGAAGATCAGGGCAGAGACCCGACAAACACCAGGTTTCTGGTCTCAGGCAAAACACCACTGGGCCCAGCCTTAAATTGCATAGACAGACAAGAGGGCCTATACGAAATAGACCAGGTCATGAACCGCATCATGCGCGGGAAACAGATGATTGTGAGCTTTTACTCTTTGGGACCATTGGGAACGGAGTTCGCCATCCCTTGTGTTCAGGTAACGGACTCATTTTACGTCGCCCATAGTGAGGACATCCTTTATCGCCAGGGATATGAACTATTTAAAAATGAAAAAAGCAAAGACGACTTTTTTGCCTTCCTGCATTCTGCAGGGGCCTTGGAAGACGGCGTGAGCTGCGAGGTGGACCTTCGCAGGATCTTCATAGATCTAAAGAAGAACTTCGTTTATAGCGCCAATACCCAATATGCCGGAAACACCGTGGCTGCCAAGAAGCTGGCTCACCGCCTGGCAATCCGCAAGGCTGCCCGGGAGGATTGGCTTTCCGAGCATTTTCTCATTGCCGGTATCCCGAGCTACGAAGGAAAGGGAACCACCTACATCGCCGGTGCGTTTCCAAGTTGGTGCGGCAAGACGTCCACGTCCATGTTATTCCAGATAGTGGGAGACGATCTCGCCCATGTTCGGAAAAGAGATGGTAAGGCCTACGCCGCCAACGTGGAAAAAGGGATGTTTGGAGTCATTAAGGATGTGAACCCACAAGACGATCCCTATATCCATGAACTCCTCGTCAAGCCCGGAGAAATCATCTTCTCAAATATCCTCGATGTTCGCGGAAGGCCCTATTGCAGGGCATGGGAGATGTCCGCATCCCCTTGAGGG
>Ga0272444_10006403_pt1 | contig 10052 bp, 4 predicted proteins | sample SSMForm13_FD_201033 | JGI IMG/M metagenome (GOLD analysis project Ga0272444, IMG submission 201033) | Marine sediment archaeal communities from Little Sippewissett salt marsh, Falmouth, MA, United States - SSM-Form-13 | ecosystem: Environmental > Aquatic > Marine > Wetlands > Sediment ...
TCTATATATCGGGCAGACACAAGGCCTGCCCCTACAGGTCGCAAATGCCTTTGCATAGCCAGAATACGATCGATATCCTCCAAATCCTGAGGGCTGGATCGATCTTGAAATGATTGCAGATTCATGGTATTATTATGTTGTGAAACAGCAGGAGCAGAGCGCAAAACGACTTATGTCCCAGCCTCCTTGCTGCACCCTTTGCCTTTCGGGCTGGGCAAGCACCGCACCTACGCAGACAACCACGACCCATATCATAGACGGCCTCGCATCCGCCTCATTTTGTCAATGGCGAGCCGCGCAAAGGCCACTGGGCCCTCGTGAAGCAATACATCTCTGGCCGCGATGAAGCCGAACCTGAGGTTGCTCGTCGGCCGCAATCCCAAGCAACGGTCGCCCGCGCAGAAAGCCACATGCACCTCCTCGATGAGCGATTGCATCTTGTCAACGTTCGTCTCCCAGCTGAATCGCTGGCTGTTTTCCTTCGCCCTAAGCGACATCTCGGTGAGAGAGTTCCGGTCGCCGGCCAGCCTCCTGATAGCCCGCTCAAACTCGACCTCATCCCCAGCCAGAACGCCAGCGCCTGTCCCATCAATCAGCTCCGGATGCGCCCCGCAGCGCATCGCAGCGCAGGGCGTCCCCTGAAACTGCGCCTCGCATAAGGGCAAGTCGAAGCCCTCCCAGAGCGACATTGAGACGAAGATGTCCGCGGCGGCGAGCGCCAGCGCAACCTTCTCCTCCGAGACGTTCAGCAAAGGTATAACACGCATATCAGTAAGTTGTCTTTCAGTAGCGGCATCCGCTCGTCCGGCCAAAAGAAGCCGTACGTGCGGCATATCGGAGTGAATGCGCTTGAAGACCTCGACAAGCTTGCCGACCGATTTATAGGGTTGCTTTTGCTTGTCGAAGTCGATCCTACCGACGTATGCAAGCAGAACGTCGGTATCCGAGAGCCCGAACTCCTTGCGGAAAGCATCGATAGCGGCTCCATTGACTACCGGATAATGGTCGCAACCGTTGTAGATAATCTCCGTTCTGTCCGCGGCCGAACGCGGAAGCTCAGACGCGATAAACCGTGAGATGGCAACGATACGGTCGCATGGCGCAATCGCGCTGAACACTCGCTCTCGCTTGGTCAAGCGCGCAAGCCGGACGGAAAGCGAGACGTCTCGCGGGAAGAGCTCAGGGAAAGGCGTCCCGTGCTCCACGAATATCACCGGCCCGGGCAGGCTGTCTCGCCAGTAATAGAATGGAAGCGACTCGACTACCCAGACGTCGATGCGGGAGTCCTTTAGCGACAGAATCGCCCGTTCAAAGAACTCTTGCGAGAAGACGTCCGCCAGCCGCTCGCCCTCGCCAAGACGAACGATGTCATACTCGACCGAAGCGTAGATCGGATCAACGGAACCAGTGAAAACCGTAACATGATAACCACGGCTCGTCAGTCGTTTCGCCGTCTCATGGACAACCAGGTCAACGCCGTAGCCCAGCTTCATTCGCTCGGTCAAAATGCCTACCCTGGGCCTTTTTAGTTTCGCCTCCTTCGCTTGATTCGCGCCGGCGGTGTCGTCCTTGAGCACGAGTCTCGTCTTGACTATCGTTGAGATAATCGCCTCAGCTTCGGCCTCGGTCGTGGAAAACCGCTCGCTGAGCCTGCGCTTGAGATTCTCTCGGTTGATGTTCTCGAGGGCAAAAAGAAAAGCTGGATCGAGAAAGAACGAAGATGAGTCCGAACGTTGAACCTCCCTGTGCGCCTTGCCCGAAATCGTCTGGAGGTGACCCGTAATGGTGCAATTCAGGCTGAACGGCACGATTCGTTACTCGCCGCGACCGGATAGGCGCAGAAGCATCGCCACCTTCTTCAGGGAGATGTATAGCCGGTAGGCGAAAGAGCTTTCAATCCTCTCGAGGCGAGCCGTTAAATGCTCTTCTTCCTTCCGCGCCCTCTCGAGTTCATGATGCAGGGCTTGATGCTCGCTCTGCAGGCTTGCCAGCGATTCCTGATGCTCCTTGATCTGATTCTGGAGAATTGAGATTCGCTTCTCGAGGGACGTTACATCTCCTTTCCGGGACTCGGCGAGCTCCTCGAATCGTTTCACGAGCTCGTCTTTCTCCAAAATCGAGGCCTCCGCTCCCTTGAGGCGCTCGTCTCGCTCTTCGATCGCCAGTGAGGCGCTCTTCAGCTCCTCATCACGCTCCGCGATAGAGGCCAGCGCATCCCGTATGACATCATCCTTCGCCTCCGCCGCAGCTATAGCGTCGGCAGTCTCCTTTTGCCTTTCGGCAAGCGCCTTGTGAAGCCTTCCGGCCTCCTCCGCTCGGTCCTTCAACGCCGCCTGAAGCCCCTCGGAATGCCTCTGATCAGCAGCCCGGGAGAAATTAAGCCTGTCCAGCTCCTCATGGAGCCGAGCCTGAAGCGACTTCATCTGCTCATCCACCAGCGGGCCCGAACTCGCCTCGCCCAAGACTGTATTCAGCCCAAGCGATTGCAGCAGCGTCTTTTCTAAGTCGAAGTAACGGCTGTTGAAGAATGACGGGAAGAAAAAGCCGGGGAAGCGATTCAGGACCTCGTCGTCGCCTCGCCGGCGCAAAGCCTGACACTCCGCTCGCCTCGCTAGGATATTTTCCAAGTTTGAGGCGACGTGAACCGTCGCCAGGGCGCCTGATAGCGCGCTCGCCGGCAGCGAGACGTCGTCGCCCAAGCCGTTCAGCAAGTCTAGCATCTCCTGAACGTCGGACTTCGCCGTGTCGTAGATGGCGTTCTCTGGGGGAAGCGCATCCTTCGCACGGGAGACGAGGCGCGCGGCGTTCATGAAGAGCGATGCGGGCAGCAGGCGAGCGAGGTTTTTTTCCTCGAAGTTCTTCAGGACGAAAGTCAGTGCATTCTTTTCGGCCAGGAAGGCCATCGAGGCGTCCGAGAGTATCTCTGAAGACGTTCCATGATGCACGTGATAGCCGAGTGCCTCTCTCGTGAGCATCACACGATAGCCCGAGAGCCAAAGCCGATAGCCCAGATCAACGTCCTCGAAATAGGCGAAGAACGACTCGTCGAAACCGCCGACTTGCAGGAACGCCTCGCGGTCAACGACCATCGCCCCGGCGCAGGCGAAGCTCGTCTCCTCGAGCGGCTTCAGCGTCTTCTCAGTCTCCGGGTCAATCGGGCTGCCGAAGCGCACCTGCTGGCCGAAGCCGTAGAAGTTGATCGTCCCGCCGTCGAAGTCGATCTTGTCACCATCCTTGTTCAGCAGCCGGCTTCCGACGCACGCCACGTCATCCTCGTTCTCGAAGACTGAGAGTATCGTCCTCAGCCAATCATCCGACAGCACGACGTCGGTGTTCACGAACGCAACGTATTTGGATTGCGCCGCCTCGGCGCCCTGGTTCGCCGCGCCGGCAAAGCCGACGTTCTCCGCGTTCTCGATCAGCCGGATGCCCGGAAATCCTCTCTTGATGACTGCCTTTGAGTCGTCCTCGGAGCCGTTATCGACGATGATGACGCTGGCCTCGCCCTGCGCCTCGATCGCCGAGAGGCAGCCTTCCAGGTATTGTCTGCCGTTGAAGTTGACGACTACAAACGTTGTGTCCGTTTCCAAAAGGCCCGCCCGCAACGCAATTGATGACGAATCAAACCGCTCGCCGGTCTCGCTCGCAACAGAGCAAGCAACCGACGCTAATTGCCCAATCTAAACCTAGAGTAGTTGCTGGGTCGCTCTCAAGTCAAGAAAGGAGGGGCCTATTTGGAGTGCGGCAAGCTCTTGCCGCTTTGGCCGGCGGTGACCTGGCACCGCGCTACATAATCGCCTTCCTTCACATCGCCCGGCTTCAGCCGAGGCGAGGAAGAAGGTTCTCATAGGGGATCTGGGGTAAACGCGTCCCCCTCCGCAGCGGTGTATGAAGGCCTTTCCAGGCTGTCCGCTAGCCAGATTCAAAGGAGGACTTTGGATAGGGGGTAAGTCCTTCGCGGTCCCCAATCACCTGAATGAATTCGGGTGTTAATATAATGATGGCCATCTATACGACCGCATTGAAGTGCGGCCGGGAAGCGCCGCGTCAGGCCGCGGCAAACGAAAGCGGCGTCAAGCCGCCGCAGTCCACACACGGCAGGTCGCCCGGCTTCAGCCGAGGCGACGGACAAGGCTCTCATCGTTCTAGCCCCCATCTTCAGATGGGGGATCTGGGGTAAATGGGCATTGTTAATCTAGGGTGGTGGGTGGGCATGGTGATAATCCTCACCTACAGCTTGTATTCCTTCGCGTGGTGCTCGCAGAGCCACAGAAAATGCCCCTCGGGCGTCAGCACCTTCTTGAGGCCGCCCCAGTTGTGGCTGAGGTCCTTCTGGTCCAGGAACCGATACAACGCCCGCAGCGCCGCGCCTGTCACACGGTACGGATCGCCGCCCTCCTCGGCGAAGTCGGTCAGGCCGTATTCAGTTGCTGCCTCCAAGTCGGGCAGCTTCTTGACCAACTCGGTCATAAGCTTGATGTCGTTTTTGAGCAAAGCCTCATACGCGGGCATGGCGCACGCCACCCAGGGGCCCGCCAAGGGCGCGACATATTTCAGCAAGACAACCAGCTTGCGGGTATAGGGCCCGGTCGCCTTCAACCAGCCGGCGGGATCGTCAATCTTGTAGCGACCACCCTCCGCGACAGGGTGCCACTCGCCCGGCGCCTCACAATAGAGCTGCAGGTCCAGCGTCCTGCCCTTGATCGCTTTCACAAGACTGGAGGTTTCCCGAGGACGAAGGACGAAGACGCTTGGGCAGATAGCCTCGATCTTCGACTGCTCCAGCCGGAAGCTCTTCGTGAACTCACGCTGTGCAAGCTCCCGCAGCTCCTGCACCTGATCTTTGATCTCTTCCTGGCCTCCAAGAACCCTGTCCTCGAGAGAATCGATTCGCTCCAGGACAGCATCCCGCGTGCTCCAGTGCAGACCGAACATCAACCCGGGCACGGAGACCATCTCCAATGAAGTAGGGCATTGAATGAACGCTGCAGGTGGTTTCTTCTCGATTGCGCGCTGGAGGTTCCTGTAGTCGAACTCGTGGTCGCAAGACTCACTATCGTGGCCCGGACAGGGCATCGTTCTTTCGATCTTGAGCCCAGGAAAACGGGCCAAAGTAAGTTCAAGGCCGTCCTTCAGCAGGACAAAGAAATTATGCGGGCAGGGTCCCCGAACCGTGAGCTGAATCTCGCGGTCGTGCGTCAGCGCCCGAACGAGCGCGAGGTGCCTGCGCTCCTCTCCATCCGCGAAGAGGGCGCCGCTGCGCCAGTGTGCGTGCGTCGTGAAACGGTGCGAACGCGCTATAAACCAGGTCGGGATTCCGGGAGGGATTGTATTGAGCCTGAATCGCATCGAGATCTCGCGACACGGCTGCCTATCCTTGATCGCGTCCCACTCTTGCGAATAGTCAGACGGATCCAGGGGAAGCCGCTCGACCACAAGGCTGATCTCACGGTTCTCCAGGGTACGGTAGGAGAGGTCAAATCGCTCCATCAGGCGCAGGAAGTGGTCCTGCATGTCGTGCGTGAGGTCCGCCCAAAGCTCGCGCATGTGCGCCCGAGTGAATATGCCGAGGCCATCGATGACCTCCTTGCTCTCCAGGACTTTGCTGATGTATTCCGTCACCCATTGAGGCTTGAGGATGACCTCATCGTTGATCTCGTCGTCTTCCTGGTAGTAGAGGAGCTCGCCGAGTTCATGCAGCCAGATGGCCAGTATCCTTGCGTCGTCACCAGAGACGCCCTGCTGACTCATGGTATCGAACATCTGTGCCGGGGTTATGTGCTTCTCCTCTTTGGCGTGGATGGCCTCCGCGGCGTCTAGCCACGTTCCGGGCCAGGTCTCTCCCATCAGCGGTAGTCCGGCTGCGGTATCCGTGAGGACTGTACGCAGCTTCTCGACGCCCTCTCCGGTCTTGTTGCTGATCTCAAAATGGCCTGCGATCTGGGGGTATTGGGTGCATAGCTCCGATAGGGGCAGGTCGGCGTCCCGTTCATCGACGTGTGTAGCGACAATCAGGACCGGCGAGTCCGGCGCCCGGGCCTGGATGGCGTCCAGCCAGTAGTAGAGCTTCCCCTGCTCGTATCCGTGCCTGGCGTTCCAGGCGAGCAAGAACAGCGAACGGTTCGTGAGGAAGAACTGGTGAGTAGCGTGGTAGATCTCCTGGCCGCCGAAATCCCAACCGTTGAGCTCCATCACCACGTCGGCCTCCGCCGGATGGTCGAGCTCAACCGTGAAGATCTGGATGCCGTGCGTGGTTGTCAGTTCTGGATCGAATGGCTGCCGGAGCAACGAACGTAGCGTTGCCGTCTTACCGACACCTCCCTCGCCAACGACCAGCAGCTTGGAGATCCACTGTGGACGGGTGCGTTCTAATTGGCCTCGTAGATAAGCCCGTATCGCCTGCGTTCCCTGCGCGACGATCTCAGCAGGAGGGGATAAGAGCGGATTACCATAAACGTGTAACTGGCATAGATTGGCGAGTCGGCCAAGCTGTGGTGGGAGTTCGGCGAGCTTATTGTGGGCAAGTTTCAGTTCCCGCAGCTCGGCCAGTCCTTCGGCCTGAGGCGGAAGCTTAATCAATCTATTATTCACGAGATCCAATTGCACCAAGCTAGAGAGTTGGCAGATATTCCGCGGGAGTTTCCCCAACCGGTTCTGCCAGAGGTTTAACGTCTGAAGCCGAACCAATTGGCCGATCTCGGTCGGGAGTTCGGTTATCATGTTTCCCCCAAGATCCAGTTCCAGCAAGTTGCCCAACAGCCCGATCTCCCGTGGTAGGTTAGCCACCTGATTCCGCCTCAGCCTCAAGTTCTGGAGGTGAGTTAGTTGGCCGATCTCGGGCGGGAGTTCGGTTATCATGTTTTCCCTAAGATCCAAATCCGCCAAGTTACTCAATAGGCCGATCTCCCGTGGCAATCTGGCCACCTGGTTCTGCCTGAGATTCAATGCACAGAGGTGAGTTAGTTGGCCGATCTCGGGCGGGAGTTCTGTCAGCTTGTTCTTGGCGAGATTGAGGTGCTTGAGGTTGGTCAATTGGCCAATCTCGGGCGGGAGTCTGTCCAGTTGGTTTTGCCACAGAGACAAGCCGTGCAGCTGCGTTAGCTGGCCGATCTCGGCGGGCAGTTCACTCAATTCATTATCGCCAAGATCCAATATCGGCAGGTTCGCCAATCGCCCGATCTGTGAAGGGACTCTACTTAGTTTGTTCATCCACAGTTTCAGTGTTTCTAGCTTGGATAATTCGCCGATTTCGGGTGGGAGTTCTGCCAGTTTGTTGCACGCAAGATCTAACGTCAGGAGGTTAGTCAACCGGCCGATCTCAGGGGGCAGCCTATGGAGTTGGTTCTGCCAGAGATTCAATGCATGGAGGTGAGTTAGTTGGCCGATCTCGGTCGGGAGTTCGGTTATCATGTTTCTCCCAAGATCCAGTTCCACCAAGTTACCCAATAGGCCGATCTCGGGCGGGAGTTCAGCCAGCTGCCGAAATTTAAGGTAGAGTCCTTTCCATTCTTCCACACAAGCTCTCTCGATCAGCTTGAGCACAGCGACTCTATCCATTCTCAGATCTCCCATGTGGGCAAGCAGAAATTCTCGACGCTCATGTCACACTGACCGGCCCTGCACAGCAAACTGTCGAAGTATCCAAGGCCCAACATCGAGAGCGTACCCGTTTTCACATACGCTTGTAAAGGTGTTTTCGCGCGCGGAAGAGCAGATTAACGTTGTGTACGCCCTGTCTGCAGGCCTGTTAGGTCATTCGCGCTGCCGCGCCTGAATCTTCTTGCTCAGCACCGATCAATCGTCTCGCTTACGGCGTTTGGCGAGCTTCTTGCACCATTTGATGAAATCATCGACCAGCTCGTTGAGGTTTACGCCTACCCCGAAGATGTTCGGCTGAAGCATGATTATCCTATTTGCCTTCTGAAGTATCGTTCTCTTCTCATCGGTGTCCTTGACGACCTGCTGGAGCATGACGAAGAAGTCGTCCACTGTGAGCTTACGTTCGACGTAAACCGTCCCCAGGAGCTCCTTTACGCGGTAGCTTCTTTTAGCGCCCTCGGGATAGTAATTCTCCTGGCCCTCCTTTTCGAGACGCAGCAGGTGGTCGTAGCTGACAGCGACTTCGGGATCGTCTGGCAGCGGGATTCTCTCCGTGTATCGCAGTTTCTGAAAGGCCCTGTTTGTCTCCAGGAAGACAGACCGCAGGACGGTGAGATAGTCTTTTGTCTGAGGCCCCGCGACGGCGATGTAAATTCTCTTCGCCGTCTCGTCCGCCGTGACAACGGCGGTCGCCGCAAACGCCTCACTCTTCAGGACTACGCCGGTCCGCCAGCGTAGCTCGCCCTTTATCTCGGCGTGCTTCTTTACGATGAACCGTGGAATGATGGACTTGGGGAGAAAGTCGTAGTCGATCCGAAAGCGCAGCGAAGAGTCGTAGTCGAAGTCTATCTCTGGCTCCTGAACCTCGAGCAGGTCTGGGACAAGAATCCTGTCATCGCCGATGCGAAGGCAGAGCTCGAACTTCTCCATGATATCGACTATGTAGCGATGCTGTTCAGCGGGATAGGAGAAGCCATCGTCGTTCGAGCTTAGAATATCGATGAGCGAAGACAGCTTCAGGAGGCCCTTGTCCTCGGCCAAAGCCTCAGAATTGATGATCCGATAGACCGCAGTCGTCAGCCACCGGGGATCGAGCACATGCATGTGCCTCAGCCGGAAGTCGGGGAAGTGGACGACGACACCGAGGTCGTGCAGGAACTTGACGAGCGTGTCTTGGTCGGCCTCGTCGGGTATCCTCTCCTCCTCACACATTGCGACGTATTTGTCATAACTAATGAAGCTTCTCTCCATCTTCTCGAGGCGGCGTTTGACCTGGACCCATTTCTCTGGCCAGGTGGTGCTTGTGATCCCCACCTCCGGGAGCGACTCGATGATCGCTTTCCTCAAACCGGCGATCCCCTTGGAGGTCTTGCAGGAGACTCTGAAGAAGTCCTGAATCCCCTTGTATTTTGACTGGAGGAATCGGCGGTTTACGTCGAAGCCTGGATTTTCATCCATCTTGTTCAGAACGACGAGTATCGGCGAGTCGCCGCCGAAGCTCTCGATATGCTTCAGCCAGTATTCGGCGTCCTCCTCCTTCCTTCCATCCAGCACCAGCACGTAGAGGCTGCGCCTGGAGAGGAAGAACTGGTGCGTTGAGTGCATAATGACCTGGCCGCCGAAATCCCAGATGTGGGCACATATCTTCGCCCCGGCTGAGGTCACGGACCAGTCATCTATGTTGACGCCGTGCGTCTGGGACTCTTCAGGATCGAACTCATCTGTCAGCAGTCTTTTGACCAGCGAGGTCTTCCCGGCTCCACCGTCGCCGACGAGAAGGACCTTGACCTCGTTGAGCACCCGCTTCCCTTCTTTGAGTGAGGCAAAGTACCGACGCACTGCCTCTCTGCCCTGCGCCACGATCTCCATAGGGGGCCGCTCGAGGGGATTGCCACGTAAGGCTATTCCGCCGGGAATCAGGGCCACATCCTGAAGCTCCCTCGGATTGAGGTCGAGACTCAGTTCGAGGATCCATTGTGGAAGCAGACGCAGCTGGTTGTGTCTAAGATCTAATCCCCTCAAATTCGTCAGCTGACTAATCCCCGGCGGGAGCGATTTGAGTTGGTTACCCCAGATAAACAACATTTGTAGGTTCGTCAGCTCCCCGACCTCATGCGGCAGCGATGTGAGTTGGTTCCCCCCGAGATCCAGCTCCCGCAGCTTCTTCATAGCACTAATCTCGGGCGGGAAAGATGTGAGTTCGTTGTGCCCCAGATGCAACGCCTGCAGGTTCGTCAGTTTGGCTATCTCGGGCGGGAGCGATGTGAGTTGGTTACCATGGATAAACAACAGTTTTAGGTTCGTCAGCTCCCCGACCTCATGCGGTAGCGATGTGAGTTGGTTCCCCCCGAGATCCAGCTCCCGCAGCTTCTTCATAGCACTAATCTCGGGCGGGAAAGATGTGAGTTCGTTGTGCCCCAGATGCAACGCCTGCAGGTTCGTCAGTTTGGCTA
>Ga0272444_10006405_pt1 | contig 10051 bp, 3 predicted proteins | sample SSMForm13_FD_201033 | JGI IMG/M metagenome (GOLD analysis project Ga0272444, IMG submission 201033) | Marine sediment archaeal communities from Little Sippewissett salt marsh, Falmouth, MA, United States - SSM-Form-13 | ecosystem: Environmental > Aquatic > Marine > Wetlands > Sediment ...
GCATGGTGTCCAAAGGTCCTGATGCCAGCAGCGAACAATGCAGAGGATATCATCTCACCATCCTTTGCAGTTAGCTCTTGGTCATTGAAGAAGAAGGTTATGGTTTCCTTCTCTTGAATATTGATAACTGGGTGCTCCTTTATTCTCGTTGCTGCACCTCCATATTTCTTTGTGAGTTTCTAATGAAGGAAAAGATATCGATGACCTTGATGTTTGTTCTTCTCCAGGCCTCCTTCCTGGTGATGGTGCTTATGAAGGAGTGGTTGTCTGGCGATGTTGTGATGAACATCTCTGCATCAGCGGCCCTAGCGGCTTTGAGAATATCAAGTGCTTCTGTCCTATCATTGGGCCCAGGCCGTTCCCATTTGAATCTGTTACATTTTGGAACTTTATACACAACCTCCAGATTTTTCAATCCATTGAAGAAATCGACAAGTGGTTCTCCATCGCAATCCAGAGCGATCTTGAGCCCTTGGAAATCCGTATTCATCAGTTTTGTTTTATTAATGATAAGGAAACTCTCAAGGTCAGTGACCTCACCCAATTCACTTACGGCTTCCGCCATCTCATTGAGTACTGGCAATCCTTCTGCAGTGAAATATGCATTCTCCAATTGAACGCTCTTGTCCATGGCAAGTTCACCTAGATTGGACTTATAGGTCTCTTTCAGGATGGATAGTCCATTAAATAGCGGACTGTTCTCTTCCTTCTGAACCACTGATACCTCGAATTCCCTGTCACCTTGAGAGCTGGAATCCTTTCCAACAAGATCCTTATCCGCACCCACCAATCTCAACAGTTCATTGGTCCTTGATATCAGTTCATCAATATCGTTATCATTGGACAGGTAATGGGATATGTGTTCACTGTCAAATTGGATAGATGGCGCTCCTTTTCCAAGGATCTGGACAAGTAATGAAGGTCCGATTCTTCTTAATCCGGTGACACCCACAAAATCATTTTCAAAACAAGCAGAGCCCTTGTCCCATATGCTGGAGATCTGAACAGGACCATTGGTTCTAGAGACAATCCCACCAGCTTCGCTCAGCAGGGAAAGGTCTGAAAGGGGGCCCTGTTGTATGGCTCCAGTGGGGCAAGCCCCAGTGCATGCTCCGCAGACCCTGCAGATATCAGTGTCAACTTCAGCGTGCTGCGGTTTGGACTTGTAATGCCTGACCGTGATAGCATTGTAAACACATGAATCCTCACATCTTCCGCATCCAATACATCTTTCCACGTTAACGGTGGGTGTGAGTGAATACATCTGGATATCAAAGATACCCTCTTTGGTCCTAAGCCTTCCATTGCCAGGACTATTGACCTTAAAATCCGTTGGAACCTTCATCAGGAATCTGTTATCATCAACCTGGCCCAGAATTACTTTGTAATCGCAACTGGAAAGGCATATATCACACTCAAAACAAGAACCACATGACAGGCATTTCGAGCTTTCCTTGTTCATAATGCTGGTATTGTATCGTTCCTCGGGCCTGCAATCTACCAGGTTATCTGTGCTCACTGGTTTGGTTTTAATGACCGGCATGGGTGGGCAGGATCTATTCGCATCCTCTTTATGGAAAATCTTGTGAATTGCTAGAGCAGTGTTATGGGCAGTTTCAATAGCTTTCACGACGCTGCTTGGTCCAGTTACAACATCACCTGCTGCAAATACCATTGGAGCGCTTGTTTCATTGGACTCCGTGACCTTGATTAGGCCGTTCTTTCGAATTTCAATCTCACCCTGGAAATCATCCAGTTCTGGGTGCATTCCAACGGCGATTATTATCATGGAGGCATCAATGAAAAGGTTCGACCCCTCTTTTGGAATTGGCCGTCTTCTACCCGATCTATCTGGTTCTCGCAATTCTGCTTCGAGCATTTCAATTCCCTTAACTTCACTATCTCCAATGATCTTGAATGGAATGGAAAGGAATTTGATATCTATACCCTCTGCAACAGCCTCCTCTATTTCCTCCTCGTATGCGGGCATTTCCCCTCTTGATCTTCTGTATGCAATGATGACCTCTCCGGCTCCCAAACGTTTTGCACTTCTTGCAGCGTCCATTGCAGAATTTCCGCCACCTATCACCACGACGGTTCCCTTAACTTCGGGAGGAGGGCCCTGGTTGCACATTTTTAGGAAATTCAACGCATCCCAAACCCCTGGGAGATCTGCACCAGGGATGTTCAGTTTGTTTCCTTTCAAAGTACCCAGTGCCATGATAACTGCTTTGTAACCCTGTTGGAACAGGTCATGTACGGAAGATACCTTCCTGCCGGTTCTTATGGAAATACCCACCTTTTTGAGGTAAGAAAGTTCGAAATTCAGCATTCTTTCAGGAAGTCGATATTCGGGAATTCCATATCTCATCGTACCTCCAGCTTTCTTTTCTTTTTCATAAACCGTGACAGAATAACCCATTTTTGTGAGGTCCAAAGCAGTCACAAGTCCAGAAGGACCCGCACCTATTACCGCAACCTTCTCGTCATATTTGACAGGATATGGCTCAATGGCCAGTGGTCGCCTGGACATCTCATACTCCGCAGCCCATCGTTTTAGCTCTCTTATCTTAACGGCCATGTCTAGGTCCGACCTAGTGCATTCATCCTCGCAAGGATGAGGGCATACGTACCCACATATGCCTGGAAAAGGGTTGTCCTGCATGATGATGCTCAACGCTTCCAGGTAGCGCTTGTTGGCTATGAGATTGACATAGGATTTTACCTTGATACCTGCTGGACATGCAGCATCGCATGGTGGTATTCCTTCCAAGCTAATCTCATACTCTTTATCAATATGCTTAAGGACGGCAGGCTCCTTCAATAACCTTTCCAGGAATTCCTGGCAATCAATGTTCAAGTAAATACTCCCAAGTGCTTTGAATCTGTATCTCAACCCTATTATTAAAAACTACTGGCATCTGTTTATTTCTCAATAGTTGACAGTTGTTTTCCTTCGAATTTTTCGTACCATCTCTCCACCTCTTCGGGATCCATACTGTCCTGATCCTTGATCTCGTATCTAACCCTCATACCAAGCCTGTGGGCATAGGATTTCAACTCTGCCCTATCCTTCATGTTCCCATTGAATCTCTCCACAATGAGGTCCTGTTTTCTCTTCCTGATGCTGAATCCAGCATCGAGCCTTCCTCCCCTGAACAGCACAAAGCAGTACCCGATCTTCAATCTCTCCCTGATCTCCTGGTAATAGTAGTAATTGAGCAGGTCCTGGTGTGCAATGATGATTGGCCGCTTTTCTGACTGGACCTTGATCCCCTTCCTTAATGTATCCAGATCCCTCTTTTTGATCCAATGTAGAGTATCAGAACCTTCTATCAGATACCCTTTCACGAGCTCTTCATCATCTTCCAGTTCTTTTAGTATTGTCCTAATGGTGTGCATGCGTACAGGATAGTGGAGGAAGCTGGACAATCGTTCAGCACTGAAGATGCCGAATTGGTCGAAATAGTACCTGATGACCTGCTTCATGGCCTCATGCTGGTCCATTCCACTGGATATCACTGGCACGTACCTGTTCTTTCCGTCCCTTGCCAGAGCGCAGCCGTCGTGAAGTCTTCCAATGGCATCCTTTGTTGGCTCGTATCCTAGTGGCGACTCATCCCTGAGCTTGAAGAGCTTTGCAGCCCTTAGCTCCTGGACCATGATCTCTACTGTTTCCATATCCTTGTCCAGACTCACTGATTTTGCATCCCTGAACAACCCAGCCATGTTTGGTTTGACATATGCCAGGAAGTTCGGAATGATCTTTGCCTTCACGAAGAATCCCTTTTTAAAGGCCAAATTCACATCCTCTTGAGTCTTCAGTCTGGGCTCTGTATCGAACTCGGTCCTGAAGATCCAACCATGGGATAGGGCGTGTTCCATGTTCTGGAACCTTGTACCAGGAAGCAGGTGCTGCAGCTTGAGGACCAGTGTGTTCACCTCTTCTTCTTTGAAAACATCATCCACAAGATCTCCTTTTATAAGCGAACCTTGAAGGAGAATATATCCAGCTCTCTTGAAATGCTTTACGAGTGCCTTGTCCATTGTATTTGGGGTCTGGCCCAGAGCTTCTTTTATTCTGATGATGTCCGTTCCCTTCATGGTGTAGAAATCCAAGAGCCTGTCAAGCTCCATAATGAGCTCTGCGATGTACTCCTCACGGTCCAGCACTATATCCCTTATTTCAATGCATCCAGACATCTCCCAGAGCTCCACTCCCCCCACTAGCTCTCCGTCCCTCACAAGCAGCCAGAGCCATCTGTCCCCGAATCTGGCCTGCACGTCTGCCCAAAGCAGTTGTGCAAAGGGATCTGTTGGGGTTATGAGCCTGAGCCTGGAATGCTGCTCCTTCAATGCATGCATTTGCTCCAGCTCTCCTGGGGACAGGTAATGCTTTCCACCGTTGGCAAGTTTTGCTACAGCGATCTTCCCCTCACCTGCAAGGGAGTCCAATATCCTGTGGAGGTGTGAGTACTGGGCACCTGTGTATCCTTTCACTGCGGTTGCAGGTACGGGGCCATAGGCCTTGATGAACCTGAGAATCATGTCCTTCAAAGCATCGTCCTTGTACTCCTCCACCTCTTCAAGTGTCTGGTACCGGTTCTTCATGTTCCATCCCTCTTGCCCATCGAACATGCGTATTATGTGAAGGTTGTTATCCAGGCCCCTTAGGAGGTCCTTTGTTTGAGAAGAGGTCATGTCCAGCTCCTTGGATATCCTGGCCTGGTCAATTCCTGGCTCCAATTCCACTAGATCGAGTACCTTCTGCTCTCTGGAGGTGGGTGATCGTTTTCTGCCAAAGCTCACAAGCATTGGCAGTTCATCCTTTCTGGCATAGCATACCCTGCTGTTCACGAACCTGCCTTCCAGAATGATACCTCGCTCCCTGAGTTCCAGCCATTTTTTCCAGCTGAAGCTCTCGGTCCTCTGGAAAACATCGTATACCATGGAGGGCTCGCCGTACTTGTCAAAGAAATCATCAATTGAGCTGGCAGGTCTGAAGAACTTGCTGTACTGGTACCTGTCCAGTGTGCGCTGGTCAATAACTGGTATGGTCCTGGACTCAAGGGCATTAATATCCTTGAGAAGCATGTACTGCCTCTCGTCATCTATGATGAAGTAATCCTCCTGTACTATTCCATCGCCGACCAATCCCATCAGGGCTCTTTTGGTACTTCCTTCATCCTGGTCAAGGTAGTAGGAGATCTCCACCGCGGTCCTTGGTCCTGCAAACTCAAGGTATCTCAGTATTGCTGATTCCAATGCCTTCTTGTATGGCATTTTCCTCTTCTTTCTGGGCTTCCAGACCACGGCCCTTCCCTTGAACCTCCTTTCCAGCAGGAAGCAGGATTCAAGGTGCTTCAGCTCGGCCCTGGTCTGGTCCTTGTCCAACTGCATTATTTCACTGAGCTGGTCCAGGGTCCCGCCCTCTCCTATGCTCTCCATAACTGCCATGTCCTCCTCGGAGGGTTTCTTTGCCAGCAAGGTCTGGTACATCTTCTCCATCTCCTTGGGGATCCAGAGCACATCACCCCTCTGGACAGCAGAGCAAATCTCTTCCTGGTTTGCCATCTCCCTTGCCCATTTCGCAACATCATCCAGTTCTGCATCCGAATGCTTGTGAACGCTAACTCCCTTCTCCACGAAGAGATTGATTGGGGAAACAAGCTCCATGAGCCCAAGCAGTTCCTCCCTAGACGATACCCTGGGCGGCTTGTTTTTGAAGTACTCCCGGACCTTTTCCTTGTCAAACCTGATCTTGACCTGCTCATCGGTATCTATCACCCTCTCCAGCACCTTGCGGTGCATCTCCCTGAGCAAAGTGGAGCGGTCCTCCATTAGAACGATATCGCTCATGCCAACAAGCACGGCGTTGTGGGCGAAGGGTGTGGGGACCTCGCTGTAGCTGGATGTGTGCACCTTGATATCTCCCTTCTCAATGCCCTTGACTATGTCCATTGCATTGTCCAGGTCCATTACATCATGGAATATCTCGTTGTACGTTTCCTTGATGATGGGGTGGTCCTGATACCCTCTAAGTATGTCCAGCACCTTCCCTGCCCTGCTGGTCTGCCTGCCCACCGAGATGTCCCTGCCCTTGTAGTTCCTCAGTATCATGAAGGCCCTGGACGCGCAGTGCCTGAACCTCTGCTTGAACAGCTCGGTGCTCTCAACAGCGCTTTTCAGCTGGTCCTCAAGGGTCTTTGGGGTTACGAGGCTGGCTATATCCTCCACCCTGAGCCTCTTTGGGAACGTGAGTATGAAATTGTCATCCGTTATCGAGACTCGCACGTTGGATTTGACCCTCTCCCCCACGGCCAACGCGTAGGCCCTTGAAAGTGCATCATTGACCCTTCTTCCAAAGCAGAAATGGAAGATCAGGTGGTACAGGCCCTGCATGTCCTTGTACCCCTCGATGAACAAGTCCCTGTGGGTAGGGATGTTGTTGTTGATCGCGGCCTGCTCCTTGAAGTAATTGATGATCGTGACAGCTGAGCCCTGGTCCACGTGGTAATCCTTGGTGATCCATTCCACTAGCTCCTTGTCCGTATGCTTTTCCAGTTTGGCAGCCAGCTCCTCCCTGAACCTTCCTATCTCCACTGAGAGGTCGAAGCTCCTTGGCAGCATCTCTCCAGTCCAGGAGGGCACGGTGGGCTTCCTTCCAGCCGCGTCCTTCACGAACACCCTCATGCCCTTTCGGCGCACGAACTCGAAACTTCGCCCTCCAAGAACGAAGATGTCACCCTTCCCAAGCCTCTCAACGAACTTCTCTGAGAGCTTGCCCAGTGGAGCCCCTCTCTGGTTGAAGACCCTGTAGTTGCTCTCCTCAGGTATGGTGCCGATGTTCAGGTAGTAGATCATCCTTGCAGAGCGCTTCCTTCCGAACACACCCTCCTCTGGGTCATACCAGAGCTTGGAATAGATGTTCTCGAAATCCCTTCCCCCAAGGTAATCCATCACGGCCATGAAGTCCTTCTTTAAGAGCTTGTGATATGGGTATGCGCCCTTGACGACATTGTATGCATCATCCACCTCCCACCTGTCCTCCAGGCTCATGCCCACCAGCGTCTGTGAGAGAACGTCCAGGTTGTTCCGGAGGATGTTGGTCCTGTCTATCCTTCCATCATAGGCGTTCTTGGCCAGCACTGCGCACTCTATGAGGTCATCCCTCTCGAACACGATGATGCGACCCTTGGGCACGGCATGAACAGCATGGCCCGAGCGCCCTACTCTCTGGAGCCCCTTGGATATTGATTTTGGAGAGCCGATCTGGCACACCAGGTCTATGTATCCCACGTCTATACCCAGCTCCAGGGATGTGGAGCTCACCACCGCGTCCAGCTCGCCGAATTTCATATCCTGCTCCACGTCCAGCCGGGTCTCCTTGCTCAGAGAGCCGTGATGTGCAGCTATCTGCTCCAACCCCCTCTCCTGCAGCTTGTAGGTAACATGCTCGGTTCCGGACCTGGTGTTGGTGAATATCAAGGTGGTGCGGTGTCTGTCCACCTCCTCCTTCAGCATGTCGTACATCCTTGAATTGACGATCTCGAAGGGAAGGGCGTTCATGTCATTCACGGGGCACAGCACTTCCAGGTCGATATCCTTCTTCACCTCGGCCTCCACGATGTTCATGTCCCTGAGCTTTCCGTCCTGGTAGCCGGCCAGGAACTTTGCGATCTCCTGTATCGGTGATTGCGTGGCTGAAAGCCCTATCCTTGTGAAGTTGGTTTCTGCAGCATGGGCCAGCCTTTCCATTGATAGGGACAGGAATGTGCCCCTCTTGGATGAGCACAGGTCATGTATCTCGTCAATTATGACGTACCTCACTTGATGGAGGCTCTTTGAGAACTTGGGGGTGGAGAGGATTAATGCAAGGGATTCGGGCGTGGTGATGAGGATATGCGGTGCTTTCCTGGCCATTTTTGCCCTCTCTGATTGGGAGGTATCACCGGACCTGGTTGCGACCCGGATGTTCGGCATCCTGACCTTCCTTTCCTTGGCCATCTCCGTTAACTCTGCCAGCGGAGTGTCCAGGTTCCGGTTGATGTCATTGGCCAATGCCTTCAATGGGGAGATGTACAGGCAGTAAATTTTATCCTCCAGCTTGTCCTCTCTCCCTAAAAGCATCAGCTCGTTTATTATTGATAGAAAAGCGGTGATGGTCTTGCCAGAGCCTGTTGGGCTGGAAACGAGTGTGTTCTTCCCTTCATGAATGAGAGGGATGGCATACTTCTGGGGCTCGGTGAGGTCCTTGAACTTGGAGTTCACCCAGTCCCTTATAAGAGGCTCCATGAGCCCAAGGACATCCTTCTTAGTATGCTTCCTTGCAACCTTCCTTATCATCGATAATCAAGGGACATTGGATGGTAGCCATAAGTACATTGCGGCTAAAAAGTTCAGATATTCCTTTTCTCCTTACCCTCGATCTTGATGGGGTACTTTCCAGTGAGGCATCCGAGGCACAGGTCCTTCTTGTCATGGCCTATTGCTTTTACAAGAGCGTCTATTGAGCAGTACCCAACTGAATCCGCGCCAATGATCTTTGCAATATCTTCCTCGCTTTTGTCCAGAGCAATGAACTGGTCCTTGCTCTTCATGTCGATGCCGAAGTAGCATGGTGCAACGACCTGCGGGCAGCCGGACCTGACATGCACCTCCTTGGCACCAGCCTTTCTAACGATCTTGACCAGCCTCTTCATGGTGGTGCCGCGGACTATACTGTCATCCACCAGCACGACCTTCTTGCCCTCAATGACGGACCTGACTGCGTTCAGCTTGATGCTGACAACGCTGTCCCTCTGGCCTTGTTCTGGAAGAATGAAGGTGCGCTCTACGTACCTGTTCTTCATCAACCCTTCCGCGTAATGTATGCCAGAACCTTCTGAGTAACCGAGGGCATAGGTCCTTCCTGAGTCCGGCACGGGTACGACAACATCGGCATCCACTGGCCAGAGCTTTGCCAGCTCCCTGCCTATCCTGCGCCTGACATTGTACACCGTGGCCTTGTCTAGGTAACTGTCGGACCTTGAGAAATACACCCACTCGAACTGGCAGTGGGCGGTGTGCTTTTTCTCAATTCGGTAGATGGTTTTGAGTTCGTTCTGGCAGATTTCCAGGACCTCGCCCGGCCTCACGTCCCTGATAAGCTCTCCTTCCAGCATGTCGATGACGACGCTCTCGGAGGCAACAACAAGCCCGGTTTTTAGTTTTCCAACGCATAATGGTCTTATTCCGAGCGGGTCCCTGACAGCATAGACCTTTCCGCCGTTCAGGACGGTCAGGGAATAGGCGCCCTTGAGCTTTGGCATGGTCTTCTTGATGGCCTCCTCCATGCTCCCTGTCTTGGAAACCGAGTTGGCCAGCATCCTGATGATGACCTCTGAATCGGTGTCAGTTATGAAGCCCCAGCCCTTCTTCTGGTACTTCTCCTTCAGCTCCTTGGCGTTGGCAATGTCGCCGTTGTGGGCCAGTGCGATGTCCCCAAGTGCAGTGGTGAGGAGCATTGGCTGGGAGTTCTCCGGCCTGGACCTGCCGGTAGTGGAGTACCTGACATGCCCTATTCCAGAATTGCCTTTGAGTGTTTTCAGCTCTTTTTTCGTGAAGACCTGGTGGACAAGCCCCATGCCCCTGTGGTACTGTATGTCCTCCAGCTCGGTGTGCGTGGCTATGCCGGCGGACTCCTGGCCCCGGTGCTGGAGCACCCTGAGCCCAAAATACAAACTCTCAGCAACTGGCTTTGACGAGCAGAGACCGATAACGCCGCACTTGTCATGGGCACTGGAAGGCATTCAGCTAGTCAACAAATGGTAATTATTTAAGACTTGGCATTTCCAACCCAAACCCAAGATGCCAAACATTTATTATCCAGTAGAATAATTAGACAACAATGAGTAGGTGGAGGATATTTATCATAGGAATTATCCTGTTTTCGATGATTGATATTAATTTTTCATTTTTTCAAGATTCCAGAGCAGAGATCACTCCGCCATTGACTTGGTCAAATGAGACTCGATTGACAAATCATACTTCTTGGGTGGATGGACTTAGT
>Ga0272444_10006406_pt1 | contig 10051 bp, 9 predicted proteins | sample SSMForm13_FD_201033 | JGI IMG/M metagenome (GOLD analysis project Ga0272444, IMG submission 201033) | Marine sediment archaeal communities from Little Sippewissett salt marsh, Falmouth, MA, United States - SSM-Form-13 | ecosystem: Environmental > Aquatic > Marine > Wetlands > Sediment ...
CGAGGCGGTGGAGGCCGTGTTGGTCGAGGTCGCCGCCCTGGCCCGCGAAGCCGGCCAGGAGCAAGCAGCTGCGAATCTCGAAGGCACTACCCCTGATGAGGTGGCGACGCTGGCGGCGGTTTGGCGAGGGACCACGGAGACAGTGCTGGAGACGGGTCTTGGGGATTTCATCGAGACGATGCTGGTTCGGCACCGCGAGCGTTTCGAGACCGGCGTCGAGCAGACCATTGGTGGCTACTTTGCGGAGGACCAGTTCGACGAGCGCGGCTTGCATCTGACCCGCCTCTATCGCGAGCTGACCAAAGACCGGGGGATCTACCTGCCACCTTCGGTGACCACGGCCCAATGGATGGAGATGTCTCAGGAGGAGGTCGAGGCCGAGGTGCTGGAGGCGGTGCGCAAACAGATGGCCGATACCCTCCCGCGGGATCGGCAGCGTTTGCAGGGACGGGCCGGTCAGGCAGTGCGCGATTGGAGTGCGGGCGAGCACGACTGGCTGACCGTGCTCAAGTTCCTCGACGAGCTGCGTCTCCCCGCGCACTTGGCGGCGGAGATGCTGATGGACATGTACACCGGTGACATCCAGTCTTTCCAGCCCGTCATTGTCGAGGAGCTTTACGCCTTGGCGAAAGGTTTTTTGGAGGAGCGCGCTGAGCCATTGGGCGAAGAACTGCGCGGCGAGATTGAACATCGCCACTTGTTAGAGGCGATGGATCGGGAGTGGGTGGACTATCTCACGGCAATGGAAGAGCTGCGCAAAGGGATCGGCCTGCGGGCCTATGGTCAACAGGACCCCTTGACCGAGTACCGTCGAGAGTCCTATCAGCTCTTTGAGCGGCTGATGCAGCGGGTGCGCGAGCGAGCGCTCTTTGCGGTCTATGCAGCGGTCCAGGTGCCGATTTCCAGGCGGGCCGCAGCGCGGCAGGAGAAACGCTCCGCGGATGAACGGCCGGCGGCAAAAGCGTCCTCAGATCGGCCGGACCAGGGCAAGTCGAGTAAGAAAAAGAAGCGCCGCCGTCGGCGGAAGCGCAAATAGCCCGCTTCTTGATAGGAGGGCACGATGTATATGCTCATGTTGATTTTGGCTGATTGTAGTTGCCTTGATACGCTGCTCGATGCCTGGGAGGAGATCGGCATCAGGGGAATTACGATTGTCGAGAGCACGGGCATTCAGCGGCGGCGTGTGCAACGAGCTCGGGTACCACTGCGCTTTGACTTCGAGGCCTTGCTGCAACCGGATCAGCAGGGGCACTATACGCTCTTTGCGATTGTGGCCGATGAGGAGATGGCCCGCCGGGGCCTCACCACTGCCGAGTCGGTGTTGGGCGGCCTGGATGAACCCGACACTGGTGTGCTGGCGGCCTGGCCGCTGGCTTTGGTCAAGGGCGTTCCCAGTCCGCAATTGCCTGAGGAGCGTAGCTGATGGTCTGGGTCCAGTTTTTTATCAGTGCTGCACTGATGGTCCTGGCGGCTGTCTTTTTGGCCCGCTACGGTGACGTCATCGCCTTGCGCACCCGGTTGGGGGGGATGCTCATCGGCACGATTCTGCTGGCCGGCGCGACCTCAATGCCTGAATTGTTAACCACGATCAATTCGCTGAGCCAGGGCGTCCCCAATCTGGCGGTCGGCAACCTGTTTGGTTCCAGTATGTTCAACATCTTTTTGTTGGCTGTGCTGGACATTGTCTTTTGGCGAACACGTGTGCTGCGCCGGGTGGCGATGAAGCATGCCCTGACCGGTGCGCTGGCGACGATGCTCATGGGCATGGCCGTCTTTTTTATCCTCACCCCGCTCGACATCCAGATCGCCTGGGTGGGGCTGGACAGCCTGTTGATACTGGCCATGTACTTTTTCGGTTTGTGGGTCATCCGTTCCAGTGGGCTGACGTCCCGGGCAGCCAAGCCGCCCGCGATCCCTCCCCGGACACCCTCCTTGCTGCATGCCGTTGTTGGGTTCGCTCTGGCTACGGCAGTTCTGGTTGTGGTCAGCCCTTGGATGGTTCGCAGCAGTGCCGAGATTGCGACCCTAACCGGCCTAGGCACCGGTTTCGTTGGTGCGCAGCTCGTCGCCATCGCCACATCCTTGCCGGAGGTTGTCACGGTTATCGCTGCCATTCGGCTGGGCGCGTACGACCTGGCGGTGGGCAATCTTTTTGGCAGTAACGTGTTCAACATGTTTGCCCTGGCCTCGACGGACGTATTCTATTTCCGAGGTCGCTTCCTGGGGCGTATTGACTCGTCCTTTGCTGTGGTGGGGATGATGGCTTTGCTCCTGACCACCTTGGGCGTGATCGGCAACCTGGCGCGGCTGGAAAGGAAGCTGCTCTTTGTCGAGGTGGATGCCCTGCTGCTCATCGTGGGCTACGGTCTCGGGATGTGGCTGCTCTATACCTTGGGGATTGGCGTCTAGTGACCTAGGTATTTCAAAAGCATGACCTCCCGCACGGATGACTCTTTGGGGCCGTAGCTTTGCCGAGGTCAATAGACTCGTACTAACTTTGATTGCTTGGCAAGGGATATAAACTGTTTTCTCGATCCCTTTGACTGTGCTCAGCGCGTGGTTTGTGGCGAGCTGTTGCCAAGGCGAACGGCATGTTGATCGTTGTTGTGTTAGCGGGGTTTATCGCAGCGCTTGGCGCGCCGGCCGTGGTGCGCGTGGGCAAGACGCGGGCAGGTTGGCTGATCGCCCTAGTGCCGGCGGCTTTGTGCGGCTATTTTTTCTGGCAGTCGCCGGCAGTCTTTAGCGGCCAGGCGGTGGTTCTGGACTGGCCGTGGGTGCCAAGCTTGGGGTTGGGCCTGTCCTTTCGGCTGGATGGGCTGGGCCTGATCTTGGCCCTGCTCATCAGCGGCATTGGTGCGCTGGTCGCAGTCTACGCAGGTGAGTATCTAAAGGGGCGTCCAGACATGGGACGCTTCTTCCTTTACCACTTGATGTTCATGGCTTCGATGCTGGGCGTAGTGCTGGCCGACAACCTGCTGGCCCTCTTTGTGTTCTGGGAGTTGACCAGTGTCACTTCCTATCTGCTCATCGGCTTTGACCATGATCGCGCCGAGGCGCGGGCGGGAGCGCTCAAGGCGCTCCTCATCACGGGCGGCGGCGGGTTGGCCATGCTGGCCGGCTTTGTCCTGCTAGGGCAGATGGCGGGCACGTATACCCTGAGTGCGCTGCCGGCGGGCCTTTCCGCCGATTCCCGCTATCTCCCCGCACTGGTGTTGATCCTGCTTGGCACCTTTACCAAGAGTGCACAGTGGCCCTTTCATATCTGGCTGCCGGATGCGATGCAGGCTCCTACCCCAGTCAGCGCCTACTTGCATTCGGCGACGATGGTCAAGGCCGGGGTGTACCTGCTGGCGCGGTTCTCCCCTATACTGGGTGGCAGTCCGGCATGGTTCTACGTGGTGTCCGGGGTGGGGTTGGTGACGATGTTGGCGGGCGCCGTATTGGCTGTCAAGCAGACCGACCTGAAGGCCATCCTGGCCTATAGCACCATTGGATGGTTGGGTGTGCTGGTTATGCTGTTGGGTTGGGGTCAGGATGAGGCAATCGCCGCCGCGATGCTCGGCGTTGTGGTCCACGCCCTTTACAAGGGAGCGCTCTTTCTGTTGGCCGGTGGCATTGACCACGAGGCTGGTACCCGTGATATTCGGCAACTGGGCGGGCTGCGCCGGGCTATGCCTTTGACCGCTGCGCTGACAGGACTGGTGGCCTTTTCCATGGCCGGCCTGCCGCTTCTGGCCGGTTTTGTGGCCAAAGAGATGCTTCTGGAGGCCGCGCTGCATAGCGGCTATCCCCCCGTTCTGGAGGGGCTGGCTGTGGTGGCCATTGTACTCGCGGCCCTGGTGAATATGGCGATTGCCTTGCGCCTCTTTCACGGTGTCTTCTGGGGGTCGCCGCGCCTCCCCACCGCGGCTGACCGCCCGGTCCACGACCCGCCCCTGGCTATGCTATTGGGGCCAGGAATCCTGGCCGGCCTGACGCTGCTTTTCGGCCTCTGGCCCGGCGCGCTCAACGCCCTCGTGCGTGAGGCCACGGCGGTGGTGGCCGGCATGGGGGTTCCGATGAAGCTGGCGTTGTGGCATGGGCTATCCCTGCCGCTGCTCCTCAGCATGGTGGCGATCGTCGCCGGCATCGGTTTCTATCTGGTCTATGACCGTGTGGCTGCCTGGTTGGGTCGGGTGCTGCGCTTCTCTTTCAACTGCGTCTACGATGGCGCGGTATCCGGCCTGCTGCGTCTGGCGCAGGTGACGACCGAGCGGCTGCAGAACGGCCGGTTGCGCTACTACCTGGCGACTATTCTGTCCACGTCGGTGGTGCTGGTCGGCTACACGTTGGTCGTCCATGCCAGGGGGCTGGTGGACTTGAGCCGGATGCAGGTATTGCCGCCGACCTTTTACGAGGTACTGCTGGGTGGCGTGGTCGTTGTGGTTGCCGTGATGATTACACGCGCCCGTGGTCGGTTGACGGCCATCGCCGGCATGGGTGTCATTGGCGCGATCGTAGCGCTGTTCTTTGTCCTCTTTAGCGCGCCTGACTTGGCGGTGACCCAACTGCTGATCGAGACGTTGATGGTCGTTGTTTTTCTGCTCGCTTTTCACTTTCTCCCTCGTTTCTTTAAAGAGTCCACCTCGCGTACGGGGCGTATCCGCGACGTGCTGATCTCGCTGGCTATGGGGTTGGTGGCGGCAGGCCTGGTCATGTTGGCGACGATAATTCCCCAGCCTAGCGATGACATTGCCACCTATTTCATCGAGAACAGCTATCGGCTGGCGCATGGCCGCGATATTGTGAACGTCATCTTGGTGGACTTTCGCGGTGTGGACACACTGGGAGAGATCGCTGTCTTGGCTATCGCCGCGACTGGCGTCTATGCACTGCTCCGGAGCAAGAGGTGAGTAATGGATTCAATCATTGTCCGCACGGCAGCACGCTTATTGCTACCTTTGATGATGCTATTCTCCACCTATTTGTTGGTGCGTGGGCATAACGCTCCGGGCGGCGGATTCATTGGGGGACTTGTGGCTGCAGCGGGCATTGCCTTGCTGGTGATGGGGGGCGGCCTGCGCAGCGCCGAGGCCATTGTCCCCGCGGGGCGGGCGCGCCGCTGGATTGCGGTAGGGCTGTTGCTGGCAGGGCTTTCGGCCGTGTTGCCATTGTTTTGGGGCCGGCCGCTGATGACAGGTTTGTGGGGCAAGATTCCGCTGCCGGGTGTGGCTGCTATCGAGGTCGGTACCCCCATTCTATTTGACGTTGGCGTATATATCGTGGTCGTTGGCATGGTGCTCACCGTGATTTTACGCCTGGCGCACGAGGTGGAACTATGGAAATTGTGATGGCAGTCGTCGTCGGCGTGCTGTTCGCCACAGGTACGTACATGATCCTGCGGCGCAGTATCGTCAAACTTATCGTCGGCCTAGGATTACTGGGATATGGGGCAAACCTGTTGCTCTTTACAATGGGTACGTTGCGGCGCGGCGAGTCGCCCATTTTGGAGAACGGCCACACTGTGGCCAATCCGGTCCCGCAAGCCTTGATCCTGACCGCCATCGTGATCGGGTTTGGTGTCAGCGCCTTTGCGTTGGTGCTGGCCTATCGCGCCAGTAGTGCAACCGGCCACGATGATCTGGACGAACTACAGACGACGGATCGTTAGCGATGGAACGTTTGATTGTATTGCCCATGTTGATCCCCTTCTTCACCGCGGTGACCGTGCTGCTGCTGCGCCGACCGATGCGGATCGTGCGCTTCGTCGCGCTCATCGGTGCGTTGGCTGAGCTGGGTGTCAACGTTGGGTTGCTGGTCCGGGTCAGCGGCGGAGAGGTGCTCGTTGAACAGATAGGGAATTGGCCGGCGCCGTATGGTATTTCGTTCGTACTGGACCTGTTCAGCGCCCTCATGTTGACCTTGACCTCGGTGGTAGGATTGGTGGTTTTGATCTATGCGCTGGGCAGTATGGACGGCGATCGGGAACGCTTGGGATTTTACTCCTTGTACCACTTTCTGCTGCTGGGGGTATGTGGGTCGTTCCTCTCCGGGGACCTGTTCAACCTCTATGTCTTTTTCGAGGTGATGCTCCTTAGCTCATTCGCCTTGATGACGTTGGGTGGAGAACGCGGCCAGTTGGAAGGTGGACTCAAGTACGTGGTCATCAACATGGTATCGTCGACGCTACTCGTCAGTGCTGTAGGCATCATCTATGGCGCGACCGGTACGCTGAATATGGCGGACCTCTCGCTTCGGCTAGCCGAGGCGCCCCCGGGCCTGTCCACGGTGTTGGCCAGTATGTTCATTGTCGCTTTTGGCATCAAGGCCGGGCTTTTCCCGCTCTTTTTCTGGCTGCCGGCTTCCTATCATACACCGCCGCCGGCCGTCTCGGCCGTCTTTGCTGGGCTGTTGACCAAGGTAGGTGTCTATGCGCTCTTCCGGGTCTTTACCTTGATCTTTGTACAGGATACTGCCTATACCCATACCTTGCTTCTGGTGCTTGCCGGATTGACGATGGTGTCCGGCGTCTTGGGCGCCGTAGCGCAGTACGATGTTCGCCGGCTGCTGGCGTTTCACATCATCAGCCAGATCGGTTACATGATGATGGGCCTGGCCCTCTTCACCCCATTGGCTCTGCTCGGAGCGATCCTGCACATTGGCCACAATATGATGGTCAAGACGAGCCTGTTCCTGATCGGGGGGTGTATGGGCCGGCTGCGTGGGACATACGACCTGAAGCGGATGGGTGGGCTGTTGCGAGAGCAGCCACGGCTGGCAGGGCTCTTTTTGGTGGCGGCGCTTTCGTTGGCCGGTTTGCCGCCGCTCTCGGGCTTTTTCAGCAAATACATCCTGGTGCGCGCTGGGATCGAGTCCGAGCAGTACCTGATCGTGGCAGTCAGCCTGGTCGTCAGTTTGCTCACGCTCTTTTCGATGCTCAAGATATGGAACGAAGCTTTCTGGAAACCGGCGCTGGTCCCTCGGAACGAAGCGACGGCGCAGCTTCCATCTACGGTGCGCCAACACCCCTCCGCCTGGTTGCTGGTAGCCCCGGTTGCGGTGCTGGTGCTGTTGAGTATCGCCTTGGGATTGTTCGCTGAGGGGGCCTATACGCTGGTACTGCGTGCGGCCGAAATTATGCTCAACCCCGAGATCTATCGGGCGGCTGTGTTGGGACGATGAAAGGCCGCTCAGGAGGTGTCGATGTCTTTCTTTTTCTGGAATGTAGCGCTGGCGTTGATCTGGGCGTTGCTGACCGGCGAGTTTAGCTTGCTGAACCTGTTGGTCGGCTTTGTCCTGGGTTATCTTTTGATGGCTGCAGCCCGGCGGGCCTTTGCCCCCACCTCGTACTTTCGCAAGGTAAATCAGGTTGGTCGATTCGTCTTCTTTTTCCTGCACGAGTTGATCGTTGCCAATTTGCAGGTGGCACGCGTAGTGTTGCGCCGGAAACTGGCGATACGGCCGGGGATCGTGGCCCTGCCGCTGGATGCCCGCTCTGACGTCGAGATCACTCTCGTCTCCAATCTGCTCAGCCTGACCCCCGGCACGCTTAGCCTGGAGGTTTCACACCACGGCAAGATGCTGCTCATCCACAGTCTTGACGTCGCTGATGAAGGCGAACTCGTGCGCAAGATCAAGACGGGCCTGGAGGCCCGCACCCTGGAGGTGACGAGATGACTTTATCGCATATCCTTCTCGAAGGGGCGATGGTGGTGCTTGTCGGGGGGGTGATGATGAGCGTTGTGCGTTTGCTCCGCGGACCTAGCATTGCGGACCGGGCCGTGGCGTTGGACCAGATTGCCGTACAGGTCGTGGGGATCGTGATCCTGTACAGTATACGGGTGGACGATCCGGTTTATCTCGATGCCGCACTGGTCGTCGGGCTGATCGGTTTTCTGACCACATTGGCCTTTGCCCGCTATATCGAGCGAGGGGCCAAGGTATGATGATTCTCCGCGATGTATTGACGCTGCTATTGGTTGGTGGGGGACTCTTCTTTATGCTTCTGGCTGCCCTGGGCCTGCTGCGCATGCCGGACTTGTTCACGCGCATGCATGCGGCCACCAAGTCTGCAACGCTGGGTATCAGCGGTATTGCCCTGGCGGCGCTAGTCTACTTTGGCGATTTCGCCGTGACAACGCGAGTGGGACTCATCATCCTGTTCTTCTTTTTTACTGCGCCAGTGGGGGCGCACGCGCTGGCCCGGGCTGCCTATACGTGCGAGATCGAGTTATGCCCCGCGACCCGCCGCTTTGACCTGGCCCAGGCGCGCATCTTGTGCCCCACCCGTGGCGGGCTACCCAGCCAGGCCCTGCATGAGAAGGCCATTGCCTTGGCGCGTGAGAGCATGGGGGAACTAACCTTCCTTTATGTGATCAGCCGTCAACTGGTTGAGGCTGCCGGCGGCCAGATGGAGGCAAACCGTGTACGGGCTGAATTGGAGACGTTAGGACGGGGCATCGTGGCGGCAGCGCAGACGCAGGCAGCGACCCAAGGGGTCGTCGCACATGGCCAAGTTCGGGTAGGGGATCCTCGGGACGAGATCATTCACCTGGCACAGGAGATGAAAGCCTCGTTGGTGGTGATGGGCTATCCGGAGATCAACCAGGTTGCGGAGCAGCATGTCGCGGAAGACAACCTGTGGGCTTTGGCCAAGGAGTTGCAGGACAAGACGGATGCGCAGGTCGTGATCACGCGGTAAACTTGGATCATTGAAAGGGGTCTCATGGAAAACGAATTTTCTTTCTTGCCACTACTGCTCGTTGTTGTTCTGGCTGCTGTTGTGCCACTACTGCTCAGACGATTTCGCAGGCTACGTCTTCCCGTGGTCGTAGGCGAAATCCTCGTGGGCATTGCTATTGGGGAAAGCGGTCTGGGGTTGGTACACGAAGACCCCTGGTTGGCCTTTCTCTCCACCCTTGGTTTTGCCTACCTGATGCTCCTTTCGGGCCTCGAGGTGAACCTGGACGAGCTGCGTGACCAGTTCCGGACGGATCCCACGGGTGATCGTGTTCCGGAAAAGCTCTGGCGTACCCCAATGGTATTGGCCGCTTTGATCTTTGTATTGACCCTGGGCGCGGCGCTGGTGGTCTCGTTCGTGTTCTGGCAGGTCGGCTGGGTGCAGTCTCCATGGTTCCTTACGCTGGTCCTCTCCACAACGTCGCTGGGCATTGTGGTCCCGGTGCTCAAGGAACGGTATCTTCTCTCCAGTGACTATGGACAGACGCTCCTGCTCTCCGCGACGGTGGCCGATTTTGTTACGATGCTGATGATCAGTTTCTATGCGGCGCTGGTTACCAAGGGCTTTACCCTAGACCTGCTCTTGGTGCTTCTTTTCATCGGCTTGTTTCTGGCGGTCTTTCGCGTGGTTCTCCGGCTACGGCGGCGCGTGGCCCAGCCACTTGCCCGCCTGGAGCGGTGGTTGGCTTCGACGACGGCCCAGATGCCGCTGCGCATCGCCTTTGCCCTGGGGCTGGCCTTTATCGCCCTGGCCGAGTTCCTGGGGATCGAGGTGATCCTGGGCGCCTTCCTGGGAGGGGCGATCATCGCTCTGCTTTCCCCAGAGGAGGGTTCGGAGCTGCGCTCCAAGATGGATGCTTTTGGCTATGGCTTCTTTATCCCCATCTTTTTCATCCATGTGGGCACCCAGCTCGATCTGCGCGCGTTGTCGGAATCGCCGACCGCTTTGCTCCTGGTGCCAGTGCTGATCGTGGCGGCCTTCTTGGTCAAGATGCTGCCGGCGCTGCTCTATCGGCTACGCTATGACTGGCGCAAGACGCTCGGTGGAGGGCTCCTGATGTCCTCCCGCCTGAGCCTGATTATCGCCGCGGCGGCAATTGGGGCCGACCTGGGTCTCGTGTCCCCGGCGATGAACACGGCGATCGTCTTGGTGGCAGTTGTCACATGCACGGTCGCCCCACTGCTTTTTGGCCAGATTGTGCCGCGTCCTGTTTCCATCCAGCGGGAGGGGATCATTATTGTGGGGGCGGACGATATCGGCTTGTCCCTTTTCCAGCGGCTCAGCGTGCACGAGGAGCCGGTGGTGCTGGTGGATGAAGATGAGGCCTGTTGT
>Ga0272444_10006407_pt1 | contig 10051 bp, 5 predicted proteins | sample SSMForm13_FD_201033 | JGI IMG/M metagenome (GOLD analysis project Ga0272444, IMG submission 201033) | Marine sediment archaeal communities from Little Sippewissett salt marsh, Falmouth, MA, United States - SSM-Form-13 | ecosystem: Environmental > Aquatic > Marine > Wetlands > Sediment ...
CATGGCCGCACCATCGAGGGGCAGCACCTGGGCTCCTACATCGACCAGGAGGACCAGGCCGGCGGGGCCGGGGCGCCGCCGCGGGAGCTGAGGCTGAAAAAAAACCTGCAAGAGGAGGAGCGGGACACCATCATCAAGGCCCTGAAGCTCTGCGAAGGCAACAAGACCAAGTCAGCCCGCATGCTGGGCATCTCGCGCTCCCTGCTCTACCTCAAGCTGAACCGCCACCAGATCGACGCCTCGGAGATCGAGGCGTGATCGCCGGGGGGATGGGGCCCGCCACCTTTTATAGCTAGAACCAGTACTGGATTCCCACCGTGACCGCCTGGGCCTGGTAATCATCGCCCGTGGCCAGGGATAGCTCCAGGTTGGCCTTGAGCGCCTCGCTCATAAGGGCTGACACCCCGGCTCCGATCAACAGATAGTCCTCGGGCGGGGCCAGGCCTTGCACCGTGAAGGGCGCGTCGTTGTACCCGGCGAAGCTGGCCGAGACCTGATAGGGGTCGTCCTTAAACTCATGCCACCAGGCCGCCGAGGCCCGCGGCATCAGGCGCAGCCCGGCCAGGCTCCACGAGGCGGCCGCCCTGAGGCCCAGGGAGCTTTGCATGGACTCCGCGCTCTGGTCGGCGATGGCCAGGCCCAGAGAGCTTGCCCCTGATTCGCTGAACCCGTTCTGCTCCAGCTTGATGTAGCGCAGCCCGGCCGTGGGCCCCAGGCGGCAGACCCCCAGGTCCAGGTCATAGCCTCCCCCCAGGCTGGCCATGCCGCTCAAGCCGTGGAAGTCGGCCTGGGCCGTGCCGTTGTAGCCGGTGAAGTCAATGGACCGGTGGGCCTTGGAGTCGTGATAGGTCAACTGCACCGCCGCCCTGGCGTAAAAGGCCCCCCACTGGGCCGCGCCGTGCAGGTTGGTGTGGAAGTTCTCCATGCGCCCGTAGTAGGAGGGTCTGTCCCAGGACAGGTCTCCCCGGCTGAAGCCCATGGCCAGGCCCAGGTTCAGCCAAGGGGCCACCTGGCCATGGCCGCCGATGATCACCCCCTCCAGCTTTTGGCCATAGCCCATTGCCGAGCCCGGGCCGCCGTCGCGGTTGGCCCTGGCCCCCAAGAAGCGCGCCCAAAGGTCCCAGCCGCCCTGGGAGGCGGAAGAACCAGGGGCGGCGGCCTTATCCACCGTCCCTTTGGCCTTGGCCTCCGGCCGCGTCATGGACCGCTCGTCTTGCGCCTGGTCCATCTCCAGGTCAATGGCCTGGCCAAAGGCCTGGTTGCTTTGCAAACAGGCCCAGGAAAAGGCAGTGTACATCTCCGGGCTCAACTGGCCCAGGGTGGCGGTTATCTGGGCCGGGGAGTAGGAAAAGTCCATGGCCGTGATCAGCTCTGCCATGGAGTCATCCCGCCCCACGGCCAGGGGCACCACGCCGTCCAGCCCGGCCCCAATGGCGCGCTGGACCGGCGTGTCGCCAAACTCGGCATAGGGCTTGCGCGACAGCTCCAGCCGCACGGCCCGGCTGGTGGTGACCATGTCCAACGACAGGGTGGCCGAAGCAAGCCCGAAGCTCAGCCTGTTGAAGGCCCCGTCGACCCTGCCCGCTTGCAGTACGCTCCATCTGGTCTCGTCGGCATAGACCGTCGGCTTTAGGGAGGCCCGCACCGTGCCGCCGTTGAGGGTGGCCGTGCCGCTAACCCTGAGCAGATCGCCTTTGCCCGGGGCCAGCTCCACGGCCAGGGTCCCGCTGGGGTTGTTGATGAACTCGCCGGTGATGTCCAGGGTGCCGATGCTGTTGCCCGGGGCGATGGTGCCGTTGTTGGTCACCGCGCCCACGATGGCGCCGGTGCCCTTGAGGGTGCCGTTGTTGGTCACCGGGGGGCTGTTCAGGGTGCCGTCCACCCCCAGGGTGCCGTTGTTGGTGGTGGCGTCGGCGGTCAAGGTCCCGTCCACCGTGGCGGTCGCGCTGGAGTTGATGATGAAGCCGCCGGTGCCGAAGGTGGAGCCAGCGCCCAGGTTGAAGCGGCTGCCGGATTCCACCGTGGTGTCGCCGCTCAGGCTCCAGGCTCCGGTGAGGGTGGTGCCGCCGCCGTACAGGACCAGGCTCTCGAAGTTGAGGAAGAAGGAGCCCCACAGGCTTCCGTCCACGCTCCCCATGTTGCTCAGCCCCAGGGTGTCGCTGCCGCTTCCACCGTCCACCACCCCGCCCACCGAGCAGCTGTCTTCCAGGTTGATCCGGTCGTCGCCGTCCTCGCCGTGGATGCCCCCGCCCACGGCGCCGCTGTTGGTTATGGTGTCGTCGCCCCCGCTGGAGTCCTCCCCGCTGTTGTGGGAGCCGTAGATGGAGCCGGTCACCGTGCCCGCGTTGGTGATGGTGTTGCCCGTGCTGGAGCTGTACTCGCCGGAGTTGAGGCTGCCGTAGATGGAGCCGCCCACCGTGCCGTAGTTGGTGACGGTGTTGCCGCCGCCGCTGCTGTCTTCCCCCGAGTTGAGGCTGCCGTGCATGTCGCCGGTCACGGCGCCCTGGTTAACCACGGTGTTGGAGCCGCCCTCGCTCAGGTCGCCGTCGTTGTAGTTGCCGGCCATGGTGCCCGCGGTGCCGTAGTTGACTAGGCGGTTGCCACTCCCGCTGGCCATCAGGATGGCGTTATAGGTGCCGTAGATCTCCTCGGCAATGCCGTGGTTGTAGATGGTGTTGTCCCCGCCGGTTGCGTTGGACAGGAAGTTCAAGGTGCCCACCACCAGGTCCGCGCGGCTGTTGTTGTAGATGGTGTTGGAGCCGCCGCTGCTGTCGAAACCCACGTTGTAGGAGCCGTAGATTTCACTGGTGTAGGCGCCGTTGTTGTAGATGAGGTTAGAACCGCCGCTGCTGGAGTTGCCCTCGTTGTAGCTGCCGACCATTACGGTGTTCTTGGCCTGGCCGGTGGAGACGACGGTGTTGGAGCCGCCGCTGCTGGAGTTGCCGATGTTGTAGCTGCCGGCCAGCAGGTTCTCGCTGGGGTCGCTGCTGGTGACGTAGTTGGAGCCGCCGCTGCTGGAGTTGCCCTCGTTGTAGGAGCCCGCCACTATGCCCCCGACTGGCCCCGAGTTGTAGATAGTGTTGGAGCCGCCGCTGCTGGACTCGCCCGTGTTGTATGAGCCGAAGACATTGTCGTCCACCGTCCCCGAGTTGGTTATGGTGTTGGAGCCGCCGCTGGAGTGCTTGCCGCGATTCTCGCTGCCATAGATATCGTGTTCAACATCCCCGTGGTTGTAGATGGTGTTGGAGCCGCCGCTGTTGTAATCGGCAAGGTTAAAGCTGCCGTAGATATAATCCGCCGTGCCGGAGTTGGTGACCCGGTTGTCGCCGCCGGTGGCGCCCGCCCCGGTGTTGTTGCTGCCGTAGATGACCACCACGGTCCCGGCGTTGGTGATGGTGTTATCTCCGCCGCTGCTTGCCACACCAAAATTGTAGCTGCCAATGATGTGGGCATTTATCTGGCCGGTGATGGTGTTGGTGATGGTGTTGGAGCCGCCGCTGCTGGCACCAGCCGTGTTGTAGGAGCCGATTATGTTGTCGCCCACGGTCCCGGAGTTGGTGACGGTGTTGGAGCCGTCGCTGCTCATAAAAATATCCGAGCCCACGGCCCCGGAGTTGGTGACCGTGTCGCTCCCCCCCTGGGTCATGTCCAGGTCATTGGTGACCGTGCCCTGGTTGTTGTAGTTGTCATCTTGGCCGGTGCCGTCCCAATCACCGGCTATGACGTTGCCGACGGGGTTGATCTCGTCGGCGGCCCAGGCCGGGCCCACCCCGGGCAAGAGGCTGAAAGAGTAGAAAAACAGGACCAGGAGCAACACCAGGATCAAGGACTTGCGAGACAACACGACAACACCCTCTAGCCGGGAAGACATGGTCAAAATTTTGGTGGGGGCCAAGGAAAATCAGCGGCGAGGCTGGCTCGCTCCATCTAAGCGCCGCGACCAAAAATGGGCAGGAGAAAAAATTTGGTTACGCTACCCCAGATCACCCGGCATGGCAAGATGGTTCTCGCTGGGGCAAGGGCCTTAAGTAGCACCCATGCCAAGACAAATCCCTACCATCCGGCCATGGGAAAGGGCCCGGCCCATCACAGCCAGACCCTGGTTCTTTATCTGCCGGCGCACTCATCCGCATGTTTCATGAGGGCCGCGCGTTCGGCCGCGCCGGGAGCAATCCGGCGAAAAAACAAAACCACTTAAAGTCAAACCCTCAGACATCAAGCGCCGCGCGCACGGCCCTAAGCATCTCGTCCTTGCTAAAGGGCTTGGGCAGCAGGCCCACCACTTTTTCCGACAGGGTCTGATGCAAATCGCCATCGCGCGCGTAGCCGCTGGAGATGATCACCCTGGCCTCCGGGTCAATGGCCAGTAGCTTTTCCATGCATTTGCGCCCGCCCATGCCGGGCATGCTCAGGTCCAGGATGACCAGGTCCACGCCGTCCCGGTTGGCCTGGTACAGCTCAAGGGCCTGCTCGCCGCTGGTTACTCCGAGCACTTGATATCCGGCCTTGTCCAGGTGGGCCTTGCCTATGTTGAGCAGGTGCTCCTCGTCATCCACCAGCAGCACGGTCTCATCGCCTCCCAGCGAGGCGTCGGGCAATGGCTCGTCGTGGGGCGCCGCGACCAACACCTCCTCCTGCACGGGAAGGTAGACCTTGAGCACCGTGCCCTGGCCGGGCGTGCTCTGGCAAGTCAGGTGACCGCCATGGGCGCTGACGATGCCGAAGACCGCGGCCAGACCCAGGCCGGTGCCCTTGCCCACCTCCTTGGTGGTGAAGAAGGGCTCGAACATGCGCCGCAGGACGGCGTTGTCCATGCCGTCTCCGTTGTCTCTCACCGATATGATGACGTAGCGTCCGGAAAAATTGCCGGAGCAGCCCATGCAGACGAGGTCCTCCACCTCCTCCAAGTAGGTGGTCAGGGTTATCTCGCCGCCGTCGGGCATGGCGTCCCGGGCGTTGGTGCCCAGGTTCATCAGCATCTGTTGGACCTGATGGGAATCACCGTTGATCATGGGGAGCTCCTGGGCCAGCGACAGGTGGATCTGAATCATCTTGGGCAGGGTGGCGCGCAGCAGGTCCGCCACTGTCGTCATCTCCTGGTTGATGTCCAGGGCCTTGAACGCCGGCTCCATGCGGCGGCTGAAGGTCAGTATCTGCTTGACCAGCCCCTTGGCCCGCTTTGCGGAGTTGATCACCTCTTTCAGCTCGTCTGGGCTCACCCGGCCATGGTTGGCGTCGTCCAGGGCCAGCTCGGCGTAGCCCATCATCACCGAAAGAATGTTGTTGAAGTCATGGGCGATGCCCCCGGCCAGGGTGCCCACTGCCTCCATCTTCTGGGCCTGGCGAAGCCGCATCTCCATTTCGTGGGCCTCGGCCTGGGCCTTTTCTATCTCCCGCAAAGAGCTTTGCAACTCGGCCTCGGCCTTGCGGCGCTGGGCGATCTCCTCCTGCAGGGCCTGGTTGCTGGCCGCCAGCCTGCTGGTGCGCTCGGCCACCTTGCGCTCCAGCTCCTGGTTGGCCCGCTCCAGGTCACCTTCCATGCGCTTGCGCACGGTGATGTCCCGGATGACCCCCACCGTGCCGATGAAGAACGGGGCCGAGGATTGCGGCTCCTGCTGGTGCAGGCCGGCGCTGCTCACCTCGGCGTAGAGCAGGTCTTCGGTCAGGGGCTCGATGAGGCCGGGCTGGGGCTCGGCCGAGTGCTTGCAGATTAGCCTGACCTCCAGGCCGGTGGTCTTGCGCTCCCCCGAGCGCCGCTCGTCAAAGAGCTTGGGCGAGCCCTGGTCGCCGGTGACCACGCCTTGCAGGCGGGGCAGCATCTGATCGCGGCTCACTTGGTTGATCTCGGTTGGCTCTATGATGTGGCTGAAGTGCCGCCCGATCAGCTCCTCGGGGGAGTAGCCGAGACGGCTGATGGCCTCGTTGATAAAGGTGAACCGGCCCTCGGGGTCCAGACGGTAGACTATGTCGGGCACGGTCTGCACCAGGCTGCGGAAGCGAAGCTCGGATGCGGCCAGCTCGCCCAGGTTGTCGGCCAGCTTGGTGTTGGCCTCCTCCAGCTCGTCACGGGTGCGCCTCAACTCCCCGTTTTGCAGCACCGCGTTTTCATAAGTGGACAGCAGCAGATTGAGCATCTGGCGGCGGTCGGCCGAGACCTGGTGCCGCCGGCCCCGCATGTTAACCACCAGCTCGCCGCCGTCCAGCTCAACCCTGTCCTGGCCGGAGATCACGGCGCCGATCTTGCTCAACAGGTAGTCCTGATTATAGGGCTTGGTGACGTAGTAGTCGGCCTGGTGCTCCAGACCGCGTATGACGTCCTCGGTGTCGTTCAGGGAGGTGAGCAGGATAACCGGTGTTTGTTTAAGGGAAGAATCTTTCTTGATGGCCGCGCAGAGTTCGTAGCCATTCATCTTCGGCATCATAACGTCGCTGATGACCATCCGGGCCGGCCGTTGTTTCAGCTTGGCCAGGGCCTCGCTTCCGTCCTTGGCCAAATCAGGATCGTAGCCGGCCTCGGCCAGGATCATGGCCAATTTGACCGCCTGGGTGGGGCTGTCCTCGGCAACCAGTATGCGAACCCGCTCGTTCATAAAGCTTATTTAACCCTTTCGGGCGCCCGTGGGGCCACCGTCAATCCGGCCACCGCCTTCACCGTGGCCACCAGCTTGCTCTCCCACTCCCGGTTCCGGCCCAGCTCGCTGGGCTTGGCCACCACCTCCAGGGCGCCGGCCTTGAGCGCCTCGAAAGCCACCGCCGGTTCGCGGGAGTCGGCATGGGCGGTGACCATCACTATGGGCAGGGGGTTGGCGGCCATGATGCGCCGGGTGGCCTCCACCCCGTCCATGTCGGGCATCACCACGTCCATGGTGATGACGTCCGGCCTGAGCCGGGCGGCAAGCTCCACCGCCTGGCCTCCATCGGATGCCTGGCCCACCACCTCCATATCCTGGTCCTGGTCCAGTATATGGGCCAACAGCTCGCGGGTGGTCGCCGAATCATCCACCACCAGCACCTTGATCATGGCCGGCCTCCCATTATACCCGGGGGGGGCAATCGTCCGAGTCGTCTTGGCAGGGGTATTCCCGGGGCGGGCTGTCCTCCGCCCCCAAACTCACCACCCGGTTGCGCCCGGCCTGCTTGGCCATGTACAGCGCCCGGTCCGCCTTGGCGATCAGCTTGAGGGGTGTGGTTATCTCCGGGTCGGGCAGGGAGGCCACCCCCAGGCTGATGGTCACTTGCAGGTTCCCCGCCTCGCTGGCCAGGGGCGTGGTGCAGACCTCGCGGCAGAGACGGCGCGCTTTTCCCGCGGCGGCCTCCAGGCCGGTCATGGGCAGCAGCAGCACGAACTCCTCGCCGCCGTAGCGGGCCACCACGTCCGAATCCCGCGAGTCCTTGGTCAGGATGGACGCCAGGCCCTTGAGCACCTCGTCGCCCACCAGATGGCCGTGGGTGTTGTTGAAGTCGCGGAAGTGGTCTATGTCCAGCATGATGCAGGCCAGGGGAGTGCCGTAGCGGCCCGACACCGTCACCTCCTCCTGGAGCATCTTCTGCAGGTAATGGCGATTGTACAGGCCGGTGAGGTGATCGGTCACCGCCACCTGGCGCCATACGTTGAACGACTCCTGCGCCTCGGTGAGCCGTTCATTCAAATCATCGTTAAGCCGTTTGATGCGCAGCAGGGACTTGACGCGGGCCAAAAGCTCGCGGGTGTCGAAGGGCTTGGGCAAATAGTCGTCGGCCCCCACCTCCAGGCCGTCCAGGCGGTCCTCCACCTCCTGGCGGGCGCTGAGCATCAGGACGGGCACGTAGATCGTGGACTGGGAGCGGAGTTTGCGGCATACACTATAGCCGTCTATGTCCGGCAGCATGATGTCCAACACCACCAGGTCCGGATTGAGCTCCCGGGCCATATCCAGGGATTCATAGCCGCCGGCCGCCAACTCCACTTGGTAGCCCTCGCTGACCAGGATGTGCTGGATCTGGGCCGCCTGGGTGGGGCTGTCCTCCACGCACAGGATTTTTTCCGCCGGCTGGTCACGGTTATCGTCGGAGGAGATGTTCATGAGGTTCGTTCCATTAGCTTGATTCAGTCTTTGTTGTTCCCGGCACCCCGGCCCAGCACGCACAGGGCCCTGAGACGCGAGGCCACCGAAGCCAAGGGCAGCACCTCGCTGGCCGCGCCCAGGGCCACGGCCTCGCCGGGCATGCCCCAGACCACGCTGGTCTCCTTGTCCTGGGCGATGGTCTTGGCGCCGGCCTGGCGCATCTCGAAAAGCCCCTGGGCTCCGTCGCGGCCCATGCCGGTGAGCAGCACCCCCACCGCGGCCGGGCCGAAGGCCGCCGCCGAACGGAAAAAGGTGGTCACCGAGGGGCAGTGGCCGTCCTCCGGCTCTCCGGCCACCTGGTTGGCCCGGCCTCCCCGGGTCACCATCAGGTGCTTGCCCTCCGAGGCCAGGAGCACCTTGCCGGGCAGCAGGAGCTCCCCGGACGCGGCCGGCTTGACCTGGAAGCCGGTGGTGCTTTCCAGCCAGGAAGCCAGGCTTTTGACGAAGCCGGGATTCATGTGCTGCACCACCGCGATGGGTGGAGTGTCGGCCGGGCTGAGCCCCTGCAAAATGGCCTGCAGGGCCGGAGGACCGCCGGTGGAGGCGCCCAGGCAGATCAACTCCACCTTGGAACGGGACGGCCCCGCCACGCGCGGCCGCGGGGGCGGCGGGGCGGGGCGGCTCTGGGTCAGGTCGCGCCGCCGGCCCACCACCTTCACCTCGGCCATGGCCTTGAGCTGTTCCCGCAGCCGCTGCAGCGCCTCGTCCGGCTCCGAAAGGCTGTTGGGCTTGCTCAACACCATCAACGCCCCGTGCTCCAGGGCCTTGAAGCTGATGCCCAGCTCCCGGTCGCTCATGGAGCTGGTGAGCACCACAATGGGCCGGGGCGACTCGGCCATGATGCGGCGGATGGCCTCGTAGCCGTTCATGCGCGGCATCTGAATGTCCATGGTCACCAGATCCGGCTCCAGGCGGTGGGAAAGCTCCACCGCCTCCAGGCCGTCGGCCGCCTCGCCCACCACCTCGAACTCCGGCTCCCCGCCCAGAACCTGGCGCAGAAGCTGCCGCTGGGTGGCCGAGTCGTCTACTATGAGGATCCTGATCATGCCTTGCTTACCCGATCAGCCGTTCAATCGTGCCCAGCAGATGCCCCTGGTCAAACTCGCTCTTGGTGATGTAGGCGTCGGCTCCGCTTTGCATGCCGCGCAGCTTATCCTCTTCCGAATCCAGCGAGGTAACCAACACAATGGGCGTCTCCCGATAGCGTTCGTCCTTTTTCATCCGCTCGGTGAGTCCGCAGCCGTCCAAGCGGGGCATGTCCACATCGCTCACCACCAGGTCGAAACCTCGCCGCTGCACCAGGGCCCAGGCCTCCTCGCCGTCGCTGGCCACCTCCACCCGGTAGCCCGCGGTCTCCAGAATGTTCTTCTCCAAGGTGCGGGTGGTGATGGAGTCGTCAACCACCAGGATCAGGGGCGCGGCCGCCTCGGGGGCGCGAGAGGGGCCGGGCGCCTTGAGAACGCCTCCCTGACGGGCCGAAGCCAGAAGATCGCTCACGTTGAGCACCACGATCACCTCGCCGCTGCCCAACACCGCCGCGCCCTCAACGTTGGGCAGCTTCTTGAGCTGGCAGCCCAGGTTCTTGACCACCACTTCCTGCGTGCCCCGGAGAGAGTCCACCATGAAAGCGCAGCGCCGCTCGGCCAGGCCCATCACCACCGCCAGAATGCGCTCGCCGCCGGGCTCCGCCTCCTGGTCCAGGCCCAGCACTCCGGCCAGGGAGAACAGGGGCAAGGTGCGCCCGCCCAGCTCCACCACCGAGCGCCCCTCCACGCTGCCCACCTTGTCCAGGGGAAACTGGTGAATGCGCTCCACCGCGGTGGCGGGTACGGCCACGGTGACCCCGGCCACGGTGAGCAGCAGGGTGTTGGTGGTGGCCATGGTCAGGGGCAGCAGCATGGTGAAACGGGTGCCTCCACCAGGGATGGAGTCCACGGTCACCATCC
>Ga0272444_10006408_pt1 | contig 10050 bp, 8 predicted proteins | sample SSMForm13_FD_201033 | JGI IMG/M metagenome (GOLD analysis project Ga0272444, IMG submission 201033) | Marine sediment archaeal communities from Little Sippewissett salt marsh, Falmouth, MA, United States - SSM-Form-13 | ecosystem: Environmental > Aquatic > Marine > Wetlands > Sediment ...
AAAGTGGGCGTCGTGCTGCCCTGGATGATCTGGGAAAGAGCCTGCTCATGTTCCTCCAATTCGCGGACATGGCGACGGCTTTCCATTTCCGTACGCCTGTTTTCCGTGATATCCCACAGCGTTTCCACGGCGCCGACCACGGTTCCATCGCCCGTCTTCAAGGATGTGGCGGTAAACCAGCACCACCGACCGCCCTGGCCCAGCTTGGGAAAAAACGACTCGGCCTCGTAAGCGTCTTCGAGGATATTGGATTTTCGCCAGCGCTCACCATAAAGTTCGTGCAGTTCTTCTTCCCCGGTCTGCTCCATGATCAGATCGGCCATGGTGGGCCGTTCATTTTCCCAGAACGGTTCCCATTGATGGCGCGTTCCGATCATCCGGGCGGCCGGGTAGCCGGAGAGCTTTTCCAGGGCCCGATTCCAGTGGGTGATCACATGGTCGCGATCCAACACAAAAGTGGGGATGGTGCTGCCCTGAATGATTTGCGACAACGTGCGTTCACTGTCCTCGATGCGGCGGGTATATTTGCGCCGCTCGGTCTCGGCACGCTGTTTTTCCGTATTGTCCCAGAGGGTTTCGATGGCGCCAACGATGGTGCCATCCGAGGCCTTGATCGGTGCGGCGGTAAAGAAAAGCCATTTGCCGCCATTGCCGAGATGCTCGAAAAACTCTTCACACTCAAAGCCACCTTCAACCAGGGTCGACGGCTGCCATTTGGATCCGTAATAGTGATTGATTTCACCCGTTTCCAGTTGGTCGAGGATCACATCGGCCATAATCGGCCGTTCCTTCTTACGAAACGGCTGCCAGTGATCCCGGGTGCCCACCATCTCTTCGGCAGGGTAACCGGTCAAGACTTCCAGGGCATGGTTCCAGTGGGTCACCACATGATCGCGATTGATGACAAAGGTGGGGATGGTGCTGCCTTGAATGATCTGGGAAAGGGATTTTTCATTCTCATAAAGCTCCCTTTCGATCTGTTTAAAGCGTCGGTTGCGGTGCATGACGATATCTGCGGTTTTGCGGAAACACTCATTGATCCGTGCTTTAACGTCCTCAGTGCTGACCGTCCCGGCCGTCAAGGCGCTGAAAGCACGCTCGCGTATGGTTTCCAACTGCAACAGATCCCACAAAAAACGTGAATCCTGATGATCGATCAGGTCCACTCCCGCCGGTTTGCACCTTTCGATGGCTTGGGCCAGGTCCAGATCCCAGGTCAATTCGATGATGGTGTCCAGTCCCTCCAATTTGCAGAGGTCAAGATAATTCCTGCAAGTATGAATCCCCATGGAACGGGCATGGACCATACCCGCAGCATCAATATTGATGTCGGCAACCCCCAGCACCTCTGGATGGCGACCTTTGAAATGGTCACTAAACAAGTGTTTGAGCAACTTCTCACAAAATCGTCCCCCACCAACCAGAGCGATTTTCGCATTTTCAATTTTGTTGATCATGTTGCCACTAAACTAGCCATTAATCGTTGACGGATTCGTAAAAAGCCCGATATCGGTGTTTAAGCGTATCCTGCGTCACTGCGGAGTACGATTAGTACGCTGCCTTCGGCACCCGCGATAGCGGTATTCCTCAGGATTCGCAAGCCTTGATCGCGGACTTTTTACGAGTTCATCATAGTTAGAGTTCCATAGCGAATGGGTCAGGGGACCAACAGGACCGGCAATTCGCTGAGCTCGGCGACCCGATGGGACACGCCCCCCAGCCAGTATTCCTTGAACCAATCCTTCCCGGTGCGTCCCATAACAATCATTGTCGCACCATGGTCCCTTGATATCTTAAGAATTTCTTCAACGGTACGCCCGATCGCCAAATGCCACTCACTTGCAATTCCGGCATCGTCAATTTTTTTACAATACGCTTTCAGTCTGGCTGTGCTCTCATCTTCGATACGTTTTACACCAGCAGGCTCAACATTCTTGATCTGCCTGGCACCAATTACGTGGGAAACGATAATCTTTTCTGCCAAGCCATTTAACGCGATCGTGGCATCCAGACCCCGCTGTGACGGGTCGGACCAGTCCGATGCCAGCAAGGGCCGTTTCCAGATCTCATCGTTGGTTCGCATCAGCGGCTCGCCCTGCCACTCGTACTGTACCATATACTTGCTCATCAGTACCGGAACCGTGCTGCGACGCAAAATATCCAAAATATGGGTTCCCACATACACTTTTTCCAAGGTGGTGCGTTTTTTACGTCCCACAACAATCAGATCGACTTTCTCCGTTTGAGCCATTTCTAAAATCTTGGCGTTGGTTGTCCCGACCTCAACCCTTTGGTTGAATGTCAGTTGCGGATCGCCAATGGTCTGAACCCAGTCTCCAAATTTGAGACGCGCCTCCTCCTGAAATCGCTTCAGGTCTTCCTTCAAAAAGCCGCCATAGGGAACAAAGGCAACATCTTCTCTTGGAATCACATGAGCCAGAACCACCTTTTTCAGTCCGACGGCCTTCAACTCGAGGATACTCTTCAAGGAGTTAAATGCCAGCTCCCTGAACCGGGTGTGAAATAGCAGGGTCTCGAAACGCATTGGCGGCCTCCTGATGTTTAAAAGAAAAGAAGTGTCACCACCACAAATGACGGCAACAAAAAGACAATCGTATATTTTAAAATATAGCCAAAAAAGCTGGGCATGGGCGTCCCCGCCTCTTCGGATATGGAACGGACCATAAAATTGGGCGCATTGCCAATGTAGCTACAGGCACCGAAAAAAACGGCGCCGGCGGAAATCGCCTCCAAATACAAAATTTTATCGGTCATAAGCAGTGGAACCGCCTGGGCTTCGGCCATTCCCGGATAGTGGCTGCCCAAGGCGGTGTTAAAAAATGTTAAATATGTCGGTGCATTATCCAAAAATCCGGACAGGGCGCCAGTCACCCAGAAATAGTGAACAGGTGCCTTGACCGCATTGATCAGAAAGGCCAGTTGGCCGTTGGCACCGGCTTTCAGGATCAACAGGCAGGGAATCATGGTGATGAAAATGCCCACGAACAAGTAGGCCACTTCAATGATGGGAAACCAGGTAAAATCGTTTTGCTCACGAATTTCCACAGATGTTGTAGCCATGGAAAGTATCCCCATCGACACCAGTAATCCATCCCTGACCCAATCCTGGATCCCCCGATGAACGCCCAGCACATTCACGTCGCCCCAATCAACGACACCACTCATTAAAACGGCACCGATCACACCCGCCAGAAAAATGAAATTGTGAAGGCCAATGATCTTCAATGGGGTTTTCTCGGCTTCGTCAACGGGGACACGTCCTGTCTCTTTCCTATAATAATAGAGGTCCAGAAAAAAATAAATCACCAGCAGCAACCCGACCGCGGTCAGCATATGGGGCAGGATATGAAGGGTCCAGAAAAAGGAAACCCCATGTAAAAATCCCAGGAATAGCGGTGGATCCCCCAACGGCGTCAACGACCCACCCACGTTGGCCACCAGGAAAATGAAAAAAACCACCATGAAGGTCCGGTTTTTACGATAATTGTTGGCCCGTAAAAAGGGACGAATCAACAGCATGGCCGCCCCGGTGGTGCCCATCCAGGACGCCAGCAAGGTACCCAGGGCTAAAATAATCACGTTGACCACTGGGGTTCCCCGCAGCGATCCCTTCAAAAGGATGCCACCGGAAACCGTATACAGCGACCATAACAAAATGATAAAGGGCACATAATCGGCAAGGATAATGTGGATGATTTCATACAACGCGGTCCCTTTGTAAACAAAAAGGAAAGGAACGGCCATGGTCGCCGCCCAAAATGCCGACACCTTACCGAAATGGTGGTGCCAGAATTCCGGCGCCACAAGCGGAAACAAAGCAATGGAAAGCAGCATGCAGGCAAACGGAATACAACTCCAAAGCGGTAGAACAGGTCCAAGGTCTGGATGATCATGATGGCCGTGACCGTCACCATGAGCGTCTTGTGCATGAGCGCTTTCCGCTTCCGGTTGATGATGAGCGGCAGACATGTCAGCCGGTTGGTCTTGCCCTTCGAGATTCGTGTCCCGATGGTGGGTCGGTTCTTCGCTCCACGCCAATGTTTCGGAAAAAAACAAAAGCAAGAAAATAACAATGGGTCCGAAGTAGCAAACGATTGCGCGTCTACAGGGGATGCTCATCGGTTTTACGGCCTCCCTGCTGTTAACCGGGTCGAGGAAACCACGACCCCTGTTGATGGAAAAAAGATAGGCGGCTCAATCGATAAATCGCTGTTAACCATTAGATATGAATTGAAATGTAGATGTTGCATACTACGGTTCGGCTTTTTTTGTCAATGGGATTAAACGTCGGTTCAGATATTGATCCAGTATAATAACCTGATATTTTTTAATTTCCAACAATGGAATCGGGATTGCCAGTTTGCCACCGTATCCAATACCATCGCTGCATATTTTGTTGGTGAGATGTTGATTTTTTTGGTAACTGTGATGGGCATAATTCATCAAAGGCCGGTCTGACACTCAACGACCATCCAGCGTCCAGATAGAAACAGAGGATTCATATGAATGACAATTATGACAATCCGGATATCATCGTCGATTATATTACCGGAAAATCCGTTCCCAATGTGGGAGCAGAAATCAATCGTCAGCAAGTTGAACGATATCTAGTCGAGGAAAAGGGATACCGGCACGAGGAGATTCTCGTGGATGCCCCCATCCAGTTGGAAATCGATGGTGAAATCTACCGATCCACCGTCGATCTCGTGGTTCAAATCGATAATCGTCCGTTGATGGTGGTTAAATGTGCCGCAGGCTCACTGGGCTCCCGGGAACGAGAAGCAGTCAGCGCGGCACGCCTATTTGGCGCCTCGCCGATGCCGCTGGCCGTGGTATCCGATGGTACGACAGCCACGGTGCTTGATACAACCAAGGGCAAACAAAAGGGAAAGGGACTGGAGGCTATCCCCCATCGGAACGAGGCCCTTGAGCTGGTTCAATCAGAACCGTTGCCTCCCGTCGCACCGGAGCGACTGATCAGGGAAAGACTGGTTTTTCGGTCTTACGATTCCATGAATGTCAATGTTCAAAGAAAAGAGGGCTGATATGTTGGGTTCACTGGATAGCTATCCAGTGAACCCATCGCACCTCGCAAGCTTATCGGAAAATCGCAGCAGCGGCCCCCGCCGCTCGGTTGCGTAATCGCAAAGGCGTCTCCACCACGCCGCTCCGGTCAATACCCGATGGATTGAATAATCACGCGGATCGGCAATCCCATTGATTTCAATTTGCTCGATGCCAAATTGCCCATAGCCCGGGCCTAGCATCATGGCGGCAGCGATCACGTCGATGGCATGCTGTTTCATTACGTTCCGGCCATATAATTTGGAAAGTGCCACAGGCCGGCTGTCATACCTCAGGCTTCGTGCAATGCCCACGATCCGGTCCACGGTGAAACGATGCAATTCAACCGGGCATCCATAATCAGTACTAAAAATCTTGAGTGGGGGATTGTTGGTAACCACCAAAAGATCCAGGTCACCAGGAAGGTGATCGACGGAGTCACCGGTCAGATAACGGGCAAACGAGCCGAACAGCAACAACGCCTTGGCGTGGTAATCCTGCATGTCCGCGGTAATCCGTGTTATCGCGGACATCATGGATTGCAGATGAAGCTCGGAATGATCCATTTGACCTAATTGTTTAATCTGGTTATCCGGAAAGCTTCAGCTGACATCTGTTCCAGCATAATAACATGACGTTAACTGATCTAAGGGGCAGTGTTAAGTGTTAAGGAAAGGCAGCCTATTGACTCTTATATAAAATTAGATCCGATCCACCACTTAAGAAACTTAACACTTTTACACTGGCCGTTAACGGCCGGCAACATCTTTCCCGCAGTGTTTACAAACTTTGGCCCGCTTTTTTATAATTTCCGCGCAGAAGGGACACTCTCGGGTAAAAAATCGCTCGTGGATTTTTTTTACGGCACGGTCCACCTGTTCCTGTAGGCGCTGATTGCCGAATTTCAAATTGCGGATGGGCTCGATGGCTTCCAACTCACCAATATCCCCAATCATCTCGGCAGCCTTCATGCGCACCCGGACCGGTTCAGTCGAATCGGTCAACAGTTTCAAAATAGAAATTCCGTCATTGTTCACATAGCAGTCGGCAAGGATCGAAAATCCCCGCTTGATATTTTGTTTCAACGCCTCTTCCTCGGCCAGTACCTGATCATCGATCACCTGGCCCTGGCCCCCAACGGGACTGAACACCGGAATAAGCTCAAATTGCGTGGTTCCAGGAAAATTGATGCAGCGATAGGAGGCGCGTTGGGCATAATTATCCATCATACTATCCCAACCACTGGTGTAAAGCGGGCATTCATCGTTAAAACACATAAACAGGTATGGTGTCCCCCAGCCCAAGCCATCGCCGACGTTGATGGGTGGCACCTCCCAGATGGACATCTGCTGATTACAGTGCGGGCAAGTCGGTTTTTCCATCTCCAATATTTTTTCAAGGACTTCCTCTTTGGTTTCAAAAGCCATGGGTGAACCTCCGTAGGCTGGGAAAAAGATTAGATCGATCCGTCAACTATCGTTATCAAAGTATTCAAAATGATGCAGGTAAATTAAGGCACGCCCAACGATTGTCAATGACAAGTGTTGGGTGTCCTGTATTGGCGTTTGTATCGCTACTATGCGTGCAGGGGGTAAATTGCAAGATGAAACAATTTTAAAAAAACTAAAGTTATCCCTCCCACTGTCGATATTTATTGCGGGTACATTAAAAACACGACGGCGAGCCATATGAAAAAACGATCAGTATTTGATCTGCTAGATGATGGAACTCGCATCGACGATATGCAAAAGGAGGGACACGATGGAAACGATAAACGCAACCAATTCGATGAGCAATCAAGTTCAGGGATTGGAGAGATCTCCAAGGGTTAACGAAATCAAACCGGAGGAAGAAAAAACCACCGGCCAGCAGGCCGCGCAAGCCGAAGACAATCCGGATTACCGCGTTAACCTTTCAGAAGAGTCCAGACAAAGAGTAGCCGAAATGAACAGTCCCATGACGGCCCCCCAAGAAGGCCCGGAAGAAAACATGACCGAACAAGAAGCAGCGGGTCTGGCTGAACAAATGGCCAACCAGTTGTCGCAAACCAATGTCGCCATTGCCAACGAGGCCATGCAAAAAGCGATGGGCATTACCTAATCAACAGGCCATCCACCAAAAATCCATCCAAGTACCCTCACCTCAGTCAGCAGCCGGTCGTTGCATACACCGGCTGTTTTGTTTGGTTGCAATAAGAATAACCGTGATGCACCCTCACCAGCATATAACGTAAAAACTGATACCCGTCGCAGGGTTCCAGGTCAGCCAACCAATCCTAAGAGCCTGTTTGATAAATCCGTCTCTGGAATCGCTTTAAACATAAACAAAAAGCCGGCCGCGATCGAAATCGGTCGGCCGGCTTTGGTTTTTGAGCTTAAGGTGTTACCATCCCCAGGTCAGGTATTGGTGAATGGAGTCGGCCGCCTTTCGACCGGCCCCCATGGCCAGAATCACCGTGGCTGCACCGGTAACGATGTCACCACCGGCCCAGACCCCTTTTTTAGTGGTCTTGCCCGTTTCCAGATCAGCCACGATGTACCCCCATTTGTTGAGCTCCATGTCCGGCGTGGACTGGGTCAACAGCGGATTGGCACCGGACCCCACGGCCACGATGACCAGATCGGTGTCCATATGGAACTCGGACCCCTCAATGGGAACGGGGCTGCGCCGACCTGAATCGTCCGGTTCGCCAAGCTCCATTTTCAGGCATTCCATGCCGGTGAGGCGTCCTTTTTCGTCTCCCTTAAACTGGGTAGGATTGGTAAGCAGAAAAAATTCAATGCCCTCTTCTTCGGCATGGTGGATTTCCGCAGTTCTGGCAGGCATTTCAGTCCTGGATCGGCGATAGACAATTTTAACACTCTCCGCCCCCAAACGCATGGCGGTTCTTGCCGAATCCATGGCTACATTGCCGGCGCCCAACACCACCACGTTCTTGCCCCTTGGAATCGGGGTGTCTACATCGGGAAACTTATAGGCTTTCATCAGATTGGCCCGGGTCAGGTACTCGTTGGCCGACAGGATGCCAATCAGGTTTTCGCCGGGCAGGTTCATGAAGCGTGGCAGACCAGCGCCCACGCCAAGGTATATCGCCTCGTAGCCCTGTTCAAACAATTCGTCCAGGCTGACCGTGCGGCCCACCACGGAATTGACCTCGACATTCACGCCGAGACGTTCCAAAAAGTTGACTTCCTGGGCCACAATGGCCTTGGGCAGCCGGAACTCGGGAATGCCGTAAACCAAAACGCCGCCAGGCTTATGGAAGGCTTCCAACACCGTAACGGCGTGGCCTTTTTGAATCAGGTCGCCAGCCACGGTCAAACCAGAGGGGCCAGACCCCACCACGGCCACTTTTCTGCCGGTGGGTGCCGCCTTGGGAGGTAATTCACCGGTACCATGTTCACGTTCATAATCGGCCACAAAGCGTTCCAGGTTACCAATAGCCACTGCCTCGCCGCGTTTACCCACGATGCACTTACCTTCACACTGAATTTCCTGGGGGCATACACGACCACACACTGCCGGCAGGGCGTTTTTGGTCCACACGTGCCGAATCGCACCAGGAAAATCACCCTGGGCCACCAGATTGATAAACCCTGGGATATCCACCCCCACCGGACACCCTTCTACACATCCGGGTTTTTTACACTGCAGACATCGGGCCGCCTCTTCCTGGGCCATGGCAACGGTATAGCCGGTTGGTACTTCCTCGAAATTCCGTTTTCTGATTTCTGGTTTCTGCTCGGGCATCGCCACACGGGGCGCCTTACCCTTTTTTTCTTTTTTTTCGGTCATTTCAATCCCTCCATCTCAACAATCCCCGTGCGCCGATCCATCCACGTATCGCCTTTTTTGCAGATGTATCCATCGCGTTCATCTCGTTCCCGTCACTTTTCAGGACGCATCCTGAAGGGTGCAGAATCCCTCGTAACATTGCTTTTCTTCATCACAATAAGCTTGAAGCCGCAGCATTAATTCATCGAAATTCACCTGATGACCATCAAACTCCGGGCCATCGACACATGCAAATTTCGTTTCACCACCGACGGTCACCCGGCATCCCCCGCACATTCCCGTGCCGTCGATCATAATGGGGTTCAAGCTTACCAGGAGTTTTACACCGTATGGTTTGGTGATATTGGCCACGGCCCGCATCATGGGGACCGGTCCGATGCCCACCACCAGTTTGACATCACCTTGGTCCAACACGTCTTTGAGCACATCGGTAACAAACCCATGGTGTCCATAAGTGCCGTCATCGGTGCAGACCTTTAAGTCATTGGATGCCGCTTTCATCTGGGATTCGAGAATCAAAAGATCTTTGGTTCTGGCGCCAATGATACAGGTCACATCGTTGCCGATCTCTTTGAGGGCACGGGTGATGGGATGCAGCACGGCCACACCGGTGCCACCGCCCACGCACACCACTTTGCCCACTTTTTCCAAATGCGTGGCTTTGCCAAGCGGTCCGATGACGTCCTGAAATCCATCCCCCACATTCAGGGTTTTGAACAGGGCGGTCGATTTTCCAACCACCATGTAAATAATGGTGATAGTGCCCTTGTCCGGATCCGTGTCCGCCATGGTAAGCGGAATCCGCTCGCCGTCCTCATTGGCCTTCAGGATGACAAACTGACCGGGCTTGGCTTTTTTTGCGATCAGGGGCGCTTCGATTTCATTTAAAATCACGGTCCCCTCGGCCATTTCCTCTCGTTTTACAATCTTGAACATGCGTGCCCTCCAAGTCTATTGTTTCAACGCAACCCGTTGGCTGCAAAACATATTTTTTTTACTTATCGTTCATCCATGGCTACTATACATTCCCGTATTATGAAATCAAGCTCAAAACTGGAGATTGGCTGCAATACGAAATATTTTTAGATTGATGACGATTTGTTTTATTTTTTCATATCGAACGATAGCCGCTAAAAAAAGCTAAACATTTTAGGCCGATTATGCAAATAT
>Ga0272444_10006409_pt1 | contig 10049 bp, 7 predicted proteins | sample SSMForm13_FD_201033 | JGI IMG/M metagenome (GOLD analysis project Ga0272444, IMG submission 201033) | Marine sediment archaeal communities from Little Sippewissett salt marsh, Falmouth, MA, United States - SSM-Form-13 | ecosystem: Environmental > Aquatic > Marine > Wetlands > Sediment ...
ACCGGGCTCTTGGGCGACGACCGCCCGGACCTGGTCATCTCGGGCATCAACGCCGGGGCCAACGTGGGCGTGGACATCCTCTATTCGGGCACCGTGGCCGCGGCCACGGACGCCGCCCTCATGGGCTGGCCGGCCATGGCCGTGTCCATGGACGATTTCAGCCCCGTGGACTGCTCGGGCCAGGCGGCCTGGGCGGCCAGGCTGGTGGAGCGCATGGACTGGGCCGCCCTGCCGGCCAAGACCATGCTCAACCTGAATTTCCCGCGCCTGCCCGTGCACGAGACCAGGGGCATGCGCGTTTGTCCCCAGACCGGGGCCTCCTACCGCGACTGGTTCGAGGAACGCCAGGACCCGCGCGGCCGGACCTACTATTGGCTCGACGGGGTTATCCCGCCCGAGGACGTGGCCCCGGGCACGGACCGGGCCCTGCTCACCGACGGCTGGATCACGCTCACGCCGCTGCGCTTCGAATTCACCGACGCCGCCACCTTGGAGCGTCTGGAGGCCCTGGCGGGCGGAAAACCGGTTTGACAGCAAACCGGCGTGTGCCTATACAATCGATACGTTGAGAACCGCGCCAGGCGGCGCCGTACGCACAGACAAAGGGGTGAAACCATGACACGCATCGGTCTGTCCGGCTTCGGACGCATCGGCAGATACCTGACCAGGCTTGTGGCGGACGACCCAGACCTGGAACTGGCGGCGATCAACGCACGCGCGTCCAACACGGACCTGGCCCATCTGCTCAAGTACGACTCCTGCCACGGCCATTTCCCCTACGCGGTCGAGGCCAACGACAAGGGGCTGGTCATCAACGGCAAGCAGGTGGCCGTGACACGCGAAAAGCTCGGCCAATGGCCCTGGAAGGAGCACGGCGTGGACATCGGCCTGGAGGGCACGGGCATGCTCAAGGAGCGCGACGACCTGGCCGGGCACATCGCCCAGGGCGCCAAAAAGGCCGTCATCAGCGCCCCGGGCAAGGACGTGGACTTCACCTGCGTCATGGGCGTGAACCACGACCTGTACGACCCGGCCGCCCACGATGTCATTTCCAACGCCTCGTGCACCACCAACTGCCTGGCCCCGGCGGCCAAGGTCGTCCACGACACCTTCGGCATACGCCACGGGCTGGTGACCACGGTGCACTCCTACACCATGAGTCAGCGCATCCTGGACGGCACGCACAAGGACCTGCGCCGGGCCCGCGCCGCCGCCGTGTCCATGATCCCCACCACCACGGGCGCGGCCAAGGCCGTGGGCATGGTCATCCCCGCCCTGGACGGCAAGCTGGACGGCATGGCCATCCGCGTGCCCACGCCCAACGTGTCCCTGGTGGACCTGGTGTGCGAGCTGGAGCGCCCCACCACGGCCGAGGAGGTCAACGCGGCCCTCAAGGCGGCGGCCGAGGGCCCCATGCAGGGCAACATGGGCTACTGCGACGAGCCCCTGGTGTCAATCGATTACATGGGCTCCATCTACGGCGGCGTGGTGGACGCCATGAGCACCACGGTCATGGGCGGCACCATGCTCAAGCTCATCGTCTGGTACGACAACGAGTCAGGTTTCTGCAATCAGCTCAAGCGGTTGCTCAAGATGGTGGCCAAGTCGCTCTAGGCTCGACCTGAATCCTGGAAACACAAGGGGCCGGCGCGGCATGCGTCGGCCCCTTTGTCGTCTGGCAATACCCGGGGTCAGCCCGTGGCGGTGACCGCCCCGGCCAGGTCGCGGCCCAGGTCGCGGGCCTTGGCCGTGACGTTTGGATCGTCTGCCACGGCCCCGGCGTCGAAGAAGGGATAGGCCAGCAGTTCCCCCACGATATCGAAGCCCAGAGCCGTGAGCGGCAGGCGCATGGCCTCCATGACCACGCCCATGCTTTCAGGGTCGGGCTGTTCTCCCACGGCCACGATGACCGCCTTGCGACCCTGTCCGGCCAGGCGGCTGGACCACGGCCGGGGCCGGGCGTCCTCGAAGTCGTAGAAGCGGTACAGCCGGTCGATGAACGTCTTGACCAGGGCCGAGACATTGTAGTTGTGCACGGGCGACACCAGCACCAGCCCGGCCGCGTCCATGAGCTGCGGGTAGATGATCTGCATGTCGTCGTCCAGGGCGGTGCATTCGCCGTCCTTGCGGCACAGTTCGCAGCCCAGGCAGGGCGAGATGCTGTAATCGCGCAGGCGGCAGGACGCGGTGACAGCCCCGGCGGCCTTGGCCTCGCCGAGGATGCGGCCCAGCAGGGCCTCGCTGTTGGATCGCTTGCGCGGACTGCCCGAGACGCCCAGGATGGTGCCGGGGCGGGGTGTGTACGGCATGGCTGCTCCTCCGGGGATTTTTCATGACCATACCCCTTTCCCGGTTCGGGGCAAAGGGGAGCCTTGCAGTGCCGGGGCTCCGGCGTTTTCCGTGCCGTCATCGGCAGTCTGTAACTGGCCGGAAAAATAGCTAAAACATGTCGGGTCCCGGCTTTGTCTGGAGCAACGTTTTCTGCTAGGCTGTGCCACGTCGTCCCCTGCAGCCTCCAACCCCCACAAATGCCCGGAGCCGCCCAACGCCCATGCCGGATTTCGTTCATCTCCACTGCCACACGGAATACAGCCTCCTGGACGGGGCCATCCGCCTGGGCGATCTGTGCGCCCGGGCCGCCGAGTTCAAGATGCCTGCGGCGGCCATCACGGACCACGGCAACATGTTCGGCGCGGCCAAGTTCTTCGTCGCCGCCAAGAACGCGGGCGTGAAACCCATCATCGGCTGCGAGACTTACGTGGCCAAGCGCCGCTGTGACGACCGCGAGTCCGAGGACGCCCGGACCATGTACCACCTGGTCCTGCTGGCCCAGAACTTCACGGGATACCGCAACCTGGTCAGCCTGGTCACCCAGGCCAATCTGCGCGGCTTCCACTACAAGCCCCGCGTGGACAAGGAACTGCTGCGGGCCCACGGCGAGGGCCTGATCGCGCTGTCGGCCTGCCTCCAGGGCGAGGTGCCGCGCATGCTTCTGGACCGGGGCTTCGACGCCGGGCTGGCCGCTGCCCGCGAGTACGCCGACATCTTCCCGGGCCGCTTCTACATTGAACTCCAGGCCAACGGCATCGAGGACCAGAAGCGGGCCAACGAGGCTTTGCTGGAACTGGCCGAACAGGCCCGCCTGCCCCTGGTGGGCACCAACGACTGCCATTACCTGCGACGCGACGACGCCCAGGCCCACGACATCCTGCTCTGCGTGCAGACCAACGCCTGCGTGGACGATGAAAAGCGCATGCGCATCGATTCCGAGGAACTGTACTACCGCTCGCCCGAGGAGATGGCAGCCGAGTTCGCCCATTGCCCCGAGGCCATCGAGAACACCGTGCGCATCGCGGAGCAGTGCAACGTGGAGTTGCCGCTGAACCGTCATTTCTTCCCGGTCTACGAGACCGAGCCGGGCATGACCCTTGTGGAGGTCCTGCGCGACATGGCCGCCAAGGGCCTGGACGAGCGCCTGAAGGCCATGCGCGACAACGGCCAGGACGTGGACGAGGACGTCTACCGCCAGCGCCTGGAGGTGGAGCTCGGCGTCATCGAACAGATGGGCTTTCCGGGCTACTTCCTCATCGTCCAGGATTTCATCAACTGGGCCAAGGCCCAGGGCATCCCGGTGGGACCGGGGCGCGGTTCGGCCGCGGGCTCGCTTGTGGCCTATGCGTTGCGCATCACCAACCTCGACCCGTTGCCGTACAACCTGCTTTTCGAGCGCTTTTTGAATCCCGAGCGCGTGTCCATGCCGGATATTGACGTGGACTTCTGCGAGCGCCGCAGGGGCGAGGTCATCCGCTACGTGTCCGAGAAGTACGGGCACGATTCCGTGGCCCAGATCACCACCTTCGGGACCATGAAGGCCAAGGCCGTGGTGCGCGACGTGGGCCGCGCCCTGGGCATGACCTTCGCCGAGACGGACCGCATCGCCAAGCTCATCCCGGACGAGATGAAGATGACCATCTCCAAGGCCCTGGACAAGGAGCCGGAGCTCAAGCAGCTCATGGAGGACGACGAGCGCGTGGCCCGGCTCATCGACGTCTCGCGCCGCCTGGAGGGCCTGCACCGCCACGCCTCCACCCATGCCGCGGGCGTGGTCATCGCGGACAAGCCCCTGTGGGAGTACCTGCCGCTGTACAAGGGCAAGAAGGACGAGGTGGTCACCCAGTTCGACATGAAGATGGTCGAGAAGGTGGGGCTGATCAAGTTCGACTTTTTGGGCCTGCGTACCATGACCGTGATCCAGGACACCCTGGACATCATCCGTGAAGGCGGCCTGGAGCCACCGGACCTGGACGCCCTGTCCCTGGACGACGAGGAGACCTACGCCCTGTACAGCCGGGGCGACACCGACGGCATCTTCCAGGTGGAGTCCGACGGCATGCGCCGCTACCTGCGCATGCTGCGCCCATCCTGCTTTGACGACGTCATCGCCATGCTGGCCCTGTACCGGCCCGGGCCGCTCAACTCGGGCATGGTGGACGAATTCATCATGCGCAAGCAGGGCCAGAAGGCCGTGCAATATCCGTTGCCCGAGCTGGAGCCCGTGCTGCGCGACACCTACGGGGTCATCGTCTACCAGGAACAGGTCATGAAGATCGCCCAGGTGGTGGCCGGGTACAGCCTGGGCGGCGCCGACCTGCTGCGCCGCGCCATGGGCAAGAAGAACGCCGAGGCCATGGCCAAGCAGCGCGAGGTCTTCCTCAAGGGGGCCGTGGACAAGGGCGTGGACAAAAAAAAGGCCACCGAGATCTTCGACCTGATGGAGCAGTTCGCGGAATACGGCTTCAACAAGTCCCATTCGGCGGCCTACGCGCTCATCTCCTACTACACGGCCTATCTGAAGACCCATTTCCCGACCCAGTTCATGGCCGCCCTGATGACCTCGGAAGTGAACAACCAGGACAAACTGCTCAAGTACATCAACGCCTGCCGGGACATGGACATCGAGGTGCTCATGCCCGACGTGAACGTGTCCATGCGCCACTTCACCGTGCCCGAGAAGGGCAAGATCTATTTCGGCCTGGGCGGGGTGAAGAACGTGGGCGACGAGGCCATCCGCTCCCTGGTGGCGGCCCGGGAGGAGGACGGCCCGTTCATTTCGCTGCTGGACCTGTGCATCCGGGTCAACCTGCGCCAGCTCAACAAGCGGGTCCTGGAATCTCTCATCAAGAGCGGGGCCATGGACGGCCTGGGCTGTCATAGGGCCCACTTCATGCACCACCTGGAGCGCATGGTGGCCCTGGCCCAGAAAAGGGCCCGGGACAAGGAATCGGGTCAGATGTCCCTGTTCGCGGCGGCGGGCATGGAGGAACCGGCCTGTCCGGGCCTGGGCGTGGACACGGCCGAGGACACCCCGGCCTGGCCCGACGACGAACTGCTGCGGCAGGAAAAGGAGGCCCTGGGCTTCTACCTCAGCTCCCATCCTCTGTTGCCGTACCGCCAGGAGATGAAGCGCCTGGGCCTGGTCAGCCTGGACCAGTGCGTGGACATGCCGCCGGGCACCCAGGTCAAGACGGCCTGCATCGTCATCGGGGTGCGCGAATACATCACCAAGAAGGGGTCCAAGATGGCCTTTGTGACCGTGGAGGACCTGGTGGGCAGCGGCGACCTGACCATGTTCCCGGAGGCCTATGCCGACGCCAAGGCCGTGCTGGCGTCCGACGAGCCGCTTTTGCTCACGGCTGAGATCAGCGGCTACAAGAACGGCTACGGCGAGGACGACGACGGGCCGCGCCAGGCCAAGCTCCAGGCCGTGTCCGTGAGCCTGCTTTCGGACGCCGTGCAGGGCAGCGCCGATCCGGTGCGCCTGGATGCCGACCCGGCCCGGCTGGAAGGCACGGGCATGGACGATCTGCGGGCCATCCTGGGGCGCTACCCCGGCCGGGCCCCGGTGCACCTGGCCATGCGCCTGGAGGATTCCTGCTGCGAACTGGAACTGGGCGGGGCTTGGCGCGTGCAGCCCTGCCCGGACATGTGGGCCGAGGTGCGGGCCTGGCAGGGGCTGGAAGACGGTGACGCTCCTGTTGAACAGTTGGGCGATTGACGATCAATTAACAAACCATTTACGGCCCGCGGGGCCGCGCGGAGGATCCATGGCCGGATGGCGGCTCACCGTGCGCGAGGCGTTCTCGGCCTCGCACCAGTTGCGCAACTACGGCGGCAAATGCGAGCGCCTGCACGGCCACAATTTCGAGGTTGTGGCCGTGGTCCGGGGCGAGGCCACTGATCCGGACACGGGCATGCTCATGGACTTCAAGGAACTGCGCGCGGCTCTCAAGTCCGTGCTGGAATTCCTGGACCACAGACACCTGAACGAGGTGCCTCCATTCGACACCGAGAATCCCTCGTCCGAGCATCTGGCACGGCATATCTTCACGGGCTTGGCCGCCATGCTGCCCGAACAGGTCGCCCTCGTGTCCGTCGAGGTTCAGGAAAAGCCGGGCCAGTCGGCCACGTATTCGGAGGATTGGTGATGGCCATGTCACGCATTGTGCAGCTTGCGGCCCGCACAATGACGCGCCACGGCGGTTTGAAAACAAGCCGTTTTCATGCGCCAAGAACGGACTGCGCGGACGACTTGCGTCGGGGGTGGTGCGGCCGGTTGCGTTGCATGGCGTGCATTGGAGACCGGGCGCAAGTCCGGAGTGAAACCGGTTGGTTTCAAGAAGGCCGTGGCGCGAGTGATGCGGCGCAGCCTGCATCATGCGTGACACGGCGCATGCTTTTCGGTGGCCGCTGATGCGCCTCGTCATCCAGCGCGTCAGCCAGGCCTCCGTGACCGTGGACGGCCGCGTGATCGGGTCCATCGGGACGGGACTGATGGTCCTGGCGGGGTTCTCGTCCGCCGACGGTTTGGGCCTGCCCGGCTCCCGCGCCTGGAAGACCATGCTCCAAAAGATGCTCGACCTGCGGATTTTTCCCGACCAGGCGGGCAAGATGAATCTCTCCCTGTCAGACTACGGCGGCGGCCTGCTGGTGGTGCCCCAGTTCACCCTCTACGCCGACTGCCGCAAGGGCCGCCGGCCGTCCTTCCACCTTGCCGCGTCACCCGATCTCGCGGTATCATTGTTCAATGCCCTGCTCGGCGACCTGGCCGCCCTGCGCGGCGGGCCCGTGGAGCAGGGGGCCTTCGGCGAGGAGATGGACGTGTCCCTGGTCAATTGGGGCCCGGTGACCATCCTGCTCGACAGCGAGGACTTCTGACGGGCGGCGCGATGTGATCAAGGCCAAAGAGCCCATCCGCGTCCTGGTGGTGGACGACTCCCGCTCCATGCGCGTGTCCCTGGCCGGCATGCTGGAGGATTTCGCCTACCGCGTGGAACTGGCCGAGGACGGTCAGGACGGCGTGGCCCGCTTGGCCGAGTTCGCCCCGGACATCATCCTGTTGGACATGAACATGCCGCGCCTGGACGGCCTGGGCGTCATCCGCCACGTGCGCCTGGAGATGGAGGACCAGCGCACCTTCATCATCATGGTCACCTCGGACGAGTCGCCCGGGCTCAAGCTCAAGGCGTTCACGGCCGGGGCCGACGATTTCCTGAACAAGCCGTTCGACCGGGCCGAACTGCTGGCCCGCGTGGCCGTGGCCGCCCGGCAGGTGCGCCAGGGCCGCCGGTTGCGCTCGGCCCTGGAGTCCATCGGCAGCGAGATCGACCAGATCTCCGCCCTCCAGCACCGGCTGCTGCCCGACGAACCCCCGACCATGGACGGGGTGAGCATCCAGAGCCTGTACAATCCTTCGGGCAAGGCCAGCGGCGACTATTTCGACTACTTCACCATCCCCGGCGGCAACCTGCGCGCGGTCATGGCCGATGTCTCGGGGCACGGCGCAAGGGCGGCCTTTCTCATGGGCATCGTGCGCACCCTGGTGCGCCTGACCCGGACCAACTACGTGCACCTGCCCGAACTGCTGCGCCTGATCGACGTGCATCTGCGTTCCATCATCGGCCAGGAGCCGGACTTCGTGACCATCATGGCCGTGGACGTGGACTTCGCGGCCAGGAATCTGACCTACGTCAACGCCGGTCACTGCCCCGGGCTGCTGCGCCACGGCGACGGGCGCATCGAGCGCCTGGACCCCACGTCCACCGTGTTGGGATTCTTCGATCTGGAGTTCCCGGCCGTGGAGGTGCCCCTGGGCGAACAGGCCTCGCTGTTCATGTTCACCGACGGCTTCTACGACTGGGAACTGGAGCCGGGGCGGCTGATGGACTTCGACGCCTTCTGGGCCATGGCCGTGGACCAGGCCGCGCAGCCGGGCGACTATCTGGCCCATCTCATGGACGCCGTGCGAGGACGCATGGGCGAGCACAGCGAGTTTCGCGACGACCTTTCGGGCCTGTGGGTGGACATGCACCTGGACCGGGCCGGAGCCGGGCTGGGCGGTCCGGCCCCGTGCCGCCAATGCGACGAGTCCGAGGCCTGCTACGTGGTTTCCACCACGGCCGATGCCGTGGCCGTGCGCAAGGCGGTCAAGGCGGCCATGGCCGTATTGGCCGAGTCCATCACCGACGAAGCCGTGCTCTACGATCTGGACCTGGCCCTGACCGAGGCCTGTTCCAACGTGGCCATGCACGCCTATCCCAGCGGCCTGTCCGGCGAACTGGAGATCACCGTGCGCCTGGAGCACGGCGCGTGGGTCATGCTGGAGGTGGCGGACAGGGGCCGGGGGTTTCTGCCCCAAGCCGACATCATGCGCGAGCCCGAGCCCACGGCCGAATCGGGTCGGGGCATGTACATCATATCCAAGCTCATGGACGGCATTGACATCATCCGCAGGGAAGGCAAGAACATTGTCATGTTTCGGAAAAACATAGGGAAGGACGCATGGACGGACTACGCATAGAGCAACGCAACGGGGCGGTCATCGTGACCATCGGCGGCGAGATCACCATGGAGAATACCCCGGAGTTGAAGCAGGAGGTGGAGCGGGCCATCAAGGGCGACTACGATCACCTGATCCTGGAATTGTCCGATGTCAGCTTCATCGACAGTTCGGGCATCGGTTTTCTGGTCTCCATGAGCACCCGCGTGAGCAACGCGGGCAAGTCCTTCGAGTTGCTCAAGCCCAGTCCGCAGGTGACCAAGACCTTGGAGCTGGTGCAACTGATCAAGTATTTCCGCATCCTGCGTTCGGACGACGAACTGGCCCTGCAACTGTCCTGACCGTCGCGGTCACGGCCACGACGACATGCCGTATCTGCTCAAGCACCATTTCGACCCGGGCTTCGATTTCCACAATCTCAAGCCCATGGAGCGGCCCGACGGGTCCGTGGACCATTACAACCTGGGCTACGTGAAGAACGTCTTGCCGGGCGACCTGCTGGCCGAATGGGTGGAGATACCGCCCCAGGGCCTGGTGGACCAGGGCGGCGGGGAAAAACCCGTCATCTCGGCCGACAGGTCCTTTCCGGCCGGGGACAACGTGGCCGTGGACTCCGGGGACAAGGGGCGGCTCCTGGCCGCGGCCAAGGGCTATCCCTATTACGACGAGAACGGCAACATCAGCGTCAAGACCCTGCTCAACGTGCGTTCGGACGTGGATTTCCACACCGGCAACATCCATTTCCTGGGCAATGTGGTCATCCACGGCGACGTGCGTTCGGGGTTCCAGGTCCTGGGCGGCAACGTGCTCGTGCGCGGCTGCGTGGACGCCTCGCTGCTTCGGGCCGAGGAATCCCTGGTGGCGGAGAGCGGGATCAAGGGGGGCGGACAGGCGGTGCTCAAGGCGGGGGTTGACATGCGTCTGCCCTTCGCGGAAAACGCCTTGCTGCTGGCCGGGCGACGCATGCAGGTGGAGACCGCCTGCATGCACTGCGAAATCTACGCCGGCCGCCGGTTGTCCGTGCGCGGAAGGCTGGTGGGCGGCACCACCTGGTGCACCGATATCGTGTACGTGGGGGAGTCCCTTGGCGGGGCCATGGCCACGGAGACCGAGATCGTGCTGGGATACAGCGCCATCATGGTCAACAAGGCCCATCTGGTGGAAACCCAGATCAAGGAGACCATGGCCCGGCTCAAGACGTATCGGGAACACG
>Ga0272444_10006410_pt1 | contig 10049 bp, 7 predicted proteins | sample SSMForm13_FD_201033 | JGI IMG/M metagenome (GOLD analysis project Ga0272444, IMG submission 201033) | Marine sediment archaeal communities from Little Sippewissett salt marsh, Falmouth, MA, United States - SSM-Form-13 | ecosystem: Environmental > Aquatic > Marine > Wetlands > Sediment ...
CATACGATGAGTGGGCCGGAATCGAAAACCGCATCTTGGCCCTGGCACAGAAAAGCCAAAACCTGCGGCGTTTCAGACGGGTGTTTATCGGCGGCGCCTTTGATTGCCCCTGCGACAAGCAGGGCCGTATTCTGATTCCGCCCACCTTGAGACAGTATTCAGAACTCGAAAGAGATATCGTCATGGTCGGGGTGCTCGATCATTTTGAGATATGGTCAAGAGATAATTGGGAAAATGAAAACGCCAAGTTGGAAGACGATTTGAGAAAAGAGGAGGTCATCAACGAAATCGCCCAGTTAGGACTCTAACGGCATGGCCTACGAACACGTCTCGGTCATGCTGGACGAAGCCGTCCATTATCTTGGATGCCGTCCGGCCCACATCGTCGTGGACGGCACGTTAGGGGGTGCGGGTCATGCCCGGGCCATTTGCCGCAAAATCGACCCCGACGGCCTCCTGATAGGGATCGACCAAGACCTGGATGCCATCGTTAACGCCCGCGAAGTCTTGGCCCCCTATCGCCCGAGCGTCAGGCTGTTTCACGACAACTTTGCCAATCTTGAAGCGATCCTCCAATCGCTGGACCTTCCGGCGGTAGACGGCGTGCTTCTGGATCTGGGACTATCCCGCCATCAGCTGGAGGCAAGCGGGCGGGGGTTCAGTTTCAAGCGCGAGGAGCCCCTGGATATGCGGATGAATCAGGAGGCGCGTCTGACCGCCCGGGAGTTGGTCAACAGCCTGGATGAACAGCAGCTGCGAAGAGTCTTTTTCCAGTATGGGGAAGAGCGCTTGGCCAAACAGATTGCGCGCAGAATCGTCGCGGAACGCCGGCGCGGCCCCATAACCACCAGCACTCAACTGGCCCAAATCGTCAATGCGGCGGTTCCGGCCCGGTCAAGCGATCGACGACGCATTCATCCGGCCACCCGCGTATTCATGGCATTGCGGATCGCCGTCAATCAAGAACTTGAAAGGCTCGAGGCGTTTATGGCAAATGCCGTTGATCTCTTGAATCCCGGTGGCCGCCTGTGCGTTCTCGCCTTTCATTCCCTCGAGGATCGGATCGTCAAACATCATTTCAACTTTCTGGCGCGGGGGTGTATCTGCCCTCCGGACTTTCCGCAGTGCGTTTGCAACAAACAGCAACTGGTAAGGGTGTTGACCCCGCGGGCCGTTAAACCGACCCAGGCGGAAATCAGCGCCAATCCATTGGCCCGCAGCGCCAGGCTGCGGGCGGTCGAAAAGTTACCGGCCCCGGATGCGCCTTAGGGCCAGCCGGGGCCGCAACCCAATCAGTGGTGGTGATGACCCCGAAACCTCCGAAAGCCTCCCGCGATCGAAAGTTGATCGGCGTGTGGATCATTTTGCTCGTCTGTTTCGTGGCCGAACTGTTGGGCCATACCTGGTGCCGCGTTCAATCGGTCAGGGTCGGCTATGAAATCACCGCAGCACGCCGCCACGGTCAAAAACTGCTGTCGACGCAGCGCCAGTTGAAGGTTGAACTGGCCAGTCTTAAATCACCGCAGCGGATCGCCAAAATCGCCCGCCAGCGGCTGGGATTGGTCATGCCGGATGCCAATCAAACCATTGTGATGCCATGAATAGATCAAAGGAACGGAAGCGTCTGCGCATGCGCATATGCTGGGTCGCATGTTGCTTCACCATGGCGTTGGGTCTGGTGGCGGCCAAGGCCGTGTATCTGCAAATCTATTGCGGCCCCCAGTTGTCGCGCCGCGCCGCCAGCCAATATGTCGGCTCGCTGCAGTCCCAGGGCAATCGCGGCACCATCTACGATGTCAGGCACCGGGCCATGGCGGTCAGCATCGAAACCGCCTCGATCGCGGCCGATCCTTCCCGCATTACCGATAAATCGGCGGCGGCTTCGGAGCTCGTCAAGGCCCTGGACTTAGACGGCCGCCGTTTGGGCCGAAGCCTGGCCGGCGATCGCTCTTTCGTTTGGATCAAGCGCAGCGCCACCCCCAAAGAGATCCGGCTGGTCAGGGATTTGCAGCTCAGCGGCATCGATTTTGTACCCGAATACAAACGGTTTTATCCGAGCAAAACCTTGGCCGCCCAGGTGCTGGGATTTTCCGGTATCGACGGCCGCGGACTGGAAGGCATCGAATATTACTACGACGCCTATTTGAAGGCCGGCCAGGGCAAATTGACCATATTGCGGGACGCCCTCGGCAGGGTCTTCGAAGCCCCCGTCAAAGGCCTGTCCCACTTTGACGGCAACAACCTCATCCTGACCCTCGATCGGACGGTTCAATTCGTCACCGAAGCGGCGCTGGCGGAGGCGGTAACCGAGTACCGGGCCCGGTCGGGCATCGCGATCGTCATGAAATCCGGCAGCGGGGCACTTCTGGCCATGGCCCATTATCCGTTTTTCAATCCCAACTCCTTTGCCGAATTCAAACGGGAGCAATGGCGCAACCGGGCCATCACGGACCCCTTCGAACCGGGTTCTACCATGAAAATTTTCGGTGCTGCGGGGGCCTTGGAATACGGCGGCTGCACCCCCAGCACCCTCTTTTTTTGTGAAAACGGTCAATACCGCATCGGGGCCAATGTCGTCCACGATACCAAGCCCCGGGGATGGCTTTCTTTGAAGCAAGTCATCACATATTCGAGCAATATCGGAGCGGTTAAACTGGCGGAACGGCTGGGGCCGGAAACCCTCCACCGAAATTTGGAAAATTTCGGCTTCGGGTGCAAGACGGGCATCGACTGTCCGGGGGAAACCACCGGCAGTCTGGCCGACTATCAACGATGGTCCCGGATCGATACCGCCGCGATCACTTTTGGCCAGGGAATTTCAGTATCGGCCATCCAATTGATTACGGCCGCCGCCGCCATCGCCAACGACGGAATCTTGATGAAACCATACATGGTTCAAGCGATCACCAACAAGCACGGACGTCTGATCAAGAGTTTCGGCCCGGTCCGCGTCCGTCGCGCGATATCTTCGGAAACGGCGCGTCAGGTTCGCAGGATGATGCAAAAGGTGGTCACCGACGGCACCGGCGTCAAGGCCTCCCTGGACGGCTACAGCGCCTGCGGCAAAACCGGAACGGCTCAAAAAATCGATGGCCAGGGAACCTATGCCAAGGGAAAATACGTGTCCTCTTTTGTCGGATTTGCCCCGGTTGAAAGTTCGGCCCAGATCCCGGGCGTGACCATTCTGGTGGTCATCGACGAACCGCTCAAACATCATTACGGAGGCGTTGTGGCCGCTCCGGTGTTCAGAAAAATCGCCCAGGCGACCCTCAATTATCTGAACGTTTCGCCCGCCGCGCAATCCGAAGGCTGGACCGCCGGTCTGGAGCCGGAGGGATGCGGGTGAAGCTCTCGGCCCTGATACGCGCCATCGAAACCCGGCGGGTGCGCGATCCGAATCCGAGCCGCAGGGATCCGGACATCCGGTCGCTTCATTATCGCGCCCAGGAAGTCGCCCCGGGAGGTCTCTTCGTGGCCGTTCCGGGGCTCAAATCCGACGGACACGATTTCGTCCGCATGGCTCTGGATCGGGGCGCCGCGGCGCTGGTGGTTCAGCGGCCGGTGACCTGTGACGGTCTGACCATCGAGGTCCGCAACAGCCGCCGGGCGCTGGCGGCCATGGCGGCGGCGTTTTGCGAACATCCCTCCGAACGGATGAGCGTCATCGGCATCACCGGGACCAACGGCAAAACCACGACCTCCTTTTTGCTCGAAAGCATGCTGGCCCGGGCCGGGTTAAAAACCGGCGTCATCGGTACGATCAACTATCGTTTCGGGGGCCGGGTGTTCGAAAATCCGGTGACCACCCCCGAATCATTAGATCTTCAGCGCATCCTGGCCGAAATGCAGGCCGACGGAGTGACCCACGTCATATTGGAAGTCTCCTCCCATGCCATCGATCTGGACCGCATTTACGGCTGCCGCTTCGAGGTGGGAATTTTTACCAACCTGAGCCAGGATCACCTCGACTATCACGGCGATATGGAGGCCTATTGGGCCTGCAAAAAACGGTTCTTTACCGACATGCTGGCGTCCCGGATCGGCGGGCGCAGCCGGGCCGTGATCAACGCGGAGGATGCCAAGGGCCGTGAACTTTTGCAGGCGCTGGCGTGCGAAACGATTTCCACCGGATGCTCCCCGGACTGCGCGGTCCGCGCCGGGCGCATCGACAGCCGCCCGAACGGCATTTCCGGCATCCTCACGACGCCGGACGGCGAGACGCCCTTCACATCCGCTTTGGTAGGCGCCTACAACCTGGAAAACATCCTCAGCGCCGCCGGGGCGGCAGCGGCGCTGGGTCTCGGGCCGGAACGGATCAGGACCGGCATCGAAGGGCTGGCCCATGTTCCCGGTCGTCTGGAACGGATTGCCGATGCCGCCGGCCGATCGGTTTACGTCGACTATGCCCATAGCCCGCAGGCCCTGAGCAATGTTCTGGCACTGCTCCGCTCGATGGCCGCCGGACGGCTGATCTGCGTGTTCGGGTGCGGGGGAGATCGGGATCAGACCAAACGGCCCAAAATGGGCGTCATCGCGGCCGAATTTTCGGATCTGGCCATCGTGACATCCGACAACCCGCGAACCGAAGCGCCTCTGGCCATTATCGATCAAATAGTGGCGGGAATAAGGCAGGCGTGCCCATATGAATATGCCCCGGCGCATCGAGCGGGCGATTTTCACCACAAAGGCTATGCCGTCGAACCCGACCGCCGCAGGGCCATCCGCCTGGCCGTCCAGGCAGCGCGAGCGGGCGACACCGTTCTGATCGCCGGCAAGGGCCATGAAACGGTTCAATGGATCGGTGGGCAGGCCACCGATTTTGACGATCGCCGGGAGGCCATGACCGCCCTCGTTCGGCAGGGGCATGATCGGCAGTCGAACGGCTCATCGCAGGGATGGCGGAGTTGACGGTTTTGTCCAGTTTTCATCTTCCGATTGGACCAAACCGCGCCCCATTGCCCTCTCCATCCCTGCGGTGATATCATTACGATTTTTTATCCGGCCCACAGCGTCGCTGCCCGCAGCCGCAGGGCGGGCGGATTCGGCAGTCGGAGAGGAACACCGTTACAAGCGATGACAACGCCACCAACAACGCCTTGGACCACGGCCGACATTCTCGCGGCCACGAATGGCGCCCTCGTGTGCGGTGACCCCCGGCAGGGGTTTGACGGCATATCGATCGATTCGCGGCGGATCATCCCGGGGCAGTTGTTCGTAGCCATCGTCGGGCAGAAGCACGACGGACACCGGTTCATCGAGGAGGCTCTGCGTTGCGGCGTGCAGGGTGTAGTGGTCGGAAGTGCAGCCGTTCGGACGCTGCCCTGGCATCGGTGGCGGCAAAAGGGAATTGTCGTGGCCGCCGTGGACGATACCGCCCGTGCCCTGGGAGATCTGGCGGCCTTTCACCGCCGGCGCCACGGGGTGCCGGTGGTCGCCATCACCGGTTCCAATGGCAAGACATCCACCAAAGACATGACCGCAGCGGTGCTCGGGCGCCGTCCGCCGATTCTGGCCACCATGGGAAATTTGAACAATGAGATCGGCGTTCCCCTGACCCTCCTGCGGCTCGCGGGGCATGAACGCTGGGCCGTCATCGAACTGGGCATGAACCATGCGGGTGAAATTGCGCGCCTGACCGATATCTGCGCTCCCCGGGTGGGCATCATCACCAACATCGGGCCGGCGCATCTGGAGGCCCTCCGATCCGTCGAGGGCGTTCGAGACGCCAAAGGAGAACTGCTCGGGCGCCTGCCGTCGGGAGCCACGGCCATTTTGAATGCCGATGATGCCTGGTCGATGCAACTGGCCCGGCAAACGGCCAGGCCGGTGGTCCGTTTCGGTCGTTCGCCCGAAGTGCAGATCGGGGCCAGGGATGTGACCCTAAGGAATTTGACCATCCGCTTTACGCTGACGACCCCCCAGGGGGACATTCCGATCCGCCTTCCCACGCCGGGTGCTTTCATGGTTTCAAATGCTTTGGCAGCCGCGGCCGTGGGCGATCTGGCGGGGATGTCCCTGGAGGAGATCAAAGCCGGCCTCGAAGATTTTCGCCCGGCCTCGGGCCGCCTGACCATTTTTCAGACCGCCCGGGGGGTCAACGTCATCGACGACAGCTACAATGCCAATCCGGCATCGATGCAGGCCGCCATCGGCACCCTGGCGGCCTTGAGCGCCGGCGGCCGGGCTATTTGGGTGGCCGGCGAAATGCGGGAACTCGGCCCCCAGGCGGCCGCCATGCATCGGGACGTTGGAGAGCTGGCCGCCCGCAGCGGCATTGCAAAAATTTATGCCACCGGCCCCCACGCCCGGGAGATTGCCCGCGGTGCGCGCTCGGCCGGCATGCACGACGGCGACATCGTCACCGGCAGCCGGCAGGAGATCGCCGACGGCCTTTCCGGCCGCACACGGCCGGGGGACTGGATTCTGATCAAAGGCTCCCGCGCGGCGGGCATGGAGGTCATCGCCGACGCCCTGCGCAACGGAGAGGATCCGCCACAGGGGACGGAAAAGTGAGCCCATAACTCAGTAAGGGTCGATATAGCGTATGTTTTACCATTTGCTGTACCCACTGCACAGCACCTTTTCGGTCTTCAACGTCTTTCGGTATATTACCTTCCGGACGATCTATGCGACGCTGACGGCCTTCTTGATCTGTTTTCTGCTGGGGCCGTGGGTCATCCGCCGCCTGACCCGGCTCCAGATCGGACAGTATATCCGTTCGGACGGCCCCGAAGCGCATCACAAAAAGGCCGGCACCCCGACCATGGGAGGGGCGCTGATCATTCTGGCCATCGTCGTCAGCACGCTGCTGTGGGCCAATCTGGCCAACGATTATGTCTGGATCGTTCTGATGGTCACCGTGGGCTATGCCGCCATCGGATTTGTCGACGACTATCTGATGCAAATCAAGAAGCGCAACAAGGGGCTCGGCGTCCGCAGCAAACTGTTGCTGCAGTCGCTTCTGGCTCTCGCGGCCGGGGTGCTGGTCTTTAACTCCCCGGATTTCGATACGGGGGTGACCGTGCCGTTCTTCAAACAATTTACGCCCGATTTGGGCCGGGGCTACATCCTGTTTGCGGCACTCGTGATCGTCGCAACCTCCAACGCCGTCAACCTGACGGATGGATTGGACGGTCTGGCCATCGGCCCCGTGATCATCGCCTCGGTCACCTATATGGTGTTCGCCTACGTGGCCGGCCACGTAAAGATCGCCGATTATCTTCAGATCACCTACGTGCCCGGCAGCGGAGAGGCCACCGTCTTCTGCGGCGCGCTGGTGGGCGCCGGCTTAGGCTTTTTGTGGTTCAACACCTACCCGGCCCAAATTTTCATGGGAGATGTCGGATCCCTCTCGCTGGGCGGCGCTTTAGGGGCAATCGCGGTAATCACCAAACAGGAGATCCTGCTGGTTCTGGTCGGCGGGCTTTTCGTCATCGAAGCCCTTTCGGTGATTTTTCAGGTCGGTTTTTTCAAGATGACCAACGGGCGTAGAATCTTCAGGATGGCGCCGTTGCATCACCATTTTGAACTCAAGGGGTGGGAGGAACCCAAGGTGATTGTCCGATTCTGGATCATTGCCATCGCCCTGGCATTGATTTCGATGAGCACCCTAAAATTGAGATGACATCCCGAAGGTATTTGGTATTTCATCAATGCAATTGACAGACAAACATATCCTAGTAGTCGGCTTGGGGCGCACGGGTGTGGCCCTGGCGCGGTTTCTAAAAAGCCGGGGGGCGGCCGTCACCATCACCGACACGGCCCATGCGGCAGACCTGGCATCCCGGATCGCGTTGCTCGAGGGGCTGGATGTCAGAACGGAATTCGGCCCGCACCGCAGTGCAACCTTCGAAGCGGCGGACCTGATCCTGTTGAGTCCGGGAGTTCCCCATACTCTGGCACCGCTTGATGCGGCCCGGCGCAGGGGGGTTCCGGTATTGGGTGAAATGGAACTGGCCTTTCGCTTCATCACCGAACCGATCGTCGCCGTCAGCGGCACCAACGGCAAGACCACCACGACGCTTCTGGTGGGCGAAATGCTGCGCCGGTCGGGGCTGCGGGTCTTTGTGGGGGGCAATATCGGCGATCCCTTGATCGGTTATGTCGACCGCGGCCCCAGGGCCGACATCGTCGTGGCCGAAGTCAGCAGCTTTCAGCTCGATACCACCCGTCTGTTCAGGCCCCGGGTGGGCATTTTGCTCAATGTCACCCCCGATCATCTCGACCGCTATCCAGACTTTGAAGCCTATGCCCGATCCAAGGCCGCCTTGTTCGCCAATCAGACAACGGCGGATGTGGCGGTATTAAATGGGGACGACCCCAATTGCCGCGGTCTGGCCCCCCGAATCGCGTCCCGTACCCTGTTTTTCAACGCCGCCTCCGCCGCAGAGGCCGGCGCCACCATCAACCATCGCGGCATCCGCATCAACTGGGGCGGCCGCCCCGGTGCGGCGGACGGAGCGCTGGCCGCAGACCCCCGGCGAATGGACCTGAGCCTTGCCGGTCTGCCCCTGCGGGGCCGTCACAATCTGGAAAATATCGCAGCAGCCGGTCTGGCGACATTGGCCGCCGGAGGGACGATAGAGGGCATCCGGTCCGCTTTAGGCGACTTCAGAGGCCTGCCCCACCGCCTGGAACACGTCGCCAGCATCAATGACGTAGACTACTACAACGATTCCAAGGCCACAAACCCGGACGCCGTTCAGCGTGCTCTGGAGGCGTTCGATGTCCCGATCGTTCTGATCATGGGCGGCCGATCCAAAAGCACCCGCTTCGATGTCTTGCAGGGGGCCCTGCAGCGGCGGGTCAAATCCTTGGTGCTGCTGGGCGAAGCGGCCGAAGAAATCGCCGCCGCCCTCGGACCGGCCTGCCGGGGCAACCTCCATCATGCGGCGACCATGGCCGCAGCGGTTCGACAGGCCGCAGCCCTGGCCGCAGCCGGCGAGGTAGTGCTGCTGTCCCCGGCCTGCGCCAGTTTCGACATGTACACCAGCTATGCCCTGCGCGGCGAGGACTTTGCCGCCTGCGTCGAGGCCATGAGGGGCCGAAGCGATGGGTGCTAAAGCCCGCACATCTCATTCCGAACGCTCGATCTCTCTGGTTTACGACATCCACCTGCTGTTTCCGGTGCTGTTGCTGGTCGGCATCGGCATCGTCATGGTCTACAGCGCCAGTTCGGCCCTGGCCTTGAAAAAATTCGGCAGCGACACCTTCTTTTTGCAAAAGCAGGCCCTTTTCGCTCTGATGGGCATCGTGGCCCTGGTTGCGGGGCGCCGCTTCCCATATCGTCTGCTCAGGCATCTGGCCTATCCTCTGCTGCTGCTGGCCCTTTTCCTGCTGATCCTGATCACAGCCACGCCTCTGGGGGTATCGGCCGGCGGGGCAACCCGCTGGCTGCGCATCGGCCCGCTGGTCTTTCAGCCGTCCGAATTGGCCCGGTTCGCTCTGATCCTTTATCTGTCTTATTCGATGAGCAGAAAAACGGATCAGATCAAGCAGTTCTCCATCGGCTTTTTGCCCCATTTTCTGGTTTTCGGCTTGATGACCCTGCTGATCTTGCTGCAGCCCGACTTCGGTTCGGCGGTCATCCTGGGCGCCTTGACGTGGATCATGATGTTCATCGGCGGGGTTCGCCTGCTGCACCTGCTGCTTCCCATGGGTCTGCTGCTGCCGGCCGGCTACTTGGTCATGATCAGCGCCGAATACCGTCTGGACCGCATCATGACCTTTCTCAATCCCTGGCAGCGCGTGATGGATGAAGGGTATCAAATCGTTCACTCCCTGATGGCCTTCGGCAGCGGCGGACTTTGGGGCACCGGCATCGGCAAAAGCTATCAAAAATTATTCTACCTGCCGGAACCCCATACCGATTTTATCTTTTCGGTCATCGGTGAAGAGCTGGGGTTGATCGGGGTCGTGGTGATCCTCGGACTCTACGCGCTGATTTTAGGGCGAGGGATTCAAATTGCCATCCGGTCCGACGAGTTGTTCGGCTCGTATCTGGCGATGGGGATTACCATGGCTCTGGGCCTACAGGTATGCATCAATAC
>Ga0272444_10006411_pt1 | contig 10048 bp, 6 predicted proteins | sample SSMForm13_FD_201033 | JGI IMG/M metagenome (GOLD analysis project Ga0272444, IMG submission 201033) | Marine sediment archaeal communities from Little Sippewissett salt marsh, Falmouth, MA, United States - SSM-Form-13 | ecosystem: Environmental > Aquatic > Marine > Wetlands > Sediment ...
ATTCCAGACTGGTTGATCGGTGCGGCGGTAACCCTTTTTTTCGTTTTTATAACCCTCACCGGTATATTCGATTTTACGGACAGCGTTGAGATGAAGACGTTTGATTTTAGGGCCAGACTCGCTGCCCCAAGGGATAGAAACCCTGATATCGAACTGGTTGTGATTACTGACGACGACTTATCCGAACTGGGACGTTTCCCATGGCCCAGAAACATCCTTGCAGAGGGTATTGAGAATCTCGCTCTTGCTGGAGCAAAGGTTATTGCATTGAATGTTTTGTTTACAGAGCCTGAGGAAGGGGTAGGCCTCAAAGCTATTGAGCACCTTAAGAAGACTTATGAATCTTTAGGGCTGGATAAAGGGGGGGAGCAAGGAAGAGCTTTTTATAAAGAGTTTTCTAAGGCTATAAGTGAATTGGACAATGATTCTAAGCTACGCAAAACCCTTGAAAAGGCAGGAAACGTTATCCTTCCAGTTTATTTCGATACCCTGAGTACTGGCCGTGATACAGAGGTGCCGGATTTCATAAATAAATACTCCTTGAAGCAGGTAAAGGGAGAGGACCAGGAATGGGCCGTATCATCGCTTATATGGCTCTCCAAGTTAAAGCCGATCCTGCCATCATTTGCCGAGGCTGCCGCGGGAATAGGCCATATAAACCTTTTCCCGGATAAGGACGGCTATATCAGGGATCAGGCACATGTGCTCGGATACCTTAAAAATACATATTTTCCATCTTTTCCCCTAGCTATTGTCAGGGTGTTTAAAAATCTCGAAGATAAAGATATAAAGGTCTTTCTTGGAGAGGGGGTCGATCTGCGAGTGAGCCCCTCTTCTGTAATCAGAGTGCCTGTTATAGACTTCCGGATGATGACTTTAATCAACTGGAGCCAGGGGCCCGGCACTACCTTCCATCAGACTCCCTTTATAAAGGTCTTTAAAAACCAGATAAAGACCAGCCTTTTCAAGGACAAAATCGTCATTATTGGACCTATTGCTCCTGGGATCGGAGACCGGTTCGTAACCCCCATCTCAGGAAACCTGCCTGGAGTGGAGGTTGTAGCCAACTCCGTCGCCAATATCTTGAGCCAGAGGTTTTTTTCGCGTCCCCAGTGGGTGCCTATTACGGAACTGGCAATTTTGATCGCTTTTGGGCTCTTCATTACCTTTGTCCTGCCCAGACTAAAAGCAGGAATGGGTGCGGTCGGAACAGCCGGATTGTTGCTTGGTTATGGGGGAGTGGGAACTTTTCTATTTTTTTCATCAAACATATGGTTGAAGATATCGCCACCTATACTTCTTCTTATCACTGGTTATATTCTGGTGGTTTCGAAGCGATTTTTGATTACTGAGAAAACCAAAGATAAGGTAGAGGCTGATTCGGTGGAGACAAACAAGATGCTTGGCCTGTCTTTTCAACAGCAGGGTATGCTTGATTTGGCATTGGAAAAATTTCAGAGACTTCCCCTCGCAGAGGAAGGAGTGAAGGACCTTCTTTATAACCTGGGCCTGGACTACGAGAGAAAACGGCAGTTCCCCAAAGCTCTCGCTACTTATAAGCTGATTTTGGAGGATGGTTTCAATTACAAGGATCTGGCCGAACGAATACCCAAATTGAAGGACGCGGAAGCTACGATGATTTTTGGTTCTTCCGGACGGAGTCATCCGGGTGATATTGGGGCCACACTTGTGGATATGGAAACCAAACCAACCTTGGGCCGATATGAAGTGGTGGGAGAGCTTGGTAGGGGAGCTATGGGTGTTGTTTATAAAGGGGAAGATCCAAAGATACATCGGACCGTTGCTATTAAGACAGTCACCCTTTCCCAATTTGATGAGGATTCTTTGGCTGATGTGAAAGACCGGTTTTTTCGTGAGGCTGAATCTGCAGGCCTGCTATCCCATCCGAATATAGTTACAATCTATGACTGTGGTGAAGAGCATGACCTTGCCTATATTGCCATGGAATATATGGAAGGAGAAGACCTTGAGAAGTATACCAGGAAAGAGAACCTTTTTCCACTTAGGGACGTTCTAAAAATTGTTGCCAGCGTTGCGGATGCCTTGGACTATGCTCACAGCAAGGAGGTAGTACACCGGGATATTAAACCTGCCAATATTATGAGGTTAGCTGCAACCAAAGATGTTAAGGTGACTGATTTTGGAATTGCTCGGATTTCATCCTCCTCCCAGACTAAGACTGGGGTCGTTTTGGGTACCCCATCTTACATGTCCCCGGAACAAGTATCAGGTAAGAAAGTAGATGGCAGATCGGATATCTTTTCACTGGGTGTAGTGCTGTTCGAGATGGTGACAGGAGAAAAGCCCTTCACCGGGGAGGACATAACTACCCTCATGTTTAAGATTGCAAAGGAAAAACATCCTTCTCCAAGAGAGATTAATCCCAAGATACCTACTGTTGTAGAAAAGATCATTGACAAGGCTCTCGAAAAGGATCTGGAGAAGAGGTATCAAAAGGCTGGACAAATGGCGTCGCACTTGAGACAGGTAATTCTAAAGATAGACGAAGTCATGGCCAAAAAGAGGACTGATTCTGTTTAGGATTCTATTGGCGTTTAAGAAGACTTGTATGGCATTAAGTTCCCATATAATCCGTTGCGGGCATTAAAACGGTATTTTTTATTCTAGACCTTTTCTAGTCGTATAACTTAATGCGTGGAACTGAAATGGGTCCGTAACGGTGTTTTAATGATAATTCTTGGAATAGACACTTCATGTGATGATACATCCGCCGGGGTGGTTGAGGACGGGAGAAGTGTACTGTCAAATGTGGTTCACTCACAGGTGCAACTCCACCATCCCCATGGTGGTGTGGTTCCTGAACTAGCCTCTAGGGAACATGTCAAGAATATAGTCCCGGTAGTCAGGGAGTCTCTTTCAAGGGCAAATATTGATATTAGAGATCTTGATGGTGTTGCAGTCACTGTGGGCCCCGGACTGGTCGGGGCCCTTTTAGTAGGACTTTATTACACCAAAGGTATTTCTTTCGCTCTAAACATTCCCATGGCCGCTGTTAATCATCTGGAGGGGCATATCCTTTCCATTTTTCTTGAAAAGGATGCCCCGGAGTTTCCATTTGTAGCCCTTACTGTTTCAGGCGGGCATACCAGTCTCTATTATGTTGAGGGGTACGGTATTTACACCCAGATGGGACAGACTCTCGATGACGCAGCAGGGGAGGCATTTGATAAGGTGGCAAAGATTCTCGGTCTGGGTTATCCAGGGGGTACAATTATCGAGAAACTGGCTAAGGATGGGGTTGGCAATAAGGTCAGATTCCCAAGGGCCTATCTTTCAAATGATTCTCTTGATTTCAGCTTTAGTGGCCTGAAGACAGCCGTGGCCATGTATATCGAAAAATGGAAAAGGCAGAGTCCTGGAAATGGTCCTGTTTTTATGGCGGATATTGCTGCCTCTTTTCAGGAGTCAGTGATCGACGTCCTGGTTGATAAGGTGATGAAAGCCAGGGAAAAGACAGGGGTAAAGTCGGTTGTTTTGGCAGGTGGCGTTGCCTGCAACAAAAGGCTGAGGAATCGATTGAAGGACGAGGGCGCTGGTGAGGGGATTCGGGTCTATTATCCTAGACCTGAGTACTGTACTGATAACGGTGCAATGATAGCACTCGCCGGCTATCACAGATTTTTACACGGTGACACCTCAGACATGTCAATGGATGTGATGTCCAGGTATCCCATTTCAGAACTTGCTCAACTGCTTACCCCTGATTAGGGCTTGGTAGCATTCGGTTACGCTAGATCTACAGTTAAAAAAATAAGAAATGGGCAAGTTAGGAGGGGCTTAACTAAACCGATAATGGTTCGGGTTGTGCCCCGGCTGGCTGAAATGATTTGTAAATCGTATCTGATACCAGTTTGCCGGTTTTTTGTTTGTAGTGCTATCATTTTCATTTTTTAGAAGGCAAGCAGTTCCATCTCTCGGAGAATAGATTTTGAATCTTCAGAGGCAGCTAAAATATTATTATCTAAGATTTGTAAGGCTGAGAGGCGATCCCCATGAACTCGCACTTGGCATAGCTCTGGGTGTTTTCATCGGCTTGATGCCTGTCATACCTTTTCAAACCGCCCTAGCTGTAACACTGGCTATTTTTTTTAAAGGGAGCAAGATCACAGCGGCCATTGGTACGTGGATAAGCAATCCTTTGAACTGGTATTTTTTGTATTATGCCAGTTATAAACTAGGTGCCTTTATATTAAGGCTTCCCGAACGCAAGAGCGCCTTTGCCTCAATAGTGACCGCGATCGAATCCTGCCAGGGTATCCAGGATATAATGATAATTGTAGCCAAGTTTCTAGGTGCCGGCGGGGCCTTTGTCGCGGCCTTTCTGTTGGGTGGGCTTATAATGGGCATTGCCTTCGCTCCACCGGCTTATCTCCTTTTCTTGAAATTTTTTACAGCTGTAAAGCGATGGCGGGAACATAGAAAGGAACGCAGGATTGGAGCACATCAAATCGAGAGAAAAAAGCACTGAGCCTAGACCCAGGAAGAGCCTGGGACAACATTTTCTAAACGACACCGGAATTGCGAACAAAATTATTTCAAAGGCAGGGCTTCTCAGCTCCGACTTTGTGCTTGAAATTGGTCCCGGGCGCGGCGCCCTGACCTTGCCGTTAGCTCGAACTGTTGCTCATGTTGTGGCAGTGGAGAAGGATAGTGAGTTAATTCCTTTTTTGAAGAAGAAACTAGAAAGAGCCGGCGTTTCAAATGTTACTCTGATTAATCAGGATATACTCTTCTGGGATTTCAACGAGATAAGGATTTTTTGCAAGGGCAAGATCAAGGCTATAGGGAACCTGCCATATAATATTTCATCTCCGCTTCTGGAAAAATTTATTGAAAACCGTAAATTGGTAAGTAGAGCAATTTTTATGTTCCAGTCAGAGGTGGCCCAAAGGCTGACAGCCTCACCGGGGAGGAAAAACTATGGAGCCCTGACGCTCCTGATCAGATATCACGCCTTTTTGAAAGTGTTATTTGAAGTTCCGAGATATGCCTTTTATCCCAGACCAAATGTTGACTCTACTGTTTTGTGGCTTGATTTCGAAAGGCCTTATCCGCGAAGGGCCAGTAAGGAAGATCATTTCAGGAAGGTAGTGAAATCTGCTTTTTCCCATCGCAGGAAGACCCTCCTGAATTCAATAATCTCAAGTGGCTCTTTCGGCGACCGCGAAAGTGTTTTAAGTGCTTTGAAAAGATGCGGGATCGATTCGGGCAGGAGGGCCGAGACTTTAGATATGGAAGAGTTTTTATGTCTGTCCGATACGCTTAATTGACAGAAAAGAAAGAAAATGATAAAAAAAAAGGTTTAGAATCACATATCTTCTCTTGGAAGCAGCCCCTTCTATATTTCAGGGGGTTTTTTTGCGCCTGTAACCCCATGATTGGATAGGCTTGATATTTTAAGATAAAAATTTTTTGTCCTAGAGTCCCGGCAGCACATTTTTATGCGCTTTTCAGGCCCGATTTTAAGGGCTTAAAAAAAACGAGGGGAGAGGCGATGGAGATAATAGAGACAGTTGAAAAGATGCAGAACAGAGCTGATTCCTTCAGGGCTGAAGGTTTAACTATCTCACTTGTTCCTACCATGGGTTTTTTTCATGAGGGCCATCTGGAGATTATGCGTGTTGTTAAGAAGCACTGCAACAAACTGGTAATAAGTATTTTTGTCAATCCAACCCAGTTTGGACCGTCTGAGGACTTTGACACTTACCCGAGAGACCTGGCGGGCGATTTTGAAAAGGCGCGTAATGTTGGGGTGGATGTAGCTTTTACGCCATCCACTGAAGAGATGTACCCTGAGGGTTTTCAAACCAATGTCCATGTGGACAAGGTAACCCGGCATTTGTGTGGCATTTCCAGACCGGGTCATTTTGATGGCGTTACCACTGTTGTGGCCAAGCTTTTCAATATAACAAAGCCTCACCTGGCGGGTTTCGGACAGAAGGACTACCAGCAGTTGACTGTTATCAGTCGAATGGTTGCGGATCTCAACATGGATATACAGATTCTTGGCGTTCCAACGGTCCGCGAATCCGATGGACTGGCTATGAGCTCGCGTAACAAGCATCTTAATGAAGAGGAGAGGAAGTCGGCAATCTGCCTGAAGAAGTCTCTGGACCTTGCGGAAAGAATGTTCCAGGAAGGCCAGATGAATGCAGGTATTATCAGAGAGGCGGTTGAGTCACTTATAAAAGAGTATCCTTTTACCTCAATTGACTATGTATCCCTCTGTGACCCGGCTACTCTGGAAAATGTGGAAGAACTAGGGGATGAGGTTTTGCTGGCGCTGGCTGTGCGTGTAGGGAAGACCAGGTTGATCGACAACCTTTTGTTAAGGAAGACCGAGGCCTGAGCTGGCAGGATTTCCTCATAAAAATACCCCGTTCGAAAGGAGAACCGTATGAAAACTGCGAACTTTCTGTTTACCTCTGAATCGGTTACAGAGGGGCACCCTGACAAGGTGGCAGACCAGATTTCGGATCATATCCTGGATGAGATCATGACCCAGGATCCAAGATCCCGTGTAGCCTGTGAAACGCTTGTTACCACAGGAATGGCGATTATTGCTGGAGAGATAACCTCCAGCGCATATGTGGACATGCCCGAAGTGGTCAGACAGACCATCAGAGATATAGGTTATCATAATTCTTCTATGGGTTTTGACTGGGAGACATGTGCCGTTCTTTCCAGCATAGATAAGCAGTCTGCGGATATTGCCATTGGTGTAGATAATGATACCGGTCTTTTTAAGGAACAGGGTGCCGGTGATCAGGGACTTATGTTCGGTTACGCGTGCAAGGATACCGAGTGCCTTATGCCTATGCCTATTTACCTTGCACACAGGCTGACCAGAAGATTAGCGCATGTACGCAAGTCGGGACAGCTTCCGTGGCTGAGACCGGATGGTAAGTCCCAGGTGACAGTAGAATATGTGGATGGCAGGCCTTCTAGAATTCATACCGTGGTTATCGCCGCCCAGCATGAGCCGGATGTGGATTATGATACGATCAGAGATTCAATTATGGAACATGTTATAATGGAGGTCATACCTAACGGAATGCTGGATAATAATACCCAGTATTTCATAAACACTACCGGCAGGTTTGTGATAGGCGGACCTCTGGGAGACTGCGGCCTTACAGGAAGAAAGATAATAATGGATACCTATGGGGGGTTCGGATACCACGGCGGCGGCGCCTTTTCAGGAAAGGATCCTTCCAAGGTGGACCGCAGCGCTTCATATATGTGCCGGTACATAGCAAAGAACATAGTGGCTGCAGGCCTGGCTGAAAAGTGCGAGATTCAGATTGCTTACACAATTGGGCGGGCACAGCCGGTTTCAGTGCTTGTAGGGGCCTACAGCAGTGGCGTTGTTTCCAGCCAGGAATTGACAGAAATCGTGAAAAGGGAGTTTGATCTTCGTCCGGCAGCGATTATTGAGAGGTTGGACCTGCTTAGACCCATATATAGAAAAACATGTAATTATGGCCATTTTGGCAGAGAGCTTCCGGAATTCACCTGGGAGAAGACAGACATAGTGGAGACCCTCAAAAAAGCGGTGAAATAGACCCCCCTGCTCCTGCTGTATAAACAGGTTTATCAAATTGATTTTACTGATCGTTTGATGGCCGCGGGGAGCGGTTGTCACTTTTATGGGAAAGAGGATGTATAAATGGATTATGATATAAAAGATATAGGTCTGGCTGAAAAAGGCCGTTTGAGAATAGAATGGGCCGGTATGAGCATGCCCGTTCTTAAAACTATAAGGGAGCGGTTCACCAGGGAAAAGCCGCTCGAGGGCATAAGGCTTTCAGCGTGCCTGCACGTTACTACTGAGACAGCCTCCCTTGCCAGGACGCTTAAGGCAGGTGGCGCAGATGTGGTAGTTTGCGCGTCCAATCCCCTCTCTACACAGGACGATGTGGCCGCCTCTCTGGTAACTGACGATAAAATTCCGGTTTTTGCGGTAAAAGGTGAGGATCATGCAACTTATTACAGCCACATACTGTCGGCCCTGAAGCACAGGCCTCAACTCACTATGGATGACGGTGCGGATCTTGTGAGTTCGCTGCATTTTATCGCACTTGAAAAATGGAATGAACTGGAGGCTTCGGTCAGCGAGTGGGGGAAGAGCCTGCCTGAAAAAGAAAGACATGACTTTCTTTCAAATGTGCTGGGCGGAACTGAAGAGACTACTACCGGTGTTATCCGGCTAAGGAGCATGGAACAGGACGGCGTATTGCAGTTCCCGGTGGTTTCAGTAAATGATGCCAATACCAAGCACCTCTTTGATAACCGTTACGGTACAGGCCAGAGCACTCTTGACGGAATAATCAGGGCTACTAACCGCCTGGTTGCGGGAAGTGTTTTCGTGGTCAGCGGGTACGGTTGGTGCGGAAGGGGTGTGGCCTCAAGGGCAAAAGGACATGGTGCCCACGTAATAGTGTGCGAAGTGGATCCGCTCAGGGCCCTTGAAGCTGTTATGGACGGATTTCAGGTTATGCCTATCAGTCAGGCTGTGCCTCTGGGGGATTTTTTCTGCACGCTGACCGGAGACATAAATGTGATTCGCGGAGAGCACTTCATTGAGATGAAAGACGGCGCTATTATTTCAAATTCCGGTCACTTCGATGTTGAACTGGACCTGCCCGGCCTTGCCGAATTATCAGTCAGCAGGAGGGCAATCAGGGAATTCGTGGAAGAATTTACACTGAACAACGGGAAAAAACTGTATGTTCTGGGCGAAGGCCGGCTTGTGAATTTGGCTGCTGCGGAAGGTCACCCCTCAAGCGTCATGGACATGAGTTTCGCTAACCAGGCTCTTTGTGCAGAGCACATGGCAAAAGAACACGCAAAATTAGGGAAGAAAGTCTACTCTGTGCCACAGCATATAGATAAAGAGATCGCCCGACTAAAACTCGAAACCATGGGTGTTCAAATCGATACCCTTACACAGGAGCAGGAAAAGTATCTTTCTTCATGGGAAATGGGTACATAGGTAAAACCTTTAAATCAATGAAGGCAAGCTTTCTAGGCGCAGACATCTATTCTCAAAGCTGATCCAATCGTGTTTTTTCTAGGAAAAGGGCTGTAATCCGGGAAAGATTTTAGCTAGAGAGCCCTGATCAAGGATGGACTTGTGTTTGTCAAACATATTGGAATCCCACATAAGGAGGAACGAGCGGTGGGGTTCCGGCACACCTGTTTTGTTTTTGAAAAAGATACCCTGGTCCACTATCTCTTTTTTTGTATCTCCCCTATCGAGTCTGCGCATGATCATTTTTTCCCTTTCCAGGATAATTTTTATACATCTGTCCCACGCCGAATCTATGTCTGAAGTTATAATACCGCTGTGACTGGTAAGAAGGATGTCAGGCCTTATAGATTTCAACCTGAGCATCGCTTCCAGCATTTCCGCCAGGTCGCTGTCCGGCCATCCGTACCAGGGACCAAAGCGGTCCAGCCCCATGTCTCCGGTGAAAAGGATCTTCTCCTCGGGCAGATAAAAAGAGGTATGGGAAGGGGAATGTCCCTGAGTTTTTATACACTGGATAGTGCTCCGCCCTGATTTGAAAACATCCGAATCATGGTAAGGCGTAAAGTCATTTACTTCGAGATAATTAAAGACCTCCTTTATCATGCGCCTCCATTCAGGTACACGCCCGTAAGAACCTGAGTTGCCTGCGGTGTGCTGAACAAAATACTCAAAGTCTGTGAGATATGGTTCTTCTCCTTCGGGAAGCAACAGTTCTGCGTTCGAATGACTGCGTACCAGGGGACCGATTTGCGAGTGATCCAGATGGTAATGAGTGATGAAAGCCATGTCGGGCCTTTCATCACTCAACAGCTCAATCGTGTCTCTGACACTTTCTCCATCAATACCCATCTGGGCGTCAATGAGCACTTTTGGTTGGGAAGTGATGAGTATTCCTGCACACCCATTATTTTTCTGGTTATCTTCTGGTTCAAGGTACTGGATTGTATCGGTTAGGAATGTGCGTTTCATAGG
>Ga0272444_10006412_pt1 | contig 10045 bp, 7 predicted proteins | sample SSMForm13_FD_201033 | JGI IMG/M metagenome (GOLD analysis project Ga0272444, IMG submission 201033) | Marine sediment archaeal communities from Little Sippewissett salt marsh, Falmouth, MA, United States - SSM-Form-13 | ecosystem: Environmental > Aquatic > Marine > Wetlands > Sediment ...
TCCAGGAACCGGCCCACAGGTTGTCGATACTCACCCTGGATCCGAACTGCTCCAGATACTGGCTGGGCGTCACCGTGATGATCGCCGGATCACCGTTCAACCGGCGGTACAGGGTATGCAGAAACGCCTTACCATCATTATCATAATGTTCCCAGGCGTTCTCCCCGTCCAAAATGAGGGTCATCAGGAAGGGGCCTTCCTTCTCCTCCAGCCGCCGCGCCGCAGCGTAGATATGCTCCACCAGATCGGCGGCCGCCCGGTCTCCCCGCATACCGGAGTAGGCGAAACCGATCTTGTCGGAGAGCAGCCGGTCGCGGAAGACCACCGCCACCTGCCGTTCGCCGTCGGTGACCAGATACGGCTGATAGAGCAGCTCGGCGTTGACCACATCGTCGCCGGAGCGGACCAGGGACCGGTCCAGAGAGTTCTCCAGCACGCCCTCGTCGGAGGCCATCCAAGTTAGACCGGCATCGGCCACCATGCCGACGATCTCCTGGGCCACCGAGCCCTCTGCCGGCCACATGCCGCGGGGCGGCTGGCCGAAGTGGTCCTTATAAAACTGGATGCCCCGCTGAACCTGAGCCCGGGCATCCTGGGGGTAGGCGAACCGCATCGGCAGTGTGGCATGGGGCATGGCCACCCGGGCCAGATTGCTATCGTAGATCAGCGGCAGAATGGGATGATAGAACGGCGTGGTGGTCACCTCGATCTGCCCGTTCTGCTGCATCTGCCGGTGCAGAGGAATGACCTGTTCCATGATCTCCTGATGCCGGGCCAGCACCAGGGCCTTGTCCTCTTCGGTGAAGCCGTGGTCCTTGGCCTCCAGGGCGGCGAAGGGTTTTTCGGCCCGAAAATCCGGATCCATCCAGGCCAGATTGAACCAAACCTGCAGGTCGAGGAAGTCCTGGTCGGTGAAGCGCTCCAGGGCGGCCGCGATGCTCTGGTCGGTGACCGTGCGGCCCCGCTTGTCCAGCAGGGCCCGGTATCCCGGGTGCACGCCGATAAGGTTATCCCAGTTGGCATCAAAGAAACGCCGCAGGATGAACTCCCGGTCCTCAGCGGTCAGCTCTCCGGCCGGCGTGCGGGACAGCTCCAGGTACCGGTCGCTGGCTCCGGAGACCAGATCGTCAAGCTGGAAGACCAGCGAAGGGACCAGGTTGAAAGTGGCCCGGACATTGGGATAGTCCTGCAGCATGGCGCACATGTCATAGTAGTCCTTGACCGCATGCATCCGCACCCAGGGCTTGGCGTACACCCGGGTCTGGGGATCGCGGTCGTACATCGGCTGATGCTGATGCCAGATGATGGCCAGGTGGATGGGTTTCTTCGGCGGGGCCGGCACCGGCGTGGCCGTCACCATACCCTTCTCGCCGCCCTCGTCGCCAGAGGCTACGATCCGGCCCTCCTGGATGACCAGAACGGAGTTGGATCCGCCGAAGCCGTCGTCGGCCATGGCCGGGTTATCGGGGTCATGGCGCCAGCTGCCGTCCACGACAAACTTATACTGATGGCGGCCGTCGCCCAGATCCATGGTCAGCTGCCAGATCCCGTTTTCGACCTCGGCCATGGCGTCCTGGTCGGGAGACCAGTTATTGAAGGTTCCGGCCAGAAAGACCTGGTCGGCGCCGGGGGCCAGAACGGTGAACCGGACGCCATCATCGGTCATCACCGGGCCGCCCTCACCACCCCAGGATTGTTCTCCGATGAACAGAAACAATGGCAGGAGAAGCCATACGGTCAGTCGTTGAAGATGGGTCATGGAGCACCTCCCTGGCAATGAAACCGGGCATTCTTCGGCCCCAAAGGATTCCGAGCGGCTGCTGGAATTCATCGCCGCGATCCTGGAGAACGTCCCCAGGAAACAAAAAGGGATCAGCGGGAAGTTGACTTCGCCGATCCCCTGGTGTAACTATTGAAAATGGAAGGACATCACGGCACCACGATGACGGAATTATTCCCCCCGAAGCCGTCCGGGGCCGCCTCCGGATTGTTGGGATCCTGGAACCAGCTGCCGTCGGCCACGAACTTGTACTGATAGGTTCCCGAGGCCAGATCATAGGTGATGGTCCAGACGCCGTCGCCGTCGTCATCGCTCATCAGGTCCAGATCGGGGCGCCAGCCGTTGAATTCGCCGGCCAGATAGACGGCCTTGGTGCCGGCGGGTGCCTCGAAGCTGAACACCACGCCCTCGGAGGTCATCTTCGGGGCTGCGGTGCCGGAAGATTTCTCCGTCATGCCGCCCTTCTTGGTCCCGGCGCATCCGGCCAGCAGGGCTATGGCCAGAACGGCGATCAACATTACGGTCCACTTCCTCATGACATCCTCCTTTCAGGGAAGAGTCGTGTGTGAAACCCTCAATTCACCGAGGGCAGGTAAACGTATCGGCCTTCCTCCAGACTGTATGAACCCAGTATCTCTTCCTGGGCCGTGGTCTTCTCCTCCGGCGTTCCCGGCTCCCCCGTCGCCGGAGAGAGGATCAGATCGTAAATATTGGGATCGATGTCCAGATCATCGATGCCGCCCCCGCCCCGCCATTCCTCAGGCTCGGCCTCGACCATGCGAAAATCGCCCAGCCCGCCGCCGCCGTAATCATCCTGCAATCCGGCGGCGATGGTATAGCGCCAGGAGGCCGTGGGTGTGCCGATATCGGCAAGCGGAACGGCGAACCGGATGACCTCCTCCTCGGTGTCCGCGTCGCACAGCGCGCCGGTTCTGAGGGTGTTCCAGCCGGTGTCGATGATCTCGCAGGTGTCGCCGGCCATGAAGATCTGCAGCTCGGCGGGATGTTCCAGGTAAGCGCCGGCGTTGTGACCGAGCATCTCCTGGCCGCCCTCGGCCGTGTCGATGGCCACGGCGGCGAAGGTCAGCCGGTTGCCCACCTGCCAGGGATCCACCAGGTCCCGGAAGGTCAGCTCGATGATCAGGTGACCCTCGTCCCGGGAGATGGTGCAGCCGGTCAGATCGGCCTGCCCGCCTTCCCCGAAGGCCTGGTGGGTGGGATAGACGTAGTCGCCGTCGCCGGTGTCGTCGCCGACCGGATCATCGGCCTGAAACAGAATCTCGTCGCCGCCGGCCGGCAGTATCATCAACAGGACGGCCAGAGCCGTTCCGGCGATGAATTCTGGCCCGCTCCGTGTCATCTGCAGCCTCCTATGGCCTGATGGTCTCCTCGAAGGGGATGGCCTCGTCATACAGCAGCACGTCCGGGCCCTGGCTGGGCTCGGTGGCGGGATCCTGCACACGCGGCGGATAGGACTTGTCGGGGTCGTAGTTGAGCTCGAAGGTCGCCGTTCCGGCGTCGCCCTCCAGCTCCGTCGAGGTGGCCAGAAGATCGTCGGCATAGCCCACCGGATTGGTCAGGCCGGCCGTCCACCCCCAGGTGTTCAGTGAGCCGTCGTTCGGGGTCCCGTACACCGAATCGATGACGGCCGCTCCCAGGGTGTCCCAGTCGGCCGGCGGTGTGTCGGTGGGGAAAAAGAAGACGACCATGTCATCGTCGCCCGCCTGGGTCCAGTCGCTGCCGTCGAAATGCCACATCTCCCGGCCCGTGCTCATCGTGCTGGTCGGATCCGGCCAGGCCAGCTTGAAGTAGATGTGCGTGCTGTCGTGAGCGGCGATCAGGTATGCCTCCCGCAGCCCGTTATCTCCGACCAGATCGATGATGTCGAGTTGGGTTTCCGGGGCGCCGCTCCAGGCCTCATCGTTGCCGTCGCCGTCGATGGTCGGCGCGGACTTGCCGTTGGCGTCCAGATCATAGACACTGACGACATAGGGATTGTCAAAATCGGTGTCGGTCCAGATCAACTCGAGCCAGGGCGCCCCGTTCCACACCGTCTGCGAGTTATCGGAGATGAGCACGGCGAAGATCAGAGAGGTGTCCGGCCGGAAGACGTGATCGTCGGCGTTGCCGGTATTCAGCGCGCAGGCCAGCTCCAGGGCATAGTAGTTATCCCACATCTGGGCCTTGGCCCGGACATCTTTCCGGCTGCCCGACGGCTCCGAGAGCACGTATCCGGGAACGGTGTCGCCGTTCTCCCAGGTTCGCCAGCTGTCCGAGGCCGGATTGATCTCATCCTCACAGCCGATCATCAGCCCCCCGGCCGTAACGAGAAAGATCATGAACAGGATCGCGGGGATTGCAGATTTCATCTCCAGAAACGCTCCTTTCGGTCGAAAAGAAACAGAGAAATATACGGCACGCAGCGGCTTGGTTCCCTGTGCACGGTGGCCGGACTCCAGTTTGTGCTGGCCTGGTCCCTGGCGCACACTCTCGCCGCCGCCTTCATGCACTCAGCAAAAAGATCCTACTTGATCACGATCACCGAGTTGTATCCGCCGTACCCGTCATCCACCCGCTCGGCGTTGTTGGGGTCGTGCTTCCAGACCACCCCGCCGTCCAGGACGAACTTGTACTCGTACCGGCCCGGCTCCAGAGGGATGACGATCTTCCAGACACCCTTCTCGTCCTTGGTCATGGGATCGATGGTCGGATCGAAGGGGCCGATCAGGGTGCCGCCCCAGTCGTTGAACACGCCGGCCAGATTGACCCGCTGGGCGGCCGGGGCGTCATACTGGAAGAGGATCCCGCCGTCCACCCGGTGCGGTGCCGGCAGACGGTCCTTGATGGCGTTGAGGGCGGCGCATCCCGTCAGGGTGGCGGCCAGCAGGGCGAACAGGATCGCATAAGTACGTGCTTTCTTCCTCCACGGCGTCTTTTCGATAGCTCTCATCTTAGAAATTCACCTCGACGATGGCCGTCAGCCGGTGTTCGTCCTCCAGGGTTTTCTCCGCCTGGCGGATCAGCTCCAGTTTGTAATCGTTGTCGCGACGGTAGTTGGGAACGTCGCTGAGCAGATCGATCTGGCCGACCAGATAATCCACCCGGCCCCTGGCCCGGCGGTAGCGGTCGAACCGGTCGATGGGATTGACCCCCCAGCCCAGGGCGAACTCCAGGTTCGCTGAGGGGCGATAGGAGATCTCCAGGTAGGGATTCCCATAGTACAGCTTCCAGTATGTCAACTCCTCGCTGCCGTACTCGTAGGTCTGTATTCGTATGTTAGCCCCGGCCCAGACATGATCGATGATGGGTATCTCTGCCCGGGTGATGATCTCCCAGGTCTTCAGGAAGACATCATTCTTGATCAGATCTCCGCCCGCGACGCCCACCTGTTCCATGGTGTAACGGTGGTATTTGGCGTTCAGATCGAAGCGCCAGTCGGCCGGGGTGGAGAAGGCCAGGCCGGACTGCAGGGTCAGCGTCTGCTTGACGTCGCGCAGATAAAGATCGTGGAAGTTATTCACGTATCCATAACGATCATAGCGGGGATATTCATAGAAGGCCCAGTGCTCGCCATAGACGAAACCGTCCAGCAGCTCCTGCTCCTCCAGCATGAACGACAGGGACAGCTCCGGATCCAGCAGCAGTGAGATCGACGGGGCCTTCAGATGAGCCCGCCCGGCCAGCAGGGTGATCTTCGGCTCGTAGGTCACCGGATCGTCCGTTGCTTTCCCTAAGTTGGTGGTCGCTTTCTGGTTTTCCAGCTCGTAGCTGACTTCCAGCTCCACGGCATCGTTCGGCCGGACGATCAGGCCGCCCAGGAACCGGTCGCTGTCGTATTTCTCGTTGAAGATCACGGCGCTGGTGTCGTATTCCACCGAGCCGGTGCTGGTCTTGTAGGTGTGCACGTCGGAGACGGCTTTCATGGTGGGATAGCGGCGCAGGGCCACCTCGCCGTAAAACTCCAGGACTTCGGAGAAGAGAGATGCCCGGGCGTCGGCGGCGTAAGTCTTGTCCGCCTCCCGGTCGATATCGAACTGGGTGAAGTGGAAGTAATGCTCGACGTCGAAGCTGCGGGTGTCCTGTCCGGTGGAGTCGTAGTACTGGGGATAGAACTGGCGCCACCAGGTGGCCGGCAGGAAGGCCCAGTCCTTCTGGTTGACGCCCTGGCTGATGGTCCGCTCGGTCAGCACCGGAACGGCCTGCACCGGCTTGACGCGGAAGAAGGAGATGCCCGCCGAGGGCAGCTCTCCCACCTTGAACCGGAGTCCGGTGCGGTCCACCTCTTTGTCGTCATCGGCATAGAAAGCCAGCAGCTCGGTGCCGGCGTCCCGGACGATCCGGGCCATCCCTAAGCTGTGGGCTGAGATGGCCGATGAGGTCAGCACCAGCCCCTGGGTGTCCTCGCCGAAGGGATCCCGGAGGTCGCCGATATGGCCGACCAGATGCATGGGATCGTCGAACTCCACCAGCAGCTCGTTGTGATAGGGCAGCAGCCGGTAGTATTTCAGGTCCACCACGATGTGGGCCCGGTGCAGCCGCAGGGTGGGGTCGTCATCCAGCGTGTTGATCCGGGTCTCCGCCCAGGCGGAGACCTCGGAGCTGACATCCACCGAGAAATCCAGGCGGATATCATGATGCGGCCGGGTCAGCCCGAAGCGATTGTCATCCTCCTTGTCCCGGCGGGTGACCAGAGAGCTGACATATCGGCCGCTGAGATAGGGCAGCACGCTTTTGGAGACGGCCGCCGCGGCGCCCGTGGCCGCCGGTGTTCCTTTTTCTGAGATGGCGATGGCCAGGTCGTCGCCGGAGCCGGTCAGCACCAGCACGGCATTCTCGCCCCCGTAGCCGTCGGGGCCGGTGTCGGTGGCATTGGGGTCGGTGGTCCAGTTGCCGTCGATGACGAACTTGTATTCATGACGTCCCGCCGGCAGGGTCATGGCCAGCCGCCAGATACCGTCCTCGCCGCGTTCCATCGGGTTGCCCTCGGCGTTCCAACCGTTGAAGCTCCCGGACAGATAGACGGCCCCGGCTCCGGGCGCCTGGCAGGAAAAGACAACCTGCCCATCCTCCACCCGGGGGGCCAGGCTTTCCTGAGATGTGGAGACGGACGGCCCGGCGGCGAGAATGAACAGGGCCAGCAGGCCGATGCCCCAGGGGATTTTTCTCTGTTTCCGTATCGCGTTCTCCAGGGGAATCCTCCTTAAAAAGAGACTCTGGTGACGAAGAACAATTTTTGATCGATCTCACGGATATTGTCGGCGATATCGTTGTCGTTGGTCAGATCGTTATCGGTATGCCAGCCGCTGCCGAATTCGCCGTAGATCTCCGCCCGGGAGGAGATGAAGTAACCCACGTGAGCCATCAGAGTGGACCAGGTGTCCACCTGGGCGTTGACCATGGCCATACGGGAATAGACCTGCCACTTCTCGCTGATGTTGGCCTTCACCTCGGTGCCGAAGATGGTCCGCTCGCCGAAGCGTCGCGCCCCGCCATAGACCCGGTCCTTTTGACCGATGTCCTTCTGTTTGACCTGAAACTTGACCAGAGCGATCTCGTTCTCGGACTGGACCTCCACAAAAAAGCTCTCGGTCCGCCGGGACAGCTTGAACTCCCGGCGGATGGGATTGCGGTTGAGATACCATTCGTAATTGGTCCGGGCCGTGATGCCGCCCTTGAACTCGATATACAGCTCTGCCTGTGTCCAGCGGACCCGGTAGGGTCTTCGCCGGCCATCGTCCCATTCCAGAAAGGTCCGTTTTTCGGGATCGTAGGAGGTCTCGTAGCGGTCATGGCGCAGCGTCAGCGTGATGGCTTTACGGGGCAGAGGGGCGACCGCCTGCAGGAACATCCCCGTCTGGTCGAAGGAGCTGCCGCCGTCGACGGGATGGAACTGATCGGAGAGCATGTCGTGAAACTCTCTGCCGTAATCGCGATAGTGCCCCAGGAAGCTGATGCCCATGAAATTCAGCCCCCGGGCCTCCAGCTTCATGGCCGAGCGATTGCCCACCCGGCCGTCCACCCAGCGCTTCTGTTGACGTTTTTGCAGGGAGGGATTGGCGGCCTCGGCATATTCGAGGGTATAGCGGGAGCTGGTGAAAGCCAGCTCCACGTCGCCGGCCACCACCCGGTTGAAGGAGGAATCGGGGTGCACGTTGGCGTCGGCCCAGTCACGGTGCAGATAGGTCGCTCCCAGGGACAGGCGCTGGCCGATTTTATTCAGATGGCGGAAGACATAGACGTCGTCGCCTTCCCCGTTGCGCGACAGCAGCGTCTCCAGATGAGACCCGTCCGGGGCGCGGTAATCCATCCGCAGTCCCTGGGCCCGGCCGAAGTCGCCGCGGGCCTCGCCGCTGATCAGACCGAGGAGATATTCGCTGAACGAGTGGCGCCATTCGTTGCTGAACAGCACCGCCTCGATACCCCAGCGGCGGGCCTGGAGGTGGTTTTCCCAGACGTGAAGATTTTCCGGCCGGAGCACGTCCTCGCCGCTGGCGCCCACCTTGAAGAAAGTCTCCACCCAGCTGGTCGGCTGGCTGAAGAAGCGCAGCTCGAAGTAGTGCTTGATGTACCCCAGATTGCCACCGTGGGAGTCTCCCTGGTTATCCTGCAGCTGCTCGTAATTGACCTCGTAGAAGCCGCTGGTGGAGGTGCCGGCCGATGCCCGGGCCGCTGTTAAAGCCGCCAGCAGAAAGATCAGCAGCAACCCCCTTCGCGCGCCGATCGGCCAGCCGTTTCCTCTTCCGGCGTTTGAGATATCAGGCAATGGTCACCCCCTCACGGTCATGTCGTATGGGTGAATCGATCGTTTCATTCACGGCATAAGACGGCCTATTTCCTTTTGGCACCGCCCAGCCGGGTGACGATGTAGGTCCCCCCGGCCTTGGGATCGCGGGTGATCTCCACCACGCCCTGATTCTTGGCATCCTCCAGCAGATCGCCGAAGGTGGAATAGCCGTAGGTCTGCTCGGTGAAGGAGGGCTGCTTGCGCTTCATGGTGTCCTTGATCAGCGAGGAGTACAGCACCTCCTTGTTCTCCCGGATGAGGGCCTCCACGGTGGAGACCAGGAATTTGAACACCTCGGCCTTCTCGGCCGGTAGGGATTCCAGGATCGGACGGGTGGTTCCCAGCCGTCCCAGATCTTCGTAGAAGATGAACTCGTCGCAGCTCTCCACCAGCAGGTCGGAGGTGGACTTGCGCACCCCCATGCCGATGACCGACTTATCGTTCTCCCTCAGCTTGGCCACCAGGGGGGAGAAATCGGAGTCCCCGGAGAGGATCACGAAGGTGTCCAGGTGCTCCTTGGTGTAGCACAGATCGATGGCGTCCACCACCAGACGGATATCGGCGCTGTTCTTGCCGGTCATCTTCCGTTTGGGGATGTCGATCAGCTCGATGCCGGAGGCATGCAGCTTGTCTTTATACTCCGAGAAATGGCTCCAGTCGGCATAGGCCTTCTTGACGATGATCTTGCCCTTCTCCAGGAGACGTTCGAGAACCAGGCGGACGTCGAAACGTTTCCGCCGGGAGGCTCTCAGGCCCAGAGCGACATTGTCGAAGTCGATGAACAGGGCCAGGTTATTCTCTCTATTGGTTCTATTCATATACTAGCCTTCTTTCTTTGTTCTGTCGATAGCCCCGATGGGGGCCTGACTGCTCAATACATCAGTCCCACCGTGACACGGTAGGAGTTGTCCAGCCGCTGGTGGTTGACCAGGGCGAAATCCACCTTCCAGTGATCGGCCCGCACCCCGGCGCCCACGCTCTGGCGGTTCTGGGCGGTTCCCACGCGAACGGCGTAGGCGTCGAAGAACCAGATCTCTCCCCCGGCATGGAGGCCGAAATCGCCCAGATCACCGGTCTTCGAGGTTAAATCGGCGGTCAGCACCACCGTGTCGCGAAACAGGTAGGAGGCGCCCAGGTGGATCCGCCGAGAGATCACATCGGGATCGGCGGTGGTGCTCAGCAGGCTGATCTCGGGCTCGTTGAGGTTGCGGGCCGACAGTCCCAAAGTGAGGTTGCTCCGCAGGCGCATCAGGGCGCCGAGATCCAGACCCCAGGAGGAGACGGCGCCGTCGTAAGCCGGGTCGTTATAGCGCTCATATCCGGGCGCATCCAGGCGGAAGTACTTCAGGCTGACTCCGGCGCTCAGCGGGCCGACCGCCTCTCGGGCCAGCGACAGGATGAAGGTGTTCTCGCTGAGAATGTCCGTGAGGGAGGTGTTCAGCCAGCCGAAGCCCAGCGCAAAGGGGCCCACATCCGGCGCC